>Ga0187869_10000082_pt1 | contig 103526 bp, 88 predicted proteins | sample June2016WEW_13_1_2_FD_132972 | JGI IMG/M metagenome (GOLD analysis project Ga0187869, IMG submission 132972) | Peatland microbial communities from SPRUCE experiment site at the Marcell Experimental Forest, Minnesota, USA - June2016WEW_13_100 | ecosystem: Environmental > Terrestrial > Soil >...
GATGAGGGGACCATTCGTCGGATCACTCGCCACGGCCACCTGCTCGGCGTAGACCCCCGAAGTCGAATAGTTGATCTCCTCGGTCCACGGCGCGGTCAGGCTGGCTTCCTTGGCCCACACGTTGCCGCTCGCGTCCACCACCGCGATGAGGGGACCATTCGTGGGGTCACTCGCCACGGCCCCAAATTCATTCGTGCCGAACAGCGGGTCCACCCATGGCGCGGTGAGGCTGCCCACCTTGGCGGCGAAGTCGTCAGGGTTGCCAATGGCGATGAGAGGCGGCGTCGAAGTGCCGCCACTCGTCGTCGCCTGGGCGCTCGCTAGTGGAAGCCACGCGCTGCCGAGCAAGACGAGAGTGAAGACGTAAAGGAGGCGTCGCATAGTCATCGCATTCTCCCTCTCAGGGTGTTTGACCGGGACATTAGCGAACGGCATGCGGCGGCGCACTGGCGTCTGACCCTTAGTCGTTCCGCGTCGTCCCAGGATGGGTCGATTCCGCTGTGGCCGGTTCACGTGAAAGCGACCGCGCGCAATCTCGGTCACCGAGGTTCCGGCACGTGGCCGACGTTGTCGCTGCAGGGAAGCCCTCAGGTGACGATAGACAAACGACGCTCGCTTCGGCGCAGTTTGAACCGTGACGAGGTAGACACCCCGACCTGCTGCACCTCGGGGGAGGCCAGTCAAGGCCGGCCGTAAGCCGCCCGCAGGGGCAGCCTTGACGGGCCGGTTATCGTCGCGGAGACCCTGGTGGAAGAGCCCGCGGAGAGGGCTCCTGGGGGCTGCCTCCTATTCCGCGCGTCAGCGACAAGTTCTTAATGTGGCCACTTCCTGGGCGTGGGGGGTCCGCGTCGGAGAGCCGACGGCGCGGATCTCCGACTGGCCTCCAGGCCCAAGCTAGGAACTCAGACGTTGGAGTTGCTTAACCAAGGCCGGTGACGCCTGGGCTCTTCCGACTCCAGGATGATGGCTGAAGCGATCGGGCGCACTTAGTAAGGCGAGAGCACGCTGTGCGGCTTTCTTGCTGGTTTCGGTATCACCCAGACGATCGGAGACGATGGCGAGCGAGACCTCCCAACGGAAGCGATCCGAGTCAAAGTGCAGGAGGTTGGAGGGCGGGCTGACAACCTTGAGCTGTACGAGGACGTCCTGTTCGCGGCCGGGGATATCGAGAAGGAGCTCAATCAAGGACAGGTTGACACTGCCGGATGTGCCGGACGGGGAGGTGCCGCCGCCAAGGGCGAGCACCCTTCGGTAAGCGGTTTCCGCAAGATCGATGTCACCGCGTTGGCGATACAGGTCACCGAGTCGCTCCTGGGCGAAGGCGGCTTCATAGTTCTCGGAGTAGTCGCGGATGATGCGTTGCCACAGCTCTTCAGCTGCACGTGGCTCGGCCGACTCGATGGCGAGTGCCTTGATCCGGAGGTACTGCGCACGGTTGGAGTCGCGAGACCTGGCAAGCCGACTCTCGAACTCCTGCCGCGCTTCTACATCCCAGCGAGACGAGCGGAACCACTCGCTAGTTGACACATCCAGATCGTACGCATGGCCGACTGCAACCTGTGACCGTACACTCAGCACCTCCGAAGAGCCGGGCGCGTGCCCTGTAACACAGCACTCTTCAGTTCAGGTGGTCGATGCAACGACCAGTTGAATCCGGTCAGATAACGGCATAGATAGGTCGGTCACTTTCCCCCAGGCGAGTCGGTTCCGGTCACCTTCCACTGCGTGTCGCAGGGGGGGTGGCCCACGAAGTACGACACCACCTCCGCCGTCCCGGTCACGTTGACCGGCCCGGCAAGTTGATGCGGCATGCCCGTTGGCGCCAGCTGCAGGGTCCAGGTCTGGGCGTCGTATTGGCTTTTTCCGGTGACGACCATGACATGCTTCGAGCTAAAGGTGCCGTCCATGTAATTGCCGAACGCAGTGCTCGACGATGGAGCAATAGTCACGTTGTCGGGCTTTCCGGTAGCGCCGGGTTCCTCCGTGATCGTTCCGCCGTAGGTGAATGTCGGGGCGGTCTGCGCCTGTTCGGTCGATGGGCACGACGTGAAGACGCGATCTGTGAACAAGAGCTCGACCTTGGAGCCTGTCAAGGTCATCGTGCCAGTGTTGCCAATCCCAGTATTGGTGGTGGACCCAGTGTTGCCAATCTCAGTGGTGGTGGTACCCAAGCTGCTCGATGGGGCCGAACCACAGGCCGCAAGCGCCAGTGCCACGGTCGCGAGCGCAACCGGAACCGAGCCGTAATGCAACATCGAATTCGAAGGTAAAAAGGATAGTCGCACAGCGAGAGCATAGGGCGGGTTCAAGCGGTCATTGCAGTGCCTCGAACATGAGGAGTTGCAATGACCGCTTGAACCCGCCCCCACAAACTGCATGATTCTCGGCCCGGTGTCCAGTCCTCTACTGAACGAGGCTCGGTCAAGGCCGGCCGAAGGCTGCCCATAGGGAAAGCCACCGGCCGGCCCGGAGCCGGCCGGTGGCTTGTGACGGCTAGGACTCGAAGCTCTCTCGCTGCCCGCCAAGCTCGTCAGTCTGGTCACGGTGGAACACGACGAATCCCTTAGGCTTGCGCTTGCCGTTGCCGTGTTCGTTCTTCTCGACGATGACAACGGTCACGCAGTGGGTTCCGTGCTCGCCTTTCCGTACGATGCGGCCGGCGGTGATCCATTGGTGAAACCCGGCCCACCCTCCGCCGCTGTAACCCTGCCGACACTGCGCCAGGATGAGGCGGTCGATGCTCTTCCCGAGGTACAGCTCGCCGGTGACCGCGTTGCGGGGGACGGTCAGCTCCGGGAATAGGGTGTCTGTCAAGGTATTACGCTCCTTTTCGTGGTGCTTGATGCCAACACGGCGGCGCTGTGTTGGCATGTGAGGAACGGGGCCAGCGAGCGACAGGCAGTCAAGGGTTTGCCGGAGGCCGGCCCGAAGCGAGGGACGAGCTGCAGGGCCGCCCTTGACGGCTGGAAGCCGCTGGCCCAGGTAGTTCCCTATCTAACAGAAGGGAACTAGTCCAAAAAATGGACCTGTTGCGCGCGCAACGACCTTCTCCGGGGGATCCTTGCGCGCGTCAGACCGGGGCGCTAGATGAGCGTGAGGTCGCCGTACCCGCGGCGCGTTGTGCCCCTGGGGCTATGCGGCGAGATGCCCGCGGGGGCATGCCTACTGAGGGGGCTGGGGGGTGTCTGCGACAAGTTCTTAATGTGCCCATTTCCCGGGCGTGGGGGTCCGCGTCGGAGAACCGATGTCCACGATCTCCGACTGGCGGCTTGAGCCGTGGGCCGGGACCTAACCGGCGTTATGGGGCACAATCTTCGAGCCGTCTCTGATGTAGCCCAATTCGTCGCTTCCAGAAATGCGCCCCGGTCGCACCCCAGATTGCGAGGGATTCAGTAGCTACTGGTCCCGCAAAGGAGGGCGAGGACAGTGACAGAGAAGCCCGCGGCCAGTCCCCAACCGAAACTGTGCTCGGCCAATCCAACACCGATCCCTACACCGAAGACCACCGCGAACTCCCCGGACAATATCGACCACAGTAGAAGCCGTCGTTTCCGGGCAGGAGGCGACTCATGTTAGAAATCGTGCATGGCGGAGTCATCGACGCGGCTCGTGCTGATCTGTGGACTTCCAGGCTCGGGCAAGTCGACACTCGCTCGTCAGCTCGCACCCAAAATCCCCGCCATCAGATTGGATAAGGACGGGTGGGCGACTCAACTGGGCGCCGATTTGTGGGATGAAGAATTCCGAGTACGACTCGAACACCAGCTGTGGGTCCTTTCCCAGGATCTCCTCGCCCGGGGCCAGAGCGTGATTTTGGAGTGGGGCCACTGGGCGCGAGTTGAGCGGGATGAGAAACGACTCGGGGCGCGAGCTTTGGGGGTGGGCGTCGAGCTGCATTACCTCGATGCGCCCTTGGAGGAGCTAATCGAGCGAGCTGAACGTCGCAATGCGTCGGGCGAGTGGACAGCGTCGCCTATGACACGGGCTCACTTTGAAAGGTGGGCAACGATTTTTCAACCTCCCGACGAGGAGGAGATCTTGTTGTTCGACAAGCCCGTTGCCGAAGGTTGATCTCGTCGAACTTGTCTCGCCCGCTATCAGCAGCGTCAGCGACAAGTTCTTAATGTGGCCGGTTCCTGGGAGTAGGGGCTCCGCGTCGCAACGCCGATGTTCACGGTCTCCGAATAGCGGCGTGAGCCGTGGGCTGGCGCATTTGGCATGAACGTGGGGATCGCCGCAGCTATTTTCGATTCAGTGGTGGCAGCTTTCGGAAAGGAGAGGTGAGAACGTGGAGCCGCTGCCAACAGGTCGCCGCCTCCTCCCTCACGAGCGATGGAACGCGGTGGTGGTCCTTGCGCGACAGCAGACCCACTCGACGCCGGCCATACGCCGCTTGCAGCAAAACTACGGCCCCGAAGGGATCGTCCTTATCGCGGCTGGGCTTGCAAGCAGCTTTCTGGCAAGTGTGATTGGGATCGCCGGGGTTGTTCTGGAGTTTGTCTCCCGCACAAAGGGTGACATGGGGCTCGCTGCCTATACTCTCTTGGCCGTCACCTTTTGCTTAGCTCTGCTGGGTCTCGCCAGAGCGCGCCAGGCAGGTCGCGCCGGCCGGCAATTCCGGGGTGGAAGGCCCCTCGGTAGCACCCGCGAATAGTTGCCGCAGACCTGCCGAGCGTGCGTCTTGAGAGCGTGTCCGTAGGGGCGCCGGGAATCGTTCGCTCAGGTCGGGGGCTGGGGGTGTCCGCCACAAGTTCTTAATGTCCCCTTTGCCTCGACGCTGGGGTGCAGAGGGATTGCAGACTCTTCGGAAATGGGCGGGGTGATTCTGCCTGATCGCCGCCTGGGTTCCCTCGTGGATTGGAATGCTCAGTCGGTTCGTACCAGCGTGACGCGATCGAGCGGCGGCCACCCCGTAGGAGACGGATCGTCATAGGAGACGTACTCCAGGCAGGAGAGTCGACCGTCGTCGACAAACAGGATGATGTCGCCGGGTGGCTCACCTGCGACCGGTGTCACACGTCCCTTCACGGGCGCTAGGCGGTTCGTCGTCTTGATCGGTGAGGGGTAGACATCCGGCGGAACAGCGAGGTCGACGGTTGGACACCCGCAGTCACACTTCCCGACGACTTGGACCCGAGTCAGCTGCGCTCGAAGCTCTGCTGCACCGGGGAAGTCGGGCGCCAGAAGAGCATCGAGGATGAGCCGCTCGGCCTCCGACAACGAGCGGGGCTCATCGAGCTTCACGGCGTGATTGTCGCATAACACTCGGGGTTCGCTGATCCACCAGCCGCTCCATAGAGCGACAAGAGGCATGACGCTGGGGCGAGCGCGATTTACGTGGACGTCCGCACGTGACCTGGAAGACGAGACGCCAGTGCTCCGATTCCGCGCATCTGCCACCAACACGTTGCCTGCGCTGTCAAGACTGACGCCAGCCGGAGCATCCAGTCTGTCCGAGGTCGCCGGGTCGCCAGAGCTCGTTGGTGCCGGGGTGATCTTCCCTTTCCCAAGACCAGCGATGAAATAGAGATCACCTTGAACCCAGAACGCGCTTGGGCCGAGCACGTAGCCCGGCCGGGGGTTCCCCGGTGACGACGGTACGCGTGATGTCCGAGCAGTAGCCGACGCCGCCGAGCGACAGAAGCATCACGTCGACGCTGGCCCCGACGAGGCGCTCGCGCACTTGCCGCGAGCGCCGCTCGCGCACCGCGACGAGGTCGGTGGCCATTACGCCGAGGCCGCGACCCGTCTCGCCGCCTCGGCCCCCTGACGGGCGTGGTAGCTCGAACGCGTGAGCGGTGACGCCTCGACGTGGGCGAAGCCGTAACCGAAGGCATGCTCCCGCAGGTCGGCGAACTCGGCCGGGGTCCACCACCGCACCACCGGCAGGTGCGACGCCGACGGGCGCAGGTACTGGCCGATCGTCACGATGTCGACGCCGACGGCGGCGAGGTCGGCGAGCGCACCTTCGACCTCGGCCTCGGTCTCGCCGAGCCCGAGCATGATCCCAGACTTCGTGACGAGGCCGGCGGCCTTCGCCGTGGCGAGCACCGCCAGGCTGCGGGCGTAGGAGGCCTGCGGCCTGACCGCCCGCTGCAGGCGCAGCACGGTCTCGAGGTTGTGGCCAAGCACGTCGGGACGCGCCGCGTAGATGAGGCGGAGGGAGGTCTCGTCGCCCTTGCAGTCGGAGATGAGGACCTCGACCGCGGTGCCCGGAACGCGCTCGCGGATCGCCGCGATCGTCGACGCGAACGCCCCCGCCCCCCCGTCGGTGAGGTCGTCGCGGGCGACGGTGGTGACAACGACGTGGACGAGGCCCATCCGCGCGACCGCGGCGGCGACCCGCACCGGCTCGGTCGCGTCGAGGGGACGCGGGCGGGACGTGTCCACGAGGCAGAAGCCGCAGGCCCGCGTGCACCGCTCGCCGTTGATCATGAACGTCCCGGTCCCGTCGGCCCAGCATTCGTAGATGTTCGGGCAGCCCGCCTCCTCGCAGACCGTGACGAGGTCGAGCGAACGCATCGTCCGGCGGAGCGCGAGGTACCCGTCCCCCATCGAGGCCCCGACCCTCAGCCAGGGGGGCTTGCGGCTGCTGATCGAGACGGCGGTTCCCGTGTCGACCCCGGCGACGGCCAGCCGGCGGGCCGCCGGACGGCCGGCCGCGCCGGGGGCGACGGCGCGGACCTCGGCGAAAGTAGCCCCCTGGAACTCGATCGACCGCTCGCCCACCGCGCCGGAGAAGACCGGGGATGTGCGCGACCTGGCGACGATGGCGTCGATCACGTCCCGGGTCTCGACCTTGAGCCCCTCGGCGCGCAGCGACGTCACCGGCCGGTCCGGGATGCCGCACGGCACGATGTGGGAGAACATTTCGAGGTCGGTGTCGACGTTGAGGGCGAAGCCATGCATCGTTCGACCCCGCGCCACCCGCACGCCCACGGCGCAGATCTTGCGCGGCGCCGGCCCATCCGGCTCGACCCAGACCCCGGGGTATCCGTCCAGCCGGCCGGTTCCCGGAAGCCCGAGGTCGCCGAGCACCGCGGCGACGAGCCCCTCCAGCCCGTGCACGTAGGCGGGGATGGCTCCGGGGCCGAGGGTCACCGAGACGATCGGGTAGGCGACGACCTGTCCCGGACCGTGGTAGGTGACGTCACCACCCCGGTCGGCACGCACGAGCTCGGCCCCGACGGACGCCGGGTCGGTCAACACGTGCTCGGCGCGGGCGCGCACCCCCATCGTGTAGACGGGGGGGTGCTCGACGAGCAGCAGGTAGTCCTCGCTGCGGCGGTGGAACAGGGCGTGCTGCAGGGCGAGCGCCTCCCGGTACCGGACGCGCCCGAGGGAGCGAACCCGCAGCGGCCCGCGGGCGGCCGAGAGGTCCGGCATCGCCGCTAGAGCTCGGCGAGCCAGTCGCGTGTCTCGATGACCCGGGCGACGTCGCGCACGAACGCCGAGGCGTAGGCGCCGTCGACGGCGCGGTGGTCGAAGACGAGCGCCAGCACGCCGACCGAGTGAATGGCGATCGACTCGGACCCGTCCGGCGTCACGACGACGACCGGCTTCCGCTTCACCCCGTCGGTCGACAGGATCGCCACCTGTGGCTGGGCGATGATCGGCGCCGTTATCAACGTCCCGAACGGACCCGGGTTGGTGATCGTGAACGTCCCGCCCGTGATGTCGTCGGCGGAGAGCTTACGGGCCCGGGCCCGCGAGGCGAGGTCGGCGATCGAGCGCGCCAGTCCCCGCAGCGATTGGCCGTCGGCGTTGTGGACGACCGGGACGATGAGCCCCTCACGCTGCAGGTCGACGGCGATCCCGAGATGGATGTCGTGGTGGACGATGAGCGCCTCATCACCGACCGAGGAGTTGAGGTTCGGGTAGTCGTGCAAAAGGTCGATCACCGCCCGGGCGACGAACGGCAGGTACGTGAGTCCGATGCCCTCCTCGGTGCGGAACTGGCTCTTCAGCGCGGAGCGGACGCGCTCGACGTTCTCGAAGTCCGTCTCCATCGCGACGAGCGTGTGCACCGAGGTGTTGATCGAACGGACCATGTGCTCGGCCGTCACGCGCCGCACCGTCGAGAACGGCACGATCTCGTCACGCACGCCGAGCGGCGCTGGCGGGACCGAGACCGACGGGCGCTCCATCGGCTGGACGACGGGCGCCATCGGCGCTGGGGCGGCCGGGGCGCTGGGCGGCGGGCTGGCGACCGTGACGGCGTTGGAAACGGTGCCGAGGTGTGCGAGCACGTCATCGCGGGTGATCCTCCCGCCGAGCCCCGTGCCCGGGATCTGAGAGGGATCGAGCTCGTTCTCACGGATCAGCCGGCGCACGACGGGGGAGAGCAGGGCGCCCTGCGACCCGTCCTCCTCGTCGACGCCGGACCGGGGCACGCCCGCCGGGGCCGCGGGTGGCGCCTCCGTCCGGCTCGCCAGTGGAACCGGCGGAGGTGGGGGCGGTGGCGGAGGCGGTGGCGGTGGCGCCTGCACGGGTGGCGGCGCGAGGAGCGACGATGTCGCGACGACGCCCGCCGCCGTCTCGCCGATGACGGCGAGTCGGGCGCCGACCTCGACCGTCTGGCCCTCGGGAACGATGATCTCGGCCAGCACGCCGGAGAAGGGCGAGGGAACCTCCGAGTCGACCTTGTCCGTCGAGACTTCGAACAGCGGTTCGTCGAGCGCGACGGCATCGCCGACCTTCTTCAACCAGCGGGTGATCGTGCCTTCGGTCACCGTCTCGCCGAGTTGCGGCATCGTGATGTCAGCCAACGTGGAGTCCCCTTCCGGTCAACGCGAGGACCGTTTCGCCGAACGTCTCGGAGAGCGTCGGGTGTGGTTGGACGAACTGGGCGATCTCGTCGGGGGTCGCCTCCCAGTTGACGGCGAGGTAGGCCTGGCCGAGCTGCTCGGTCACCCACGGCCCGACCATATGCACGCCGAGCAGGCGTCCGGCGCCGCCTGACGGCGTCCTTTCGGCGATGACCTTCACGAGGCCCTCGGTCTCGCCGAGGATGCGGGCCCGCCCGTTGCCGGCGAAGGGGTCGCGCTGCACGACCAGGTCGAAACCGGCGGCGCGGGCGGCTTCCTCGGTCATGCCGACGAAGGAGACCTCCGGGTGGCAGTAGATGCACCACGGGACGGTGCCGTAGTTGACGGGCACCGCCGGCTCTCCGAGGATCTGCTTCACGACGAGGATGCCCTCGGCGAAGCCGACGTGGGCGAGCTGCGGTGTGGCGACCAGGTCGCCGATCGCGAAGACCCCTTCGGCCTTCGTGCGCATCCAGGGGTCGACCGTGACGAATCCGCGCTCGTCGACCTCGACGCCGGAGCCCTCGGCGCACAGGCCCCCCGAAGCCGGGCGCCGCCCGACCGAGAGCACGACCGAGTCGACCTCGACGCGTTCGCCGTCGCCGAAGAGCACGGTCGTCCCGTGCCCTTCGGGCTCATGGCCGTGCACGGCGACCCCGGTGCGCAGGGTGATCCCCCTCTTCTTGAACGACCTCACCACGACGTCGGTGACCTCCGGGTCGCAGCCCGGCAGGATGTTCGGCAGCACCTCGAGCAGGGTGACCTTGGCGCCGAGGTCCGAGAGCATCGAGGCGAACTCGCAGCCGATCGCGCCGCCCCCGATCACGGCGACGGCGGCCGGGATGCGGTCGAGCTCGAGGACCTCGTCGGAGGTGAGGACGAACTCACCGACCTCGAACCCCGGCAGGAGCCGCGGCACCGAACCGGCGGCGAGCACGACGTTCGCGCCGGAGAGCTCGGTCGTCGGGCCGTCCGGACTGGTCACCCGGACAGTATGGTCGGCGACGAGCTGCCCGAAGCCGGGAACGGTCGTCACCTGGCGGCGCCTCAGCAGCCCCGTGAGCCCGCGGTAGAGCTGGTCGACGACCTTGCCCTTGCGCTCGAGGCTGACGGCGAAGTCGACGGTCGGCCGTCCGGCGGCGATCCCGAACTCGCCGGCGCCGGCGACCGCCCGGTAGACGCTCGCCGTCTCGAGGAACTCCTTGGCAGGGATGCAGCCGCGGTGGAGGCAGGTGCCACCCACCTTGTCCTTCTCGACCATCGCGATCGACAACCCGGCCGCCGCGCCGTAGAGCGCCGCGGCGTAGCCGCCTGGGCCGCCCCCGATGATGACGAGGTCGTACTGTCCGCCGTTCACCGCCGCTTCGACCGTCCCAACCACCCCCCGGATGGCGTTTCGCAGCCAACACTATCGACCGAGCCCGTTCAACTGCACCGGGATCGCGCGGGCGGTCCACGCCGATCCATCCCGTCCGGCGCGACCCGGCCCAGGGGACGGGGCCGGGCGGCGCTCTTTCCGGCCCGCGGGTGCCGCCCGGCGTCCGCTACGCCGAAGGGCCGATGATCATCCCGGCGCCGACGGTGAGGCTCGACGACTCGTCGACCAGGATGAAGCTCCCTGTCGCCCGGTTCCTCCGGTAGTCGTCGAAGAAGAGCGGCGAGCTGGTGCGCAGGCCGACCCGTCCGATGTCGTTGAGGTCGAGCCCGGCGACGTCGTCGATGCGTCCGAGCGAGTTCACGTCGAGCCGGTAGTCGATCCGGTCGACGATCGCCCGGGTCCAGCGGGAGGTGTGCTTGAGGTGCAACCGCGCCCCGGTGCGCAACGGAGCCTGGTCCATCCAGCAGACCATCGCCGCCAGGTCCTTGGCGACCGTCGGGTTCGTCCCGGCACCGCAGATCATGTCGCCGCGTGCGATGTCGAGATCGTCGGCCAAACGGACGACGACCGACATGGGCGGGAAGGCCCTCTCAATCGGGCCGTCGGCGGACTCGATCGCTTCGACCCGGGTCCGGTGCCCGCCTGGCAGCACGGTCACCTCGTCGCCGGCGGCGAGGATCCCGCCGGCGACGGTGCCGGCGTAGCCGCGGAAGTCGTGCCACTCGACCGAGCGGGGACGCACGACCCACTGCACGGGCAGGCGCAGATCGTCGAGGTCGCGGTCCCCGGCGACGTGCACCTCCTCGAGATGGTGCAGGAGCGACGCCCCCTCGTACCACGGCATCTCGGTCGAACGCTCGACGACGTTGTCGCCGTGCAGTGCCGAGACGGGAATGAAGGTGATGTCGGAGACCTCGAGGCGGGAGGCGAACTCCTCGAACTCGGCGCGGATCTCGTCGAAGCGGCGCTGGTCGTAGTCGACGAGGTCCATCTTGTTCACGCAGATCACCATGTGGCTGAGGTGCAAAAGAGACGCAATCGAGGCGTGGCGGCGCGTTTGCTCGGTGATGCCGTTGCGGGCGTCGACGAGGATGAGCACGAGGTCGGCGGTCGAGCACCCCGTCACCATGTTGCGCGTGTGCTGCACATGCCCGGGCGTGTCGGCGACGATGAACTTGCGGCGCGGGGTCGCGAAGTAACGGTGGGCAACGTCGATCGTGATCCCCTGCTCGCGTTCAGCGCGCAGGCCGTCGGTCAGGAGGGCGAGGTCGACGTAGTCGTCGCCGCGCTGGGAACTCGCCCGCTCGACGGCGGCGAGGTCGTCCTCGAAGACGGATTTCGAGTCGTAGAGCAGCCGGCCGATCAACGTCGACTTGCCGTCGTCGACAGACCCGGCGGTCGCGATCCGGAGCAGCTCCACTAGAAGTAGCCCTCCCGCTTGCGATCCTCCATCGCGGCGGCCGAGAAGCGGTCGTCTGCCCGGGTCGCGCCCCGTTCCGAGATCCGGGAGACCGCCGTCTCGGCGACGACCTCCTCGACCGTCGACGCCATCGACTCGACGGCGGCGGTGCAGGTCATGTCGCCGACCGTCCGGTAGCGGACCGTCGTCACGAACGGCTCCTCGTCGGGGACACCGGCGCGCGGGCCGCAGTAGGCGCTGACCGCGAGCAACATCCCGTCACGGCGGAAGACCTCGCGCTTGTGGGCGAAGTAGATCGAGGGCAACTGCAGGTCCTCGTGGCCGATGTACTGCCAGACGTCGAGCTCGGTCCAGTTCGAAAGGGGGAAGACCCGGAAGTGCTCGCCCGGTCGGTGCCGGGTGTTGTACAGGTTCCACAGCTCCGGCCGCTGGGCGCGCGGGTCCCACTGGCCGAACTCGTCGCGCAGCGAGAAGACGCGCTCTTTGGCGCGGGCCTTCTCCTCGTCGCGCCGCCCCCCGCCAAGGACGGCGTCGAAGCGGTTGGCCGCGATCGCCCGCAGCAGGCTGTGGGTCTGGAGACGGTTGCGCGAGGCCCCCGGGGTGGGGTCCTCGACGATCTCGCCGCGGTCGATCGACTCCTGGACCGAGGCGACGATCAGACGCACGCCGAGCTGGGCGACGCGGCGGTCCCGGAAAGCGAGCACCTCGTCGAAGTTGTGGCCGGTGTCGACGTGGACGACGGGGAACGGGATCGGCTGTGGCCAGCATGCCTTCGAGGCGAGATGGAGGAGCACCTCCGAGTCCTTCCCGCCGGAGAAGAGCAGCGCGGGGCGCTCGAACTCGGCGACGACCTCACGGATGACGTGGATCGACTCGGACTCGAGCGTCTTGAGGTGGGTCAATTGATAGTTCATATCGACATAATGACCTTAGTCAGCAATGTCGACGAACCGTCGCGCCGTCGCTACGCCCCTGAGCTACGACTCGGCTTCTGGGTGTGGGCCGCCGCGGTCGCCAGCCGGTCGACGAGCTCGTTGAGCGGCTCGCCGGCGTGCCCCTTCACCCACCTGAAGGAGATCTCCCCCGAGCGGTGGTCGATGACCTCGCCGATCAGGGGGCGCCAGAGGTCCTGGTTCGCGACCGGCAGGCGCTTGACGTTCCGCCACCCCTTCGCCCGCCACGCCACCCACCACCGGTCCTCGAAGCAGCGGACGACGTAGGTCGAGTCGCTCACGATCTCGAGCGGCCCGGGGTGGTTGGCGACCGCTTCGATGACAGCGGTGAGCTCCATCCGCTGGTTCGTCGTCTCGGCCTCGGCGCCGGCTGCGTAATGGTCGGGGGACGTCGCCCACGCCCACCCCCCCGGGCCGGGGTTTCCGTGGCATGCTCCGTCCGTGTAGACAACCGTGCGCCGACCCGCCTCCACTCGCCCAGTCTGCACCACGCGTGCACCCGGTCCGGGGAGCACCGTTATCGTCGGTTGCAAAGGACAACACCTGCTCGCGGGGGCGCGAGCGGCATCGACCGAATGGAAGAATCCCCGTGATCTTCGACGGTTTCGCGCACCAGGTACCCGACATCGACCCGACCGAGACCGACGAGTGGCTCGACTCGTTCGACTCAGTCATCGGCACCAGCGGCAAGGCTCGGGCCCGCTTCATCCTCATGAAGCTGCTGAGCAGGGCGATCGCCCTCCAGGTCAACTTCCCGGCGACGGTCTCGACGCCATACGTGAACACGATCCCCGCCGACGAGGAACCCCCCTTCCCCGGCGACGAGTACCTCGAGCAGAGGATCCGCGCCTACGTCCGCTGGAACGCGGCGGTGATGGTGACCCGCGCCAACGCCCGCTACTCGGGGATCGGCGGTCACCTCTCCACCTACGCCGCGGCGGGAGCGCTCTACGAGGTCGGCTTCAACCATTTCTTCCACGGCAAGGACGACGGCCCGGGCGACCAGGTCTTCTTCCAGGGCCACGCCTCGCCCGGCATTTACGCGCGGGCCTTCGTCGAGGGAAGGCTGAGTGAGTCCGAGCTCGAGAACTTCCGCTTCGAGGCGGGCGGCCACGGACTGTCCAGCTACCCGCACCCCCGCCTCATGCCCGACTTCTGGGAGTTTCCGACCGTCTCGATGGGGCTCGGGCCGATCGGCGCCGTCTACCAGGCACGCTTCAACCGCTACCTCATGAACCGCGGGATCCTCGACACCTCCGCCTCCCGGGTCTGGTGCTTCGCCGGAGACGGGGAGTTCGACGAGCCCGAGTCGCGCGCCGGGCTAAGCCTGGCGACGCGCGAGCGGCTCGACAACCTGATCTTCGTCGTGAACTGCAACCTCCAGCGCCTCGACGGGCCGGTGCGCGGCAACGGCAAGATCATCCAGGAGCTCGAGGCCGAGTTCCGTGGCAACGGCTGGAACGTGATCAAGGTCATCTGGGGCTCGCGCTGGGACGAGCTGCTCGCCCGCGACACCGACGGCGTGCTGGTCGACAAGATGAACTCGACCCTCGACGGCGACTTCCAGCGGATGACGACGGCGCCGGGGGCGTACATCCGCGAGCACTTCTTCGGGCCGGACCCGCGCCTCGCCGCTCTCGTCGCCCACCTCTCCGACGAGGAGCTCCAGACGCTGCCCCGCGGCGGCCACGACTACCGCAAGCTTTACGCCGCCTACAAGGCCGCGACCGAGAACACCGGCGCGCCGACCGCCATCCTCGCCAAGACCATCAAGGGCTGGAAGCTCGGCCCCGAGATCGAGGCGCGCAACGCCACCCACCAGATCAAGAAGATGACCCACTACCAGCTGCGCGCCCTGCGCGACCGACTGAAGCTACAAGTCCAGGTCCCCGACGCCCTGCTCGACAGCGACAAACCGCCGTACGCCCGGCCCGAGAAGGGGTCGCCCGAGTACGACTACCTGATGGCGAGGCTGCGTGAGCAGGGCGGCCCGCTGCCGCACCGCGTCGTGCGCGGCAAGGGCCTCGAGGGCCTGCCGGCGCCCGTCGAGGCGACCTTCTCCGAGTTCCGGGAGGGCTCGGGGAGCCAGGCGGTCTCGACAACGATGGTCTTCGCCCGACTGCTGCGCAACCTGATGCGCGACGAGAACGTCGGCCGCTTCGTCGTGCCGATCATCCCCGACGAGGGGCGGACCTTCGGGCTCGACGCCCTGTTCGCCGAGATGAAGATCTACTCGCCCCGCGGCCAGCTCTACACCTCGGTCGACGCTGGCCTGCCGATGCACTACGCCGAGGCGGTCGACGGCCAGATCCTCGAGGAGGGGATCACGGAGGCCGGAGGGATGGCGAGCTTCATGGCCGCCGGGACGGCGTACGCGACGTGGTCGCAGCCGATGCTGCCCTTCTACATGTACTACTCGATGTTCGGTTTCCAACGGGTCGGCGATCAGATCTGGCAGCTCGCCGACGAGCGCGCCCGGGGCTTCCTCATCGGCTGCACCGCCGGCCGCACGACGATGAACGGGGAGGGCCTCCAGCACGAGGACGGGCAGTCCCACGTGCTCGCCACCGCGCTTCCGAACCTGCGCGCCTACGACCCGTCGTTCGCCTACGAGGTCGCGGTGATCGTGAGGGACGGCATCCGCGCGATGTACGGCCCCGATGGCGAGGACGTCTTCTACTACCTCACCGTCTACAACGAGAACTACCCGATGCCCGCCCTCCCGGAGGGCGAGGAGGGCGAGCGGGTCGTGGAGGGGACGCTCCGGGGCCTGTACCGCTACTCGGACCCGGCACCCGTCGAGAGCCACCCCGACCCGAGCGGCGCGGAGAACCCGCCCCGACGGGCGACGATCCTCTTCTCGGGGACGGCTTGGCAGGCCGCCGAGCGCGCTCGCGAACTGCTCGCCAAGGACTGGAATGTGTCGGCCGAGACGTGGTCGGCAACGAGCTTCAAGTCCCTGCGCGAGGACGCTCTCGAGGTCGAGCGCTGGAACCGCCTCCACCCCGCCGAGACGCCGCGGACCCCGTACGTCGCGCGGGTGCTCGCCACGGCGTCAGGCCCGATCGTCGCCGTCACCGACTTCATGAAGGCCGTGCCCGACCAGATCGCCCGCTTCGTCAACGTGCCGTTCACGCCGCTCGGCACGGACGGTTTCGGACGGTCCGACACCCGCGAGACCCTCCGCCGGCACTTCGAGGTTGACGCCGAACACATCGTCGTCGCCGTGCTCTCCTCGCTCGCCTCCAACGGCGCCGCCAAGCAGGACGAAGTTGCCCAGGCGATCGCCGCCTACAACATCGACCCGGAGGCCGCAGACCCCCGGGTTGCCTGAGCGACGGCGCAGCCCGCCCGGGCGCTTCCGGCGCTGGACTCCGGACGCGTTCGAGGGGCGCTTGCGCGCCCCCCGAACTGATCCCGTCGCCGGGATCGACGCTTCCTGGAAAGGCTCGGCGATCCGAATTGACTCAGGTGGGACCGGCTCCTGAACGGGTCTCCGAGGGTGTCTGGTTGAGATTCACCAGGTGGTCCAGAGGCCGCCTAGCGGACAGCCACCTCCAGGGTCCCAACACGTTGACCATCCATCAGTTGGACCACCTCCTTTCTCTGGTGGGGCCAGAATATCGACCGACGCGGCGGTCGGGTGGGATTGGCCCCACTTCCGTGTGAACATCGTGTTACGCAGGCATTGCGCTGCGTTCACGCACTTTCAGCGAGCGACGAGCGTCAGTTCGTAGGTCGATTTGGCGCCCTTGGTGACGGCAAACGACGCGGCCACGACGATCCGATAGTGGCGCGACTTCGTGAGCACTCCGATCGCGGACCCCGCAACGCGCACGGGCAGCGACACCACGGCCTCGCCTTGGACCGAGAAGTGTCCCGACGAGACGAGAACGGTCTCCGTCTCGGTGTGCGTCCGCCCGTCCAGTGTGAAGCGCACGTCCTTGTGCGCGACAAGCTGCAGCTCTCCGCGACACAATTGCGTGTTGCATTTGAGGGAGAGCGTCGCCAACTCGGACTTCACCGGGGCGGTCGCCTTCGTCAGGACGAGGCGGGGACGGACCTTGTGACCCCCTCCGTGGCTGGAGGGCGGCGCATTCGGGGTCGCTCCGTTCGGGGTCGCTCCGTTCGGGGTCGCCCCAGTCGGAGTCGCCCCGTTCGGGGTCACCTCGTTCGGGGTCGCCCCCAGGGACGATGACGGCTGGCTCGTGCCGATTGCGTTGGTGGCCTCGACCTCGAACGAATACGGGACCCCGTTCGTCAGGTCCTCGACGATGCCCGAGGTCGTGCTCGCCCCGAAGGCGAGCGTCGCAGCCGGACTTGAGGACCCACCCGAGAAAACGAGCACGTCGTAACCAGTGACGGGGCTTCCCCCGTCGGTTGCGGGCGCCGACCAGCCGAGCGCGACGCTCGCATTGCCCGCCGTCGCTGACTCGAGCTCGGGTGGCACCGGCACGCGCTGCAGGAACTCGATGTCTGAATCCCCAGTGTCGGCGACGGCGATTCCGCCAGAGGGAGAAACCGCGATTCCGTCCGTCTGGCCGAGCTGAGTCAACAGCCCTTCCGTGCCGGACGCGCTGGGCATTTGATCGCCACTCCCCACCAAGGCGAAGACATCGCCCGTGGTCCAGGTAGCGCCCGACGCGATCAGGTACCCCGGATCAAAGTTGCTTACAGCAAGGATCAGAACTTCACCGGAGGCTCCGTCTGCAATGAGTACGTTGCCTGATCCGTCCGTCACGACTCCCTCGGGTGAATCGATTCCGGTCTCGTCGGCGCTTGTCCCAGTCACACTCGGTGCGCTCTCGCCACCGCCCGCGACGACATACAAGTAGCCCGGCTCCCAGACTGCGCCACTTCCAAGGGAATAGGCCGGATCGGTCGCCGAACCCGCCAGCACCTCCACTGCGAGGTCATCCGTGTCGGCCACAACGACGTTCCCTGAAGGATCGACTGCGAGCCCGGATGGTAGGTCAAGGGCGGTGGACAGCGCTTTCGTTCCATCCGTCGAGGGGGAATCCGAACCGCCCCCCGCCACGACATACAGACCACCTTGAACCCAGCTTTGGGTCGATGACGCCAGGTAGCTGGGCTGTGCTGATCCGACTGCGAGGCTCTCAACGAGACCGTGGCCGCTGTCTGCAATCAAGACGTTGCCGGCACCATCGATTGCGACGCCCGAAGGGACGTCCAGACCAGCAGCCGTTGCGGCGGCACCGGAACTCGTCGGTGCTGGACTGATGCTCCCCTTCCCGCGACCGGCGATCACGTAGAGGTAACCACGATTCCACGTGGCACCTTCGCCAAGCACATAGCCCGGGTTGGTTGCGCTCACCGCGAGAACTTCCACTTCATCATCGCCTGTATCCGCGACAAGCACATTTCCGCTGCTATCGAGGGCAACGCCCCCGGGATCGTCGAGACCCGTTAGTGCTCCCTGCGAACCCGTCGTGACCGGAGCCGGCGATCGTGTCGCGTCACCGGCGATCACGTACACCGAGCCCACGGTCCATGTCGCGCCTGATCCGAGCATGTAGCCGGGATTCGTACTGCTCTCGGCGAGCACTTCGACCTCGCTGTGATCCGTGTCGCAGATGACGACGTTGCCGCTGTCGTCCTCCGCGACACCCCGGGGTAAATCAAGCTTGGTTGCGACTGCCGACGACCCTCCGCTGGTGGGAGTCGATGTCGCCGAGGCTCCTCCCGCGATGACCGAGAAGTCGGGCGCGCTGGACGCCCCCGCTCCCGGGATCGACGGCAAGATCCCAAACCCCGTGGCAACCAGAACCGCGGCGATCACCAGACTGCGGCTGAATCTTCCCGATACCGACCGAGACCCGCCCATCCCGCCGTGCGCCTCCTCCTTGGCCATGGTGGCCCGCGCCAAATCGCGGACCACTAACTGAGAACTTCCGAGCGTCACAGAAGTGACCGACTGCCGAGTCAGAACGCGGGTATCCGGAAGATACCGAGACCGACACGTTGGATGCGAATCGAGGGTGAAGGGATGCGCCCGGCCCCGGACGCCGCCAATCGATTGCGAGGGAAGGAGGTGCGCTCTTCCCTTGCTCCACGAGCGCACGCTCGCCGTCCGGACCACATCAGCCGCCTCGGAGTCCGGATTCCCCGTGGGGCGGTAGCGTGAAGCGTGTCGCTCCATTACGAGGACTCCCAGGTTGCGATCCATCGCCTGGTCGTCGGGCCGATCGACAACAACGTCTTCATCGTGCGCTGCAAGGCGACCGGCAAGGCGCTTCTCATCGACGCGGCGAACGAGCCCGAACTGCTGCTCGGGGCCTGTCAGTCACTCGGCGTCGGGCAGGTCGTCGAGACCCACGGGCACTGGGACCACATCCAGGCGGTTCCTGCCCTGCGCGAGGCCGGCTACAAGGTGGCGATTGCCGCGGGCGACGCCGCCATGCTTCCCGCCTACGACCTGCTGATCGAGGACGACGTGGTGCTCGAGGTCGGAAAGCTGCACATCCGCACGATCCACACACCGGGCCACACCCCCGGGTCGACGTGCTTCCTCGTGGAAGGCTCGCCCGTGCTGTTCTCGGGAGACACCCTTTTCCCGGGCGGTCCGGGGAACACGACCTTCCCGGGCGGCAATTTCGCGCAGATCATCACGTCGATCGGCCAGCGCCTGTTCGCGCCGCTGCCCCCCGAGACGATCGTCATGCCCGGACACGGCGAGGACACGACGATCGGCATCGAGCGGCCCCACCTCGAGGAGTGGATTCGTCGGAGTTGGTGACCGCACAATTTCTCCTATTCCTGTAGTGCAAATCCCGTTCAGCGCATAACATGAGGGCATGACGACGGCGACGGCAGGCACGACGGACGCGCGCCTGGGGGGAAGCTCGCCCGGCACCGGATCCGCCGACCCGCTCCTCGTCGTCGAGGACCTGCACGCCTCGGCCGAGGGCAACAAGATCCTCAGGGGAGTCGACCTCCTCGTGCGATCGGGCGAGCTGCACGCCGTCATGGGCCCCAATGGTTCGGGCAAGTCGACCCTCGCCAACGTCCTGCTCGGCAGTCCCGGCTTCCAAGTCACCAAGGGCAAGGTCCTTTACAAGGGCGAGGACATCACCCGCCTTGCGACGGACTCCCGGGCGAAGAAGGGAATGTTCCTCGCCTTCCAGTATCCGGAGGAGATTCCCGGTGTACCTATCGCGCAGTTCCTCCGGCAGGCCGTCGCGGCTCGGCGTGGGACCGAGGTCTCGGTGATCGAGGTCCGCGTCCAGATCCACGAGTGGCTGCAGCGGCTCGGCATGGATGTCGGCTTCGCCTCGCGCTACCTCAACGACGGCCTCTCCGGCGGCGAGAAGAAGCGCAACGAGATCCTCCAGATGGCCCTGCTCGAGCCCGACCTCGCGATCCTCGACGAGACCGACTCCGGACTCGACATCGATGGCATCCGCGTCGTGGCCCGCGGTGTGAATGAGGTCCGCGCCCACCGCCCCGGGCTCGGCGTCGTGGTCGTGACCCATTACCGGCGGATCCTCGACGAGCTCATGCCCGACGTCATCCACGTGCTCATCGACGGGAGGATCGTCGAGTCCGGCGGGCCCGAGCTCGCGGCACGACTCGACAGCGAGGGCTACGAATCGTGGCGGCAATGACACGGCCGCTCGACGTCCAGGCGCTGAAGAAGGACTTCCCGCTGCTCCGCCGCGGAGACGGCGACCGGCCGCTCGTCTACCTCGACTCCGCCGCGTCGGCCCAGCTCCCGCGGGCCGTACTCGACGCGATGGACCACTACTACGCGACGACCCATGCCAACGTCCACCGCGGCGTCTACTCGATCGCCGAGGAGGCGACCCGCCTGTACGAGGCGGCCCGGCTGAGGCTCGGGCGGTTCGTCGGCGCGCCGCACCCGTCCCGCGAGGTCGTTTTCACGAAGAACGCCACCGAGGCGATCAACCTCGTCGCATACGCCTGGGGGCGCCAGAACCTGCGGCCCGGTGACGCCGTCGTGCTGAGCGAGATCGAGCACCACGCCAACCTCGTGCCGTGGCTGATGCTGCACGACGAGCTCGGCGTCGAGCTTCGCTACATCCCGCTCGGCGCCGATTTCCACCTCGATCTGGCGCACCTCGACCGGCTCGTCGACGGGGCGAAGCTCGTCGCCGTGACCGGGGCCTCCAACGTGCTCGGCTCGATCGTCGACCTGGCGCCGATCGTCGCCGCCGCGCACGGCGTAGGCGCGCGCGTCCTCGTCGACGGGGCGCAGCTCGCCCCGCACCGCCGCGTCGACGTCGCCGCGGCCGACATCGACTTTCTCGCCCTCACCGGCCACAAGATGCTCGGCCCGACGGGCATCGGGGCGCTCTGGGCCCGCCAGGAGATCCTCGAGGGAATGCCGCCGTTCCTCGGCGGCGGCGAGATGATCAGCGACGTCCGGCTCGACGGCTTCAGCCCGAACGAGCTGCCCTGGAAGTTCGAGGCGGGTACACCGCCGATCGCCGAGGCGGTGGGGCTCGGCGCCGCCGTCGACTACCTCGAGGCAGTCGGACTGGAGGCGGTCGCCGCCCACGAGACCGCCCTCGTCCGCTACGCCCTCGACCGGCTCACCGACGCCTACGACGAGCTCCGCGTTTTCGGCCCCGTCCCCGACTCGGTCCGGCGCTCGGGGGTGATCTCGTTCGCCTTCGGCGGGGTCCACCCCCACGACGTCGCCCAGGTGCTCGACCAGTCGGGTGTCTGCGTGCGCGCCGGCCACCACTGCGCCAAGCCCCTCATGCGCGTCCTCGGCGTCAACGCCACGACGCGGGCGTCGCTCTACCTCTACAACGACGAGGCCGACATCGACGCCCTCGTCGAGGGACTCGCGACGGTGCGGGAGCTGTTCTCACCATGATCCGGGCTCCCCGGCGCTAGAACGGGGAGGAAAGGCAGGTTTCCCAGGCGGCGATGAACGAGCTCGAAGACCTCTACCGCGAGATCATCCTCGACCACTACCGCTCGCCCCGTAACCGCGGCGAACTGGCTGTGCCCCCCGCGCACCGCGTCGAGGGTTTCAACCCGCTGTGCGGCGACGAGATCGTGATCTACCTCGACGTGCGCGACGGAGTTCTCGAGGACCTGCGCATCACCGGGCGGGGCTGCTCGATCAGCCAGTCGTCGGCCTCGATGATGTCCGCCGCCGTGAAGGGCCTCCCCGTCGACGGGGTGCGCCGGCTCGTGCGGTCGTTCAAGTCAATGATGTCGATCGCCGGGTCCGAAGACGCCGGTGCGCCCGACGGACCGGGGGAACCGGTCGACCCCACCACCCTGGGCGAGCTCGGCGCCCTCCAGGGCGTCGTCAAGTTCCCCGTCCGCATCAAGTGCGCGACACTCGCCTGGAACGCCCTGGTCCAGGGCCTCGACGAGATCGCCGCCGGCCCGGTCGACGAGGCCTGAGGCCTAACCGAGCGGCTCCAGGTCCACTCCCAGGCCGAACAGACCGAGGGCACGCTCCAGCCCGGCGATCTCGATATCGTCGCGGCGACGCGTCTCCCAGGCCTCCCGCGCGAGCCGGAAGCAGAGCGTGCGGTCGCGCTTGTCGCCGCGCAACGTCAGCTCCTCGCCGTTTCGCGCATAGCCGACCTTCTCGGAGACCCGGATCGACTGGACGTTCCACTCGTAGGCCGCGGAGTGCGCCTCGAGGGCACCGAGACCTCGGAAGGCGAGCTCCAACACGGCCGCCCGCATCTCGGCCCCGACACCGCGCCCTTGGGCGCGCCGCACGAGCCACGATCCGCTCGAGACCGAGCGCAGCTCGGGGAAGTGCTTCGCCATCAGGTCCTGCACGCCGACCGGTTCACCGTCGACGACGACGGCCAGCGTGAGCGACCAGTCCTCGACCGACCAGCCGGCGCGCCGCGACCACCACCACCGCAGCGACTCCTGCTCGCGCCGCGGCGAGGGCACCTCGGTCCAGGCGACGCCGAACGGCTGGCGGTCCGGGTCGTGGATCCCCTCCGCCGGCAGGCGCACGAGGACGGCGAGGTCCTCGTCACTCGGGTAGCGAAGCTCGAGACGCGGGGTCCGCACGACGAGGCCGAAGAGCGGCCAGAAGTCCACCAAGGGGTGCCGGGAGGCCATGCCCGATGATCCCACGGTCCGGACCCAGAGCTCCCGGGTCAGGCCTCGCCCACGGTCAGCCCGACGAGATCGGGTTCGAGCACGAACGCACGCCCGGCCACGCCGAGGGCCGCGAGCGCCGCCTCGCCAGCCTCCCGCACGCGGGCGGCAGCACCCGCCGAGGTGCAGATCCCGAGGAGGCTCGTGCCCGCCCCCGACCAGCAGGCGGTCGTCGCCCCCGCCTCTCGCAGGCGGGCGAGCAGCTCGGGCGCCTCCGGGAACAGTGGCGCCCGGGCCACCTGGTGGAGGCGGTCCTCCCCGGCCGCGGCCACGAGCTGGGCGGCGTCGGCGAGGCCACCGACGAGGAGGGCCAGACGCCCGAGGTTCGCCACGGCGTCGACGAAGGCGACGGACGCCGGCAGCACGGCGCGGGCCCTCTCGGTCGGGAGCCGGCGATCCGGGACGACGACGACGAAGGCGAGCGTCGGGTCGAGCCGCAACCGGCACGTGACCGGACGGCCCTCGATGAGCGTCGCGGCGACGAGCCCGCCGAGCACCGAGGCGGCGGCGTTCTCGGCGTGGCCGTCGAAGGCGGCGGCGACGCCGAGCGGGTCGGGCGAGCCCGCCGCGGCGGCGGCCGCCGCCGCCAGCGCGGCGGAGGAGCCGAGGCCCCGCCCGACGGGAATCGACGAGCGCACGGTGATCTCGAGGTGGTCGTGACCGGCGACCGCCGTCGCGACCCGGGCCGCGAGGTGCGAGGCGTCCCACGCCAGCTCGGCACCCTCGCCCTCGGCGTGGATGGCGAGCCGCGGCGCCGGCCGGATCTCGACCTCGACGGCGAGCCGCAGCGCGAGGGCGAGGGCGTCGAAACCGGGGCCAAGGTTCGCCGAGGATGCGGGGGCACGCGCGTGCACGGTCGTGTCAGCCTGCCCTGGGGAAGACCTTCGTGCACATCGTCGGGCCGGGGGCCCCGGAGGCGCGCGCGGAACGGCGGTTCAGCGGGGCATCTCCTCGTACTCGTCGAGCGTCATAAGGACCGCGCGCGCTTTCGACCCCTCCGACGGCCCGACGACGCCCCGCCGTTCGAGCAGGTCCATCAACCGGCCCGCCCGGGCGAACCCGACGCGCAGCTTGCGCTGCAGCATCGATGTCGAGCCGAGCTGCGAGCGGACGACGAGATCCATCGCCTGGCGGAGCAGCTCCTCGTCGTCGTCGTCGCCGAAAAGCCCGCCACCCGTGCGATCGTTCTCGTCGCCGACGATGCCGTCGACGTAGAGCGCGTCGCTCTGGCGCCGCCAGTTGGCGACGACGGCGTGCACCTCCTCCTCGGAGACCCACGGGCTCTGGATCCGGCGCGGGATGCTCGACGAGGCGGTCAGCAGCAACAGGTCGCCCCGGCCGATGAGACGCTCGGCGCCCGCCTGGTCGAGGATGACCCGGGAGTCGGCGAGCGACGAGACCGAGAAGGCGAGGCGCGAGGGGATGTTCGCCTTGATCACGCCGGTGATCACGTCGACCGACGGCCGTTGGGTCGCGATGACGAGGTGGATTCCGACCGCCCGCGCCATCTGGGCGATCCGGCAGATCGACTCCTCGACGTCGCGGGCGGCGACCATCATCAGGTCGTTCAGCTCGTCGACGACGACGAGGATGTACGGCAGCCGCCGGAAGCGGGTGCGGTCCGTCGTGTCCACGATCTCGGCGTCGTCGACCTGGGCGTCGGGGACCACGAGCGGGCCGTCGAACGGGCCCTCAGCGAGGTCGCCGCGATCGACGGCGGCGTTGTAGCCGGTGATGTCGCGCATCCCGACCTCGGCGAGGAGGTCGTAGCGGCGCTCCATCTCGGCGACCGTCCAGGCGAGCGCGTTGGCGGCACGCTTCGGGTTGACGACCACCTCGGTGAGCAGGTGCGGCAGGCCGTTGTAGTGGCCGAGCTCGACCCGCTTCGGGTCGACGAGGATCAGCCGGACCTGCTCGGGCGTCGAGCGCATCAGGATCGACGTGACGAGGGAGTTGATGCAGCAGGACTTGCCCGAGCCGGTCGCCCCGGCGATCAGGAGGTGCGGCATCTCGGCGAGGTTCACCATCACCGGTCTGCCGGCGATGTCGCGGCCGAGGCCCACCTCGAGCGGGTGGAGCGCCCGGTGGGCCTCGGGCGACAAAAGGACGTCGCCGAGGGTCACGAGACGGCGGTCGCGGTTCGGCACCTCCACACCGATCGCCGAGCGCCCCGGGATCGGCGCCAGGATGCGGACGTCGGGCGACGCCATCACGAGGGCGATGTCCTTGGACAGGCTCGTCACCTGGGCGACCCTGACGCCCGCGGCGAGCTCGAGCTCGAAGCGCGTGACGGTCGGGCCGACCGTGTAGCCGACGACGTGCGTGCTGACCCCGTGGGAGGCCAGAGCGCCCTCGAGGAGCTTGCCGCGCTCCTCGATCCCCTGGCGGTCGGCCGCGGCCTCCTTGGAACGCTTCAGCAGGCGCTCCGGCGGGAGCCTCCAGTTACTGGGCGCCGGCACGACGCCGAGGCCGAGTTGCTCGACGACGGCCGAGGGTGGGAGGAAGTCGGCCGCCGGGACCGGGTCGATCCCGTGCTGGGCCGTGACGATGCTCTCCTCGCCGACGAGATCGGGTTCCGCGTCGCGTCGTGCGGTCCGCCGTCCAGCCCTCGCCTCCCTCACGAGCGACTCCAGCCCGCCCACCGGCTCGGTGGCGATGGCGTCGGCGTCGTCGAGGGGCCAGTCGATGAGGGGCGTCGCCACGGGGGGCCCGGCCGCGATCCTCGGTTCGGGCCCGGTCTCCTCGGCGGCGGGCGCGGTGAACCACCGGGAGGCGGCGGAACCCGCCGCCCACAGGGCGTGGGCGACGCCGAGCACCCCCTGGCGAACCGAGCAGGCGAGGCAGCCGCAGGCGGCGACGAAGGCGATCGCTCCGAGGACGATCGCCGCCCCGGCCGCCCCGATGAGGCCGCGCAGCCCACCGCCGATCCAGGCGCCGGCGAACCCGCCCGCACCACCGACGAGCCGGGCCGCGGCCGAGGTCGCCGGGTGCCCGCCGGCCAGATCGCCTAGGCCCGCCGCTGCCAGGGCGAGGAGGGCGAGCGCGGCGAGCACGCCGGCGGCACCTCGCCGGGCGCGCCCCGCGACGAGCGTCCAGCCAGCGACCAGCAGTCCGAGGGGGACGACGTCGAGGCCCCAGCCGAGGCCGGCTGCGCCGTAGTGATGGACGTGGTCCCCGGCCCGGCCGAGGAGGTTGAAATGGACCGCCAGCACGGCGAGCACGCCGAGCACGATGAGCAGCCAGCCCCAGACCTCGTCGGGTTCGCGCGCCGCTTCGTCCACGGCCACGGCGCGCCGGGTCGCGGCCTGGTGGGCGCCGCCCCGGACGTTGCCGGCCCGCCTCGACGAGGCCGCGGTCCTTCCCGTCCCCGTCCGCGACGTGCGAGACTTCGTCGCTGAAGGTCCCTTTGCAGCAGCCACAGTACAAACAACGCTAACACCAGCAACGTTGCGGGGCGCGCTGGGCTGCGCCCCGCCTGCCTGTCAGCGGTAGGCCGCGTCGGGGTAGGTCAGGCCGATCTGGCGGCGGCACTCGTCGAGAATCCGCATGACGGCGATCGAGTCGTCGAGCGGCACGAGCGGGCTCTCGCCGAGCCCGGCACGCAGGCAGCGGACAACCTCGGCGATCTCGTGCACGTAGCCACGGCCCTCGAACGCCGGCACGACGCGGCGGGAGGGCCGGCCGGCGCCCGAGACCGTGAACGCCCGGATCTCGTTCATCGGCTCGTCGATCACAACCCGCCCGGCCGTCCCGGCAAAGACCGCCGAGGCGTCGATCTCCGCCTCGAACGTCCCGGCGAGCGCCGCCGTCGCGCCGTTGGGGTAGGCCATCGCCACCACGACGTTGCGGTCGACGCCCCCTTCGAGATGGCCGAGAGCCCGGATCTCGACGGGTGGGCCGAGCGTCGCGACGGCGAGCGAGATCGGGTAGACGCCGACGTCGAGCAGCGCCCCCCCGGCCTGGTCCGGGTCGAGGAGCCGGTCGGCGCGCTCCGCGGGTGTGACGAAGCCGAGCGCCGCCCGCAGGTGGCGGACCTCGCCGATCTCGCCCGAGGAGAGCACGGCGGCGAGCTCGGCGAAGCCGGGCTGGCACCGCATCCACATCGCCTCCATCAAAAAGACGTCGGCGACGCGGGCCCGGCGCACGAGCTCCTCGGTCTGGGCGGCGTCGACGGTGAACGGCTTCTCGCACAGCACCGGCCGGCCCACCTCGAGACAGTGCCGGACGGCCGGGAAGTGGGCGACGTGGCTCGCCCCGACGTAGACGACGTCGACGTGATCGTCCTCGATGAGGGCGTCGTAGGAACCGTGCGCCGTGGCGATGCCGTGAGCCGTGGCGAATCGCCGGGCGGATTCCTCCGTGCGCGAGCCCACGGCGACGACCTCGCAGTCGGGCGTGCGACGGATCTCGTCGACGAGCGTCGTCGAGATCCAGCCGGTGGCGAGGATCCCCCAACGCACCGGGCGGTCGGGGGGCAGCGGCGCGGGCATCGGCCGACTACCGGCTGGGGTGCGGGACAGGTCTGATCGCTCCACCGTAGCCAAGGGCGCCGGCGCGCGCTCGGCCGGGTACCGCGGGAGGCGGACCGACCGGCGGTGGGCGCAGCGCGGATCCGGGTCGCCGGACCCTCCCCGTCCGACGACGGAACCCGTCCGGTTGCCACGTCGCCGTTGGTTGCGGGGCGCCGTCGTCACCCCTCGCCCGGCCGGTCGCGGGTCGGCCGCGGCGGACTGACACAGATTGCCCACCCCTTGTGGCATGTTCGCGTGTTCACTAACCTCATTCATATGCACCAGCCCCGCGGATCACTTATCACCGCGGAGGCACTCGACCTCGCCCCGGCGATCTACCGGCAACGGCTGGTCGTCGAGGGCTGCCCGGCGGCGCCGATCGGGGAGGCGACGATCCGGCGCTACCTCTCCGAGCTCTCCGACGTCTGCCGGATGCACCGCCTGATCGAACCCGTCACGCACCGCTCCGACGCCTACGGCTGGGCTGGCTGGGTCCACTGGGAGTCCTCCGGGGCCCACTTCTACGCCTGGGAGCGGCCCGTCCTCTTCTTCAGCGTCGACATCTACACCTGCGCGCCGTTCGACTCGGGGGCTGTCGCCGACTTCACGAAGTCGTTCTTCGGCGCCGACGAGATCTCGGCACGGGAATTCTGAGCCGGCGTGGCACGGCCGTGACGACCATCGAGACCGGTAGGACCGAGCTCGAGCGCCTTGCCCGCTCGGTCATCGCCGACGGCACCACTCAGCCGTTCGGGGCCTACCTCTTTCTCGCCGACGACCCGGCCGCCGAGCTCGGACGCCACGTCGAGCGGGCCGTCTTCCTCGAGGCCTTCGGCAACACGCCGGAGCTGCTGGCGGCCGAGTACGGCCCCTACGAGGCGTCGAGCATGTTCTTCACGATCCTCGACCACCGCCGGCTGCGCCCGGCGGGGGTGATCCGGATGATCGTGCCGACGGCGGACGGGCCGGGCCTGAAGTCGTTGAACGACCTCGCGCCGGTCTGGCACGAGCCGGCGGAATCGATCCTTTCCCGCAGCGGGATCGGGCTCTCGCCCGACCGGACCTGGGACATCGCGACCCTGGCGATTGATGCGGAGTACCGCAGCGCCGCGGCGACCGGGCTCGTCGCCCTGGGCCTGTACCAGTCGATCGTCCGCACCGGGGAGGCGCTCGGCGTCGAGTGGATGGTCGCCATCCTCGACCGAGCCGTCTTCCGGATGTCCAAGGCCCGCTTCCACCAGCCGTTCTTCGCCCTGGCCGAGGGCCGCGCGTATCTCGGGTCGCGCGACAGCCTGCCGATCTACGGCTGCGTGCCGGACTGGCGGCGGCGGCTCGCCATCGCCGACCCGCCGATCCACGGGATCATCTACGAAGGGGTCGGCATCGAGCCGGCGTTGCGCCCGCTCGACATCGCCCGCTCGACCGCGCTCGCGGCGACGGTCTATCGCGCCCCCGAGCTCAGGCTGAAGGGCGCCGCGAGGTCGGGCGCTTGGCGACCCCGTCCGATGCGGGGAGCCGGACCGGCACGACCGGCGGCCGTTGCTCCGCGGTGGCGTGGGGCTGCGACCGGGTGAGCAGCCCGAGCACGTCGATGAGCTGGTCGGCGCGCGCCGGCCGGGCGTAGAAGTAGCCCTGGGCGGCGCTGCAACCGAGATGCATCAGGTGCCGGGCCTGCTCGGCGGTCTCCACACCCTCGACGATCGTCTGGATCCCCAGCGCCTGGCTCATCGCGACGATCGCCGCGACGAGTGACTCCGAGGCCACGGCGTCGCCCTCGGAAATGTCGGCGACGAAGCTCTGGTCGATCTTCAAGATGTTGACCGGCAGCCGCTGCAGGTAGGCGAGCGAGGAGTACTTCGTCCCGAAGTCGTCGACGGCGATCAGGATGCCGAGCCGCCGCAGCGCCGTCAGCGAGGCGATCGAGAGCTCCGGGTTGCTCATCATCTCGGACTCGGTGAGCTCGAGGGTGAGGGCCGAGCCCGGCAGCCCGTGCACGGCGAGGGCGCGCCCAACCCGCTGGACGAGCAGCTCGTCCTGCAGCTGCAACGCCGAGAGGTTGACCGCAACGGTGAGGTGGCCGAAGCCGGGCAGGGCGCGGCAGACGGCGAGCTCGCGCAGGGCATCGTCGAGGACCCAGCTACCGATCTCGCCGATGAGGTCGCTCTCCTCGGCGAGCGGGATGAAACGCTTCGGCAGCAACACACCGATGGTCGGATGCGCCCAGCGGACGAGGGCCTCGAAACCGAGCACCTCGTTGTGGCCCATCTTCACGATCGGCTGGAAGACGAGGTGGAGCTCGTCGTGCTCGATGGCACGGTGCAGGTCGCGTGCGATCTCGACCCGCTCGGTGAGGTGGGCGCGCATCGAGTCGTCGAAGACGGCGACAGCGTCGCGGCCGGCCTCCTTGGCCTGGTGGACGGCTGTGTCGGCGTCGCGGATGAGCGCCTCGGAGTCGAAGTCGCCGTCGGGGGTGGCGAAGGCGATCCCAATGCTCGCGGTGACGAAGAACTCGGAGCCGTCGACGTAGAAGGGCTCGCGCAGGCAGCCGCGCAGGCGGTTGGCGAAGGCGCGCGCCTCAGAGACGTCGACGGATCCGCCCAGCACCACGACGAACTCGTCGCCGCCGATCCGGCTGACGAGGTCACCCGAGCGGGTGTTCTCTCCGAGCCGCCTGGCGACCTGGATGAGTAGCTCGTCGCCGTGGTGGTGACCGAGGGTGTCGTTGATCAGCTTGAACCGGTCGAGGTCGAAGAACAGCAGCCCGATCCGGCCCGCGCCCGGCGGGGCGCGCCGCGCGAGACGGCCGAGGTACTGCTCCATCGACCGGCGGTTCGGCAGCCCCGTGAGGTCGTCGTGCAGCGACCCGTGGATGAGGCGTGCCTCCGACCGCTGGGCGGACTGCACCGCCTGGAGGATCTGCAGGATCGCCACCGTGGTGAGGGCGACGATGATCGCGAACAGCGCCAGCCGTTCGCTCAGCACGTAGTGGCGCTGCTGCAGGATCAGCAGCGCCGGCACGAAGAAGGCGACGCCGACGAGCGCGATCCTCCCAGGGGTCCACCGCGCCGCCGGCTTGGTGGCGGGCTCGGTGAGCGTCCGCATCGAAGGGTCGAGGGTGCACGTCGCCGCCCCGGCGAAGGCGATCACGTACGGCAGGTCGAGGACGTTGACGGGGATGTTGATGAGATGGATCTCGGCGAACATGTAGAGCGCGTCGCCGACGAACATCGACAGCAGTCCGGTGAGCAGGAAGCGGTCCGCCGCGCACCGTTCGCTCGACGTGCTGAAGGCGATCTGCAGGGTCATCACGAGCAGGAAGAGCGACGCCGCCGGGTAGCAGACGAGAATCAGCTTCAAGTCGACGGGGGCGCTGCGCCGGGCGAGCACGGGCTCGATCACGTAGACGAGCGAGCAGGCGAGCACGGCGAGCGAGGCGATGATGCCGTCGTAGATGATGCCGAGGCGGTGACGCGTCGAACCGGTGCGGGCCCGGATGATGCCGATGAGCGCCGCGCCCAGGAGGGCGTAGCCCGGCAGGACAATGAGGTCCGGGATAAGCGAGCGGTGGACCGTGAGCACGCCGAGGGTGTGGAGGTCGTCCCGGGCGACCCCGCCGACGACGAAGAGCGTGAAGGCGGCGAGCGCCATGTACCACGGGGCGCGCCGGGCGGGGCGGTAGCGGTGGACGCCGAAGGCGATCGCGCCGATCGTGCCGACGGCCGCCAGGCCGAAGGCGATCCCCCCGGTCGGCTGGAAGACGGCGAGCCCGATCAGCGCCGTCCAGGCTGCGGCGACGGCGGAGCTGCGTGGCGAGACGGGGAGTCTTCCGGGGCCCCTCGGGGCGGTATCGGGCTGCGGCGAGTTCTCCCGCCCGGTCACCACCGCCATCTGGAAATCACCTCCCCGCCTGCGTCACCCGACTAACGGCGCCTCGACCCCCCCCTTTAAGCTTTTCCTGGCCGGGCAACGGCCAGAATCCCGTCTACCACTCTTCGTGTTCTAAATCTCACTCTTAGTGAGAATAGGCCCCACCCGATCCGCCCACGGGCACCACCGCGACCCTGCGCCGGGCCCGCGACGCCAGCGACGATTGGTGCGTCCGAGCCGCCGGGGACGGGCGGCACACGCCCCCTCCGACGGACGTGCGTCCCGCAAGACCGTGCCGTTCCCGGTGAAGTGCCGCCCCATCGAGGCGGCGAAATGTCGACATCCGTCAGCTCCCGATTGGACAGAATTGCAGCACTGAGTGGTTACAGTATTACTCAGAGTGGCCAACAGCAAGAGACCGGAAATTCGGGCTTTCGCCGCGGAAGGGGAGTTGTCTATGATGCAAATGTGCTAGGAGTAACTACTGAAGCTGATGGGGCACGAATGAGTCATGCGCCACACTGCGTGCCCGCCCGGCCGCGACGCGCGGCCGAGGTACCCCGCGAGGCGGTGGGGACATGATCGCCGGGGCCGTCGAGGAGCCAGCCGAGGCCGTCGCCGGGCGCTTCTTCTACACGGCCCCGTCGTACGCGCGCCTGTGGGACCTGTTCTGGGCGGCGCGTGACGAGACTTCCCGCAACGACCTCCTCCTCGCCTACGAGCCGCTCGTCCTCGTCGTCGTCGGCCAGCTACCGGGCTCGGTGCGCGCCCACTGGGACCGTGACGACCTGGCGAGCTTCGGCCTGCTCGGGCTCGTCGCCGCGATCGACCGCTTCGACCCCGCCTCGCCCTACGACCGCTTCCCCGGCTACGCCACGTTGCGCATCCGCGGCGCCATCTACGACGAGCTGCGCCGTCTCGACTGGCTCCCCCGCTCGGTGCGCCAGCGCGTCACCGAGTACCAGTCGACCGCCAACGAGCTCGGCCACAAGCTCGGACGCGAGCCCGACGCTTCCGAGATCCTCGATTCGATGGGCGTCATCGGCGCGGCGCGCCGGGCGGTCCTCTCGGGCGTGCAGTCCTCCCAGATGCTCCATCTCGACCGCGTCGTCGAGGTCGAGGGGGCGGACGGCGCCGTCCGCCTGGCCGATGTCCTGCCCTCCCCCGTCGGCGGCGACCCGGAGGCGGCCGTCGTCGAGTCCGACGAGATCGCCGCTCTGCGGCGCGCCGTCGAGGAGCTCCCCGAGCGCCAGCGCCGCGTGATCACGCTCCACCTGTTCGAGGGCTTCACCTTCGAGCAGATAGGCGCCCAGCTCGGCGTCACGGCGTCACGCGTCTGCCAGATCGAGCACACCGCCGTCGAAACCCTGCGGGCGCTCCTCGGCCAGTTCGCCGGAGAGATCGTCCCCGCCGGTCCCGCCTGAGCGGTCGCTCAGGTCTCCATCACGACCGGCACGATCATCGGCCGGCGCTTCGTGCGCTCGGAGACGATCTTTCCGAGGGCGCGACGTGCGGCACGGCGCAACGCCTCCGTCTCGCGTGAGCCGCTCTCGATGACCTCGCCGACCGCCTTCTCGACGGCGGTCCGGGCGTCGTCGAGGAGCTCCTCGGCCTCGGGCGCGTGCACCCAGCCCCGCGTGATGATCTCGGGGCCGGTGACGATCTCCCCGGAGCGGCTGTCGACGGTGACGACGACGACGATGACGCCCTCCTCGGCGAGCACCCGCCGGTCGCGCAGCACCCCCATGCCGACGTCGCCGACCACCCCGTCGACGAAGAGGTAGCCCGCCGGCACCTCGCCGTCGAAGTCGATGCGGTCGTCGGTGAGCCGCACCGCGTCCCCGTCCTCGCAGAGCAGCACGGCCTCCTCGGCGACCCCCATCTCGATCGCCAGGCGCGCGTGCCGCAGCAGGTGCCGGTATTCCCCGTGCACGGGGATGAAGCTGCGCGGCTGGGCGACGTTGATGAGCGTCGCCAGCTCGCCCTGCTTGCCGTGCCCGCTCTCGTGGACGTGGGCGATGCCCGAATGGACGATGTTCGCCCCGCGCCGGGCGAGCCCGTCGATCACCTTGGCGACCGCCCATTCGTTGCCGGGGATGGCGTGGCTCGAGAGCACGACGATGTCCCCGTCGACGACCGTCAGCCGGCGGCTCTCGCCGGCGGCGAGTAGTGACAGCGCCGACAACGGCTCGCCCTGGGAGCCGGTCGAGATGACGCAGACCTCCCCGGGGGAGAGATCGTCGACCTCGTCGACGTCGACGAGCGAGCCCTCCGGGATCGTGAGCAGGCCGAGCTCGCGGGCGAGCGCCACGTTGCGCAGCATCGACCGCCCCAACAGGGCGATCTTGCGCCCGTTGGCGACCGCCCCCTCGGACAGCTGCTGGATCCGGTGGATGTGGCTGGCGAAGCAGGCGACGATCACCCGGTGCTCCGGGTGCTCGGCGAAGATCTGGCGGAGCGTCTCGCCGACGCTGCGCTCGGATCGCGTGAACCCGGGCTCCTCGGCGTTCGTCGAGTCAGAGAGCAGCAGGCGGATCCCCTCCGAGTCGGCGAGCGCGCCGATCCGGGCGAGGTCCGTCCGCCGGCCGTCGACGGGCGTGAGATCGAGCTTGAAGTCCCCCGAGTGCAGCACCACGCCCTGGGGCGTGTGGAAGGCGACGGCGAACCCCTGCGGCACCGAGTGCGTCACGGGGATGAACTCGACGTCGAACGGACCGATCCGGCGCCTCTCCCCGTCGGCGACGCTGATCAGCTCGGAACTCCCGGCCGAACCGGAGTCCTCGAGGCGCGACCGGGCGAGGCCGAGGCTGAGGGGGGAGCCGAAGACCTTCGTCTCGATGTCCCGCAGCAGGAACCCGAGCCCGCCGACGTGGTCCTCGTGGCCGTGGGTAAGCACGATCCCCTCGATGCGCCCGGCGTTCTCTTTCAGGTAGGAGAAGTCGGGCAGCACGAGGTCGACGCCGGGCATCTCGGGGTCGGGGAACATGATGCCGCAGTCGAGGACGATGACCCGGCCATCGTGCTCGATGGCCGCGCAGTTCCGCCCGATCTCCCCGAGACCACCGAGGAAGACGAGTCGGACGTCCTCAGCCACCGGCGTCCCGGGCGCGGCGCCAGTCGTCGAGCTCGGCGAGCACCGCCCTCGCGCGGTCCTCGAGGCCGGCGGGCGCCGGCCCCATCGGCAGGCGGCACTCGCCCCCGGGGAGCCCGAGGACGCGCAGCACCGCCTTCAGGGGGACCGGGTTGGGGGCGTCGTCACCCGACTCGTAGACGAAGCTCGGGATGAGCGCCCGGGCGATCCCGAGCGCGCCCGCGGCGTCGCCGGCGCGAAAGCGGGCGATCATCTCGCCGCACTCGATGCCGCACCAGTGGGTCGCGACCCCGATCAGCCCGACGGCCCCGACGGCGAGCAGCGGCAGCGTCATCAGGTCGTCGCCCGAGTAGCACTCGAAATCCTTGGGCGCCCGGGCCAGCAGCCGCTCCGTCGCCGGGGCGTCGCCGGCCGCGTCCTTCAGCCCGACGATGTTCTCGACCTCGCCGGCGAGCTCCAGGATCGTCTCGGTGGCGATCTTGCGCCCCGTGCGGACGGGGATGTCGTAGAGGATGAGCGGCAACGGCGTGGCGGCGGCGACGGCGCGGAAATGCGCCGCGATCCCCGCCTGGGACGGGCGGTTGTAGTAGGGGGCGACCGCGAGGATGCCGTCCACCCCGGCGACGGTCGCCAGCTTCGTCAGCTCGACCGAGTGCCGCGTGTCGTTCGACGTCGCCCCGGCGAGGACCGGGACGTCGACCGCCGAGGCGACGGCCCGCCACAGGGCCACGCGCTCGTCGTCGGACAACGTCGCCGCCTCGCCGGTCGAGCCGGAGACGACGAGGCTGTCGCTGCCGTGCGCGACGAGGTACTTCGCCAGCGTCACGGCCCCGGTGAGGTCGAGGCCGCCGGACTCGTCAAACGGCGTCGCCATCGCCGTGACGACGGTGCCGAACCGGGGAGGGCGCGGAGCGGTCACACTCCGACGCTACCGCACCCGCCCAGCGGCAGAGGCGCCGCCGCTCAGAGGGGGAGCAGCGCCTCGAGCCCGACGGTGAGCCCCGGCGTCGACGCGACGCGTCGGCAGGCGAGCAACACGCCGGGCATGAACGAGGTCCGGTCGTAGGAGTCCTGCCGGATGAGCAGCGACTGGCCGGGCCCGCCGAAGAGCACCTCCTGGTGCGCGACGAGGCCGGCGAGGCGAACCGAGTGGACGTGGATCCCGTCGACCACACCGCCGCGCGCCCCCTCGCACGACACCGTCGTCGTCGGGTCCGCACCGAACGGGCCGGCCCCCGAGGCGGCGCGGGCGGCGGCCAGCCGGCGGGCCGTCGCGAGGGACGTGCCCGACGGGGCGTCCTTCTTGCGGTCGTGGTGGAGCTCGACCACCTCGACGCCGTCGAAGTAGGGCGCCGCCAGCTCGGCGAGGCGCATCATCACGACGGCCGAGATCGAGAAGTTCGCCGCCACGATCGCGTTCGGCCGGTCCGGTGGCCCGAAGGCGGCCCGCAGGCGGTCGAGGCCGGCTTCGTCGATCCCCGTCGTCCCGCAGACGGCGTGGATTCCCTGCGCGGCGCACCACTCGAGGTTCCCGACTGCGGCGTCAGGTTCGGTGAAATCAACGGCGACCTCGGCACCGGCGTTCCCCAGCGCCTCGATCGAGACCGAGGTCGCGATCCCCGCCACCGATCCGGTCGAGGCGCGCGGATCGACGGCGGCGACAAGCTCGAGGTCCTCGCACCCCGCGAGTGCGGCGCAGACCGTCGACCCCAGCCTGCCGCACGCGCCCAGCACCCCGACCCGGATCATCTCGGCGCCAACCTACCCTCCCGCCGGGCGGGACGATCGCAGCCCGGCCGTCACCGCCGGCCGGCGCCCAGCTGTGCCGGGGCCATCCGAACCGATACGATAGTTCGACCGTCCCGCGGGGCTCAACGCTCGTGGAACGGACTCTCTGCAGGTCGTGATCGCCCCCGGTCCCGAACCGTCCGCGGCATTCCGTGCCGGGGTCACGGGCACCCGGAGTGATCGAATGAGGAGGTCATTCGTCGATGTCTGCGTTGGCAGCGGACGCGGCGTCGAGCGCGCCGGTACTCGAGGTAGAGGACCTCCACACCGAGTTTCACCTTCGCACCGCCAACGTGAAGGCCGTCGACGGCGTCTCGTTCCACGTCAACCCCGGCGAGTGCGTCGGGCTGGTCGGCGAGTCGGCGTGCGGCAAGACGACGGTCGGGCTGTCGATCATGAAGCTGCTGCCCAACGTCGGCCACATCGCCGGGGGCTCGATCCGGCTGTTCGGGCGCGACCTCGCCCCGTACGACGAGCGCCAGATGCGCACCGTTCGCGGCAACGAGATCGGGATGATCTTCCAGGACCCGATGACCTCGCTGAACCCGACCTGGAAGATCGGCCGCCAGATCGCCGAGGTCGTGATGCTCCACCGCGAGGTCTCCAAGGCCGAGGCCTACCAGCGGGCACTCGAGGTCCTCACCCTCGTCGGCATGCCACGCCCCGCCGAGCGCCTCAACACCTACCCGCACCAGCTCTCCGGGGGGCTGCGCCAGCGCGTGATGATCGCCATCGCGCTCGCCTGCGAGCCGAAGCTGCTCATCGCCGACGAGCCGACGACGGCCCTCGACGTCACGATCCAGGCGCAGATCCTCAACCTCATCGACGAGCTGCGCGATCGGCTAAAGATGGCCGTGATCATGATCACCCACGACCTCGGCGTGATCGCCGCCCGCAGCGACCGGGTGATGGTGATGTACGCCGGCAAGATCGTCGAGGCGGCCACGACCGAGGAGCTGTTCGGCTCGATGCGCCACCCGTACTCCGAGGCGCTGCTCGAGTCGATCCCCCGCCTCGACCAGGACCGCACCCGCCGGCTCTTCTCGATCTCCGGCCTGCCGCCGGACCTCTCGGGGACGCTCGTCGGTTGCCGGTTCGCCCCTCGCTGCCGCTACGCGACCGACGTCTGCCGCGGCGAGGAACCGTCGCTCGCGACCCGGGAGGCCGGCTCGGCGGCGCCCGCCGAGACGTCCACAGCCGCCGTCGCCGGCACCGAGGCCCACCTCTTCGCCTGCTACCACCCGGTGCGCGTCTCGCGGGAGGAGCGGCTCGCCCGGCGTGGGATCGCCCTGTCCCACGCCGAGGCGGCGAGGGTGCCCGCCGGGGCGGGGGGCGCCGAGGCGGCGTCCGCCTTCCGAGGCGAGGTCGCCCTCGAGGTCCACAACCTCGTGAAGAACTACCCCGTCGTCTCCGGGGCGATCGTCCAGCGGAAGCTGGGCACCGTCCAGGCGGTCTCGGACGTCTCGTTCTCGGTGCGACGGGGCGAGACCTTCGGACTCGTCGGCGAGTCCGGTTGCGGCAAGACGACGATCGGCCGTCTCGTCGTCGCACTCGAGCGCCCGACCTCGGGCACCGTGCACTACGAGTCGACCGAGGTCACCGGGCTCCGGGGACGGGCGCTGCGGCACGGGCGGCGCGACCTGCAGATGATCTTCCAGGACCCGTACTCCTCGCTCGACCCGAGGATGCGGGTGAAGACCATCGTGCGCGAGCCCCTCGTCGTCCAGGGGATCGGCAACCGCCGGGAACAGGACCAGCGCGTCGTCCAGCTCCTCGGCGAGGTGGGGCTTTCCGCCGGAGCCGCCGAACTGTACCCGCACGAGTTCTCGGGCGGTCAGCGGCAACGCATCGGCCTCGCCCGGGCGCTCGCCCTCAACCCGAAGCTGATCGTCGCGGACGAGCCCGTCTCGGCGCTCGACGTCTCGATCCAGGCGCAGATCCTCAACCTCATGCGCGACCTGCAGCAGCGCCACGATCTCACCTACATCGTGATCAGCCACGACCTCGCCGTCGTGAAGTACCTCGCCGACCGGATCGGTGTCATGTACCTCGGCAAGCTCGTAGAGACCGGGCCCGCCATCGAGGTCTACACGCGCACGGCCCACCCGTACACGCAGGCGCTGATCGACGCGATCCCCGTCCCCGACCCGGTCGTGGCCCGGGCGGGCCGCCACGTCATCGTCGGCGGCGAGCTGCCCTCGGCGATGGCGCCGCCGAGCGGCTGCCGGTTCAGGACGCGCTGTCCGTTCGCGCAGGAGGTCTGCGCCACAGAGGAGCCCCCGCTCCGGCTCGTCGGCTCTGACCACCTGACGGCGTGCCACTTCCCGCTGCAGACGCCGCTCGGCGACGCAACGGTGACGGCCGAGGCCGCGGTCGCCGACTGACCAGATCGCGTTCGGTCCCCGGTCGGGCTGCGGACGGGGACGGTTCGCTCAGCGACGCTGGAGCCGGACCTCGAAGGCGTCCCGCAGCGCGTCGCCGACGAAGTTGAACGCCACGACGACAGCCACGATCGCCACCCCGGTCGGGTAGATCTCCCACCAGTAACCCGCCAGGGCGTAGTTCACGGCGTTGGCGAGCATCGAGCCCCAGTCCGTGAGCGGCATGGGAACGCCCAACCCGACGAACCCGAGCGCCGCCAGGAGAAGAATCGCGTCGGCGACCTGGAAGGTGGCGTTGACGACGATGGTGCCGATCGTGTTCGGGATGATGTGGCGCAGGACGATCCGTCGGCCCGTCCCGCCCATGACCCGCACGGCCTGGACGTACTCGCGCACACGTAGCGACAGAGCCTCCCCACGCACGAGCCGCGCCGGACCGAGCCACGCCGTGAACCCGATCACCAAGATGATGAGCGACAACGACGGTCTGAAGATCACCGCCAGGGTGACGAGGAGGAACAGCAACGGGACCGACAGCAACACGTCGACGATGCGCATCATCAGCGCGTCGACCCAACCGCCGAAGAATCCCGACACGGCCCCCCAGATGACCCCGATCGCGGTGGCGATACCCGCCGCGGCGAAGCCGACCTCGAGCGAGACCTGCCCGCCGTACATGATGCGGCCGAGCATGTCGAAGCCCGTCGCGTCGGTGCCGAGCGGGTGCGCCCACGACGGCGCGGCGTTCTGCATCGAGTACAGCAGGGCGTTGTTGGCGTTCGTCTGGTTCGTCGAGTAGAAGACCGGGCCGAGGTAGCAGAACAGCACCATCAGCACGATGACCGCCGCGCCCGCGATGGCGAGCTTGTTCTCGAGGAAGACGCGCAGGATCTGGACGCCCATCCCGCCGGACGAGACCCCTTCGCCGCCCGTCGGCCCGCCGACTTCACGACCCTCGGCGAGAGCGGCCTCCTCGAGCGGGAGACCGCCCAGTCCCAATCCGAGCTGGGACGCCATCACGCACCTCGACGGGCGCGGGGATCACGTGTAGCGAACACGGGGATCCACGATCGCGTACAGGATGTCGGCGAGCAGCGAGCCGGCGACGGTGGCGAGCGTCACGACGAAGGTCGTGCCGAGGAGCACCGGGATGTCTTCGTTGAGCGCCGAGTTTACCGTGAGAAGTCCCATGCCCGGGAAGTTGAAGACGGTCTCCGTGATCAGCGCGCCGCCGATGATCCCCGGGAGCGACAGCCCGATCAACGTGATGATCGGGATCAGCGCGTTGCGCAGCGCGTGGCGGAAGAGCACGCGCCCGCCGCTCGCGCCCTTGGCGCGGGCGGTGCGGATGTAGTCCTGGGTCATCGCCTCCATGAGCGAGGAGCGCATGTAGCGACTGAAGGCGGCGATCGTGAGGGCCGACAGCGTGAGGACCGGGAGGACGAGGGCGCGGGGGTCCCCGAGGATCGAGCCGACGGTCTGGCCCTGCGGCGCCTCGGTCGGGAACCAGTGGAGGTCGATCGCGAAATAGAGGATGAGGAGCTGGCCGAGGAGGAAGGCCGGCATCGAGTAGCCGATGAATGCGGCCCCGGTGAGCGAGTAGTCGACGGGCTTGTTCCGCCGGACGACCTGCAGCACGCCGAGCGGCACGGCGACGACGAGCGCGAACACCGTCGCGATACCGACGAGGATGATGGTCTTCGGCAGCCGCTCCATGATCACGGTCGTCACGCTCTGGTTGAACTGGTACGAGTAGCCGAGGTTGAACGACTCGATCAGCCCGCGCAGGTACTGGTAGTACTGGTCCCAGATCGGAAGTAAGAGACCGTTGACCTGCTTGAACTGGTAGATCTCGGCCGGTGTCGCCCGCGGCCCGAGGGCCGCCCGGGCGTAGCCGCCCGGGATCACGTGCTCGAGAAGGAAGACGAGCAGCGTCACGCCGAGGACGACGATGATCGCCTGGCCGACCCGGCGGATCAGGTACCCAAGCAGCTGCGATCACTCCCCGTCATGTTCGTCATCTCGTCGCGCGCCAGCACTTGCGGTTGCGTATCGGCCAATTCTTGCAGGTCGCCGGGGGTACCTCATTACGCCCACCGACGGACGTTCGGGCGTGTCGTAGAACGGCGGCCGGGCCGGTCCCGGGTGACCCGGGACCGGCCCAACCGCCCGATGTTGCTTTACCGCGTTACCCGCTTACTTCGTGAAGTACCAGTTCTCCGGGGTGAGCATGAGCAACGGGTCCTGCGGCGTCACGCCCTGGAGGTTCTTGGCGATCTCGGTGACCTGGTAGGCCCCGCTCGGCTCCCAGATCACGGGGAGCACCGTCGCGGTGTAGTTCTCCCAGTGGGCGAGGGTCGAGTTGCCGAAGTTCGTCGCCTTGATCAACTTGTCCATGTAGGCGTTCGAGTACGACCCGGCGTTCGACGCCGCGCCGGTCTCGAAGAGGTCCTCGCCGCTCGGCCAGTAGTCCGGCGCGTAGCTCCAGCCGCCCCACCAGCTCATGCTCCACGTGCACGACGAGCCCGAACACGGCAACGAGGTGCCGTAGACCGTGTCGAACGTCGCGGAGGTGGCCGTGACGTGGATCCCGACAGCACCCCACGAGGACACCTCGTCGTCCACCATCACGGTGGTCGTCGGGTTACCGCTCGAGTACAGGAAGTTGAAGTTGAGCGGTGTCCCCTTCGGCACGCCGCACTCCGACGCGTCGGCACAGACGTCCGTCCCGCCCTTGTTGATCGTCCAGCCGTGAGCCGCAAGCAACGCCGCGGCCTTGGTCGGGCTGTACGGGTACGGGTTCGTCTCTTCGAACTTCGTCACGAACGAGTTCACCGGGAGGACCGGCACCGGCCCGTAACCGGGCACGCCGTAGCCCTTGATGAGCTTCTTGATCAGCAGGGGCTGGTTGATCAGCATCTGCAACGCCTGCCGGAAGTAGAGCTGGCGGTAGATCGTGCCGGCGTAGCCGCCGTCGTCTGCGGAGTTGAAGTTCAGCGGGAAGTACGTGATCCCCCACGTGTACCAGGGCACCAGGTTGTACTTACCGGAGATGCGCGGGTTGTTCGGCCCGGCCACTGTCGGGCTCTTGGCGGGAACGAGGATGTCCTCGGCCGGGATGTAGCCGACCGAGATCGTCGTCCCGCTTGACAGCTCGTTGAACTCCGTCGTCGTCGAGGTGAAGGGCAGCTCGACGAAGGCCGACAGCGTCGGCTTCACCGGGCCCGAGTACTTCGGGTTCGGCTTCATCGTCACGTCGCCCGCGGCGTTGAACGAAGTCAGGTGCCACGGTCCGTCGACGACCTGCCAGAGCTTGCTCGTCGCATAGGTGGCGAAGGCGTTGTTCGAGCCCTTCGGGTTGGCCGGGTCGTAGCCGGCCTCCTTGGACAGGAAGTTGAAGACGTCGACGCAGCTCTTGGCGGCGGCGTTGCCGGGTAGGATCCCGTTCTTCGTCTGCTTGGCCACGACCGAGCCGAACGACGACGTTCCGCACAGCGCCGCGCCGGCTTTCTGGGAAAGCGACGTCACGTCCCAGGCCATCGGCAGCGGCGTGATCTGGCTGAGCTCGTTGTACACCCACCAGTACTGGTTCACCGAACCGGTGAGGTTGAACACGACGGTCGAGGCGTTCGGCGTGGTGATCGAGGCGACGTCGTCAGGGATGGTCCCGGGGACGTAGCCGGCCCACGTGTCCTTCTCGAGCTTCATGAAGTTCATCCAGAAGACGACGTCCTGGGACGTCACCTTCTCACCGTCGGACCACACGTACGGCTTCAGTGTGACGGTGACCGTCTTTCCGCCGTTGGAGAACACCGGGTAGTTGGCGAGCGAGAGGGAGAGGTTGATCGTCGGGTTCGCACCGTTGCCGAACCAGAACAGCGGGCGGTACATCAACTCCTGGAACTGCGAGAGGTTGTTGACGCTGAAGTAGCGGAACGGCGCGAACGGGAAGATGTAGTTCGGTTGCGCGCCGGGCGGCTCGGCGAAGTAGGCGGTCCCGCCCTTCACCTTGGTCACGTGCGGCTTGCTGGCGGCGCCGGTCGCCGTGCTCACGGAGCCAGCCGCGAGGGTGAGGATCATCGATCCCGCAACGGCGATGGTCAGCACGCCCCCGAGCAGGCCACGCCGGCCGTGGAAGCTTCTCATTTGCCCTCCTGACGAAACATCCCGAAAGGACCGCCCCTCCGGGCCCCGCCCCACGACGTGTGGAGATCTTCTGGAGTGGCCCTAACGTAGCGCGTTCGTAACGTGAGTGGCACGTGCAACTTGTCACGTCACCTGCAGTGATCCGGGCGACGCGCCCCAGCCGACGAGCGCCCGCCCGCCGCACCGCGGACCGGGCCCGTGATCCCCGGCGATCCGCCAGGGCCCAGGCTTCTCCCAGCTCACGTCGGGTCTGCCTCAGGTCCCCGCTCGAACCGGTTCGGTCGCCGCCGCACCGGGCGCGGCGTGGCGCCGCGTCGGTGCCCACACTGCGAGCTCGGGCCACGCGCGCCCGCGCGCCATCGGCCGCCGTCGGCGGGCCGGGCTCAGGCCCGCAGTGTCGCCGGCTCCTCGCCGAGGACCCCGATCGCCGCCCGCGGCGCAGCGCGCCACCGCACCCAGGCCGCCGTGACAACGAGGGTCACGGCGGCGCAGCCCCCGACGATTGCACCGGGGACCCAGCCGATGAGGGCGCAACCGGATCCGAAGATCACCCCGGCGACGACCACGCCGAGCGAGCGCGCAGGGATCCACCGTGAGAGGTAGGCGCCGATGAGGGCCCCGGGCACGCCACCGGCGACGACGGCCGCGGTGAGCGAGACGTGCAGCCCGCCGGCGGCGAGGTGGCCGAGCGCCGCCGCGAGGACGAGCGGCACCGCCTGGACAAGGTCGGTGCCGACGAGCTCGCGCGACGAAAGCGCCGGGTAGACGAGCGCCAGGGCGACGAGCATGAGCGTGCCCGCGCCGACCGATGTGACCCCGACGGCCAGGCCCCCGAGCACCCCGATCACCACCGTCGGGAACGGCCTGGCGGCAACGAGCGGGCGGGTGCCGGTGGGCGGTGCCTCCGCCGCCGCGACACGGGCCTTCGCGAAGCGGCGCGCGATCGCCGCCGCGCCGGAGAACAGCAGCACGCCGCCGATGATGGGCTCGAGGACGCTGTCCGCCGTCTGAGCCGGGATGTACAGGCTCGACAGCACGCCGCCGGCGAAGGCGGTCGGGACGGACCCGGCGACGAGCCACCCGACGATCGGCCAGTGGACGAGCGAGCGCCGCAGGTGGACGAACCCGGCCACCGGCCGCATGAAGACCGAGGCGACGAGGTCGCTCGCGACCGCAGTCTTGGCGTTGACGTGCAGAGCGAGGATGAGCAACGGCGTGAGGAGGGCCCCCCCGCCGGCGCCGGTGACCCCGACGACGAGACCGACGGCGAGACCCGAAACGAGTGCTGCCAGGCTGAACTCCACTGTGTGACTTTACTTAGTGGAGTAAGTTGGCGCAACTATCGCTGGCACCCGCATCATCAGTCGAGCGGGGTGAAATCGCCCGCGCCGGACGGCCCGACGACGGCGAGCACCCGCCGGCCACCCAGTACCTCGCCGGCGAGGGCGCCCACCTCGTCGACGGTGACGGCGTCGATCCGAGCGAGCTGCTCGTCGATCGAGAGCACCTCGTCGAAGAGCAACAGCCCGGCGCCGATCCGCGACATCCGGTTCCCCGAGTCCTCCAGGCCGAGCAGCAGGTCGGCCGCGACGTGCCCCTTGGCCCGGCCCAGCTCTTGGGGCGTGATGCCGGTGCGCGCGCAGGCGTCGAGCTCGGCGACGACGAGATCGACGACCTCGGCCGCGTTGTCGGGCGAGGTGCCAACCGAGACGACGAGGGCGCCGGAGTCGGCGAAGCTGACCCGCTCGGAGACGATCGAGTAGGCGAGTCCCCGCTCCTCCCGGATCTTCTGGAACAGGCGCGACGAGATCCCCCCGCCGAGGGCGTGGTTGAGGAGCATGAGGGCGAACCTGCTCGGGTGACGGCGGGCCGGGGCCCGCACGCCGAGCACGAGATGCGCCTGTTCGCTGTCCCGCACCGTCACGTCGAGGGAACGGACCTCGTCGGAGGGGGCGGCGCGGCGCGGCGCTGCTCCCCCGGCGATGCCGGCGAACCGTCGCTCGAGACCGGCGCCGATCCCCCCGTGGTCGACCTGGCCAGCCGCGGCGACGACGATGTTCGCCGGCCGGTAGTGCACGGCGAGGAACTGGCGGATCTCGTCAACCGTCACGGACCGGATGACCTCGGGATCGCCGAGGACCTCCCGCCCGAGCGGGTGGGACGGGAACATCGCGTCGGCGAAGCGTTCCTGGGCGAAGTCCGCCGGCTCGTCAAGGTGCATCAGCACCTCCTCCAGGATGACCTGACGTTCCGAGTCGACCTCGTCGACGCGCAGCGCCGGGCTCCAGACGATGTCAGAGAGGATGTCGAGCCCGAGGTCGAGGTCGTCACCGAGCATGCGGACGTAGAAAGCCGTGTACTCCTTGGTCGTGAAGGCGTTCATGTCGCCCCCGACGGCGTCGATGTCCTCGGCGATCGAACGGGCGCTGCGCGTCGGGCTCCCCTTGAAGAGCAGGTGCTCCAGGAAGTGGGAGATTCCCGCCTGCGCCCCGGTTTCGTCGCGCGACCCCGTCCCCACCCAGACGCCGACGCACGCTGAGCGCACGTCGACCATGCGCTCGGTGACGAGCCGGACGCCGCAGGGGAGCGCCGAGATCTCGGTCAGGGCCGCGCCGCTCGCTGCCGGCGACCGACCGGCGGGAGTCGTCAGCGCCGCGGGCCGGGACGTCGACGCGGACCGCGGTTCGCCCGTGGCTCCCCGCCTGGGGCGGCGGCGGCCCCGGGGCCGAGATCGCCGAAGTCGTTGGCGATCGTCGCCTCGAACTCGTCCTCGAACGAGACCCGCTTCACGTGGTCGGCCGGCCCGCCGGAGTCACGCGCCGGACGGGGCCCGCGGTCGTCGCGGCGGTCGCGCTGCGGAGGGCGGGCCGTTTCGTCCGACGTCGCCCTGGTCGGCTCGCGGCCGCCGATTGGCTCGCCATCCTCGCCGACGAGGGCGAGCGAGACCTTCCCCTGCGGGTCGATGTCCTGCACGATGACGTCGACTGCCTGGCCGAGCTCGAGGACGTCCTCGACGCGGTCGACCCGGTGCCCCCCGCCGAGCCTTGAGATGTGGAGGAGGCCGTCGCGGCCGGGCAGGATGTTGACGAACGCCCCGAACTTCGTGATGTTCACGACCCTGCCGGCGTAGGTCTTGCCGACGTCGGCGCTGGGCGGGTCGAGGATCAGCTCGATCCGGCGCCGCGCCTCGTCGACCGCGACCGACTCCTTGGCGCCGATCGTCACCCGGCCGACCATGCCGTCGTCGTCGACGGCGATATCGGCACCCGTCTCCTGCTGCAGGGTGTTGATCACCTTGCCCTTCGGACCGATCACCTCGCCGATCTTGTCCATCGGAATCTCGAAGGTGACGATCTTGGGCGCGTGGGGCTTCACGGTCGCGGCGGGGTGGGCGATCGCCTTCTCCATCACGTCGAGGACGACCTGACGGGCTTCGCGCGCCTGGCGCAGCGCCTGCCCGAGCACCTCGGCGGGCAGGCCGTCGATCTTCGTGTCGAGCTGCAGCGCCGTCACGACGTCGCGGGTCCCGGCGACCTTGAAGTCCATGTCGCCGAAGGCGTCCTCGGCTCCCAAGATGTCGGTGAGCGTCGTGTACTTGCCCTCGGCGTAGACGAGGCCCATCGCGATCCCGCCGACCGGTGCCTTGATCGGCACGCCGGCGTCCATTAACGACAATGTCGAGCCGCAGACCGACGCCATCGACGTCGACCCGTTCGAGCTGAGCACGTCGGAGACGAGCCGGAGCGTGTAGGGGAACTCCGCCTCGCCCGGGATCACCGGGAGCAGTGCCCGCTCGGCGAGCAGGCCGTGCCCGATCTCGCGGCGCTTCGGGCCACGCATCATGCCCGTCTCACCGGTCGAGAACGGCGGGAAGTTGTAGTGGTGCATGTAGCGCTTGGTCTCGTCGACGCTGATGGTGTCGAGCATCTGGTTCATCCGCGGCATGCCGAGAGTCGCCACGTTGAGCACCTGGGTGTCGCCGCGCTGGAAAAGCCCCGACCCGTGCACCGTCGGGATCAGGCCGATCTCGGCGGAGAGCGGGCGGATGTCGGTCGGGCCGCGCCCGTCGATCCGGACCCCCTCCTCGACGATGCGCCGGCGCACGATCGTCTTGGTGTGCGACCGCACCGCGGCCGGGATCTCGCGCTCGCGTCCGGCGAACTCCTCGGCCAGTTCGGCGGCGATCTCGTCGGTGGCGGCGGAAAGCGCCTCGTTGCGCGCCGTCTTCGTCGTGATGGCGTTCGCCGCGGCGATCCTGTCGGCCCCGACGGCGACGACCCGCGCGAGCACGTCCTCGCCGTAGTCGACGAAGGCCTCGTAGGGGATCGTCGGCTTGGCGCCAGCCTTGGCGACGAGCTCGCGCTGGAGCTCGATCGACTCGCGGATCCAGGTCTTGGCCTCCTCGAGCCCACCGGCGATGACCTCCTCGGTCACCTTGGGTGCGCCGGCGTCGAAGTAGTCGAATGCGTGCTCGGTCCCGCCGGCCTCGACCATCATGATCGCGATCTCGGCGTCCGGCTCGCTCCCGAGCGCCCTGCCCGCCACGACGAGCTCGAAGGTCGAGGCGTCACCCTCCTGGTAGGTGGAGTGCGGCAGCCATTTTCCCTCCGTCGAGTAGGCGATCCGCACGGCGCCGATCGGCCCGTCGAAGGGGATCCCCGAGATCATCAGCGCCGCCGAGGCTCCGTTGATCGCCACGACATCGTGCGGGTTCTCCTGGTCGGCGCCGAGAATTGTGCCGACGATGTGGATCTCGTTGCGGAAGCCGGAGGGGAACGACGGGCGCAACGGGCGGTCGATGAGACGCGCCGTCAGGATCGCCTGGTCGCTCGCCCGGCCTTCCCGGCGGAAGAACGAGCCGGGGATCTTCCCGGCGGCGTACATCCGCTCCTCGATGTCGACGGTGAGGGGGAAGAAGTCCTGCCCCTCGCGGACCTTGCGGGCTGCGGTCGCGGTGACGAGCACCAGGGTGTCGCCGATGCGGGCGACGACCGCCCCATCTGCTTGCTGTGCGAGCTTGCCTGTCTCGAACGACAAAGTGCGGCTGGACCCGCTGATCGGGCCCGAAACGGCGATGGCCTCGGCCATAACACTCCTTGGTCACTGGGGCGCCCGCCCGCCAGTTCCCAGTCGTCGGGCTCCCGAACGGGCCGAGGACCCGGCGACTGGCAGCTGGCGCCCGCGGGTGCCGTTGGCTGTCTACGGTGCCGACGCCTCCCGGGCGACGGGAGGTCGGACACCTCTTCTTAGCCGGGTAGCGCTCCTCGCCTCCCGGCTCTCGCCCCGCCGGGCACTCGCCCGGTGGAGTTGGCTCCTGCCTCTATCGGCGGAGACCGAGGCGCGCGATGAGGCTGCGATAGCGCTCGACGTCGTTCGCCCGCACGTAGTCCAGCAGGCGACGCCGTTGCCCGTTGAGCTTCAGGAGCCCGCGTCGGGTGTGGTGGTCGCCCTTGTGCGACTTGAGGTGCTCCGTGAGACCGTTGATGCGCTCAGAGAGCACCGCGATCTGGACCTCGGGCGAGCCGGTGTCGGTCTCGTGCAGCCGGTACTCGGCGATCGTCGCCGCCTTGTCGAGCATGGACGTGCAAACCCTCGTAGATCTCGTGCCCCGGCCGCCGGGGTCGCCCCCGCGGACCGAAGACAGGACCGGCGTCACGCGCGCGGACACCGTCGCCGACGAATGCCGACGCAGGCAGACTAGCAGCTCCCCATCCCGTCCGGCCCGGCGGCGAACCGACCGGCGGCGGGCGGCAGCGGTCCGGTTCGACGAGCGAGCGAGCGGAATCAGGTAACCAGACGAGGTTCTCGGCACGGCCGGCCACGACGGGCCCGCCCTCGTGGCGCGGAAGGGCGCGCCTCCCCGGCGGCTGTTACCTTCAGCCCATGCGGCAGGCTCGATTCTTGGCTGTTGGAGCGCTCGCACTGGGACTCTCCGTCGGTCCGTTGGCGGCGCCGGCGGCGCCGGCGGGCGGCCCCTTCGCCGGCATGTCGGCCCAGAAAGTGCTCTCCGTGTCGATCGCGGCCGCGGTGGCGGAACGTTCTGTCGCCTGCACGACCACCGACCGTGTGAGCTCCTCTCGGACGCTCGTGAAGGCGACCACCATCTTGGGCCGATCGAGTGGTGAGGAGCGTGCGACCGGGACCTACGAGGGGCGATCGGTGCAAGCGACGCTCATCGTCGTCGGCGACCGTGTCTACGTGGACGGCAACAAGGCCGGTCTGGAAGCTCCGATGCTTGTCGGCATGTTGGCGGCCACAGCTGCGAAGTACGCGGGCCGCTGGTTCTACGGTCCGATCTCGAATGAACCCTTCGACATCTTGGCCGCCGACCTCACCCTGGCGAAGAATGCATTCGACGGGATCCTCCTCGCCCCGTACTCCCTGGGCCGGGAAGTGGAGGTCGACGGGCAGGAGGTCGTCGGGGTTCACGGTCGCCTGGGGACCGGGGCCGAGGGAAAGGACACGTCGGGCTGGCTCTTCGTGGCGGTGAGCGGGACCCACCTGCCCGTGCGGTACGACGCCACGGCGACGTCCGGCAAGACGGTGTACGGCTATCAGACGGACTTCTCGCACTGGAACGCGGCCGTGCGGGTGCAGCCACCAAAGGGCGCCGTCGCCTACTCCTGACCGGAACCGGCGAATCCGCCCGGACGCGGCAGGACCGTGTGCCGATCCGCCCGTGGTTGGTCGCGATATCGCCGCGCCAGGCAGTAGAAGCCAGGCCAGAACCCCGCGGGCGCGCCGGGAAGGTCGGCGCCCTCAGGCCGACCGGGGAAGGCCCGGCCGGCACAGCCGGCACGGCCGGAAACCGGCGGTGCCGGCCTCGGCGAGGTCGCGGAAGCCGCGCCGGCGCGCCGGGGCGATCCGCCGGCAGCTGTGGCAGCTCGGCAGGCACACGATCCCCGTCGCCGTCGAGCCGACATAGTGGACACCCGCCGCGGCGAGGTCCGCCAACTCGTCGAGGTCGGCCCCCTCGGCGCGCAGCAACGCCTCCTTCCTCGCGGGACCGCCCCCGTAGTTGCCGATCGTGCCGTCCGAGCGGGTGACGCGATGGCAGGGGATGAGGACCGGCACGGGGTTGCGACCGAGCGCCGAGCCGACCGCCCGGACGGCCCGGGGCCGGCCGATCTCCGCCGCCACCCAGGCGTACGGGCGGACCTCGCCGACGGGGATGGCGAGCGTCGCCTCGAGCACGCCGACCTCGAACGCCGAGAGCCCGGCTAGGTCGTAGCGCAGCTTGCGCCCGCGGCCGCTGCGGGCCGCGGCGGCGAGACCCGGCAAGGGCCGCGCCGCCGGCAGGATCGGGCGGCCGAACCGCTCGCGGTACCGGCGAGCGAACCCGGGCTCGCCGCCCGGCGAGATGAAGTCGGCCATCGAGATCCCCGCCGACGTCCAGGCGACGCAGAGCTCGCCGACGGGGCCGGCGACCAAGGCGTACCGCGCCACGACGCGGTCCGCGAAGCCCCGCGGCGGGCGGACCTCGAGAAGGCGGAGGTCTTCCTCGATGGACGACCGAGCTCGTGGGTTCATCACGTTCCCCTCCTCTCGCCGTGACCGGTCCCCGGGGCGGGGTCGCCCTCGACGGCGTAGGCGGCGCGCAGCGCGGCGAGCCCCCGGGCGACGTGCGAGCGCGCCGTCCCCTCGGGGCACCCCAAGATGACCGCGATCTCGGCGAGCCCCAGGCCGACGACGTGGCGCAGGACGACCGCAGTGCGCTGCTTGGCAGGAAGCCCCGCCAGGCGCCGCCCGAGCTTCCCCGCCGCGTCCGCCGCCGCGGCGAGGTCGGCGGCGTCACGCTGCGACGAGAGGGGCTCCTCGCCGGGTCCGAACGGGTCCGTCCGCGGTCGCCGGGCCGCGTCGCGGCGGGCGTTGCGCGCCGAGTTGAGAACGATCGTCACCAGCCACGGGCGCAGCCGGAGCTGGCGAATCCTGCTGGCCCCGTAGCCGCGCAACGCCCGGTACGCCCGCAGGAACGACTCGGCGGCGAGGTCCTCGGCGTCGGCCGCCGGTGTCGCCCGGGCGGCGACCGTGAAGACGAGCCGCCCGTAGGCCCCGACGAGGTCGACGAAGCCGGCGTCGAGGTCGTCGGCGAGGCGGCGGCAGATCTCGGCGTCGCCCGTCGGGACGGAACTCGTCACACCGGAAAGAACACCGCCGCGCCGATTCCGCTGCAGCCCGCTCGCCGGACGTCGTCGCGCGCCGGCGACGCTCACAACCGGACCGGGTCGATCTCGACCCGCACGCCCTCCAGCGGCAGGCCGGCCCCGGCGAGCTCGTCGGCGAGTTGTTGCGGGTCGTCGGCGCGCACGAGGAACCGGTCGGGGCTGAGCCGGGCGACCTCGGGACCGTGGGGCGAGGCGCCGAGCCGGGAGGCGCACTGTTCTGCTCCGGGCCCCGAGACGACGGCGACGGCGCGGTACGGCGGCAGCCCCAGATCCCCGCGCCGCGCCGCCTCGGCGGCGGCGCACGGGCCCGGGAGACCGAGCCCCGCCGCCCGCAGGACCTCGTGCTCCGGGATCCGGGTCTGGACGACGACCGGCCCCGACCGCCCGCCCGCGGCGGCGCCGCGCCCGCCGACGAGGCGACTCGCCAGCGCCAGCAGGGCGAGCGCCTCCTCCCCGGCCCGGTACCGGGGGGCGAGGAGCTCCTGGTCGAAATCGAGGAAGGCGACCGCCGAGGCGGCGCGCACCCGGTGCAGGACCGCCTCGGTGCCGACGAGGACGCCGGCCGCGGCGCCCCCGTCGCGGGGGGCGGCCGAGGAGACCTCGTCGACCGGCTCGCCGACGAGCGCCGCGATCTCCTCGGCGGCCCGCGCCGTGCCGAGCCGCAGGCGCTTCAGGCGGGTCGAGGAGCACGCCGCGCAGACGAACGGCCGCGTCGCGGCGCAGACCGGGCAGGTGAGCGCCGCCTCCATGCCGCCGGACTCGACGAGCGCGGCCCCACAGCGCTCGCAGCGCACGACAGCGCGGCAGGCGCCGCAGGCGAGCAGCCTCGCCCGGCCCGTCCGGTTGAGGACGCAGACGACGGGGAGCTCGGGACTGGCGAGACGCGACTCCCGCACGATCTCGGCGAAACGGCCGCTGAAAAGGCCCGAACGCGGGTCGTCCCCGCGCCGGTCGATCACCTCGGCGGTCGCCCACCCGGCCCGCTCGAAGGCGGGATCGAAGGTGACGAGCGTCGATCCGGCGAGGTTTCCGAGGGTCGGGCAGGGGCTCACCAGGAGCAACGGCACGCCGGCACGCCGCGCCCGCTCGGCGGCGACGACCGTCGCGTCCCACGTCGGCGCGCGCTCCTCGACGAAGTTCTCCGAATGGGCGTCGAGGACGACGACGACACCGAGACGGCCGACCGGGGCGAAGGCCGCCGCCCGCGCGCCCACGACGGTGCAGCCGCCCGCCGCCGCCTCGTCCCACGCCTCGGGTTGCAGCGCGACCCTCGGGCCGAGCCGGGCGAGCCGCTGGGCGAGCACCTCGGCGTCGCGCCGGGTCGGCACGAGCACGAGCGCGTCGCGGTCCGCCGCCGCGGCGACCGCCGCCGCGACGACGTCGAGGCGGGGGGCGGCCGGCGGGAGCCGCAACACCGCGGGGGCCGAGGCGAGGGCCCGCCGGGTGGCCTCGGCGACCGTCGGGGCCCCCGTCTCGGAAAGGCGCTGGCCACGAGCTGGGACGGGGGGCAGGGTCCGCACGAGGCGCGGCGGCGAGCCGGCGAGCAGGAACGGCCGCAACCGGCCGGCGTAGCGCCAGGCGCCGAACCGCCCGAGCTCGACGATCTCCGGGGCGGGACCCCGGGACACGACGTCGAGGACCTCCCGCAGCTCATGGCCGCCGGGTTCGGCCGCCTCGCCGACGACCCAACCGCGCACCCTGCGGCCGTGCAGCGGCACCCGCACGATCGAGCCGAGACGGGTCGCGCCGGCGAGCGCCTCCGGGACGGCGTAGGCGAACTCCCGGTCGACGCCGGTCACGTCGGGGAGGACCGCGACGATCCGCCGGGCGGCCGGTCCCGACGCGGTCGTCACCGGGTCGCTATAGGTCGAGTTCCCGGCGCAGGTCGTCGACGCGACCCGTCGTCTCCCAGGTGAACTCCTTCTCGGAGCGGCCGAAGTGCCCGTAGGCGGCGGTCGCCCGGTAGATCGGCCGGCGCAGGTCGAGGTCACGGATGATGGCTGCCGGCCGCAGGTCGAACAGCTCCTCGATCGCCTTCTCGATCCGCGCCGTGTCGACGACGGCGGTGCCGAAGGTCTCGATCATGACCGACACGGGCCGCGCCACGCCGATGGCGTAGGCGACCTGGATCTCGCAGCGCCGCGCCGCCCCGGCGGCGACGACGTGCTTGGCGACCCAGCGGGCAGCGTACGCAGCGGAGCGGTCGACTTTGGAGGGGTCCTTGCCCGAGAAGGCGCCGCCTCCGTGACGGGCCATGCCCCCGTAGGTGTCGACGATGATCTTGCGCCCGGTCAATCCGGTGTCGGCGCGCGGGCCGCCGAGCTCGAACACGCCCGTCGGGTTGCAGAGGAGCTTGTGTCCCTCGAAGGCGATCTCCCGGGGCAAGAGGGCGAGGAGCGGCCGTACGACATGCTCCTCGATGTCCGGCCCGAGCAGCGTCTCGGGGTCGATGCCCGGCTTGTGCTGGGTCGAGACGAGCACCGTCTCGAGCTTGACGGGCCGACCATCCTCGTAGCGCACGCTCACCTGGGTCTTGCCGTCGGGCCGCAGGTACGGGAGCACGTTCGCCCGGCGCACCTCGGCGAGCCGGCGCGCCAGCATGTGGGCGAACCAGATCGGCACCGGCATGAGGTCGGGCGTCTCGTCGCAGGCGAAGCCGAACACCATCCCCTGGTCGCCCGCCCCCTGCTGCGAGAGCTCGTCGGCGTCGCCGTGGCGGATCTCCGCCGAGCGCGAGACTCCGGCGTCGATGTCTGGGGACTGCTCACCGATCGAGACCATGACGCCGCAGGTGTTGCCGTCGAAGCCGTACTCTTCGCGGTCGTACCCGGTCTCGCAGACCGTGTCCCGCACGATGCGAGGGATGTCGACGTAGCCCTCGGTCGAGATCTCGCCGACGACGCAGACGATGCCGGTTGTGAGCAGGGTCTCGCAGGCGACCCGGCCCAGCGGGTCCTGGGCGAGGATCGCGTCGAGGACGGCGTCGGAGATCTGGTCGGCCATCTTGTCCGGATGGCCCTCGGTGACCGACTCCGAGGTGAACGTGTAGCTGGACAAGTCAGCTCCTTGCGGTTCGGTTGGGTGTGAGCGAGCCGTCACGCGTCGCGGAGCCGGCGGACGACGGCATCGAGCACTGCGGCGGCAATCGTAGGCTTCGGCCCCAGGGGCACGTCGGTGCGACCACCCCCGGCTTCGAGGATCGTAACGGCGTTCGTCTCGTAGCCGAACCCGACGCCCGGCTCGCTCACGTCGTTCACGACGATCAGGTCGGCGCCCTTGGCGGTGAGCTTGGCCGAACCGCGGGCGACGGCGTCACCGGTCTCGGCGGCGAAACCGACGAGGACCTGGCCGGGCCGCCGCCGCGCACCGAGCCCCGCGAGCACGTCCTCGGTCGGCTCGAGCACGACCTCGGGCGGCCCGTCGCCCTTTTTCAACTTCGTCGCCGACACCGCCTTCGGGCGGAAGTCCGCCACGGCGGCGGCCATCACGACGACGTCGGCGGCACCAGCACGGGCGAAGACCTCCCCGGCGAGCTCGGCCGCCGTCTCGACGGGCACGAACTCGACGCCGGGCGGCGGGGCCAGCGCCGAGGCCGAAACGAGGGTCACCTTCGCGCCGCGCCGGCGCGCCTCGGCGGCGATGGCGTGGCCCTGGCGTCCCGACGAGCGGTTGCCGAGATAGCGGACGGGGTCGAGCGGCTCGCGCGTGCCCCCCGCCGTGACGAGCACCCGATACCCGGCGAGGTCGCCGGTCCCGGCGAGCGCCCCCGCGGCCGCGGCCAGGATGACCGGGATGCCTGCGAGGCGGCCCGGGCCCTGGTCCCCGCCGGCCAGCCGGCCCGTCTCCGGCGCGACGACGACCACGCCGCGCCGCTCGAGGGTCGCGAGGTTCTCCCGGACCGAGGCGTGTCCCCACATCTCGGCGTGCATCGCCGGGCAGACGACAACGGGCGCCGCCGTGGCGAGGAGCGTCGCGCCGAGCAGGTCGTGGGCGATCCCGGCGGCGTACTCGGCGAGGAAGTTCGCCGTCGCCGGCGCGACGAGGACGAGGTCGGCTGCCTGGGCGAGGTGCGTGTGCGGGATCGGGTCGGCGGGGTCGAACAGCTCCGTGCGCGCCGGCTCCGAGGCGAGGGCGGAGAACGTCACCGCTCCAACGAAACGCGTCGACGCCCTAGTCAGCACGGGGACGACGTGCGCCCCGGCGTCGACGAGCTGGCGGCAGATCTCGACGGCTTTGTAGGCGGCGATGCCGGCGGTCACGCCGAGGACGACGAAGGCGCCGTCGAGCACGCTGGGATCACCCGCTGGGCGTTGCTGGTTCTCGTCGCCCGCGCTCATCGCCGCAACCCCGCCGACGGCTGCGTCGCCCGGGCAGCTACGAGCTGGCCGGTGGGTCGCCGGCGGGATCGTCGGTGATGCCGGCCACCTCGACCAGCTCCGCCTCGCCGTCGGTTTCCGGCTCGACCGGCGCGCCGGCGCGCACCTTGGACGCCGCGATCTCCTCGAGGGCGATCGACAACGGCTTGCGGGCCACGGAGCTGACCTGCGGCGGAACGATCGCGCCGAGACCCTCGCCGAGCTGGTTGAAGTACGAGTTGATCTGCCGTCCGCGCTTGGCGGACAGGGTCACGAGGCTGAACTTCGAGTCCACCTTGTCGAGGAGGTCCTCGATCGCCGGGTCGATCATCGTGCTGCGTGGTTCGGCCATGGTCTCCTCGATCACCGCGTGGACGCGGCTCGCGCCACGGCCAACTGGGTCAGAACATTCCGCACGCCGACCGCCACCAGACCGGGGCCGTGTCCGGGCACGATCAATCCGCGCCCCGACGTGTTCTCGCCAGTATACCGGCGAGTTCGTCGACGGCCTGGTCGACCTCGTGGTTGACCACCACCGCGTCGGCGAGGGCCCGTCCGGCCTCGACCTCGCGGTCAGCGAGGGCGAGACGCGCCGCCACGTGGGAGGCGGAATCCCCCCGTTCCCCCATTCGCCTGGCCTCGTCGGCCCGCGACGGGGGGACGAGCAGCACGCAGACGACGTCCTCGCAGCGCTTGCGCACCTGCTCAGCGCCCTGGACGTCGATCTCGAGCACGAGGTCGCGCCCTGGCGGGGCGTCGGGCATCGGCGTGCCGTACAGCTCGTCGAGCACGGTCGCGTGCTCGAGGAACTTGCCCGCGGCGATCGCCGCTTCGAACGTCGGTCGGTCGACGAAGGTGTAGGCGTCCTCCTCCTCACCCTGCCGGCGGGCGCGCGTCGTCCACGAGCGGGACAGCCAGAGCTTCGGGTCGCGCGCGACCAGCTCTTTGACCACCGTCCCTTTCCCGGCGCCGCCGGGACCGGAGACGACGAGGATCAGGGGCGACCGACGGCTTCGAGAAGCGCGCTGCGCTGCTTGGCGCCGAGTCCCTGCAGACGGCGCGTCTCACTGATGCCGATCTGCTCCATCAACCGGCGGGCTTTCACCTTGCCGGTGCCAGGGAGCGACTCGAGGACAGCGAGAACCTTCATCTTGCCGACGATGTCATCGTTGGCTGCCCGACCGAGCAAACCGCTCAGCGAGACACGACCGTTCTTCAACTGGTCCTTGATCTCCGCTCGGGCCTTGCGCGCCTGAGCCGCCTTGGCGAGCGCGGCACTGCGCTGTTCGGGTGTGAGGCTTGGTGGTTGGGGCATGAGTCGAGACGTTAGCGCGGGTTTCCCCACTTGACCACGGTTTCTGCCAAGCGAACCCGCGCGGGGCGCGATCGCCGCCGCGACCGCCTCCCCGTTCAGCGCGGCGTCACGTTCCCGAGCGCCTCGACGAGCGCGCGCGCCGCCGCGACCGGGTCCTTGGCGCCGGTGACGGCGCGCCCGATGACGAGGAGGTCGGCACCGGCGCCGAACGCCTCCTGTGGCGTCGCGGCGCGGGACTGGTCGTCCCGGGCGACGCCCGGAGGGCGCATCCCGGGCACGACCGTGATCACCCCGGGCACGGCGGCGCGCACGGCGGAGATCTCCGCCGCGGCACAGACGACACCGCCGAGACCGGCGCGCGATGCCAGCGCGGCGCGCTCGACGACAAGCGCCGGGGTCGCCCCGGCGTCGCTCGTCAACACGGTGACGGCGAGCCCGATCGTCGGCTTGTCCCGGCCGGTGAGGGCGGCCCCCTCGACGAACCCCCGGGCTGCACCGGCGAGCATCTCGGCGCCGCCGGCGGCGTGGACGGTGGCGTAGCGGGCCCCCGTACGCGCGACCGCCCGCGCCGCGCGCTCGACGGTCGTCGGGATGTCGTGCAGCTTCAGGTCAACGAAGACCTCGAAGCCGTCGGCGATGAAGGCGGCAACGGCGGCGGGCCCCTCGGCGACGTAGAGCTCGAGCCCGACCTTCACCACGGAGAAGAACGGGGCCAGATCCCGCGCGAGACCCCGGGCCGAGGCGAGATCCGGGACGTCTAGGGCGAGACAGAGGTGCTCGCGCACCGCGATCGGCAACAGACGGCTCTCAGTCACGGGCACCCCCGACGAGCTCGGAAACGCGGACGACCCCGTTCGCCGCGCACCACCGGCGCAGTTCCTGGAGCACGCGGGCCGGGGCGTGGGGGTCGACGAGCGTCGCCGTGCCCACCTGCACGGCCCGTGCCCCGGCGAGCAGGAACTCGACGGCCGTCGTCCCAGACATCACTCCGCCCGCGCCGATGATCGGCACCTGTGGCAGGGCCGCCGAGACGTCGGCGACCGCATGCAGCGCCACACCGTGCAGGGCCGGGCCCGAAAGGCCGCCGCCCGCGCCGCCGAGCGCGCCCCGGCGGAGATCGGCCCGGATCGCCAGGGCGGGCAGCGTGTTCACGAGGGTGAGCGCCGCGGCGCCGGCGCCGACGGCAGCGGTCGCCACCTCGACGAGGTTGGCCCCGCCCGGCGAGAGCTTCACCCAGAGCGGGAGTCCGGCGGCCGCGGCCGCCTCGACGACCTCGGCCGTCGCGCCGGGCGACCGGGCGAACATCTCCTCGCCGCCGTCGAGGTTCGGGCAGGACACGTTGAGCTCGACGGCGATGATCGACGCCGACGCCGGGGCGAGGAGCGCGGCGGCCCGGGCATACTCGTCGGCGCGGCGGCCCCAGAGGCTGACAACGACGCGGGCCCCTGCCGCCTCGAGGGCCGGCAGGTGCTCGGCAAGCCACGACGCGACCCCCGGCCCCTGGAGCCCGACGCTGTTCAGCATCCCCCCGGCGACGGGCTTGAGCCGCGGGGGCGGGTTCCCGGGCCAGGGCTCGGCGGCGAGCGACTTCACGACGACGGCGCCGAGCCCGGCGAGATCGAGGTACGCCGACAGCTCGGCGCCGTGTCCCGAGGTGCCCGAGGCCGTCATCACCGGGTTCGGGAGGACGACGGTGCCGATCGTCGTCGTGAGATCGACCGCCGCGCCCTTCCCGCTCACCGGCCCACCCCGTGGCGTTCCTGCAGGCTGGTCACGCTCAAGTCGAACTGCCTCCATTCGGCGATCCCCGCCGCCGCGGCACGCGCCGCGTGCACCGTAGTCACGATCGGGACCCGGCACGCCGAGGCGGCACGCCGGATGTAGGCGCCGTCGGCGTGGGCACCGCGGCCCCGCGGCGTGTTGACGACGAGCTGGATCGACCCCTCGTGGAGCAGGGCGACGACGTCGCCGGGCGCGCGTCGCCCGTCCGCGCTGTTCGTCAGCTTGCCGACGACGGCCTCGACCGGGACGCCGTTCTCCTCCAGGTACGCGGCGGTGCCCTCCGTCGCAACGAGGGCGAACCCGAGCCCGACGAAGGCGGCCGCCGCCTCGAGCCCGCCCGCCTTGTCCCGGTCGGCGAGCGACAGGAAGATCCGCCCGCCGTCTGGCAGCCGGTTGCCCGCCGCGATCTGGCTCTTGGCGAAGGCGAGTCCGAACGTGGCGGCCGTCCCCATCACCTCGCCCGTCGAGCGCATCTCGGGGCCGGGCAGGGCGTCCACCTCGGGGAAGCGGGCGAAAGGCAGGACCGCCTCCTTCACGCTCACGTATCCGTCGTCCTTCGCCGGCGGGCCGAGCACGCCCGTCGCCCGCAGTTCGGCGAGCGTCGCGCCAACGACGACACGGGCGGCGACCTTGGCGAGCGGGATCCCCGTCGCCTTGGCGACGAAGGGCACGGTGCGCGAGGCGCGTGGGTTCGCCTCGATGACGTAGGCCTCGCCCGACTTCACCGCGAACTGGACGTTGATCTGGCCGCGCACGTCGAGGGCGTCGGCGATCGTCGCCGTGTGCCCGACGAGCTGCTCGATCGTCGCGGCCGACAGCGTCGGGGGCGGGATCGCGCAGGCCGAATCGCCCGAGTGGATGCCCGCCTCCTCCACGTGCTCCATCACGCCGCCGACGAGGATCTCGCCCGTGGCGTCGCGTACCGCGTCGACGTCGACCTCGATGGCGTCCTCGAGGAAGCTGTCGATGAGGATCGGACGTGTCGCCGAAAGCCCGCCCTCCCGTTCGAGCGACCCCCCGCCGGCGACGAGCCGGTCGAAGCCGAACAGCGCCGTCATCGCCTCGGCGAGGCTCGCCTCGTCGTAGACGATCTCCATCGCCCTGCCGCCGAGCACGTAGCTCGGCCGGACGAGGACCGGGTAGCCGATACGCGCCGCGACCTCGCGCGCCTCGGCGGCCGTGCGGGCGGTTCCCCCCCGGGGCTGGGGGATGCCCAGCCGGGCGAGCAGGGCACCGAAGCGCTCGCGGTCCTCGGCGAGGTCGATCGAGGCGGCGGAGGTCCCGAGGACGAGCGGCTCCGGCAGGCTCCCGGCGAGCTTCAACGGCGTCTGGCCGCCGAGGCTGACGATCACGCCGGCCACCCCCCCGGTCCCGGCCCGGGACTCCGCGGCGAGCACGGCGGCCACGTCCTCCTCGGTGATCGGCTCGAAGTAGAGCCGGTCCGAGGTGTCGTAGTCCGTCGAGACGGTCTCGGGGTTGCAGTTCACCATCACCGTCTCGTAGCCGGCTTCGGCGAGCGCCATCGAGGCGTGGACGCAGCAGTAGTCGAACTCGATGCCCTGGCCGATCCGGTTCGGGCCCGAGCCGAGGATCACGACCCGGGGCCGCGCCGAGGCGCGCACCTCCGAATCGTCCTCGTAGGTCGAGTAGTAGTACGGCGTCTCCGCCGCGAACTCGGCGCCACAGGTGTCGACCGTCTTGAACGTCACTCTCACGCCGGCCCCGAGGCGCGCCGCGCGCACCTCGGACTCGTCGCGCCCGAGGCGCCAGGCGATCTGGGCGTCGGCGAAGCCGGCGCGCTTCAGCCGCCGCCAGTCAGACCTGCCGAGGCGAATCGACGGCGTGGCGGCCCAGGCGTCGAGCCGATGGCGAACGGCGACGATCTCGGCGATGCGGTCGAGGAACCACGGGTCGATCCCGGTCGCGGCGGCGACCGCGTCGACGGTGGCCCCGGCCCGCAGGGCCGCCTCGACCTCGAAGATGCGCGCCGGGGTCGGTTGGGACGCCTGGTCGAGCAGCTGGCCGACGGGGAGGTCGACGAGCGCCTCGGCCGGGTCGCAGTTCAGACCCAGCCGGCCCTGCTCGAGTCCGCGCAGCGCCTTCTGCAGCGACTCGGCGAAGGTCCGGCCGATCGCCATCACCTCGCCGACCGACTGCATGCGCGTCCCCAACCGACCCGACACCCCGGGGAGCTTCTCGAAGGCCCAACGGGGGACTTTCGTCACGACGTAGTCGATCGTCGGCTCGAAGCACGCCGGGGTCGCCGCCGTGATGTCGTTGCGGATCTCGTCGAGCGTGTAGCCGATCGCGAGGCGCGCCGCCACCTTGGCGATCAGGAATCCCGTCGCTTTCGAGGCGAGCGCCGAGGAGCGCGAGACGCGCGGGTTCATCTCGATGACGAGCTGGTGCCCAGTCGCCGGGTCGACGGCGAACTGGATGTTGGAGCCGCCGGTCTCGACGCCCACCCGGCGGATGCAGGCGAAGGCGGCGTCGCGCATCTGCTGGTACTCGATGTCCGAGAGCGTCTGGGCCGGGGCGACGGTGATCGAGTCACCGGTGTGGACCCCCATCGGGTCGAAGTTCTCGATCGAGCAGACGACGACGCAGTTGTCGAGGCGGTCGCGCATCACCTCGAGCTCGAACTCCTTCCAGCCGACGATCGAGCGCTCGACGAGGATCTCCCCGATCGGGCTGGCGGCGAGTCCCGCGGCGGCGACGGCGGCGAGCTCGTCGCGATTCCCGGCGATCCCTGTGCCCTCGCCGCCGAGGATGAACGACGGGCGGATCATCGTCGGGTAACCGATCGAGTCGCCGACCCGCAACGCCTCCGCGAGCGAATGGGCGAATCCCGAGGCCGGGACCTCCAGCCCGATCCCGGTCATCGCCGCCTTGAAAAGCTCCCGGTCCTCGGCCGTGGCGATCGCCTCGGCGTTGGCGCCGATCATCTCGACGCCGAGCTCGTCGAGGACGCCGGAATTCGCCAGGGCCGTCGCGAGGTTGAGGGCCGTTTGGCCGCCCATCGTCGGCAGGATGGCATCCGGCCGCTCGCGCTCGATGATCACCCGGAGGACCTCGGGCTCGAGCGGCTCGATGTAGGTCCGGTCGGCGAGGTCCGGGTCGGTCATGATCGTCGCCGGGTTCGAGTTCACCAGGATGACCCGGATCCCCTCCTCGGCGAGCGCCCGGCAGGCCTGGGTCCCCGAGTAGTCGAACTCGCAGGCCTGGCCGATGACGATCGGCCCGGAGCCGATCACGAGGACCGACCCGATCTCGGCGCGCCTGCCCATCAGCGGTTGGTCCCCCGCCTGGCGCTGCTCACCGGTCCGACCCCATCAGGCGGCCGAACTCGGCGAACAGGTAGCGGGCGTCGTGCGGCCCGGGACTCGCCTCCGGGTGGTACTGGACGCTGAAGGCGGGGACGTCCCGGCAGGCGAGCCCCTCCACCACCTGGTCGTTGAGGTTGATGTGCGTGATCGTGGCGCCGACGATCGTCTCCGCGGCGACGGCGTAGCCGTGGTTCTGGCTCGTCACCTCGACCGTCCCCGTCTCGAGCCGCCGCACAGGGTGGTTGGCGCCGTGGTGGCCGAAGGGGAGCTTGTACGTCCGGGCCCCGAGCGCCGCGCCGAGCAGCTGGTGGCCGAGGCAGACCCCGAAGAGCGGGACCTCGCCGAGCAGCTGCCGCACGACGGCGACGAGGTCGCCGAGGGCTGCCGGGTCGCCGGGCCCGTTCGAGAGGAACACGCCGTCGGGCCGCCGGGCGAGGACCTCGCCGGCGGAGGTCGCCGCCGGCACGACCTCGACGGAGGCGATGTGCGCGAGCTGGGCGAGGATCGAGCGCTTGATCCCGAAGTCGTAGGCGACGACCCGGTACGGCCCGCCGGCGACCTCGTAGCGCTGGGACGTCGTCACCCCGGCGACGAGGTCCTGGCCCTCGGTCCCGGGTTCGGCGGCCACCGCCGCCAGGAGCTCCTCCCTCCCGGCGGTCCCGAAGGCGCACGGCATCGCCCCCGCCTCGCGCACGTGCCGGGTGAGCCGCCGGGTGTCGACCCCGGTGAGGCCGCCGATGCCAGCGGCAACGAGGTACGACTCGAGGTCCCCCGAGGCGCGCCAGCTGCTCGGCCTCCCCGGCAGGTCGCGCACGATGACCCCGCGGCAGTACGGCCGGCCGGACTCGTCGTCGGCGGGGGTGACGCCGTAGTTGCCGATATGCGGGTAGGTGAAGGCGATCACCTGCCCCGCGTACGACGGGTCGGAGATGATCTCCTGGTAGCCCGACATCGCCGTGTTGAAGACGAGCTCGCCGGAGTGCACCGACGATCCGCCGGCGGCCGCCGCGATCGCCTCGCCCTCGAACGTCGTGCCGTCGGCGAGCACGAGCAGCCCCGGCGGCCGGGGGCGGGTCGGCACGGTAGCGGCCCCGCCGGTCACCGCTGGGCCCTCCCGTCGACGACGACCGGCTCGCCGGCCAGCACCGTGTGGCGGACCCGGCCCGACAGGCGCATCCCGTGGTACGGCGAGTTCTGCGAGCGGCTCGCCATGGCCCGGCGGTCGACGGTCCAGGCCGCCGCCGGGTCGAACACGCAGAGGTGGGCGCGGCCCCCCGGCGCGACCGGGCCCCCGTGTCCGAGCGACCGGTCGAGCCCCGCGAGCGCCGCCGGACGCCACGACATCAGGGCGAACAGCTCGACGACGCCGAGCGGCGCCTCGTCGCCCGGGGCGGCGACGAAGACCTCGTAGACGACGGCAAGCGCCGTCTCCAGGCCAATCATCCCCGGGGGCGCCTCGGCGAACGGCGCCTGCTTGCGCACGGCGGCGTGCGGGGCGTGGTCCGTCGCGATCACGTCGATGAGGCCCGCGCGGCAGGCGGCCCGCAACTCCGCCGCGTCGGTGGCGCTGCGCAGCGGCGGAGCGACCTTGTAGACGGGATCGCCCGAGGCGGCGAGGGCGTCGGTGAGGAGGAGGTGGTGCGGCGTCGCTTCCGCCGTCACCGGCAGGCCCGCCGCCTTCGCCGCCCGCACGAGGCCGACCGAACCGGCGGTCGACACGTGGAGGAAGTGCATCGGCGTGCCGGTCAGCCGCACGAGGGCGACATCCCGGTCGAGCATCGCCTCCTCCGCGGCGGCCGGCTGCCCCGGGATTCCCAGCCGGCGCGACCAGGTGCCCTCGTGCATCTGGCCGCCGGCGGCGATGGCGTTGTCCTGGCAGTGCTCGGCGAGGATGACGCCGAGCGGGCGGGCGGTCTCGAGCGCCTGCCGCATCACGACGGCGTCCTGGACGCCGGATCCGTCGTCGGTGAAGAGCCGAACTCCAAGCGCGGCCATCTCGGCAAGGGGCGCCACCCGTTCCCCGGCGCGCCCCAAGGTGATCGCCCCCGCGACCGCGACGTCGGCGCTGGCACCCCGGCCGAGTTCCAGCACGTGGCGCACGGCCGCTCCCGAGTCGGTCGCCGGCTCGGTGTTCGGCATCGCGACGACGGCGGTGTAACCGCCGAGCGAGGCCGCGCGCGTCCCGGTCTCGACGGTCTCCGCCTCCTCGCCGCCGGGTTCGCGCAGGTGCGTGTGGACGTCGACGAGCCCGGGCGCGACGAGACAACCCGACGCGTCGAGAACCGTCGTCCCGAGCGGGAAGTCGACTCCCTCTCCGACCGCGGCGATGAGGCCGTCCTCGAGGAACACGTCGCCGCGACGCGCCCCCGCCTGGTCGACGACGGTCCCGCCGCGCACGACGACCCGCCTCGGATGGCGGTCGTGCGACTCACCGTGCTCAGGCACCGCGCCTCCTTCGACGGGTCCCGCGCGCCCCGAATACGGTCACGGCGGTGACGCCGTGCACGCGTGGCCGGGCCGGTGCCGGCGGTTGCGCGCGGGACACGCCGACTACGCCTCGACGAGATCGCCGATGGCGACCCCGTCCTCGCTCACCTCGACCATCTCGCCGTGGCGGGTCGGGAGGTTCTTGCCGACATAGTCCGGCCGGATCGGCAACTCCCGGTGGCCGCGGTCCACCATCACCGCCAGCTGCACCGCCCGCGCCCGCCCGCGGTCCGTCAGGGCGTCGAGGGCGGCACGCACCGTCCTGCCGGTATAGAGCACGTCGTCGACGAGCACGACGATGCGGCCGGTGAGGTCGACCGGGATCTCCGTCGCCCCGCGCGCGACGGCCGGGCGGCTGTCGGCGTCGTCACGATGCGACGCGACGTCGAGCCGGCCGAGCGGGACGGTCGTGCCGTCGATCGCCGCGATCTCGGCGACGAGGCGCCCGGCGAGGGGGACTCCCCCGGTCCGCAGCCCGACGATGACGATCCCCTCGGCACCGTGGTTGCGTTCGAGGATCTCGTGGGCGATCCGCACGAGGGCGCGACGCAAGTCGTTCGCATCCATCACATGTGAGCGGGGGATGAAGACACGCCCGTCCGAGCGTGCCAACCGCCGCTCTCGCTCGGCCACCGCTCTCCCCGTCGTCCGTCCGGGCCTCACGGGACCCGCTTCACGTCCGCCCAAGGATGCCACTTTTCGCGGGCGGCGGTGGGACTGCCGGTGAACTCGCCACCTTCCGGGACGACGCGGTCGTGCCGTCCTGCCAGACTTGGGACGTGGCCGAGTGGGTCTACTTCATCTTCCCCCCCCGGGACGACTTCGCCGAATCCCTCACGGCCGAGGAGCAGGCGGCCTGGGAGGCCCACTTCCGCCGCCTGCAACGACTGCTTGCCGACGGCACGCTCATCCTGGCGGGACCGACCCTCGGGCGGGTCAACACCGGCCTGGTGATCTTCGAGGCGCCCGACGAGCCTGCCGCCCGCAGGGTCATGGAGGGCGATCCGACGATCAGCGGCGGCTTCGCCCGCGGAGAGCTCCGCCCGTTCCGGGTCTCGCTCCTACGGGGTGGGGGCCCCGGTCCCGGACGACCCCCCGACGGCAAAGGGCACCCGCCGGAGGTGACGGTCGGGACCGCCCGCCGTCACGCCCCCGTCCCGCCGGAGAACGGGCCGTAGAAGCCCGAGCCCGCCGGGAGCACGACGACCTGGGCCGCCTTGATCGTCGATCCGCTCTCGGTGCCGATCACGGCGACCGTGTCGCCATCGGCGATCGCCCCTGCGGACGCCGAGGTCGAACCCTCGCGGAACGTGGTCGACGACTGCTCCTTCACCGTCAGCTTCTCGCCGGCCCGGGTCGTCATGGTGAACCCGGACCTGGCGACGCTCTCGACGGTGCCGAGCACCGCGCCGCCGAAGCCGAACCCGCCTCGGAAGCCACCGCCGCCGTAGCCGGAGCGGCCGGGGAAGGCCGGCGCGACGCGACCCGGCGCCGTGGTGCCGAGAGCGGTCCGCACCCCCGTCGGCGACGTGGTCGTCGCGAGGGCGACCGACAGCCCGACGACGGCGCAGGCCAGAGCGCCGGCCACCACCCATCCGGCCGCTCGGCCGGTGAGGGGGCGGCCGGGCCTGCGGAGATCCGCCGGACCCGCGGGCGGCGGAAAGGAATCCGGCTGGCCGGGCCAACCGCCCGCGACTTGGCCCATTCCGTCCGGCGTGACTGGCTTCCCAGGTGAGGGTTGTTCGTGCTCGACCATCTCGAAATGACCCTCCTACGACGAGTTGCTCCCCAGAGCATGCCCTCGATTCCTGGGAATTCCCTGTTGACCTCCGGTGAGATCGGAGATTTGCGCCGTCCGGCCGGGTTCAGCCGGCGGACCATCACCGGCCGATGCGCGAATTGGAGGCAGCCCCCAGGAGCCCGCTCCGCGAACTCTTTCGCCAGGGTCTCCGCGACGATGACCGGCCCCCTCAAGGCTTCCTCCGTGGGCGGCTTTCGGCCGGCCTTGACCGGGCCTCCTTCGGTAGAGGGCTGGACACCGGGCCGACCACCATGCAGTTTGCGGGGCGGATTCAGGACGGCGCGCGGTCCAATGGAAAAGAACCTCCTCGGACCACGGTGCCACCGCCGCGCCACCGCTTCACAAGGGCTTCTTCGCCCACAGCGGAAACGTGGGCAAAGGGAAAGGCAAGGACAGGACTCAAAGGACCCACTCCCTGCCAACTTCAGCTCTAGCGCGCCGGTCGCTTGCGGCAAGACCTGGGTTGGGCCGGACAATCTACGGTCGGGGCCAGAACCTACGGAGACAGGAGTCGCGAAATGCGTGTGTTGTTGTCGACGTATGGGGGGCGCGGCGACGTCGAACCGCTGGTGGGACTCGCGGTGCGGTTGCGCGAACGTGGCGTGGAGGTGCGGCTCTGCGCGCCGCCGGACTTCTCCGGCGTAGACCATTGCGCGGAACGGCTGGCCGAGGTCGGCGTGCCCCTGGTGCCAGCCGGCCCCCCGGTGCGCCCTCTGGTGCAGGCAGCGGCGCGGCCGTCGCCGGCCGACCTGCCCCGGATCGCGGCCGAGGTGATGGCCGCCCAGTTCGACACCCTCGCCGCGGAAGCCGAAGGATTCGATGCGTTGCTGGCGACCGGTCTGCTGCCGGCCGCAGCGAGCGCTCGGTCGGTGACCGAAAAGCTCGGCATTCGCTACGTTTACGCGGCCTACTGTCCGATCTTCCTGCCCTCGCCGCACCACGCGCCGACTCTGTTCCCCGGTCGACCCTTCCCCCCGGACGTGACCGACAACCGGGTGCTGTGGGACCTGCAAGCCCAGATCGCGAACGAGCTTTTCGGCGGGGCGCTCAATACCCGCCGGGCGTCGATCGGCCTTCCAGCCGTGGACAACGTCTACGAGTACGGCTTTACCAACCACCCCTGGCTGGCGGCGGACCCGACCCTGGGCCCGTGGCGGGAGCCAGCGTTTATCGACGTCGCGCAAACGGGAGCGTGGATCTTCCCGGACAAGCGCCCACTCCCGGTCGAGTTGGTGGCGTTCCTGGAAGCCGGAACACCACCGGTGTACGTGGGATTCGGAAGTATGCGCACCCCGAAGGACATCGCCCGGATGGCCATCGAGGCGATCCGTGCGCAGGGCTGCCGCGCTGTCGTTGCCCGCGGCTGGGCCGACCTGACCCTGATCGACGACCGCGACGACTGCTTCGCTGTCGGCGAAGTCAACCAGCAGGCACTGTTCACCCGGGTGGCCGCCGTCGTCCACCACGGTGGCGCAGGGACGACGACGACGGCCGCCAGAGCCGGGGCGCCGCAGGTAGTGGTGCCCCAGATGGCGGACCAGCCATACTGGGCGGGCCGGGTGGCCGACCTGGGCATCGGCGCGGCACACGACGGCCCGACTCCGACCGCCGAGTCCCTGTCAGCCGCGCTCAGGACGGCCCTAGCCCCCGAGACCCGCCAACGAGCAATCGCCGTGGCCGGCGCGATCCGCACCGACGGAGCGACGGTGGCCGCGAAGCTGCTGCTCGAAGCGAACAGCCAAGAAGAACCACCAGCGTCCGCGTGAATCACGTCGGATCGTCGTGCCACCGAGTGTGCCTGCGACTACCGCACGGCATGTGCCGATGCCGGGCGGGTTCTGGGTATCCCAGATCGCCGGGTAGGTGCGGGAGTACGGTACGGCACTTCTGCAACACGTCTGACCACTTAGCGGTCGCGCGTTATCGGCGACCCTTGTCATCTTCGATCGCCGAATCGGTCGCGGCCAGCCCACCGGCTAGGGCACTCTTGGCGGAACGTTCTGTGGTCTCAGACCCTGTGTGGGGAAGCTCATCACCAAGTCGTCTCCTGCAACGAAGGGGATACCTGCCGTACGTTGGGTACGGCTGGCGCGGCGCCGACGGATTGATCTGCGCTTGTTGCTTGGGCTGATAGCAGGATGCTTGCAAGTCATCTAACTGCGTATTGCCAACGGATACGCAGTCGTGTTGAGACGCGCCGACATCTTCGTTCAATGATCATTGTGGGACTGCCACCGAGTCGGCCATGATGACGATATGTCGTCCGGGTCCGTGTTCGTAGAGCTCGTCGTGTTCGTTGCCGCGTCCGCGGCCACCTGGGCCGCCGGTGTCGAACTTTCGAAATCAACAGATGAACTTGATCGGCGGCTCGGAATTGGAGACGCGCTCGGTGGAATGGTGCTGCTTGCCATCGCCGGAAGCTTGCCGGAGTTGGCGATCACCATCTCAGCGGCGGAGTCGGGGCACCTCGGCTTGGCGGCCGGAAACCTCATCGGCGGCATAGCCACGGCAACGATGGTGCTCGTCGTGTGTGATCTCTTTGCCGCCAGACCGCTGACGTATCTCGTCGGGTCGCTCGTGCCAGTTCTCGAAGGCTTGCTTGTGGTGGTCACGGTGTCGGTCGTGCTTATGGGCGCTTTGCTGCCGGCGTCAGTGAAAATCGCTGGGCGACCCAGCCCAGCGTCACTTGTGGTCGTGGTCTTCTGGATCGGCGGAGTGTGGGTGCTGAATCGGACGCGGTCGCATCCAAAGTGGGAAGTGATGATGGCGGGCAGTCAGCCCGGGCGACCTCATCGTCGCGTGCGCCATCCGGTCGCCGACGCTGCGCGTGCAAAGCATTCGACCATGCGCGTTGTAACCCTGTTCGGTATCTCATCGGCGGTGACTCTGTTGGCCGGCGTAGCTCTCGAAATCAGCGGTAATGACTTGGCAAACCGCGCCGGAATTAATGGAGTCGTCTTTGGTGCAACCGTGCTGGCGATAGCAACGGCGCTACCGGAGATAAGTTCGGGCATCGAAGCCGTGCGCCTGGGTGACCATCAACTCGCGATTGGTGATGTATTTGGTGGCAATGCGTTTCAACTATGTCTGTTCCTGGTAGCAGACCTAGTGGCGGCGAAACCCGTCCTGCCGACAGCAGGAGCGGCGAATGGATGGTTGGCTGGACTTGGCTTGGTGTTGACAGCGGTGTACGTCGGCGGTGTCATCGTTCGTCCTTCGCGACCCCATCGGCTGGGACCGGATTCGTGCTTGGCAATTCTGATCTACGCCGTGGGAATCGTCGGGCTCCTCCACATTGCCAAGTGACCGTCGCTGCGTCGTTGGAGGGCGGATCGGGCGCACGTTTGCGGCAACATGAACGGTCGTGCTTCCCACGCGCATCCCATAATGTTCAGCTAAGTCGCTGCTCTGCATCCTGAGCGCCGGCTGGCGGGCATTGACCCGCAACGGCACGCTGGTGACACTATTCGTGCCGGCATAACAGTGGACAAGAGACTTGAGAGGGGCGTTTCCCCATGAGCAACGAAATGAAAGCAACAGAGCCGGAGGATGTAACCCGGCTCGTCGCCGAACGTCTCAATGCCGGCGACGCGGCCGGCGTGGCCGCGTTCTACGAGCCGCGAGCCGTCTTGGCCTACCCGGTCAACCAACCAACCTCGGGCCGAGAGGCCATTCAGGCGATCTACCAGCAGATGGTCGACGCAGGAGTGAAGTTTGGCTTGGAAGCTCCCCTGCCAACCGTAAGGTTCGAGAACCTGGCGCTGACCTCCACGCGCTCGGCCGACAACACCGGAGTTCGGGTGCAGGTATTGCGCCAACAACCCGACGGCTCCTGGCTGCGGATTATCGATCGCCCTGAGGTTCCCCAGCCCTAGAGGCAGCGCCACCCCAAAGGCTGTCTCATGACTCCGGGCTGGTCCAAAGCGTGACTGACGCCTATCGCCTGTTCGGGTGCCCGTGTCGCGTCCCATAACATTCGGCGGGACCTGTATTCAGACTGCCCCCGACGGCCGGTTAGGTCCTGGCCCACGACTCGAGCCGCCAGTCGGAGATCGTGGACATCGGTTCTCCCACGCGAACCCCCAAGCCCAGGAAGTGGCGACATCAAGAACTTGTCGCAGACCCGTTCGACCCGCACCCCGAGACTCGTCCGGCCCGTCCCGGACGTGGGCGCCCGACGAGACCGCGGCCGGTTCGCCGACGGAATCCGAACCGCGCGTCGGCGGCACCGGACGCGCTACTGGCCCCCGAGGAAGCGCCGCACCGTGGCGAGCGACTCGGGAACGACCTGCCACCACGTCCACCTGCCGCGTTTGTAGCCGACGATCAGGCCGGCCTCGGCGAGCACGCTCGTGTGGTGCGAGACCGTCGGCTGGCTCCTGCCGAGCGGCGCCTCGAGGTTGCAGCTACACACCTCGCCGGCGGCGGCAATGAGCGAGAGCAGGCGCAAGCGCACCGGATCCGCCAAGGCAGCGAGAACCGCGGCGAGCTGGTCCGACTCCTCCGCGGAGAGGGGCCCGGCGGTGAGCGGCGCGCAACAGGCGGCGGGACCGGCCGCAGCGGCCCCCTTGGTTCCGGACGTCGGCATGGCACCCTCCTGACATTGACATCTGTCGATATGGAAGCCATACTCTCACATCGACATCCATCAATCTAGTAAGGACACCGTGGCGGGGACACAACTCGAACCGACCACCCGAACCGGGCCGGTGCCGCGACCCTCCCCTCGGCCTCGTCCGGTGCCCGAGAAGGCTGTCCTGGGGCGGAAGGCACTCGCTGAGTTCGTCGGCACGGCCTTCCTCGTCGCGGCGATCGTCGGGTCGGGCATCACGGCCAGCAGGCTGTCACCGGGCGACGTGGGGCTCGAGCTGCTGGAGAACACCCTGGCGACTGCGGCCGCGCTCGCGGCGGTGATCCTCGCCGTCGGTCCCGTGTCCGGCGCCCACCTCAACCCCGTGATCACGCTCGTCGACCGCTTCTTCGGCGGCGTGTCGGCCAAGGACGCCTGCGTCTACATCACGGCCCAGTTCGCCGGGGGCGTCACGGGGGCGGTGGCCGCCAACACGATGTTCGGCCAGGCGGTGGTCTCGCTCTCGACCCACCAACGCGCCAGCAGGCCGCACCTGATCGCGGAGGCGATCGCGACCGCCGGCCTCATCCTCGTCGTGTTCGGCCTGACGCGGTCCGGTCGCGCCCACGCCGCACCGTTCGCCGTCGGCGCCTACATCGCCGCCGCCTACTGGTTCACCTCCTCGACGAGCTTCGCCAACCCCGCCGTCGCACTCGGCCGGATGTGCTCGAACACCTTCGCCGGCATCGCGCCGGGCTCGGTCGCGCCGTTCATGGGCGCCGAGCTCGTCGGCGGGGCGCTCGGCGCCTGCTGCGTCGCCGTCCTGTACCCGAAGGGCCGCCGCCGAGCCCTGGAGGTGGTAGCCATCGTCCCCCATGAGGAGGCCCCATGAGCGAGCGGAAGCCGGAGGTCCTCTTCGTCTGCGTGCACAACGCCGGACGCTCGCAGATGGCGGCGGCGCTCCTCGCCCACCACGCCGGGGATCGCGTGACGATCCGCTCGGCGGGTTCGGAACCGGCCGACCAGCTGAACCCGGCGGTCGTCGCAGCGATGCGCGAGATCGGCATCGACATCGCCGCCGAACGGCCGAAGCTGTTGACGCACGAGCTCGCCGAGGACGCCGACGTCGTCGTCACGATGGGCTGCGGCGACACTTGCCCCGTGTTCCCCGGGAAGCGCTATCTCGACTGGGAGCTCGACGACCCCGCCGGGCTCGGCCTCGACGAGGTCCGCCCGATCCGCGACGAGATCGAGGCGCGCGTGCGCGCCCTCCTCGCCGAGCTCGTCCCGTGAGGCGGGACAGCCCGGCACCGGGGCCCCAGACCAAGAGCGACACGAAACCGAGGAGGCAGAGATGACTCATCAGGACGCCGATGAGCTCCGAGAGGCGGTGCGCGCCCGTTACGCCGAGGCGGCCCGGTCGGCGACGACGTCGTGCTGCGGGCCGGCGGGCGCGACCGAGGGGGTCTTCGGCCGCACGCTCTACGGGGAGGACACGGCCGGCCCCCTGCCCGAGGCGGCGCTCGCCGCCTCGCTCGGCTGCGGCAATCCGACGCTGCTCGCCGAGCTCCGCCCGGGCGAGGTCGTCCTCGACCTCGGCTCCGGCGGGGGGATCGACGTGCTCCTCTCCGCCCGGAGGGTCGCGCCGGACGGCTTCGCCTACGGCCTCGACATGACGCCCGAGATGCTGGCGCTGGCGCGGCGGAACCAGGCCGCGGCCGGCCTGGCGAATGCCGAGTTCCTCGAGGGAACGATCGAGGACGTCCCGCTCGCCGACGGATCCGTCGACGTGATCATCTCGAACTGCGTCGTCAACCTCTCCACCGACAAGCCCGCCGTCTTCCACGAGGCCTACCGCGTGCTGCGGCCCGGGGGGCGGCTGGCGATCGCCGACGTGGTCCTGCTCCGGAAGCTCGGCCCAGGCCTCCAGCGCGTCGTCGGGCTGTGGACCGGCTGCGTCGCCGGGGCGCTTCTCGAGGACGACTACCGGCGCGAGCTCGAGCTCGCCGGCTTCGTCGAGGTCGAGATCACGCCGACCAACGTCTACGACCGCGCCGCGCTCGGCTGCATGGCCGCCGAGGTGACCGGGCCCGGCGGGATCCCCGGAGGCACCGACGTCGAGGCGACGATCGCCGAGCTCGACGGGGCGGTGATGAGCGCCTTCGTCCGGGCCGTCAAACCGGGCCAGTAGGGTCCGCCCCGGCGCCCCTCAGCGGAGCTCGAGGTCCGCGGCCCCGTACTCGACGCCGAACGGCTCGAGGACGACCCGGCGCGGTCCCTTCTCGACCCTCCCGGCGACGAGGGCGGCAAGCCCGAGCCCCCCGGCGAGGGCGACGACGGCGTCGCCCGACCCCGCGGCGACGAAGCAGGCGAACCCGGCCCCCATGTTGAGGGTCGCGTAGGCCTCGGCGCGGGACAGCCCCGCCCGCGCGGCGAGGAAGGCCAGCACCTCGGGCACCTCCGGGAGGCGCTCGACCCGGTAGGTGAGCTCCCGGTCGGCGCGCATGAGCTTCCGCAGCCCGTGGCCGGTGACATGACTGAGATAGTGCAGCGCGACGCCCTGGGAAAGCAGCCGCTCGACCAGTCCCGCGTAGATCACGCCGGGGTCGAGCACCGCCTCGCCGAACAGCCGGCCGGAGGCGAGACGGGTCGCCAGGCCGGATTCCAGGTCCCCCGCGATCGCCCGCGCGAGCGACGCCCCGTTCTGGTGGAGGCCGCTCGACGCGACGAGCACGATCTCGTCCCCGGCGGCGAGCGCCCCGCCGAGGAGCGGCTCCACACCCGCCGGCAGCCGCCCCAGGACCGCCGCGGCGAGGTCGATCCCGTCCGCGGCGACGAGGCCCGCCAGCGTCGGCGACTCGCCGCCGCCCCAGGCGGCGCCGGCGTCGCGGCACGCCCGCGCGAAGCCCTCGACGAGCGAGGCGTGCCGGGTTCCCGAGTACCAGGACGCCGCGCCGGTGGCGAAGTAGGCGTTGACGACGATGGGCAGGGCGCCCACGCAGCAGCAGTCGTTCACCGCCGCGGCGACGGTGTCGTAGCCGACGGCGTCGAACCGGTCGACCCCCGTCGCCGTCTCGAAGTCCCGCGCCACGAGCGATTTCGTCCCCAGGCACTCGAGGACGAAGGCGAAGCGGGTGTCGCCGACCGTCACGACCGTCGCCGGCTCGCCGCGGCTCGCCTCGTCGACGGCCGCGCCACGGGCCGCGGCGGCCGAGGAGGTCTGCCGAGCCGCGGCGACCGCCCGGCGCTTGGCGGCGTCGAGCGTGGCGTAGTCGACGCCCGCCTCGGCGTAGGGGTCGCGCCTCGTCACGACGCCGCTCCCGGACGGAGCCCGGCCGCGATCGCGCCGAGCACGCCGTTCACGAAGGCACCCGACTCGCCGGTCGAGAACTCGCCGGCGAGGGCGACCGCCTCGTCGATGGCGACGGCCACCGGGATCTCGGTGCCGAAGGCGAGCTCGTAGGTCCCGATCCGCAGCAGCTGCCGGTCGATCGCCGGCAGCCGGCCGATCGCCCAGTCCGTCGAGTGGGTGTCGATCAGCGCGTCGATCTCGGCCAGGTGCGCGCCCACCCCGCGCACGAGCTCCGCGGCGTAGGGGTCGGGGGCGGCGGCGAGCCGGTCGACGACGGCGCCGGGTGCGAGCCCCTTCGTCTCGGCCTCGTAGAGCAGATCGAGCGCACGCTCACGGGCGCGGCGGCGCGCGCCGGTACCCGACGGCCTCCCGCTACGCCCTCGTGAGGTACTCACCGGACCGGGTGTCGACTTTGATCCGGTCGCCCGGGTTGACGAATAGCGGCACCGCGACGACGAGCCCGGTCTCGGTCGTCGCCGGTTTGCGCGCCCCCGAGACGCGGTCGCCCTGTATGCCGGGTTCGGTCTCCGAGACCTCGAGCTCGACCGCGGCGGGCAACTCCACGTCGACGATCTCCGCCTCGTGCAGCTCGAGGACGGCCGAGTCCCCCACCTTGAGGTACGAAGCGGCGGTGCCGAGCGTCGCGACGGGAACCGTCATCTGGTCGAACGAGACGTTGTCCATGAACACGAAGTCGGTCCCGTCGCGGTAGAGGAATTGCATCTCGCGCTTGTCGATCACCGCCTGTTCCACGCGCTCGTCCGCGCGGAAGGTGCGCTCCACGACCGCCTTGTTCCGGAGGTTGCGGAGCTTGGTGCGCACGAAGGCGCCACCCTTGCCCGGTTTCACGTGCTGGAACTCGACCACCTCGTAGAGCCCGTCGGCGAGGTCGAGCGCCATCCCGTTCTTCAGGTCGTTGGTCGACAGCGCCATCAGAGCGCCCAGTCCTTCGTCGTCTTGGTGAGCGGCCGGTGCCCGGACGCCGTCACGACGACGGTGTCCTCGATGCGCACGCCGCCGTGGTCGACGACGTACGCCCCCGGTTCGACCGTCACGACGCAGCCCGCGGGGAGCACGTCGGCGGAATCGGCGGCGACCCACGGTGCCTCGTGAATGTCGAGCCCGACGCCGTGGCCGGTCGAGTGCGTGAACGCCTCGGCGAATCCCGCCTCGGCGAGCGACTTACGGCAGGCTGCGTCGACGGCCCCGCCGGTCACGCCGGCCGCCAGGGCGATCAGCCCCGCCCGCTGGGACGCCGCCACGGCGGCGAGCAGCTCGGCGGAGGCCGCCGATGGCTCGCCCACGCACACGGTGCGGGTCATGTCCGAGTGGTAGCCGTCGAAGAGGGCGCCGAAGTCGACGACGACGAGGTCGCCGGGCGAGGTGACCCGGTCGGTCGGTCGGGCGTGGGGCAGGGCGCCGTTCGGCCCGCTGGCGACGATCGACTCGAACGACGACGCCGCGGCTCCCCGCCGGCGCATCTCGAACTCGAGCTCCGCGGCGAAGTCCGCCTCGGTCACGCCTTCCGTGAGGCGCTGCTTGATCTGGGCGAAGGCGACATCCGCGATGTCGCAGGCACGCTCGATGCGCGCGATCTCGCCGGCGTCCTTCACGACGCGCAGCTCCTCGACGAGGCCGGATGTGGCCACGACCTCGGGCTTCACCGCCGAGGCGAGTTCGGTGTGCCAGGCCCAGCTCACGGCCTTTGCCTCGACGGCGAGACGCGCGAACGAGCGGGTCGCGGTCTCGATCACGCCGAGCTGCTTCGTCGAGTTGACGACCTCGAGGTCGGCATCGACGCCGGCCGCGGTCAACTCGGCCGCGGCCTGGTCCTTGTAGCGCCCGTCGGTGATAAGCAGCAGGCGTCGCGCCGTCACGAGCAGCATGGCGCTCGAACCGGAGAACCCGCTCAGGTAGCGGACGTTGCTGGGAGCGGTGACGAGAAGACCCCCGGCGCGATCCTTGGCGAGGCGTTCCCGCAGCCGCGAGAGCCGCGCCGGGTACTCCATCGGCGGCAGCCCAGCCTTGATCGTCGGCCCCGACTTCTTGATCACCTCGACGGCCATAACTACGCCTTTCCCTCCTCGACCAGCCGCGCCGCGGCCTCGACCGCCAGCTCGTAGCCGAGCCCCCCGAAGCCCGCGACCACCCCGTCGGCGACGGGCGCGATGACGGACGTGCGTCGCCAGGACTCCCGCGAACCGGGATGCGAGAGGTGGAGTTCGACCACCGCCCCGTCGAACGCCGCCAGCGCGTCGTGCAGCGACCAACCGTAGTGCGTGAGAGCACCCGCATTCACGACGATCGCCGCCACCCGTCCCCGGGCCCGGTGCACGGCCGTGACGAGGTCACCCTCGTGCTCGCTCTGGAAATGCTCCAGTGCGTAGCCGTGCCGACGCGCCGCGCCCTCAGCGCGGGAAACGTGGTCGGCGAGTGTCAGATGGCCGTAGACCGCAGGCTCGCGCTCGCCGAGGAGCCCGAGATTCGGGCCCGACAGCAGCAGGACGACGGGCGTTGTCACGCGCTCCTCGCTCTCAAGTCGGACAACGTGCCACCCGCTGGGGTCGCGGCCTGCGTCGCGCGCAGCGCGGCCCGCACCGCCGCCGGGTCGACGTCGTCCACGAACTCGACGCCGCGGGGGCCGTCGAGCACGAAGCTGAGCCCGGTGCGGGTCTTTTTGTCCCGCGCCATGAACACGAGCAGCTCGTCGAGGTCGGCGGAGGCCGGGATCGCGCTGGCAAGCCCGTAGCGCTCCACGACGCCGACGTGGCGCCGGACGTCTCCGTCGTCGATCCGGCCGAGGGCGGCGGCGAGACGCGCCGCGAAGACGAGCCCGATGGCGACCGCCTCGCCGTGCCGGATCGACGAGGCCCCGTCTGACTCGGCGAATCCCGCCGCCTCGAGGGCGTGGGCGAGGGTGTGGCCGTAGTTGAGGGTCATCCTGCGGTCGGCGTCCCGCTCGTCGGCGGCGACAATCGCCGCCTTCGCCGCGGCGCAGGAGGCGATCTGGTCGACGAGCGGCAGCTCATCGAGGTCGGCTAGACCGAGGCACTCGTACTTCGCCATCTCGCCGAGACCCGAGCGCCAGTCGCGCTCCGGAAGCGTCCACAGCGCGTCGGTGTCGCAGAGCACCGCCGTGGGCTGCCAGAACGCCCCGACGAGGTTCTTGCCCTCCGGCAGGTTGACGCCAGTCTTGCCCCCGATGGCGGCATCCACCTGGGCGAGCAGCGTCGTCGCCACGTGGATGACGGCGATCCCCCGGCAGTAGGAGGCGGCGGCGAACCCGGCCACGTCGGTGACGACGCCGCCCCCGACGGCGACGACCACGTCCGCCCGCGTCAGCCCGGCGGCGGCAAAGCCGCGGCACAGCGTCTCGATCGTGCGGAGCGACTTCGCCTGCTCCCCGGGGCCGATCGCGAACTCGACCTCCGCGACGCCGGTCGAGACGGCGACGTTGACGCCTGCCTGCGTGACGATGGCGGCCCGCTTCGCCGCCGGCGGGAGAACCGAGGCGAGCAGGTGTCGCGCCCCGGGCCCGATGACGACCTCGTAGGGGTGCCCAAGCAGGGCGACCTCGACCCGGCGCTGGAGCGTGCCCAGCACAGCGTCGACCGCCGCGGCCGGCCCGAAGCCGTCGACATCGACGATCACGCCGGCCACCTCGGCGTAGAGCGGCCGCCGCTCCGACTCGAGGCGACGGAGTGCGGCGGCGGGGTCCGGCTCGAGCAGCGGCCGCCCGGCACCGTCGCCGAGCCGCTCGACGAGCGTGTCGACGCTCGCCCGGAGCCAGACGGCGTCCCCCGCCTTGGCGATGGCGGCGCGGTTCGCCGGGTCGAGGACGGCTCCGCCGCCGACGGCGATGACCGACGCTCCCGGGGCGGCGATCGCCTCGGCAAGCACCGCCGACTCGAGCTCGCGCACCCTCGACTCGCCCCCGGTCGACCAGAGCTCGGCAACCGTCCCCCCGCCGACGGCGGCGATCTGCTCGTCGGTGTCTACGAACCGCCGGTCGAGCAGGGCGGCGAGCTGGCGGCCGACCGACGATTTGCCGGACCCCATCATGCCGACGAGGACGATGTGGCGGCGGTCGCGCGGAACGGTCGCCATCACGCGGGTTCCGGCTCCGCCGCGACCCGTCCGGCTCCGGCGGCCGACGGGCTCGACCCGAGGGCGGCGATGAAGCCGTCGCGGTTGCGGACGAACTCGGCAACCGAGTCACCGCCGAACTTGCGCAGCGCCTCGGAAGCGAGCACGAAGGCGACCATCGCCTCGGCGACGACCCCCATCGCCGGCACGGCGGTCACGTCGGTGCGCTCCTTGAACGAGAGCGCCCCCTTCTTCGTCGCGACGTCGACGGTCGCGAGAACCGGCCGATTCAGGGTCGCGAGCGGCTTCATCACCGCCCGGACGACGAGCAGCCCGCCGGTCGAGATGCCACCCTCGACGCCGCCGGCGCGGCTCGTCTCCCGTCGGTACATCGCGTTCGGGGCGTCCCAGAAGATGGCGTCGTGCGCCTCGGAGCCGCGCCGGTCGGCGATGGCGATGGCGTCCCCGATCTCGACGGCCTTCACCGCCGGGATGCTCATCAGCGCCTGGGCGAGGAGGCCGTCGAGTCGGCGGTCCCAGTGGGCGTAGCTGCCGAGCCCCACCGGGACGCCGTATCCGACGACCTCGGCGACACCCCCGAGCGAATCGCCGTCCTTGGCGGCGGCCCTGATCTCGGCGACCATCGCGTCGGTCGCCGCGGCGTCGAAGCAACGGACCGCCGAGGCGTCGACGGCGGCGAGGTCCCCCGGGCGGGGCCGCACGCCGGGGGGCGCCGTCACCTTGCCGAGCGCGACGACATGGCTGACGACCGTGACGCCTAGCTCGCCGACCAGGGCCTTGGCGAGCGCGCCCGCCGCGACCCGTGCCGCCGTCTCGCGGGCCGACGCCCGTTCGAGCACGTCGCGAGCGTCCGAGAAGCCGTACTTCTCCATGCCCGCCAAGTCGGCGTGCCCCGGACGCGGTGTGGTGAGGATCCTCTCCGGCTCCCCCGGTTCGGGCGACATCTCGCGTTCCCACTTCGGCCACTCGCTATTGGCGATCTCGATCGCGACCGGTGAGCCGAGCGTCCGTCCGTGCCGCACGCCGCCCACGACCACGACCTCGTCGCGCTCGACGCGCATCCGCGGCCCGCGGCCCTGGCCGAGCCGCCGGCGGGCGAGCTCGAGGGCGATCTCGTCGCGCGTGATCGGCAGCCCGGCGGGGAGACCCTCGACGATCACGACCAGGGCGCGACCATGCGATTCACCGGCCGTGAGGAAGCGGAGCACTGCTGGAATCTACCGTCTCGCCTGCTCGACCACCGAGGCTAGACGCCGGGTCACTTCTTCGCCGGTTCGAAGTAGGGGTTGCGGCCGTCCTGGTGCGAGGTGACGTCGACGACGTCGACGATCTCCGGCACCGCCTGCCTGATCGCCACGGTGATCCCCTGGCCGAGCGTCACGGCCGCGAGCCCGCACCCCTGACAGCCGCCCGAGAGGCGCAGATAGGCGACCCCCTCGTCGACCGCGACGAGGTCGGCCCGGCCGCCGTGCAACGCGATCTGCGGGTTCACCTGCTCTTCTAGAACCGCGATCACCGACCGGGCGAGCGGGCTCGTCACGTCGCCCTCCGGGATCGCCGGCGCCGTCGGCGCGAGGCGTGGCGTGTTCGGGTTCACCATCACGAGCCCGGCCTCGCCGGCATCGAGCGTCGCTCCCCGGACCTTGTCGACGCTGTCGCCCCCGACGACGACGGTGAGCCCGTCGATCTTGCACCGGACGTCGCGCGCTCCGGAGTCGGCGAGCGCCTCGAACCACATCTCGTAGACGTAGGCGCCGTTCGCCGACCCGGTCACCTCGACGAAGAGCGCCAGGCTCTCGGGGTCCTTCTCGGCGGCGCGGGCCTCGAGGATCACGGCGCGGGCGGCCTCCGTGACGGCGAGCACCGGGGTGGAGCGCGGTGGCTCTCGCGCGTCGTCGGCCATAAGGCCATGGTAGGGGTGACTCCGGTGTGACTCGGCGCGCCGCGCTCGGTGGGGATGACGAACCGGCATGATGGTGGTATGGCACGCGTCCTCCTCGTCCTGCCCTCGACGACCTACCGCGCGACCGAGTTCCTCGCCGCGGCAGCGCGGTTGGGGATCGACGTCGTGACGGGGTCCGACGCCCCCCAGGCGATGGCCGGCACCCTGCCGGACCGTTTCCTCGTCCTGCCGCTCGAGGATCCCGACGCCGCCGCCGAAGTCGTCGCCTCATTCGACTCGGTCACGCCGCTCGACGCGATCGTCGCCGTCGACGACACGGGCGCCCTCGTCGCCGCGGCCGCGGCCGAGCGCATCGGCCTCGCCAAGAACCCCGTCGCTGCGATCGCCGCGACCCGGGACAAGGCCGTGATGCGGCGGATCCTGGGAGAGTCCGGGATCCCCCAGCCGCGCTTCAACATCGTCGCGGCGGCCCCCGACGAGCCCGACGCCGTCGCCGCTGTCGGCGGGAGCCTCGGCTACCCGGTCGTCGTGAAGCCGTGCTCGCTCGCGGCCAGCCGCGGCGTCATCCGCGTCGACGACGAGGCGGGCGCCCGGGAGGGCGCGCTGGCCGTGCGCCGGATCGCGGTCGCCGCCGGCCGGCCCGCCGGCGAGCCGCTGCTCGTCGAGTCGTTCGTCCCGGGTGACGAGGTGGCCGTCGAAGGGCTCCTCACCGCCGGTCACCTCGAGGTGCTCGCCGTCTTCGACAAGCCCGATCCGCTCGACGGCCCGTTCTTCGAGGAGACGATCTACGTCACGCCCTCCCGCCACCCCGGCGCCGTGCTGGCGGAGCTCGAGGCCACGGTGGCCGCGGCCTGCGCGGCACTCGGCCTCGTCGACGGGCCGGTCCACGCCGAGGCGCGGCTGTCGCTGCGGGGAGCGCATCCCCGCCCACGGGCCGTCATGCTCGAGGTGGCGGCGCGCACGATCGGCGGGAGGTGCTCGAAGGCGCTGCGTTTCTCGTCCGGCCGGTCGCTCGAAGAGATCGTCCTCGCCCACGCCGTCGGGTTCGGCGTCGACGTCGCGGGCGCCCGGATCCCGGGGGCGTCGGGCGTGATGATGCTCCCGATCCCCGCCTCGGGCCGTCTCGCCGGCATCGACGGCGCCGCGGCCGCCCTGCGGGTCCCGGGAGTGTGGGGGCTCGAGACCACCGTCCCCGTCGGGGGGACGCTCACCGCCTGGCCGGCGGGCGAGCGCTACCTCGGGTTCCTGTTCGCCCGGGCCGAACGCCCGGACGAGGTCGAGGAGGCGCTGCGGCGCGGCTTCGCCGCGCTGCGCGTCCGCGTCGACGCCGAGGTCGTCGCCGGGGCGAGCGGTTGAGCCGGGTCCTCCTCGCCTCGACCTACGAGCTCGGCGCCCAACCGCTCGGCCTCGCCTGGCCGGCGGCCGAGCTGTCCCGACGCGGCCACGAGGTGCGCTGCGTCGACCTCGCCGTCGAGCCCTGGCCGACGGACGATCTCGCCTGGGCGGAGGCCGTCGCCTTCTCGGTCCCGATGCACACCGCCCTGCGGCTCGCCTTGGCGGCGGTCGACCGGCTGCGCGCGTCGCTTCCCGACGTACCGGTCGCCCTCTACGGCCTGTACGCCCCGGTGGCCGCGGCAACCGGAGCGCTGCGTCGCGGGGACCTCGCCGCGGCCGGCGACGTCGGAGGCGCCCTCGCCGGCTGGCTCGCCGGAGCGCCTGGGACGACGGGTCCCGGGGGGGCGGTCGTCGACCTCGGTCCGGCGACAACGGGCGGCGCGAGCGGGGACCTCCTGCCCAGCCGGGCTGGGCTGCCCGGTCTCGGGGCCTACGCCCGCCTCGTCGCGGCGGACGGCGAGCGGCTCGTCGGGACGGTCGAGGCGAGCCGCGGCTGCAACCACCGCTGCCGGCACTGCCCGGTGCCCGTCGTCTACGGCGGGCGGTCGCGAGCGGTGGCCCCCGGGGCCGTGCTCGCCGACATCAACGGCCTCGTCGCGGCCGGGGCCGCTCACGTGCGCTTCGCCGACCCGGACTTCCTCAACCGCCCGGCCCACGCGCTCCGCATCGCCCGGGGTCTCCGCGCCGGCCACCCCGAGGTCACCTTCGACGCGACGATCAAGGTCTCGCACCTGCTGCGCCATCCCGACGTCGTCGCCGAGCTGGCGACACTCGGCCTGGTTTTCGTCGTCTCGGCCTTCGAATCGACGAGCGAGGTCGTACTGCGCCGCCTCGAGAAGGGTCACACTTCAGACGACGCCGGTCGTGCCATCGCCCAGCTGCGCCGGTTGGGCGTCGAGATCCGGCCCTCGTTCCTCCCCTTTACGCCGTGGACCTGCCGCCAGGACCTGGTCGACATCGTCGACTTCGTCGCCCGTTTCGACCTCGTGGCGAACGTCGACCCGGTCCAGTACTCGATCCGCCTCCTCATCCCGCCGGGGTCACTCCTGCTAGAAGGCGTCGACCCCGTCCTCGCCGCCTGCCTCGGCGGTCTCGACGCGGCGTCACTCGGCCACCGCTGGCGGGCCGAGGACCCGCTCCTCGACGAGCTGCAAGCGGCGCTCGCCACCCGCACCGAGGCCGCCGCCGGCGGCGGCGAGCCGGTCGAGACGACCTACGCTGCCGTGCGCGCCCTCGTCTTCGGGCACCTCGGCCGACGCGACCCCGGACCCCCGGAGCCCGTGGTCAGCCGTGGTCCCGAGGCCCGGCTGCGGCCGCACCTCAGCGAGCCCTGGTTCTGCTGCGCCGAACCGACCCACGGACAGCTCGCCGGTGTCGGCGCCGCCCCGGTAGCGTTCGCCCCGTGCCCATCCCCGACGACGCGCACGAGTGGGTGAGTTTCGCCGACCCGGACGAGGACCGCACCTGGGTCATCGACGTCACCTTCCTCGCCAGCGCCTGGAAGTGCATCTACAACGCCGGTTGCCAGGGCGTCCTCACCGGGCCGGCGGCCGAGCTCGCCGAGGGCTGCTGCAGCTATGGTGCCCATCTCGCCGACAAGAAGGACGCCCGGCGTGTCGAGGCGGCCGCGGCACGCCTCACCCCGAGCCAGTTCCAGCACATCCGGAGGGCGCAACGCGCCGGCGTCATGAAGCGGCAGGGTGAGGACTTGGCGACGCGGCTCGTCGAGGGGGCCTGCATCTTCCTCAACCGCCCGGGCTTCCCGGGGGGCCCGGGGTGCGCCCTCCACCGGGCCGCCCTCGAGGCGGGTGTCGCTCCGTACCTGTACAAGCCCGACGTCTGCTGGCAGCTCCCGGTGCGCCGGGAGGACGCGACCGACGAGGGAGGGCACGTCACCTCGACGGTCACGCAGTGGGAGCGGCGCCACTGGGGACCGGCCGGCGAGGAGTTCCACTGGTGGTGCACCGAGGCCCCGGAGGCCTTCGTCGCGGCCGAGCCCGTCTACCGGAGCCTCGCCGACGAACTCGGCGCGCTCCTCGGCCCGACCGTCTACAAGATGATCGCCGGCTACCTGGACGAGTACATCACCGCCCGCCAGCCCCTGCCGCATCCCGTCGTCCGGCGGGCGCGGGTTCAGGTCAGGTCCTCGGCGTCTTCCTCGAGCTCCTCGGACTCATAGAGACACCAGCTGGCGTGATCCTCGTCGGGACGCGCGCCGCACTCCGGGCAGGGTTCCACGACGGCCTCGACCGCACGCTTCAGGCTGCGCGCCTCTTCGAAGCGCCGATGCCGTCCCTTTTTCACGAGCCACTCCCTGTGTGCAGGAGCACGTGACACCCGCGGCCCTCATCACCGCGGCACCGCCCGGATCCGTGTCCAGGACCCTGCTGCGCCGTGCAGCATACCGCCGGACACCCCGCGCGACCGGCCACTCCGCCCCAGCCGTGGCGCCGGTAACCTGGCGGCGTGCCCGAAGGCTTCGACCCCGAGGCCATGACGGCGCGCTTCCGCGAGCGCGCCGCGGCAGTCCGGCGGAGGGGGATGCCACCCGTCGAGGGGGCCGAACGGCGCCGCATCGCCGAGCAGATGGAGCTCGACTACATGGACTTCGCGATGGTCGGCGACGCCGAGGCGCGTCTCGCCGACGGAATCCTCACGCTGACGATCGACCTCCGACCGCCCCGGACCGCGCCGCCGCGCGCCGACGACTCACCCGCCTAGCCGACCGGGCTTCCAACCGTTGCCGGCCGACGAGGAGAATCTCGCGCACCTCGCCGCCTTCGTCCGCTCGACCGCGGCGGCGGGCCGGACCCTCGAACGGGTCGGCCCGTTCCTCGCGACCTTCACCGAGGGCGACGCCAATCCGTACCTCAACTACGCCATCCCTGACGACGGTGCCGCGCCCTCGCCTGACGAGGTGGCGGCGCTCGTCGAGGCGTTCCGCAGGCGCAACCGCGTCAGCCGCGCCGAGTACTTCCCCGCGCTCTGCCCCTCCCTCGAGGCCGTCCTCGCCCCGGCCGGCTTCGTCATCGAAGCCGTCCTCGCCTTGATGGGCGCCGGCGCGCGCGACCTGCGCGAGATCGCCACCCGGAGCGAATTCACGGTCCGCCCGCCCGCCACGCCCGACGAGCTCGCCGCCGCGGCCCGCGTTCAGAACGCCGCGTTCGGTCAGGCCGAGCCGGCCGGAGCCGACCTGACCTCCCCGCTCGACCGCGTGCTCCGCAACGGCGGCTTCGTCGCGACGGCGTGCGAGCCAGCCGCCGGACGTGTCGTCGGAGCGGGGAACTGCTCAGCCGTGCGGGACGGATTCGCCGAGATCACGGGGATCGCCGTCGCCGAGGCTTGGCGGGGCCGCGGGCTCGCCTCCTCGCTCACCTGGTCCCTCGCGACCATGGCCTTCTCGGCCGGGGCCGAGCTGGTGTTCCTCACCCCGGGGAGCTCGGCCGCCCTCCGAAGCTACGCCCGCGTCGGCTTCCGCCGGATCGGCGACCAGGTCCACACGTCGCTCCGCCGGGCGCCGGGGGGCGCTAGCCGGGATACCGGCGGCGCGAGCGCTCCTCCAGGACGAGCGAGCCCTCCTCGAGGGCGAGAGCCGCCTGCCCCGTGACGAGCCGGGCGAGCGGCTCGCCGACAGTTTCGTGGCGCCAGGAGGCCGTGAGACGGCCCTCCCGAGGCTGCTGGAGGAACCCGACGACATCGGCCCGGGTGGCGAGCAGCGCCGGGTCGATCTCCAGCTGACGGGCGAGCTCACCGGCGAAGGCGAGCGCCAGCGCGACCGCCGGCTTGCCGACGGCGTCGCCCCTCGGCCCGGGGGGAAGCCGGATCGACTCGGGGGGGAGCCGGCTCCCTTCGGCGGCGGCGGCGAGCAGCTCGGCCACCACCGCTTCACCCAGGCTGTGCACGTCGAGGTTGCGCACGTGGGCGAGGTCGTCACGGCTCTTCGGGGGCCGATGGGCGATCGCCGCCAGGGCGAGGTCCGAGAGGATGAAACGGACGGGCCGGTCGAGGGTCTGGGCGCGCCGTTCCCGCCAGGCCGCCACCGATTGGGCGACGCCCCTCTCGGCACCGCGCAGCTGGCGAGCTTGGCGCAACTTCCACCAGGCCTCCTCAGGGACGACCGGCTGGCGGGCCCGCGCGAGCAGGGCGGCGCACTCCTCCTCGGCCCAGGCGAGACGCCCGCTCGCCACGAGACGTTCGACGATCACCCGGTGGAGCTCGAGGAGGTGGGCGACGTCGTTCGCCGCGTACTGGCACTGCTCGTCGGTGAGGGGCCGACGCGTCCAGTCGGTGAGCTGGTCGCCCTTGTCGAGGCGGATCCCCAGCAGGCGCTCGACGAGCGCGACGAGCGAGGGCGTCGCCAGACCGATGAACCCCGCCGCGAGCTGTGTGTCGAACAACCGCGTCGGCGCCGCCCCGCACGCCCGCTCGAGGACCTCGAGGTCCTGGTCGGCGGCGTGAATGACGGCGATCCCCGGACCGGCGAGCAGCTCGGCGAACCCCGCCACGTCGACGGCCAGCGGGTCGACGAGCGCGATCCCCCCGGGCCAGGCGACCTGGAGGAGAGCGAGCCGCGCGAAGTAGGTCCGCTCCCGGTGGAACTCGGTGTCGAGGGCGTAGGCGTCGGCGCCCCGCAGCTCGCCGAGGAGAGAACGCAACGCCGCGGCGTCGGCGACGCGACGGAGCTCGAGCGGCTGCGGCCGGCGCAGGTGCGGCGCGGCCCGATGCGTCGTGGCCACCGCGCTCAACCCCCGTAGTTCATGCGAGTGTCCTCCATGCGGAGCACGTCGGCCTCGCCCATCGGGCCGAAGGCCGCACCGACGACCTCACCGACGAAGAGCGTGTGCGAGCCGAGGGAGACGGTCCGCTCGAGACGGCAGTCGAGGAAGCCCACCGCCTGGGCGAGCACCGGCGCCCCGGTCGAGGGCGCGTCCAGGTAAGCGACCCCGTTCAGCGTGTGGGCGGCGGGGTCGTCGCGGGCGGGCTTGACGAACTTGCGCACGAGGGCGCGATCGGCTCGGGCGACGAGCGAGACGGTGAAGCATCCGCCCGCGGCGATCAGCTCGTGGGTGCGCGCCGTCACGTCGACGGCGACGCCGACGAGCTTCGGTTCGGCGCAGAGCTGCACGACGAGGCTCGCCGTCATCAGGTTGCGTTCGCCACCGGCGGCCGCGCCGACGAGGTAGAGGCCCGTCGGCATCCGCCAGAGCACGCGCCGGCGAACGCGCTCGTAGCCGTCGGGGCTCGCCCCGTCGGCAGGAGGCCCGGCGGGCTGGGAGGAATCGGCCACGACCGGGACCCTATCCGCGGCGACGCCTCCCGCCCGTCCAAGAGACGCGGCACTAGCTTCTGGCCATGATCCCCCCCCGACCCGACACGCCCTTCGACGTCGTGCTCGACCAATGGCTCGCCCACGAGTTCGCGGCGTCGCCGGTCACCGCGACCGCCCTGGGCGCCGAGGGCGCGCACGGCGAGATCGATGACCTCACGGCGGCAGCCTTCGCCGAGAGGGCGGCGGCGGACGCGGCGTGGCTCGCCCATCTCCTCGCCGTCGACGCCGGCAGACTCGGGCCGGACCAGCGCGTCGACCGTGATGCCCTGATCGCCCTCCTCCGCGGACGGCAGGTCCTCGAGTCGTGGCGCGCCTGGCGTCGGAACCCGTCGGTGTACCTCGACCCGTGTTTCGACGGGATCCTCAGCCTCGTCATCCACCGCAGCTTCCCCGAGGAGGAACTCGCCCGTTACACGACGGGCCGGCTGCGGGCGATGGCCGGGGCGCTCGAGGCCGGGCGGGCGAACCTCTCGGCCGAGCTCGCCAACCCGCTCATCGTCGGGCGCGCCATCAACCAGTGCGAGGCGGCGATCCCGTACTTCCAGGAGATGCTCCCGCGCGAGTTCACCGCACCGGCCCTGCGCGCCGCAGTCGCCGAAGCGGCCGGAACCGCGGCCGAGTCGTTCCAGGGCTTTCGCTCCTTCCTTACCGAGCTCGCCACCTCGGCACGGGGCGACTACGCCATCGGCGAGGAACGGTACTCGGCGCTGCTTCGCGAGCGCGAGCTCCTCGGCTACGGCGCCGTCGAGCTGCGCGCGCGGGGCCGGAGGGTGCTCGGCCAGCTCGAGTCAGAGATGAACGAGCTCGCCCGGGGAATCGACCCGCACGCGCCCACGTGGCGCTCCGTCTTCGCCGCGATGAGCGAGGACCACCCGGCGACCTTCGAGGAGATGCGCGACTGCTACGAGAACGAGGTCGGCAAGGCCCGTGCGTTCCTCCGGGCCAACGACCTCGTCAGCCTCCCGCCCGGCGAGGAGTGCCGGGTCGAGCCGACTCCGCCGTTCCTGCGCCCGATCATCGCCGTCGCCTCGTACATCTCGCCGCCGGCCTTCCGCCCGGGAAGGGTCGGGCACTTCAACGTGCCGTGGCCGCCGGCGGGGACCACGCCCGCCGACAACGCCCGCCTCCTGGCCGCGAACAACCGCCACGTCATCCCCACGATCACCGTCCACGAGGCCTACCCCGGCCACCACTGGCACCTCACCTGGATGAAGACGTCCACGCGCCGTGTCCGCCAGTTCGTCCACTCCTCGTACTTCTCGGAGGGCTGGGCCCTCTACGCCGAGCAGATGATGCGCGAGCAGGGTTACTTCTCCGAACGGCGCGCCGAGCTCGGGCAGCTGAACGCGCGCATCTTCCGCGCTGCCCGCATCGTCGTCGACACCGGACTGCACATCGGCGACCTCGGCGTCGAGGAGGCAGTCGCCTACATGGAGACGAACGCCGGCCTGCCCGCGCCGGTCGCCCGGGCCGAGGTGAGCCGCTACTGCGCCTGGCCGACCCAGGCACCCTCGTACCTCACCGGGAGCCTCGAGATCGAGCGGATACGCCAGGGCTACCTGGCCGCGGGGCGCGGCAACCTTCGTTCCTTCCACGACGCCATCGCCGCCACGGGTTGCCTGCCGCTCGCCCTCGTCGAGCGCGCGCTTCTGGCGGGGAGCTGAGGCCGCTCAGCCGAAGCGCAGCAGGTGTTGCTCGCGCCGGCCGCGGCGCAACACGATGTAGCGCCCGGCGATCAGGTCGGCTGCCGTGAGGCGCGCGTCGGCAGCGACGCGGCGGTTGTTGACGTAGGCGCCGCCCTGGGCGACCGCCGTGCGGGCCGCGCTCTTCGAGGCGACGAGGCCCGACGCCGCCAGGGCGTCGACGACGTCGACGCCCTCACCGTCGAGGGCGCCCTTCGGCATCGTCGAGGACGGCGCGTCGGCGAACACCTCGAGCAGGGTTTGCTCATCGAGCGCCGCGACATCTTCAGAGAAAAGCGCCCCGGCGGCGGCCTCGGCGCGTTTCGTCTCGGCCTCCCCGTGGACGAGCGTGCAAACGGCGCGGGCGAGGACCCGCTGGGCCTCCCGCGCCGCGGGCCGTCGGGCCGTCGCCTCGTCGAGGGCGGTGATCTCGTCGTGGGATAGGAACGTGAAGTACCGCAGGTAGGCGCCGACGACCGAGTCCTCGACGCGGACGAGGTGCTGGTGGAGCGCATACGGGCTCGTCCTTGCCGCGTCAAGGTAGAGGGCGCCCGCCTCGGACTTGCCGAACTTGGTCCCGTCGGGCGTCGTGACGAGCGGCGAGGTGAGGGCGTAGGCGGTCTCGCCGCGCACCCGCCGGATGAGCTCGACGCCCATCGTGATGTTCCCCCACTGGTCGCTCCCACCCGCCTGGACCCGGCAGCCGAACTCGTCGAACAGGTGGAGGAAGTCGTAGGCCTGGAGGAGCATGTAGCTGAACTCCGTGTACGAGATGCCCTGGTCCGGTCGGTCGAATCGCATCCGCACCGACTCCTTCGCCACCATCTGGTTCACGGTGAAGTGCCGTCCGACGTTCCGCAGGAAATCGACCATGGAGAGCCCGCAAAGCCAGTCGCCGTTGTCGACGACGAGGGCGGCGTGCTCGGAGGAGGGCGAGAAGTCGAGAAAGCGCTCGAGCTGCGGGCGGATCCCGACGAGGTTGGCCTCGAGTTCGGCGCGAGAGATGAGCGGGCGCTCCTCTGCTCTTTCGCCGGGATCGCCGATGAGGCCCGTCCCACTCCCGGCGACCGCGATCGGCCGGTGCCCGGCGAGCTGGAGGCGGCGCAGGGTGCACAGCTGCAGGAGATTGCCCATCTGAAGGCTGTCGGCCGTCGGGTCGAAGCCGACGTAGACGCTCTCGCCCCCGGCGTCCAGCCGGGGGAGCAGTGTCGGGTCGCTCACCTGGTGGATGAGCCCGCGGAACGCGAAGTCCTCCGAGCAACTCGGCATCTTTCCAGCCTGCCACAGGCGCCGGGGCCACCGGCCGACCACCGTCCGGCGGGTGGGGCGCGCGCCGGGCGGGAGTGAGGTAGAAACGGCGGATGACCCTGCCTGACTGGGGCTCGCTCGCCACGCGGCTCACGAGCGCCCTCCACCTCGCCGCGCCGCCGGTGGCGATCTCGTTCACCAAAGAGCCCCCCGCCGGCGTCTCCCGCTTCGACGACCCCATCTCGGCGCCGACCGCCGACGGGCGCCGGGGACGTGTCCCCGCCGGTTGCGTGTTCTGGATGCGGGGAGCCACCAGCACGTTCGCGACCGTGCCCGAGGACCACGGCAACTGCAGCGTCGGGCGCGTGACCCACGGCCTCGCGACGCTGGAGGACGTCGCGAAGAACGAAGACGTCGCCGAGCTGATGGGCTGTGGCTGGGTGACGGCCCAGGACGCCGCGGCGCTCCCCTCCGTCGCGGGACGGCCGGGGGCCATCACCTACGGCCCGCTCGCCGCCACCCCGGCCGGGGTGCGGCCCGACGTCGTGTTGCTGCGGGTGAACGGCCGCCAGCTGATGGTGCTCTCCGACGCGATCCCCGGGCTGCTCATCGGCGGCAAGCCGCAGTGCCACATCGTCGCCCTCGCCAAGGAGCAGCGCCTCCCGGCGGCGAGCGTCGGCTGCGCCCTCTCACGGGTCCGCACCGGCATGACGCCGGAGGAGATGACCTGCGCGCTGCCCGCCGCCGACCTAGACGGGCTCGTCGTGACGATCGAGCGCGCCGCCGAGACCGATGCCACCGTCGCGCGCTACGCCGCCGGCGACGCCCGGCGCTTCCCCACCTAACCGGAACCGGGGGCGGACCCGTCGACGGCCGCCACGACGGCGGCCTCGAGGGCGGCATGGACGGCGACGTTGGCGGCGCGCTCCGTGCGGACGACGACCACGTCGACGCCTTCCGCCTCCCCCGCCTCGTCGAGCGCCGCTCGGAACTCGGCCGGCGTCGCCGCCCGGTGCACCCGGCAACCGAGCGCCTCGGCGACGGCTCCGACATCCGGCGCCTGTGGCGTGCCGAAGGCCCGTTCGAACAGGCCCGCCCCGATCTCGGCCGTGTGCGGCAGGAACGAAAAGATCCCGCCTCCGGCGTTGTCGAGGACGACGATCGTCGCCTCGGGCCGCTGCTCATGGCGGCCCCACACCAGACCCGACAGGTCGTGGAAGAAGGCGAGGTCGCCGACGAGCCCGAACGTGCGGGCCGCCCCGGGAGCCGTGCCGCCAGCCCGGCGGCCGGCGGCCACGCCGAGCACCGTCGAGACGACGCCGTCGATCCCGTTCGCCCCGCGGTTCGAAAAGACCGTAGGCGCACCGGTCCGCGGCGCGGCTAAGGCGTCGAGGTCACGGATCGGCATCGACGAGGAGACGACGAGCGCCGCGGAGGCGGGGAGCGCGGCGAAGAGCTGTCGCGCGACCCCGGGCTCGCTCAACCCGCCCGGGCGGGCGAGCACGGCGTCGATCGCAGCCTGCGCCGCCGCCTCGGCCTCGTCCCAGGCGTCCCGCCACCCGCCGAGGTGCGCCGGCGAGCCGCCGAGGGCGGTCGCGACGGCGCGGCAGACGGCTCCGGGGGAGGCCGCGGCGACGAGGGCGGCCGTCCGTCCCGGGTCGGCGAAGCGGCCGTGGGGATCGACGAGCCAGAGTGGCACGCCGGCCGCGTCGAGCGCCGCCTGCCAGCTGGCGATCGCCCGGCTCGCCGGCGGCGCGCCGAGACGGAGGACCACCTCGGGCCGCAGCCGACCGAGCGCCGCCCGGCTCCGCACGAGGGCGTCGGCCGCCGCCACGGCTCCCGGCGCGGGAAGACGCGGGAAGGCGAGCGAATCGGCGAGAACCGGCCATCCGAGGGCGGCGGCGAGCGCCCATGCTCCCGACGGGTCCCCTTCGGCCGCCCCCCGGCCGGCGACGATGACGCCCCGGTTGGCTGCGCCTAACCCGTCGGCGAGACGGGCGACGACCGCCTCGGGCGCGGCGGCACCGCCCACGACGTCGTGCCAGGGTCGGGCGCCGTCGCGGCCCGGCGGGAGGTCGTCGGGCGTGCCGCCGAGTGGCTCGCGAAACGGCAGGTTGGCGTGTACGGGGCCCGGCCCCCGGGGACCGGCGCGGGACTCGGCGACGAGACGGCTCGCCAGCGAGCGCCAGTACTCCCGGCCGAGGGGGTCGGGCACCCCCGAATCGGCGAAGAAGCGGACGGCGCGCCCGTAGAGGTGCTGCTGGTCGATCGTCTGCGCCGCGCCCACGTCGCGCAGCTCGGGCGGACGGTCCGCCGTGCAAACGACGAGCGGCACCCCCGCGAGGTCGGCCTCGACGACCGCCGGGTGGAGCTCGGCGGCGGCCGTGCCGCTCGTGACCAGGACGACGACCGGGCGACCCGAACCGAGGGCGAGCCCGATCGCGAAGAAGCCCGCCGACCGCTCGTCGAGGCGGACGTGGACCCGCAGGCGGCCGTCGGCGAGGAGGGCGACCGCCAGCGGGCTCGAGCGCGACCCCGGGGCGACCACGGCCTCCGTGAGCCCGGCGCGGACCCACTCGTCGACGAGCGTCGCCGCGAAGCTCGCCTGTAGCGTCACGGCCGATGCCCCCGGTCCCCCGTCGCACGCCGGCCGACCCTCTCGCCACGGAGCGCCTCGGTGAGGGGGGTCGTCTCGTCCTCGTCCACGGCTTCACCCAGACCGGGCGCTCCTGGGGAGCGGTCGCCAATGAGCTCGCCCCCCGTCACGAGGTGGTGACGGTCGACCTTCCCGGCCACGGGCGGTCGGCCGGCGTCGCCGCCCGGGACCTCGCCGAGGCCGGGGAGCTCGTCGCCGAGGCGGGCGGCGGGGGAACCTACGTCGGATACTCGATGGGCGGCCGCGTCTCCCTCCACGCCGCCTTCGTCCGCCCGGAACTCGTGCGCCGCCTCGTCCTCGTCGGTGCGCACCCGGGGATCGCGGACGCCGCCGAGCTGGAGCGGCGGCGCCGGGACGACGAGGCGCTCGCCACGCGCCTCGCTCCCGCCGGCGGGGGTGGACCCACGCTCGAGGCCTTCCTCGCCGAGTGGCTGGCGGCACCGCTCTTCGCTCACCTCGACGAGGCTACGGCCAATGTCGCCGCCCGTCGCGAGAACACGACCGCCGGCCTCGCCGGGGCGCTCCGCACGCTCGGCACCGGGACGCAGCGCTACGACCCGGCCCGCCTGCGGGCGCTCGCGATGCCCGTTCTCGTCGTCGCGGGGAGCCTCGATTCCGCCTACACGTCCATCGGGCAGGACCTCGCCGCGACGATCGGCGCCAACGCGACCTTCGCCCCGCTCCCCGGCGTGGGCCACGCGGCCCCGTTCGAGGCGCCGGGACCGTTCGCCGCGCTCGTCGAGGCGTGGCTGGCTCTTCCCGGTTCGCCCTAGCGGGAGGCGGTCCCCAGCTCGGACGCTCACCGAAATGGGGCGCGGGGCGAGAAGCCCCCGGCTTTGGCGGCTCTTCGGAAATGGGCGGGGTACACCGCTCGCGACAGCAAGCACGCGATGCCCCCGGAGCTGGAAGGTGCCCCGCCTATTCGGCGATCTGGAACACTCCGGCACAGGGTGGCCGTGGTTGTTGAGGGACACATCGCAGCGCCCGGCGGCGTGGTCCGGCTAGGTGTCGCTGCCACTGGCAAAGCGGGCCAGCAGAGGGATGAGCACCTGCGCGTTGGGGGATCCCCAGCCTGTCACCGGGTCCCATCCGGGAGCCGCCTCGTAACCGTTGAAGCCTGTCGTGATGTCGTGAAAGGCCTTGTGGTAGCTGGAGCCGCGGCCGATGTCGTAGATGGCGGGGTTGACGACGCCGAGGTCGTGATGGGCGTACTCGTCGGCCAGGGCCATGATTCCCGCCCAGAGCGGCGCGGAACCGCTCGTGCCGGATTCCGTCACGAGGTATGCCGTGCCATCGGAGGTGTAAACCTGCGCCATGCCGCCGGGCGCAGCAGCGTCGGCGGCCACGTCGGGCACGCCCCTCGTCTTGGAGATCCCCGGCTCGCCAACTTGATAGGCGGGGCGGGCGTATAGGTGGTTGAAGCCGCCACCTGAACCACTCCAGGCGGTCTCGCCGATGTAGGCGCCGGTCTTGGGATTCGCGCTGAGCTGCGTGCCGCCGACGGAGAGTACGAGCGGGTCGGAGGACGGGAGTTCGACCTCCTTGACCCGCCGCCCGCCCCACCCCCAATCGGTGGGGTACACGCCATTGTCGCCGGAGCTGGCGACCACCGTGACGTGATGAGCCTCCGCCCCGAGCAGGATGGCGTGCATCTTGGCCACCTGAGCCGGGGTGAAGTAGTGCGATCCCAGGCCCCAGCTGATCGAAGCCACGTCGGTTTGGGAGACAACGAGCGGCAACACGGCGAGCATGTCCGCAGTCGCGTTCGCGGGGCTCTTGTCCCAAGACGCGGGAAACAGCACCACCCGGAGGGTCGCGCCAGGCGCGACCGCGTGCAAGATCTCGAGATCGCCGATCTCCTCCCCCGTCGCCTGCCATTGCGAGGCTGAAGGAACGAGGCTCGTCACGACCTCGATGCGTGCGGCGGGCAGATGGAATCTGCTGTCGAAGGCTGCCAGGTCCTGACGGATATCGGTGGGTCCCTGGCTGGGGATAGGGACAGGGACGACGGCCGTCACGGTCTCGCCACGGCCGTCGATCCCGCGCTCCAGCAACGGCTGGATCCCGTACGCGACCTGGATCTGCTGCGGGGAGTAGCAGGGGTCATCCAGGCAGTACAACGTGGAGCTGGGCAGTGGGATCGTGGCCGTGGTCGTGGCCGCGCCGGTCGAGCCACTCCGGATCACCGCGGTCAAGACCCCAAACAGGACTGCTGCGAGCGCGAGCAGGCACGCTCGCCTTGAGCCAGTGAGGCGCCTTGGAAAGATCCCGCTCTGCATCAACCCTCTTCCAGATGCCCGACCTGCGCGTGGGGACGACCGAGATTCCAGCCCCTTGGGCGATTCCATCGCCTTGTAACCCGCGCAACCCTACGGCGCAGAACGGCCGCGTCACGCACGCCCCTGTCACGGGACCTGCGCCGGATGGCGTATTGGCTCGACCGCCCGTGCGTCGCATCATTATTAGGCAATCTGGGCGCGCCCCTTCGGCGTAACGCCATGGGCGCAACCAGCAAATAATCGGCGATCAGCGACCGCGGCGGTGCCCTAGAACGCGAAGCGCGATCGAGCCTTCGCCCACGCCTCAGGGTTCCGTTGTGGGGCAACGATCGCGAGCACGGGCAGGTCACCGTGACCGCACCCCGCTCATTTCCGAAGCACCGTCAAAGCGCGATACCGATCGCGAACGCAAGACCGAAGGCGATCTCGACGAGGCCGGTCAGGGAGAGGACCGGGACGAGCTCGCCGCCCGCCGCGCCGGCCCGGACCCGTCGCAGCGGGACAGCGGCCACCGGCGCGGCGAGGAGCCCGAGGAGGGCGAAGTGCCGCCACGGCGCGACGTCCGCCGCGCACAGGACACCCCCGACGACGAGAACGGAATAGGAAAGGCGCGTGGCCCCGTCGCCGAGGAGGGCGGCGAGCGTGTGCTTGCCACGGGCCGCGTCGGTGGCGATGTCCCGCAGGTTGTTGGCGACGAGGAGGGCGACGGCCAGCAACCCGACCGGGAGCGCGGCGAGCCAGGCCGTCGCCGGGAGCTCGCCCGAGGTGACGTATGTCGTGCCCACGACGGCGACGAGGCCGAAGAAGACGAAGACGAACAGCTCGCCGTACCCTGCGTAGCCGTACGGACGGGGGCCGCCCGTGTAGAACCAGGCGGCGGCTATGCAGGCCGCGCCGACGGCGATCAGCCACGGCGACACGACGACGGCGAGGACGAGGCCCGCCGCCGCCCCGACGGCGAAGGCGGCGACGGCGGCGACGCGCACCGCCGCCGGGGTGGCGAGGCCCGCCGCGACGAGACGGGTCGGCCCGACGCGTCCCTTGTCCGTGCCGCGCACGCCGTCGGAGTAGTCGTTGGCGTAATTGGCGCCGATCTGCATCGCCAGCGAGACGACGAGGGCGAGGGCGCCGTGCCAGGCGACGACATGACCGGTCGAGCGCGCCACGGCGACCCCGACCGCGACGGGGGCGACGGCGGCGGGAAGGGTGCGGGGCCGCGCCGCCGCGACCCACCGGGCCACCCCCGCCCGCTGCGACGTCATGCCCGGTGCGGGCACCGGGCGCTCAGGGCCGACGCGGAAAGCGGCGGAAGTCGGGCCCCCGGTGCTCGACGAAGGCGTCCCTGCCCTCCTGTGCCTCCCCGGTCATGTAGTAAAGCATCGTCGCGTCCCCGGCGAGCTGCTGGACGCCGGCGAGACCGTCCTCGGCGGCGTTGAAGCCGGCCTTCAGCATCCGCAGCGCGAGCGGCGAGAACTGCAGCATCTCCCGGCACCAGGCTACGGTCTCGGCCTCCAGCCGGTCGAGCGGCACCACGGCGTTGACGAGCCCCATCTCCAGGGCGCGTGGCGCGTCGTATTGGCGGCACAGGAACCAGATCTCCTTGGCCCTCTTCGTGCCGATCGTGCGGGCGAGCAGGCCGGCACCGTAGCCGGCGTCGAAGCTGCCGACGCGCGGCCCGCTTTGACCGAACCGCGCGTTGTCGGCGGCGATCGTCAGGTCGCAGACGAGCTGGAGGACGTTGCCGCCGCCGATGGCGTAGCCGGCGACCATCGCCACGACGGGCTTTGGCAGGCGCCGGATCTGGACCTGCAGATCGAGGACGTTCAGCCGGCCGAGACCGCGGGCCGCGACCCGGTCGTCGCCGAGGTAGCCGTCGTCGCCGCGGACCTTCTGGTCCCCGCCGGCACAGAACGCCTCGGTGCCCTGCCCCGTCAGGATGACGACGCCGACGTCGGGATCGTCCCGGGCGGCCCCGAGAGCCTGAGACAGCTCGGCGATCGTCTGGGGCCGGAAGGCGTTGCGCACCTCGGGCCGGCGGATCGTCAGCTTGGCGATCCCCTCGGCCGTCTCGTAGCTGATGTCGCGGTACTCTCCGGCCGCCTTCCAGGCGGGCACGCCCAGCTCAGCACGCGTCATGAGCCCGTTAGGCTACCGTGAGTGCGTCGCCTCGTCGCCTTGGACATGGCGGGCGACGGCGGCTTCGTAACCGCCCTGCGCCGCACCCTCGACGACGGCGACGCGGTCCTGCCGGTCGACCAACGCCTCCCCCAACCCGCCAAGGCGCGCCTCTACGCCACCCTGCGCCCTGCCGCCGTGGTGACCGCCGACGGGGGCGAGACCGCCCTCGCCGGCGGCGAGCCCGTCGAGGAGGGCGACGCCTTCGTCGTCGCGACCTCGGGAACGACCGGCGAGCCCCGCGGCGTCGTCCTCACCCACGAGGCGGTGGCGGCGTCGGCCCGGGCGGTGGCGGGGCGCCTCGCCGTCGACCCCGCCGCCGACAAGTGGCTCTGCTGCCTGCCGCTCGCCCACGTCGGGGGGCTCGCCGTCGTGACGAGGGCACTCGCGACCAGCACCCCGCTCGAGGTGCAGCCCCGCTTCGACCCCGCCGGGGTCGAAGCCGCGGCGAGGCGCGGCGCGACGCTCGTCTCGCTCGTCCCGACTGCCCTCGCCCGCCTCGGCCAGACAGCGGAGCTCTACCGCACGATCGTCCTCGGCGGGGGCCCGATGCCGAACAGGCGGCCGCGCAACACCGTCGCGACCTACGGGTTGACCGAGACCGGGAGCGGGGTCGTCTACGACGGCCGGCCGCTCGACGGCGTCGGGATCCGGATCGCCGCCGGCGACGAGATCGAGCTGCGCGGCCCGATGCTGCTCCGCACCTACCGGCCTGGCAACGACCCGAAGGACGCCGACGGGTGGTTCCGGACGGGCGACGCCGGGAGGCTTACATGCGAGGGCCGCCTCGAGGTGTTCGGGCGGATGGCGGAGTGCATCCGCACCGGCGGCGAGGCCGTCTGGCCCGGCGCCGTAGAGGCCGTGCTACGCACCCATCCGGGCGTCGCCGAGGCCGTCGTGCTCGGCGCGCCGGACACCGAGTGGGGCGAGCGCGTCGTCGCCGTCGTCGAGACCAACGCCGCGGAACCACCGACGCTCGACGAGCTGCGCGAGCTCGTGCGCGACGTCCTCGGCCCGGTCGCCGCGCCCCGGCAGCTCGACCTGGTCACGGCATTGCCGCGCACGGCGGTCGGCAAGGTCCGCCGGGACGTGCTGCGCCGCGTCGTCTCAAACCGCCGGGCGGCGCCATGAATCACCTCGCTGGCGAGCTCAGCCCGTACCTGCGACAGCACCGGGACAACCCGGTCGACTGGTACCCGTGGGGCGAGGAGGCGCTGGCGACGGCCCGCCAGCTCGACCGCCCGCTTTTCATCTCGATCGGCTACTCGGCCTGCCATTGGTGCCACGTCATGGCGCACGAGTCGTTCGAGGACGAAGCCGTCGCGCGGCTCCTCAACGACGGCTTCGTCGCCATCAAGGTCGACCGGGAGGAGCGGCCTGACCTGGACGCCGTCTACCTCGAGGCCGTCCAGGAGCTCACCGGGCAGGCGGGGTGGCCGATCTCGGTCTTCGCGACCCCCGAGGGCCGCCCGTTCTTCGGCGGAACGTACTTCCCCGCCGGCGCGGCCCACGGCCTTCCCGCCTTCGCCGACGTGCTCGCCGCGGTGGCCGACGCCTGGGCGAGCCAACGAGACGAGCTCGACCGGCAGGCCGGCGAGCTCACGGCGGCCGTGGCGGGCGGGCTCGGGCCGGCGACGCCGTCGGCGGGTTTCCCCCCGGGGAACGCGCTCGTAAAGGAAGCGGTCGAGAGGTTCGCGGCGAGCTTCGACGAGGAGTGGGGCGGCGTCGGGCGGGCGCCGAAGTTCCCCCAGGCGCCGATGCTCGAGTTGCTGTGGCGCGCCCACGAGCTCGGCTTCGGGCGGGCGGCCGAGATGGCGACGGTGACGCTCGAGGCGATGGCGTCGGGTGGCATCTACGACCACCTGGGCGGGGGCTTCGCCCGCTACTCGGTCGACCGGCACTGGCTGGTGCCGCATTTCGAGAAGATGGCCTATGACCAGGCGATGCTCGGCCGCTGCTACCTCCACGCCTGGCAGGTGACCGGCGACGCCCGCTGGCGACAGGTGCTCGACGAGACCCTCGGCTACGTGCTGGGCGTCCTGTGCGACCCGGCCGGTGGCATCCGGTCCTCCGAGGACGCCGACTCCGAGGGCGAGGAAGGCCGTTTCTACCTCTGGACGCGCGGCCAATTCGACGCCGTCCTCGGGCCCGAACGCGGTGCCGCCGCCGCCGATTGGTACGGCGTCACCGCCGGGGGGCATCTCGCCGGCGGCCGCAGCGTGCTGCACCGGCCGGTGCGCGGCGACCTCATCCGACCGGCTGAGGTCGACCGCGCCCGCGCCGAGCTCGCCCGCGCCCGCGCCGCCCGGGTCCGGCCGGCGATGGACGACAAGGTGCTCACCGAGTGGAACGCGATGACCTGCTCACTGCTCGCCGAGGCCTCGGCGGCGAGCGGGGACCGGGCGTGGCGCCGCGCGGCGGTCGAGCTCGGTGAGTTCCTCCTCGGCTCACTGCGCCGGGCTGACGGGAGGTGGCTGCGGGCCTGGCAGTCCGGACGCGCCGCCCACCTCGCTCTCGCCGCCGACTACGCCTGGGTCGTCGACTGCCTCACACGACTCGGCGAGGCCACCGGCATCGGCCGCTACACCGAAGAGGCGCTCGTCGCGGCGCACGAGCTCATCCGGCTCTTCTCCGCCGAGGATGGGGGCTGGTACACGACGGGGAGCGACGCCGAGACGCTCGTCGTGCGCCCCCGGCGGAACCACGACGGCGTGACCCCGGCGGCGGGCTCGGTCGCAGCCCTTTCGCTCGCCCGGCTCGCCGCGATCACCGGTGACGACGACTGCCGGACCCGCGCCGCGGAGAGCGTCACGGCCGTCGGCGCGGCGTTGGCGAGCTCACCGCTCGCGTTCGCGCACCTCGTCGAAGCAGCGGTCTTCCTCGAGCTCGGCGCCGTCGAGGTCGTCGTCGTCGGGGACCGACCCGACCTCGTCGCCGCGGCGTCGGCCGGTTACGTCCCGGCCCGCGTGCTCGTTTGGGGGGAGTCACCGCGCAGCCCTCTGGTCGAGGGGCGCGAGGTCCCCGGTGCCTACATCTGCCGCCACGGGGTGTGCCTCTCCCCGGTCTCCGATCCCGCCACGGTCGCCTCCGGCATCAGCCGCGCGGTCACCGACGCAAAGGCCATGATCTTCCCGTGACAACGACGCCCCCGGCCCACCGGCGCATCCAGTATCCCCGTCACCTGCGCGCCGGCACGGCGCCGATCACCGCGCCCGGCACGGAACTCACCTGCCTCGTGCTCTCGCCGGGTCCTGAGGAGTGGGTTGGCGTCGACCTCGCCTCGGGGGCGCTCCTGCGGTCGCGCCCCGAGGGGGGGCGCGACCTGCAACGGGCCCGGACCCCGGACGGCGCGGCGCGCCTGTCCGCACGCTTCGACATCGTGGCGTTGACGCTCGCCGACAACGACGAGCCGCTGGATCCTGCCCGTCCCGAGGCGATCGTCGCCCTCGGCCCGCCGACGCTTCTCGGGCGTGCCCGGCGCCGCCCGGCCCGCCGGCTGCTCGACCAGCTCGCCTCGCCGGAACGCGCGGGCGCCTCCCTGCTGTCGACCTGGGGCACGTCGATCGCCTTCAGAGACCTCGACGGCACGTCCCAGTCGGTCGTCGTCATCGAGACGTCGCCACGCGCCCTCGGGCTTGGCGTGCGGACCGACGGCGAGGTCGTCGCCACGGTCTCCTGGTCGGGGATCACCCAGACGGTGCTCGTCAGCGACCCGATCGCGCGACGCGCCGCCTTCGCGACGGAGCACCCGCTGAAGCGCGGCGAACTCGTCGAGTCCCTCGGCTTCCGCCCGAGCTACCTCATCTGCGGGCTCGCCGCGGTGCGCCAGGGTCACGCGAAGAAGCTGGTCCTCGCCGTACTGCCCCGCCGGGTGCCCCGGCGCTGGGTACGCCGGATGCGGAGGTTACTTCGGGAGCGAACCGGCGGCGAGGTCCTCCGCCATCGCCCAGCCGAAGGCGACGAGGGTGTCCCGGCGTGAGCAGTCGAGCAGGCTGAAGAGCTCCGCGAGCTTCGCCGCCGAGACGGACGTCTTGCGCGGCGCGTAGTCGAGCATCCCCGTGGGGCTGGCGTCACCCCGCACGACGAAGACGCGGTCGTCGAGCTGTCCGTCGACTCCGAACCGCTTGGCGAGCCGGCGGCTCCAGGCCCGCTCCTCGCCAGTGGGCTTGTGCCCCGGACGCGGCACAACATCGGCGAGCCCGAGGTAGCCGCGGAACGAGGCCGCGTTCGCCATGCGCGTGCCGACCAGCACGTCCTCGTCTGGGAAGGCGAGCACCGCCCGGCGGAAAAGGTCACGCATGATCGACTTCAACGCCTGCTCGGCGACGTTGGTGCGGGTGAACGAGGCGACGCCGACGAGCAGGCTCGGCGTCCCGCCGATTCGCTCGAGGGTCGAGAAGGCGAAGCCGCGCAGCTTGTTCTGCTCCCGGGCGTGGGTGACGAGCACCCACTCCTCGCGCTGCTTGGAGAGGAATCCGACCTCAAAGCCGTTCCCGTTCTCGGCACACAGGTCGGCGAGCTCGCCGAGCTCCGCGTCGCTTAGCGCCGTGCAGTCCTTCGTCGCGACGTCCATCTCGCTCTTGAAACCCCTCATCGCTCTACTGTCCCGCCGCGAGCCAATTCACCCGAGCCCCCGTCTGTCTCCCGACAAGCAGGCGGAAGACCTGCTCACGACGATGTGGATATCTCCAGTCTACGGGAACGGCGGGAGGGCTCGCCACGGGGGGCCTGGCGCGCCGCCCCGCAGGGCCCGCGACGCGGCCACTCGTCCGTCGTGACGCCATTCCCCAAAGCGCGTCGAAACAAAACAAGTGGGAACCGCTCCGACGACCCGTGGAGGCAACAAGAGGCACGGCCGGGCCGCGCGCCGAAGAGCGGATGCCCCGACCCTTTGCACCGAGGCCAGCACCGGTCGGTCGCCCGGTGCCGCCGGCGCGTCACCGGTGCGGCGCGCCGGGACGCGCGGACTCCGGCCGCGCGAACGAATCCAGGCGCGCAGCTAGGACGACGCCGCACCGCGCTCCCGCCGGGAAAGGAGCGTTGCGAAGCGGGGTGACGCGGTTGTCACCCGTCCGCTCGATCGGCTGACGTGCCCCTGTTGGTGGCTCGCGCCCGGCGGGCAACCACACGGCAACTACGGCGAGCCATCTCGTGTTGAATCTCGCGCAAGATTCGTCAAACGTTATCGACATGAATAGAGCCCGTCGCGGTCGGCGAGCCGACGCCCGCATGACGCCACACAGCTCGCCGCGACCGGCTGGGGTCCGGCGACCGATGATTTCTCGCTCACCGAAAACAAGGAGCCGCCCGATGACCATCAGTGAGACGGTTACCTGCTCGGTAGAGACGCACCGGAACGTCTCCGGCCCTCCGGAGCGAGTGTGGCAAGCGCTGGTTGAGTCTTCGCAGGCCGCCCTGTGGTTCGTGGCACAGGCCAGGATCACTGCGGAGCGGAGCGGGGCTTACGAGTTGTTCTGGCAACCCGACGCCCCTGAACACAACAGCACGATCGGGTGCCGTATCACTGCCATCGCCCCTTGCCGCTACCTGGCTTTCACTTGGCGGGGACCCGATGAGCTAAGCGCGATCATGAACGACGGCGACCCGCCTCCCCCGCCGACCCACGTCACCATCACGCTCACACCCACGCCACGGGTACCGACGTGAACGTGCGTCATACCGGATTCCGAGACGACGACGGTTGGCCGGATGCGGTGGCCTGACACGAACGTTCGTGGATCGCGTGCCTCGACAATCTGGAGGCAATGCTGCGCGATCAGCCCCTGCCTCACCCCTGGCGCTGAACGAACAGGCGCGATAGCGAGGCCGCACGAGATTCGAAGCGTTCGCCTAGCGGTTCGGCGCTATGGACTCCCTTGACAGAACCGTCAACAGCCAGAGACGTAACCCGCTGACATCCATCAACGCGTCTTTTGCCATCATCGTTCCTGCCGGACGCAGCGGGATCTTCAAGCGCGCTCAATGGTGAGTCTTCTCAAGTGACAAGTTCGACGATCCACGACCGTCGCTTAGCCGGCGATCTGGGGCACACCATCGCCAGGCGCAAGAATGTGCGAATGGCAAATCCCAGCTACTCAGAGTCGATTGTGATCGCCCGCCCAGCAGACCTGCTCTACGACATGGTCTCCGACGTCACTCGAATGGGCGAATGGAGTCCGGTTTGCAAAGCCTGCTGGTGGGACGAAGGTGACGGCCCGCGAGTAGGCGGGCGGTTCACCGGTCGCAACGAGACTTCCGCGCGGACGTGGGAGACACGCTCCAAAGTCGTGGCGGCAGATCGGGGTCGAGAATTCGCCTTTGTCGTTGGTGATTCCTGGGTTCAGTGGGGCTACACGTTCACCCCGGTCGAAGGCGGGACCAGGGTGACTGAGTCTTGGGAATTCCTCCCGGCTGGCATCGCAAGATTCGAGGAGCGATTCGGTGATGACGCTCTCGTCCAGATTGCTGATCGAACCGAGGCTGCCCATCAGGGGATCCCAGCGACCCTTCTAGCGATCAAGAGGGCTGCAGAATCGGAGTGAACCCAATTGGACGGGGAAACGGAGGGTCGACGGGTACCTGATCCGGCGGTTGGGGACAGGGTGACAAAAGGCTGTCGATAGCATCAGGGCACAAAAGTTGACGACTACGACAGCCTGATTCTGTATGTCGGAAACCTCAGCGAAGCGAAGCCGTCCTATGCCGCGACCCTTGGCCTGCCGGTCCGATTCGAGGACGACGTCATCGTCGTCGGAGGACCTTCGGGACGCATCGTCCTACATCGGAACGACCAGGGCCACGACAAGCGGGGCATCTTTCCTGTGGGAACAACTGCTGGGGCGGCGTCTGTGCGCTTCAACGTGCAAGACCCCGACGCGTGCGAGGCAGAGGCCAGGCGCTCCAGGATTCCTGTTCTCTGGCCCACCCAAGAGGCCACATGGGGGCGGTTTGTGGTGGTTGCAGACCCAGACGGTCGACCCGTTGAGCTGGCCAAGATGAACACTGGCTAAGAGGCCGCGCGGATAGGCGATTGAAAGGGACCATCCACCGGTCGCCGTGAAGGCCCAACTGGACTGTCGGGTGCTTACCCCACCCGACGACCAGCGGAGGTCTCCACCATCATGCGCGC
>Ga0187869_10000085_pt1 | contig 102060 bp, 107 predicted proteins | sample June2016WEW_13_1_2_FD_132972 | JGI IMG/M metagenome (GOLD analysis project Ga0187869, IMG submission 132972) | Peatland microbial communities from SPRUCE experiment site at the Marcell Experimental Forest, Minnesota, USA - June2016WEW_13_100 | ecosystem: Environmental > Terrestrial > Soil >...
CGATCAGCAGTTCGATCAGGGTGAACCCTTCCTGGTCGAGCCCTTCCATCTTGGCCCTGCGCATTTCGCGGTAACGGTTGAACATGATGGCTGGTACCTTTCCTCAGATCGATGGCCCTAACGCACTACTAACGGACCGTAACCCTGATTACTTGAGAGTCGGGGGGATTCAGTCCATCTGACCAGGGAGAATGGTCAAGGTGCGTCAGCCGTCCGGCCGCGAAGGCGCCTGTTTGCGCGCCGCTAGACGCGAATTGACTAGTTCCCGCGCGGGGCCCCGCCTCGGTGGCCGGCGGCCCGCGAACCCGCGAAACGCCGGCGTGCCGACCCGAGCGCGGCGAGACTGAAGCCGCGGAACGCCGCCGAGAAGGGCGCCAGCGCCAGGGCGAGCAAGGCGAGAAACGCCAGCACGATCCCGTAGCTGAGATCACGCGGCCAGTAGTGGGCGACAACCGTGTGCGTCCCCGCCGGCACGGTGACTTCGAGGAAGGACCCCTCGTAGCGGTGGACGGCGAGCGGGCGCCCGTCGGCGGTGACGTGCCAGCCCGGGAAGTAGGTGATCCGCAGGACGAGCTCGGAGGGTTTGTCCACCCGCACCCGCAGCAAGTACGAGGCGTCTCCGGGATGCCGTGACGCCAGCACCCGGGCCGCGGACGGGGGCGCGAGGAAGCTGAACCGTGCCGAGTCCGGGACCTTGGCGAGGACCAGATAGGCGCCGTTGTTGATCGGCAGGCGGGTGACCGCGCGCATCCCCGCCGGGACCGGACGGCCCGGTCCGACGAGCACGTAGGAAACCCCGTAGCGGCGCGCCAGGGCGACGGTGTCGATCGACGGGGCGAAGAACTGCAGGTTCCCTTGGAACGACTGCCCGGAGTCGGGGACGGGCCAGTGCGTGAAGTACGACGCCGGGATCGTCGGGTCGTGCATGCCGAGCTCGTCGATCTGGTAGTCGAGCTGCATGTTCGGGATGAAGCCGATGCCGAGCCAGAGCCGGATACCGCAGGCCTTACCGACCCTGGAGGGCGGCGTGTCGGCGCAGGACAGGTTCGGCCCGTCGGAGGCGACGAGGCTCGTGCCGACGACCCGCTGCACCGTCTTCACGAGGGTCGTCGTCGGGAAGAGGTCCTTCGTGTAGCTGTAGAAGCCGGCACCGGCCACGACGAGGAAGGCCGCCTGCCCGGCGACGAGGGCGGCGCCGACGGCGGCACCGATCCGCCGCCTCATGGGCGCGGCGAGCCGCCCGGCGACAAAGACCCCAGCCGCGATCACCGCCAACCCGGCGATCGTCGCCGTCGGCCAGACGAGGCTGGACCGCCGGATCGAGCTCTCGAAGGCCGTGAGACCGGGATCGTCGACGGAGCTCCACAGCGAGCCGACGACGACGGCGACCGCCGCCGTGGCCACGGCGAGCGCCCACTGCACCGGGCGCTCGTGGAAGCGCTTGACGACGGCGTCGCACCCGATCCCGGCGAGCACGGCGACCGGGAAGGCGAGAAGGATGAGGACGCGGTGGATCGGCAGCGACGACAGACCGAGGTCGTTGACGAGGTCTGGAACCCACGGCCCGCCAAAATGGTAGGCGACGACGAGGCAACCGAGGGTCCCCGCCACGAGGGCGATGACGACGGGGCGGCGCCAGGCGACCAGCACGGCGACCCCGGCGAGCACGAGGGCGACCACGCCCACGTACGCCGTCGACTCGACGTAGTTGGCCGGGCCGAACCAGGTGCTGCCGAGAACCGGCGTTCCGTAGAAGCCCTGAGTGAAGACCTCGACGATGGCGTGGAGCCCGAACTGCTGGTCGACCTGCTTGCCGAGACGGGCCGAGTGGGCGAGGATCGAGATACCCGGCAGCCACAACGGCGCCGAGAGGGCGAACCCACAGACCATCCCGGCGGCGACGCGGGCGATCCCCCAGGGCGCCAGGCGCCGTTGCGTGACGAGCACACCGAGCGCCCCGATGGCGAGGACGGCCGCCAAGAGGGCGCCCATCAGCACATAGTCCTCGGGGAAACCGCCGTAGACGGCGAAGGCCACCGAGAGGGCGAGCAGCCACAGGTAGCGCACCCGCCGCGAGCGGTAGGCGAGGACGGCCCCCGCGACGATGAAGCCCGACCACGCCACCGGCCCGCCGATCGCCCAGCCGAGCCATCCGGCGAAGCTCCCCGAGAGCATGAACGAGACGCCCCCCAGGGTGGCGCCGACGGCCCCGGTCCGCAGCACCCGGCACAGCACGTAGGTGCCGATCCCGGCGATGAGGAGCTTGCCGAGCACGGTGACGAGGAACGACGCCGAGAGCGGGAAAAGGTAACCGACGAGCGAGGGGAGGGCGAGCGGCGCCGACTCGAAGTTGAAAAGCTGCGGCAGCCCCGTTCCGGCGTCGCTGTCCCACAGCGGCAGCGACCCCGCGTGGACGGTCCGCCAGTCGAGGGTGTTCCAGGGCACGTCCTGGTCGACGACGTCGCCGATCAGGTGGTTGTGGATCGGCGCGGTGACGGTCCCCCGCGTGAGGTACGAGGCGGAGGCACCGAGGTCCGACGGGCTGAAGCTGAAACCGTTCCTCAGGGCCGGCGACAGGTACAACAGCGCGACGAATACGACGACGCCGATCCCGGCGACGTCGGCGAGCCAGCGGTGCCGGCGCAACCAGGCGTCAAGGGCGGCCGTCATCGTCTTCGTCCCTCGAGGTCGAGAACGGCGAGGCCGCCGAGCGCGTCGACGAGCGGGGCGAAGGAGGGGCTGATGATGCCGTCGCGGGGCGCCGCCATGAGGGGCAGCGCGCAGCGGAAGGCATCGAGCTGCCATGACAGGTCGAAGTCGGCAGGATCCCGGGTCCTCCTCGACGGGAGGACCGCCACGTCGTCGAGGTGGCAGCCGCGACGGCCGACCCTGCCCATCCCGATCTCGGCGTCCGCCACGAAAAGCCTTCCTCCGCGGGCCACGTCCCGCGCCAGGCGGGCGACGCCTGTGGAGAGTAGTCGCGCCCCGGCCTAGGAATCGGCAAGGACCGCCGCCAGCAGGTCCCAGACGACGCGGGCGGTGAGCCCCCAGACGAGGTCGCGGCCGAGCCCGGGAGCGCCGGCGAAGAAGCACACGCCGGGCCGGGAGGCGCCCGGCTCCCAGCGCTCCTGCCAGGAGACCCCGTCGACGGCGAGCGACGTCACGGGGACCTCGAAGATCGCCGCGACCTCGCGGCCGTCGGGGACGAGTCGCGGGTGCCCGGTCACGAGCCCGACGAACGGCGCGACGCGCTCGGACCGCTGCCGGCGCTCGGCGACGCCGAGCGAGCCGATCACCTCGACGAGCGCCGGGTCGAGCCCGATCTCCTCTTGCGACTCGCGCAGTGCGGCGTCGACCGCCCGCTCGCCCGGCTCGAGGTGGCCCCCGGGGAAGGCGACGTGCCCGGCATCGCGCACGAGCTCCTCGGAGCGGCGGATGAAGACGAGCGTCGCCTCGCCGGCGCGCTGGACGACGGGTACGAGCACCGCCGAGTGCACCGGCACCGCCGAGACCGGCGGCAGGGCCGCGAGGGCCCGCCGCAGGCGCTCGACCGTGATCGAGGCTCGCGCCTCGACCGGGCACGCCGACCAGGGGGCCGGCTCACCGGGACGCGCCTCGGGGGGACGCGGGACCTGCTGTCGGTACGTCGCCGGCACGCGCCGAGCGTAGCCAAGGTCGCGGCGGCCACCGGATTAGCCGGCGGCCACCGCGGCCGCGGTCGGTGCGGCGACTACATCATCCCCATGCCGCCGGGGTCGGGGCCGGCCGCCGGCGCCGTCTTCTTCTCGGGCTTCTCCACGACGAGCACGTTCGTCGTCAGCAACAGGGCGGTGACCGAGGCCGCGTTCTGGAGGGCCGACCTCGTCACCTTCGCCGGGTCGATGATCCCCGCCGCGACAAGGTCCTCGAGCTTTCCGGTCTCGGCGTTGAGCCCGACCGAGCCTTCGCGCGCCTCGACGTCGCGGACCATGAGCGACCCCTCGAGGCCGGCGTTCTGCGCGATCCACCGCAGCGGCTCCTCGAGGCAGCGGGCGACCGCCATCGCGCCCGTCGCGGCGTCCCCTTCCAGCGCATGCGCCGCCGCGACGACCGCCGGGCGAGCCCGGAGCAACGCCGTGCCGCCACCGGCGACGACGCCCTCCTCGATCGCCGCGCGAGTCGCCGAGAGCGCGTCCTCGATGCGGTGCTTCTTCTCCTGCAGCTCGACCTCGGTCGCCGCGCCCACGCGCACGACGGCGACGCCGGCAATGAGCTTGGCGAGGCGCTCCTGGAGCTTTTCCCTGTCCCAGTCGGACTCCGTCTGCTCGATCTCGCGGCGCACCTGGGAGACCCGTTCCTTCACGGCCTCCTCGCTTCCAGCGCCGTCGATGATCGTCGTGGCGTCTTTCGTGACGACGACGCGGCGCGCATGCCCGAGCACGTCGAGCGGCGCCGACTCGAGCTTCAGCCCGAGCTCCCCCGAGATGACCTTCCCGCCGGTCGTCACGGCGATGTCGGCGAGGGTCTGCGGGCGGCGTTGACCGTAGTAGGGAGCCTTCACGGCGACCGACTGGAAGGTGCCGCGGATCTTGTTCACGACGAGCGTCGCGAGGGCTTCGCCCTCGACCTCGAACGCGATCAAAAGCAGCGGCTTGCCGGTCTGCATGACCTTCTCGAGCATCGGCAGGAGGTCGTGGACGGCCGAGACGTTCTCCTCGACGATCAGGATGTTCGGCTCCTCGAGCACGGCCTCCTGGCGCTCCTGGTCCGTCACGAAGTACGGCGAGAGGTAGCCCTTGTCGAACTGCATGCCCTCGGTGAACTCGAGCTCGAGCCCGAAGGTGTTCGACTCCTCGACGGTGACGGTCCCGTCCTTGCCGACCTTGTCGATCGCGTCGGCGAGCACCTCGCCGATCGAGGCGTCGGCGGCCGAGATCGCGGCGATCTGGGCGATCTCGTGGCGGTCCGCGACCTCATGCGCCTGGGACTTGATCGACTCGACGGCCGCGGCGACGCCGCGCTCGATGCCGCGCTTCAGCGCCATCGGGTTCGCCCCGGCGGCGACGTTGCGCAGGCCCTCGTGCACGAGCGCCTGGGCGAGCACGCTCGCGGTCGTCGTGCCGTCGCCGGCGACGTCGTTCGTCTTCGTCGCCACCTCGCGCACGAGATGGGCGCCCAGGTTCTCGAACGGGTCGTCGAGGTCGATCTCCTTGGCGATCGTCACGCCGTCGTTGGTGATCGTCGGCGCCCCCCACTTCTTGTCGAGCACGACGTTGCGGCCCTTGGGCCCCAGCGTCACCTTCACGGCGTCGACGAGCTTGTTGACGCCGACCTCGAGGCCGCGCCGGGCGCTCTCGTCGTACAGCAGGATCTTCGGCATCAGCCGACGACCTTGGCCAGCACGTCACGGCCCGACAGGATGAGGAGGTCCTCGCCGTCGACCGTGATCTCGGTGCCGCCGTACTTCGAGTAGACGACCTTGTCGCCGACCTTCACGTCGAGCGGGATGAGCTCGCCGGTGTTCTCGGCCCGGCGACCGGGCCCGGCCGCGAGGACCTCGCCCTGCTGGGGCTTCTCTTTGGCGGTGTCGGGGATGACGAGGCCCGACGCCGTCTTCTCCTCTGCCTCGCTCGGGCGGACGACGATGCGGTCGTCCAGCGGTTGCAGCTTCATTTCCGCGGCCTCCTGTGACTCCGTTGGCACTCTATGGTTTCGAGTGCCAACGATACCGGCGCGGGGGCTCCCTGGCAAACGGGTCCTGGGAGTGCCGGGGAGCGGGCGCCCGGAGTCCGTCGCAAGCCGTCAGTCGAAGGTGACGAGGTCCCATGCGGCGAGCGACGCCGCCTCCCCCGAGGCCGCCACCGACCCGGCCCCCGTCGCGATCCGGTGGAGCAGCCACAGGTACAGGTCCGACGCCCCGGCGGTGACCGTCGCCGCGGCGGCGAAGGGGTCGCGGCGGTCCAGCCGGCCCGGCGCCAGCTCGAGGTGCCAGCTCACGCCCTCGTCGGCGGCGACGAGGGCGAGCGAGCCCGCGAGTCCCCCGATCGGGTGGCGGGAGACGGACTGGGCGACGATCCCGAGGAACTCGTCGATGCCGTCGACGGCGAGGAGCGGCTCGATCGGCACCGGCGGCCCGACGGCCGCCTCGGCGTCCCAGCGGTGCACCGCCGTCTCCTGGGCCATGCGCCGCCACCAGAAGGCCGCCGGTGCCACCCCGGTCGACCAGTTCCAGACGGACTCGGACGGGTCCGTCGCGGCGAAGAGCCCGACCAGCTCGGCGAGGCCGGCGTCGTAGGCGTCGGCGAGCTCGCCGAAGGGGGTCCCGGGACCGCGTTCGGCCCAGTCCGGACGCGAGGTCGCCTTCGTCCGCAGCACCTCGGCCACCCAGCAGTGGACCGCCTCGACGTGCGCCAGCAACTGGAACATGTCCCAGTCGGGGCAGCTCGGCACGTGCGCCGTCGGCCCGAGCCGCGCCGCCGCGGCGAGCCGGCCGCCCTCGAGCCGGATCGAAGCGAGATAGGCGTCGTTATCCACGTCGGAATCCTCGCCTTCCGGCAGCACGCCGGCAAGCGCTCCTCCCCTGGCCGGCCCCGGGGACCCGACGCTCAGCGGGAGATCGCGCCAGGGAAGCCGAGTCCCGGCTCGGCGCCGGCGCCGAGCGACGTCGGGCCGTCGGCGGCGAGGTTGTAGTGCGCCGCGGCGGCGATCATCGCCGCGTTGTCGGTGCACATCGCCAGGCTCGGAAGGTAGACGCCGAGCCCGGCGGCCCCGGCCGCGGCGCGGAACGCCTCGCGCAACGGGCCGTTGGCGGCGACGCCGCCGGCGAGGCAAACCGAACGCGCCGCCACCGCCCGGGCGGCGCGCATCGCCTTCAAGACGAGGATCTCGACCACGGCGGCCTGGAAGGAGGCCGCCACGTCGGCACTATCGACGTCGGGGTGGGCGCGCACGTGGTGGACGACGGCGGTCTTCAGACCCGAGAACGACAGGTCCAGGCCCTCGCGCAGCATCGGGCGCGGGAAGGCGATCGCCGCCGGGTCCCCCCGCTTGGCGGCCTGCTCGATCGCCGGGCCGCCCGGGTAGGCCAGGCCCAGAAAGCGCGCCACCTTGTCGAACGCCTCGCCGGCGGCGTCGTCGACCGTCGCGCCGAGGACGGCGTAGGCCCGCGGCCCCGTCATCTTCACGATCAGGCTGTGACCGCCCGAGACGAGGACGACGACGGCCGGGAGCTCGATCCCGGGATCCTCGAGCAGCGAGGCGTAGAGGTGCCCCTCCAGGTGGTTGACGCCCACGAAGGGGACGCCCCACCCCATCGCCAGCGCCTTGGCGAACGACACCCCGACCAGCAGGGCGCCGATGAGGCCGGGCCCCACCGTGGCGGCGACGGCGTCGACCGGTGGCGCCGCGACCCCGCCGAGGCCGGCGGCGGCGAGCGCCTCGGTGACGACCGGGACGATCCGCTCGAGGTGGGCGCGGCCGGCGAGCTCGGGGACGACCCCGCCGAAATGGGCGTGCAGGTCGACCTGGCTGGAGACGACCGACGAGCGCACCTCCCGGCCCCCGGCGACGACGGCGGCGGCCGTCTCGTCACAGGAGGTCTCCACGGCGAGGACGAGCCCGGCCATCAGCGCTCCGTCCCCTCGCCGAGCACCTCGGCGATGGCGTCGAGCCGGGCGCCGTAGAGGGCCGAGTCGACGTCGTGGACCCACATGATGAGACCGTCCTCGTGGGTCTGGGCGTAGTAGCCCTTGCGGATCCCGACGGGGGCGAAGCCGAACCACGTGTACAGCCGCCGCGCCGCCGTGTTCGCGACCCGCACCTCCAGGGTGAGCGCCGTCGCGCCGGCGTCACGCGCCTCCGCGACGAGCCGCCACAAAAGGCGCGCCCCGATCTTGCGGCCCTGCCAGGCGGTGTCGACCCCGAGCGTCGTCACGTGCCCCTCGCCGACGATGAGCATGCACCCGGCGTACCCGACGACCTCGCCGCCGGCGCGGGCGACGAGGTAGCGGCGCGTCGCGCGGTTCGCCAGCTCCGCGAGGTACAGGGCCGCCGACCACGGCTCGGCGAAGATCTCCCGCTCGATGGCGACGACCCTTCCGACGTCGGCCCGGCGCATCGGGGCGATCTCCACCGTCTCGCCGTCGCGGGGCGGCAGGGGCCGCGCCGCCGGCTTCCGCCGGGTGACAAAGCGCGCCACCGTCAGCCCCGGCTCCCCGCAGGGCGGGCGTCGCGGGTCTCGAAATTGGCGCGCGCGTCGGCCCCGCGCAGGTAGCACGGCTCGATCGACACGGCGTCGCTCGTCGCGCCGGTCCCCGCCCGTTCCAGCCCGATCGCGCCGAGCACGGTGACGGGCGGGCCGGCCAGGGCCTCGGCGGCGTCACTCAAGGTCACGCCCCCCGGTAGGCCGGCTGCCCCCAGCCGGGCCGCCCCGTCGCCGACGACGAAGACCGCGCCACCGAGCGCGGCGAGCCGGGCGGCGAGCCGCGGGACCGGGCCGATCTGTGGCCCGCCGTCGGGCAGCTCCCAGGCGAGCTCGCCGCGGCGCATGTCGACGACCGCCGCGACGAGGGCGCCGGCCGCCCGCGGATCCCTGGCCGCTCCCCGACGGAGCACCTCGGTGCTCCGCACGGCGACGAGCGGCACGCCCAGCGCGAAGCCGAGGGCCTTGGCGGCGGCGATGCCGACGCGCAGCCCGGTGAAGAGTCCCGGACCGACGTCGACGGCGACGGCGCCGACGGCGTCGAGGCGCACCCGGGCCGCGACGACGACCGACTCGATGGCGGGGTGCAGCGCCTCGGCGTGGCCGCGCCGGCACGGCGCCTGCCACGCGGCCAGCACCCCGTCATCGCCGACGAGTGCCGCACCGACCCCGGTCGTCGCCGTCTCCAGGGCGAGCACGATCACGGCGCCGTCCCGCCTCCCGGCTCCCCCGGGCGGACGGCCCCGGGCCCCGCCCGGGCGAGGGCGGCGGCGAGGGCCGCGGCGCGGGCCGACCACGCCGCGGCGGGCGAGGTGAGCGTGATCCGGCGCTCGTCGGCCGGGAGCGGCAAGGCGCCCGGTGACGAGATCCGGCACTCGAGGGCGTCGGCGCCGAGCGAACCTGGCAGCCGCTCACCCCACTCGACGACGACGACGGCGCCGTCCTCGAGGAGCTCGTCGAGGGCGAGGTCGGCGACGTCGTCGGCCGGGCCGACCCGATAGCAGTCGACGTGGGCGACCGGGGGGACGCTCGGGTAGACGTGGCAGAGCGTGAAGGTCGGGCTCGTCGTCGCCTCCCCGCCGCCGAGCGCCGCGACCAGCCCCTTCGTCAGCACGGTCTTGCCGGCGCCGAGCTCGCCGGAAAGCAGCACGACGTCGCCGGGAGCGATGACGGCGGCGATCGCCGCGCCCACCCCCCGCGTTTCGCTGGGTGACCGCGTCACGACCTCGAGCGCAAGACGCCCCGCCGTCACCGGTCGCCCGCCGCGACGAGGCAACGCTTGGCCCGCACGAAGTCGGCGCGCATCTGGGCGAGCACGAGACCGCCGCCGCGCAGCGCCGCCGCGGGGTGGAACGTCGGCACGAGCAGACCGGTCGCGAACGGGTACGACCGGCCCCGCAGGCGGGTCACGCCCTCAGCCGAGCCAAGAAGGGCGCGGGCGGCGAAGTTTCCGAGGGTGACGACGACCGCCGGCGCGACGAGCGCGACCTGTCCCTCGAGGAAGTGGCGGCACGCCGCGACCTCCTCCGGAGCCGGGTCACGGTTGTTCGGCGGCCGGCACTTCACGACGTTGGCGATGTAGCAGTCGCGCCGCGCGAGGCCGATCTCCTCCTCGATCAGGCGGTCGAGGAGGTGCCCGGACCGGCCGACGAACGGCTCCCCGGCGAGGTCCTCGTCCCGACCCGGCCCCTCGCCGACGAACATGAGGCGCGCCGACGGGTCGCCCGCCGAGAAGACGACGTTCGTCCTGCCCGTCGCGAGCGGGCAGGCGACGCACCCTTCCGCCTCCCGCGCGAGCGCGGCGAGGGTCACGGCGGGTCCGTCCGGCACGGCCGTCACGGCCCGGCTAGACCGCGCGGCGCGGCACGCGGGGGCCGATCCCGCAGAGGACCTCGTAGACGATCGTTCCGAGCCGTTCAGCCCACTCCTCGGCGGTGATCTCCTCGCTCCCCTGCCGGCCGATGAGGACCACCTCGTCCCCGGGGCGCACCTCGGCGTCGTTCCCGCAGTCGACGATGAGCTGGTCCATCGTCACCCTGCCGGCGATCCGGCGGCGCCGGCCCTTGATGAGGACCGCGGCCCCCGAGCTTCCGAGCTGGCGCCTCAGCCCGTCGGCATAGCCGAGCGGCACGTTGGCGACGAGGGCGTCGCTGGCGAGCTCATAGGTCCGCCCGTAGCTCGTCCGCTCGCCGGCGGCGAGCCGCCGCACGGAGTGGACGCGGGCTTTCAGGGCCAGCGCCGGCCGCAGGCGCTCGCCCGGCCCGAGCAACCCGGCGAGGTGCGCGGCGACCGCCGCCGAGGGGGCGTGGCCGTAGCAGGCGATACCGCAACGGACGAGGTCGTAGCGGCTGCGGGGGTGGGCGATCGCGCCGGCGGAGTTGGCGGCGTGCCGCATCGCCGGCTCCACCCCCCTCGCCCGTACGGCACCGGCCGCGGCCTCGAACCGCTCGATCTGCGCCGCGGTGAACGCATCCGCAGGGTCGTCGGCGACCGCGAAGTGCGTCCACAGCCCGCCGAGCGACAGCGGGCCGCTGTCGGCGACGAGCCCCGCCAACGCCGCCACGTCGCCGGCGTCGGCGCCGACGCGGTGCATGCCCGTGTCGACCTTGAGGTGGACGGCGACGGGCCGCCCGAGCCGAGTCGCCGCCGCCGCCGCCTGGGCGATCCCCGCCTCGCTGTAGACCGTTGGCGAGCCCCCCAGGGCGCACAGCGCCTCGAGCCCGTCGGCGGGCGCCTCGGTGAGCAGCAGCACCGGCGCGTCGATCCCGGCCTCGCGCAGTGTGACCGCCTCCTCGACGAGCGCCACGGCGAGCATCGAGGCGCCGGCCCCGAGCGCCGCCCGGGCGACGGCGACGGCTCCGTGGCCGTACCCGTCGGCCTTCACGACGGCGCAGAGCCGTGCCGGCGCGACGAGCCGGCGCAGCAGCGCCACGTTGGCCGCCACGGCCGACGTGTCGACCTCGGCCCACGCCGGGCGGTACGAGGCCGTCACCGCGCCGGCCCCCGCGTTGTGCCGCCCGAGAGCACCGTCGCGACGAGCAGGGGGAGGTCGGAGGCCTCGAGACCCTCGCCCAGACCGATCGCCGCGGCGCGGCCGTGGACGTGGGCGGCAAGGGCGGTGGCGCGCAACGGGTCGAGCCCCCGGGCGAGGAATCCGCCGATCACGCCGGACAGCACGTCGCCGGTCCCCGCGGTCGAGAGTCGCGACGAGCCGGCCGTGACGATCAGCGCCTCGCCACCGGGCGCGGCGACGACCGTCGCCGGGCCCTTCAGGAGCACGTGGGCGCCGAGGTCCCGGGCGAGCGCGCGGGCCGCCCCCAGACGGTCGTCCCCCGGCGGCCCGCCGGCGAACCGGGCGTACTCGCCGTCGTGGGGGGTGACGACGGTCGGATGGGTCCGGCCGGCGAGGAGCGCCGCCGCCCCACGCGCCGAACCGAGGGCGAACAGCCCGTCGGCGTCGACGACGACGGGGACCTCCGCCCGGGCCAGCAGGTCGAGGACCCCCCGCACCGCCGCCTCCGAGCGCCCGAGCCCCGGTCCGACGACGAGCGCCCGGCAGCGGACCAGCTCGGCAAGCACGGCTCCCGACCAGTCGTCCGCCGGGATCGGACAGGCGACCGCCTCGACGACGGGGATCGTGCCGGGAGCGACCCCCGGCGAGCCGAGGCGGACCATCCCCGCCCCCGCCCGGATGGCGCCGTTGGCGGCGAGGGCGGCGGCACCGAACATTCCCGGCGACCCGGCGACCACAAAGACGGCGGCGTCCCACTTGTTGCCTTGCGGGTCCCTCTCCGGCAACCAGCCCGTGTCGGCGTCCTCGACGAGGTGCTGGGCCGGGTTCCCGCACTCAAGCCCGATCGGCTCGACGAGGACCGCCCCGGCGAGCTCGGGCCCGCGCCCCAGGAGGAGGCCGGGCTTCAGGGCGCCGAACGTCACCGTCAGGTCGGCGCGCACGGCACCCGGCGTCGCCCACCCGGTGTCGGCGACGAGCCCAGAGGGCACGTCGACGGCGAGGACCATCGCCTCTTCGGGGACGCGCGGCGCCGTGTACTCGCCGTGGAAGCGGGTTCCGTAGGCGGCGTCGACGACGAGGTCGCAAGACGGCAGCTTGCCGGGGGCGTCCGCCGCGTCGTAGAGCGTCACGCGGGCCCCCCTGCGGCAGAGCAACGCGGCGGCGACCCGGCCGTCATCCCCGTTATGTCCCTTGCCGGCGACGACGGCGACCCGCCGTCCGTACGTGCCGCCCATGCAGGCGACCGCCGTGCGGCAGACGGCGAAGCCCGCCCGGGCGACCAGCGTCTCCAGGCCGACCCGCCTCTGCGCCTCCTCGTCGACGGCGGCCATCTCGCCCGAGGTGAGGACGGGCTTCACCTCACGCCCCCTCCGGCCCCACCGGGGCCAAGCCGCGTCATTCGGCGACGACGACGGCCCCGGCATGGGTCGCCGTGTGGGTGAGCGAGACCCGGAGGACCCCGACCCCGAGCAACGCCGCCCGGGCGGCGGCGCGACCTGTCGTGACGAGCGAGGGGGCACCCGACGGCGCCCGCACCACGCCGATCTCGGCCAGGCGTACGGCGCCGATCCCGACGCCGAGGGCCTTCATCGCCGCCTCTTTCGCCGCGAACCGCGCCGCCAGCCCCGGGACGGGATCGGCGCGCCCCGCCATGTCGGCCCGCTCCCTCTCCGTGAACACCCGCTCCGCGAGCCGGGGATGGCGGGCGAGGGCGCGCCGGAACCGGACGACGTCCACCGCGTCGAGCCCGATGCCGATCACGGGACCCCGACCGGACCGCCAGCCGGCGTCATTCGACCGTCACGACCTTGGCGAGGTTGCGGGGCCGGTCGACGTCGTTGCCGCGGGCCCGGGCGATGGCGTAGGCGAAGCACTGGTTCGGCACGGCGGCGACGATCGGCGTGAGGAGCTCGAGGCTCCGGGGGACCTCGAGGACCGCGTCGACGAGCCCCGCCGTCTCGCCGTCGCCCTCGTCGGCGATGGCGACGATCGTCGCGCCCCGCGAGCGCATCTCCTCGACGTTCGCCATCACCTTCTCCCACAGGCCCGTGCGCGTCGCCACGACGACGACGACGGCGCCGGGCTTGACGAGCGAGATCGGGCCGTGCTTCATCTCGCCCGCCGGGTAGGCCTCGGCCCGCACGTAGGCGAGCTCTTTGAGCTTCAACGCCCCCTCCATCGCGATCGGCAGCCCGGAGCGCCGTCCGAGGAAGTAGACATCGTCGACCGCGGCGAACCGCCGGGCCACGTCCATGTAGGTCTCGGCCCGCGCGACGGCCCGCGTGACAAGCGCGGGCATCGCCTCCAGACCGTCGGCCACGACGCGGAACTCGGCGTCGTCGATCGTGCCGCGCGCCCGGGCGAGGTGGAGGGCGAGCACCTGGAGCAGCGCGAGCTGAGCGACGTGGCACTTCGTCGAGGCGACGCCGATCTCGGGTCCGGCGTGCGTGTAGCAGACCCCGTCGGATTCCCGCGCCATCAACGAGTCGACGACGTTCGACACGGTGATCACCCCGGCGCCGCGGCGGCGGGCCTCCCGGATGGCGTGCAGCGAGTCGACGGTCTCGCCGGACTGGCTCACGGCGACGACGAGCGTCTCGGGCCCGACGACGGAGAGCCGGTAGCGGAACTCGCTCGAGATGTCGGCGTCCGAGTGGACCCTCGCCCACGTCTCAGCGGACTGCCGTCCGACGAGGGCGGCGTGGTAGCTCGAGCCGCAGCCGAGGAAGAGCACCCGCTCGTAGGAGGCGAGCTGGTCGGGCGGGATCGTCAGCTCCTCGATCTCGGTGCGGCCGTCGGCCATGATCCGGCCGAGCAGCGTCTGGGCGATGGCGTGCGGCTGCTCGTGGATCTCTTTCGACATGAAGTCGTCGTAGCCGTCCTTCTTGGCGTCGGCGACACTCCAGGAAACCTCGTGGCGCCGCAGGCGGACCGGGTTGCCGGCGAGGTCGCAGGCGTCCACGGACCCGGGGCGGATCTCGGCCACCTGGTCGTCGCCGAGCAGGTACAGCTCGCGCGTCGCTCCGACGAGGGCGGCGATGTCCGAGGCGACGAGCCCCAGCTCGGCGGTGCGTCCGATGACGATCGGCGACGTCCGCCGGGCGACGACGATCGCGTCGGGATCGGCGAGCGACAGGACGGCGAGGGCGAAGTCGCCCCGCAGGATCGCCATCGAGCGGCGCACCGCCTCCCTGAGGCCGCTCCCGCAGGCGAGCTCCGCCTCGATCAGGTGGGCGATCACCTCCGTGTCCGTGTCGGAGGCCAGCACGTGGCCGTTCGCCAGGAGGGCCTCGGCGAGCTCGCGGTGGTTCTCGATGATCCCGTTGTGCACGATCGCGACGGTCCCACTGCAGTCGACGTGCGGATGGGCGTTGCGCTCGGTCGGCGCGCCGTGCGTCGCCCAACGGGTGTGCCCGATGGCGGCGCCCGGCCCCACGGGCGCCCCGCTCACCATCGACCGCAACTTCTCGACCGAGCGGGTCAGCTCGGCGGCCCGCACGACTCCGAGCGCGTCCGAGGAGGCGTCGATGAAGGCCACGCCCGCCGAGTCGTAGCCGCGGTACTCGAGCGACTCGAGCCCGTCGAGGAGGGCGCCAAGCGGCTCGGTGGAGCCGGTGATTCCGAAGATGCCGCACATTGGCAGTCAGGGGCGCGGTGCTCGCGTGGCGAGCCCGGTTCCCCATCCCCCTTTCCATCCGCACGCGCGGTTTTCCCGCCTACGGCTTGTCGACGGTGTCGTTGGCACGGCGAGGTCATCTCCCGCGTACCACCGCATCGCCGCCGTCCGCCGGGAGTCACCCCGGCTGGCTACGTAAACGGCGACACGACAGCGCCAGGGCGACCTCGCCGGTGCCCATGGCCGGCTCCGGGGGTGTGGCACGTGAACTGCGGGCATGCGCCCGTCAGGGAGGTTGGACCAGGCGGTCCTGGTCATGTGCTCGCACCTGCCGATCACCCGGGCGGGACTGGCACCCGCAGATCTCGTCCAGGTTTCAGGACGCACCATGGCCCCAGGCTACGGGTTCACCGGACGGGCCGGGGGACGCGGCGGCACCGGCCATGGACACGCCGTCTCAGGCGGAGCCGAGCTCGCGTTCGACGACGGCGACGATCCGGCCGAGCGCCGCCTCGACAGCGTCGGTGCTGTCGGCCTCGACCATCACGCGCACCGCCGACTCCGTCCCGGAGGAGCGCACCAGCACGCGCCCCGAATCGCCGAGGTCGTGCTGGACCGCCGACACCTCGCGCCACACCGCTTCGGCCTCGTCGAGAGCGTCCGGGGCCGCGACGACCACGTTGCGCAGCTCCTGGGGGACGCGGGTCATCGCCTGGGCGGCGAGCTCGGCGAGCGGGCGGCGACACCGGGCCACCAGCTCGATGAGCTTAAGTCCGGTGAGGATCCCGTCGCCGGTCGTCGCGTCCCGCCGGAAGACGATGTGGCCCGACTGCTCGCCACCGAGCACGAGGCCGTGACGCTCGAGGGCGTCGGCAACGAAGCGGTCGCCGACGGGTGTCTCGATCAGCCCGATGTCGACCGCCGCGAGGGCGCGCCGCAGCCCGAGATTGCTCATCACGGTGGCGACGATGGCGTCGTTGGCGAGCTCACCCTTGTCGTGCAGGTCGAAAGCGAACAGGGCGAGCAGCGCGTCACCGTCGACGACCCCGCCCTCGTGGTCGACAGCGATCATCCGGTCGGCGTCGCCGTCGAAGGCGATGCCGAAATCGGCCCCGCGCGCGACGACCTCGCCGGCGACGAAGCCCGGGCTCGTGGCCCCGCAGCCGGCATTGATGTTCACCCCGTCCGGGGCGTCACCGACGATCTCGGCCTCGACGCCCAGGCGCGCGAGCAGCTTGGCCGCGAGCGGCGAGGCCGCCCCGTTCCCGCAGTCGCACACGACGCGCAGCCGGTGATCCGCCGGCATCGTCACGGAGAGGGCGAGATGCTCGACGTACTCGGCGACGCCTTCGGGGTCGCCGACCATCCGCCCGACGGATTCCCTCCCGCCGCACGCCTTGCCCGCCGGCAGGGCGACGAGGCGGTCGATCTCGCCCTCGATGGCGCGCTCCGTCGAGTCCGGGAGCTTCGTCCCCGACGCCGAGAGCAGCTTGATGCCGTTGTCGCTGAAAGGGTTGTGCGAGGCCGAAACCATGACCCCGGGCACCCCCCGCTCGGCGGCGAGCCAGGCGAGTCCCGGCGTCGGCACGACGCCGACGTCGACGACGTCGCGGCCCTCGGCGGCGAGGCCCGCCGCGAGCGCCGCTTTCAGCATCGGCCCCGAAAGCCGCGTGTCCGCGCCGACGACGAAGCGGGCAGCATCGAGCTGGCGGGCGGCCGCCCGGCCGATCACGAGCGCGACCTCGGGGGTCAGCTCGTCGTTGGCGACGCCTCGGATGCCGTCCGTGCCGAACCGCAGCAGCATGGGAGCCGGCTTGGGTCAGCGCTTCGAGTACTGCGGAGCCTTACGGGCCTTCTTCAGCCCGTACTTCTTGCTCTCCTTCTCGCGGGCGTCCCGGGTGAGCAGCCCGGCGCGCTTCAGGGTCGTGCGCAGTTCGGGCTCGACCTCGATCAGGCCGCGCGCGATGCCGAGGCGCAGGGCTCCCGCCTGACCGGCGACGCCTCCCCCGTCGATCGTCGCGACGACGTCGAAGGACTCCTGGCGTCCGGCGACGCGCAGCGGCTCGGTGGCGTGCATCCGGTTCGAGACCGAGGTGAAGTACTCGTCGAGCGGGCGCTTGTTGACCGTCACCTTGCCCTCGCCGGGCAGGAGGCGGACACGCGCGACGGCGGCCTTGCGCCGTCCGGTCGCCTGGCAGAGCGGTGCGGGCATCGGTGCCTCCTCGCTACGAGACCGAGCGTGCCCGCTCGAGGCGGCGCGGCTTCGGCATCTGGGCGGCGTGCGGGTGGTCGGGTCCCGCGTAGACCTTGAGCTTCGAGAGCATCTGGCGGCCGAGCGTGCCCTTCGGCATCATGCCGGCCACGGCGCGGCGCACGACCTCTTCGGGCTTGGTCGCGAGCAGGTTGGCGAAGGTCGTCGTCGTCAGCCCGCCCGGGTAGCCGCTGTGACGGTAGGAGAGCTTCTCCTCCGCCTTGCCCGCCGTGAGGGCAACCTTGGCGGCGTTCACGACGATAACGTGGTCTCCTGTGTCGACGTGGGGGGCGAAGATCGGCTTGTGCTTGCCGCGCAGGAGGCCGGCCACCTCGGTCGCCAGCCGACCGAGAACGAGGCCGTCGGCGTCGATGGTGTGCCACTCGCGAACGACATCGCTAGATTTCGGTGAGAACGTGCGCACAGCTCTTCCTTTGCCGGCGGCACACGCCGCAGGGTCGTCGAGAGGCCGATCGGTGCATCGCGGTCCGAAAATGCGCTCCTGGCCGGGTAACTAGGTTAGATGACCTGCTCGAACGGCGCAAACGACTCGGTCGGCAGCCGCGATCCCGCCTCCGGCCTGCACGCCGGCCCGCCGCCCGCCCACCGTGGAGCCACGAGGACGAAGGGGCCCGCCGTGTCGCGGGGCCGCAGAGCGGTCGCCGCGCCGTCGCCCGTCGCCGCGCCGCCGCCCGTCGCCGCGCCGCCCGACGCGGCAGTGGCGCCCGCCCCCGCGCCGATCTCCGACTCCTACGACGGCTGCGTCCACTCGCTCGCTGTTCGCCAGCGCGACCGGATCCTTGAACTCCTCGACGCGAGCACGGTGCTGTCGGACCGCGCCAAGCTCATCTACCAGTCGTTCACGCGCGCCGGGACGGCGTCGGCCGACTGGTACCTGACGACGGAGGTCGCCGAGCCCGACGACGGCGGCGGCCCGGGCCTCGGCAACCTCGTGCGCCGGCGGGCGAGCGAGGGCAGCCCGGTCGGCGAGGACGAGTTCCTCTTCGTCGCCGTCGTCTGCTCGTTCTTCTACCTCTTCGCCGTGATGGCCGATCGTGACCGTCTCTTGGCGGCGCGCACGTTCGTCGAGGAGATCGGCGCGCCCCCCGCCCTCGCCGATCTCGCCCACGAGCTCGAGCGCGTCTACCCGACGCGGCGCCATACCCTCCGACCGAGGGGGTCGCTCGCCGAGTACCTCGCCCTCGCCGACCTCCGGCTCGCCGAAGGCCTGGGAATCGACAACAGCCCCGGCCTCAGCACCGGCCAGGCGGCGAAGGTGACGGCGCGCTTCGAGACCCTCTACGTCGAGAACGTCCTCCCCGTCGTCGGCCTCGTCAGCTAACCGGGGCCGCCCGGCCCGGCGGCGCTATCGGCGGGCGCCGCCGACGAGCGACTCAGCGAGCTCGAGGTGCTGGGATGCCACCACCTCGAAGCTCGCCTCACGACGGACGAACTCGCGCGCGGCGCGCCCCGCGGCACGCGCGGCCTCCCGATCGGCGATCACGTCCCGCATCGCCTGGACGAGCGCCGCCTGCTCGGCCTCACCGACGGGCACCCGCCAGCAGTAGCGGGGATCCAGCTCCCGGTTCTGGGGGACGTCTGAGGCGATCACGATGCGGCCGATCCCGAAAGCACGCATCATCGGCCCGCTCGTCTCGCCGACGGTCGGCCAGCGCAGGCCGATCGTGGCGTCGGCCCCGGCCATGAGCCGCGTGAGAACGTCCGCCGGCACGTCGGTCGCCACCCGCACCGCGTCGGCGACCCCGGCGGCTGCCGCGCGCAGGCGGGCGACGACAGTGCCCTCGCTGTCGTCCCGGCCGCAGATGACGAGCCGGGTGCGGGGGAAGTCGGCGTGCACGGCGGTGAAGGCCGCGACCACGCGCTCGGTCCGCTTCGGCGCCGTGATGCCGCCGAACACGCCGAAGGTGACGGTGGATTCGTCCGGCGTCCCCTCCTCCTCGCCGTCGATGACGGCCGCGGGGTGGTGACGGTGCACGATCGTCGCGGCCGGATGGCGGCGGGCGAGCATGTCCCGGGCCCAGTCGCTGTGCACGATCGTCGCCGCGCTCGCCTCGACGAGACGCCGGCTGAGCGGCAGCCGGAGCCAGTCCACCTCGACGTGGTCGTCGACGTAGCACACCGGCCAGGACCGGCCCACCTCCGGGGTGTCAAAGAGGGCCTCGTCGCGAAACAGCGTCGAGGCGTACCCGCCGCAGAGGTCGTGGTGGAAGCCCGGGAGCGCCGGGTCGTGCAGCACGAGGACACCGGGACGGGCCTGGATCGGGCCGTACATGTAGCCGTGAAAGCGGGCGTGGTTGCCGAAGTGGTAGAAGTCGAGGTCCACGCGCCGCGCGTCGTAGCCGGACCGTCCCACGATCTCGACGCCGGCGGGGGCGATCGCCGTCGATTGCGCCCCGTCGCGCACGACGGCGACGACCTCGGCGTGGCGGGCGAGCTGACCGAGCAGGGCTGCGACGTAGTCGGCGATCCCGCTGCGCTGCGGGGGCAGCGGAGCCCAGACGGCGATCCTCAAAGTCGGGCGTCCCCGTCGGCAGCGGTGGCGGGGGGAGGCAAGTCGGTGCCCGCCCGGTCGGCGATCTCCCGCAGTTCGTCCTGGAAGGCGTCGCACGCCTCGCGGACGATCTCGTGGGCGTGCCGCTGGGCGAGCTCGACCTCTTCGTGGACGAGACCGCGGTCGACAGAATCCTCTTCGTAGCGCTGGCACAGCTCGTCGTAGCGCCGGCAGAGCTCGTCGAAGCGCCGGCAGAGCTCGTCGAAGCGCGCCTCCTGCGCCTCAACACGCTCGACGATGCCTGCGGTCCGGGACTCGAACCCGCCCTCGACCACGTCGAGGCGCGCAAGCAGCTCGCCGAGGCGCCCGCTGAGCGCGACGAGCTGCGCCGTCGCCGCTTCGCCGAGCGCGGCCGTCTGGGCGACGAGCGAATCTCGGACGCTGACGAGCTCGACGAGCAGCTCGCGGTTGTACTCGACCTGATGCCGGACGAGCGGGCCGCCGAGCCGGGCGACGACCCGCCGGGTGAGGCGATGGCGCTCGCCGCGCCCTGCCGGCAGTCCGAGGCCGGCGTGCTCGTTGAGCGACGCCCAGTTCGACTCCGCCGTGCCCGGTTCGCTCACCACTCGCTCCTTGCCTCGTCCGGGGCGGTCGCTGTCCCGGATCTTCCCGCACACTATTGACCGGGGGCGTCGCCGGCCACGCCCCTCCCGCCTGGCGGGGCCCGCCGGCCGCCCTCAGACCCGGACGAGGGGGGGTTCGGGAGGGATCCGTGTGGGCCCGCCCTCCGGACGCCGGCCGAGCTGGGCGGGAACGCCCCCCCGCTCCAACAGCAGCCGCATCTGCTCGCCGAGGGGGCCGCTGGCGCACTTCTCCCGGATCGTCCGGGCGGCCGCCTGACCCAGGCGTCGCCGGAGAGCCTCGCTGGCGAACAGCTGGCGCATCCGACGCGCCGCCTCGTCGATGTCCGGATCCGCCCACCACTCCCCCGGGCGGTAGACCTTCTCGGTCTGGCGGTTGAAGCGGAGCTCTCCAGAGTCGATCTGCGCCATGCGGTAGCCGATGGGGCAGCTGTTGGAGACGGTCATGAAGTCCATGTTCCCCGAGTACGCCGTCCCGATCACCGGCTTGCCGAAGTACATCGCCTCGGCCAGTCCCATCCCGAACCCCTCCGCGCGGTGCAACGAGACGTAGACGTCGCACAGGGCGGTGAGCGCGTTCACGTCCTCGGGCCTGAGGTCGGCGTCGATCACCGTCCCGCCGACGAGGTCGACGGCGGACCGCAGCGCCGCCCCCGCCTCCGGGTAGCGGCCGAGGTTGATCGTCTTCATGACGAGGTGGACGCGCGCCGCGCGTTCGGCGGGGGTGAACGCCCGGCGGTAGGCCTCGATCACCCCGCGGGGGTTCTTGCGGGCCAGTGTGGAGGACACATCGAAGTGGAAGAAGAAAAGGCAGCGGTCCTCGGGCAGCCCGAAATCGCCGCGGCTCGCGGCCGTGTTGGCGACCGGCTCGACGACACACGGCACGATCGCGATCGGCTTCGTCGTGTGGCGACGGAACGTCTCGGCGACAAAGCTGCTCGCAACCCAGATCTCGTCCACCCGGTCGAGCTGCTCCCGGAAGGCGGGTGGGATGCTGACCTGCTCCCAGTGCCAGTAGGCGACGATGCGACGGGGCCGGGCGAGCGGGTGGAGGTACTCCTCGGGCACGACGGTGAACTCGTTCACGTTGAGGAACCACAGGTCGACGTCGTGCGGGCGGCCTCTCGGCAGCGACCGCAGCCGGGCGGGGAACCGCTGTGGGTCGCGCGGGGCCCCGTAGTCGAAGTCCTCCACCGCCACCTCCACCCCGGCGTCGAGAATCGCCCCGACGCAGCGGCGGCCCGCCTCGGCAAGCCCCGTCGTCGCCGCCCAGCTGCCGATGGCGTTGACGGCTGCCCTCGGGCGTACGACGATGCCCGGCGCGCCGCTCCCGGCCGTCTGGCGCCGTGCCGCGCCGGACTCGAGGAGCTCGGCGTAGTTGGCGGCCAGGAAGTCGGGCTGCAGGGTCGGCCGCACGAGCTCGGCCGCCGCCCGGCCGGACTCGCGCAGCTCCTCCGGGTCGGCCGCGGCACGGCGCATCGTCGCGGCGAGGGCGCCCATCTCCCAGGGCGGGTTGGTCGGGACGAGCCAGCAGGAGCGCGCGCTCAGCTCCCGGTACTGGGGCGAGTCGCTGGCGATGACGGTCCGGCCGCTGGCGAGCGCCGCCACGACCGCCTCGCGCATCCTGCCGGCGGTGGGCCAGGTGAGGTCGACGAGCACGTCGCAGCGCCGTAGCACCCCCGGCAGGCCACCGCCGGCCGAGAGGCGGCCGACCGCCGTGGCGGCACCGTCGAGCCCCGAGTCGCGCACGAGGTCGGCAACCGTGGCGTCGGCGCGCGCGTCGTCCGCCGCCCCGAGCACCAGCCGGGTCCCGGCGAACTCCCGTTGGATTTCGCGGAACACCTCGACGAGGCACGCGAGCCACGACCGGTCCTCGTGACCCCCGACCGCGCCGAAGACCGTCGCGCCGGCGCCCTCGCGGGCCTGGACCGAAGGATCAAGCCTCACGGTCGGGGGCGCACAGACGACGCTCGCCCGTGGTGAGCGGCGGGAGAGCTCCTCGGCGGCCCACGCACTGTGCACGACGCAGAGCAGGCTCGCCTCGACGAGACGCCGCGACATGAGCAGCTCGAGCGGGTCGAGTTCCGCCTCGTCTCCGGCGCCGCCCGCCCCGTCGGGGCCCGGCGCGACCACCCGGTTGTGGGCCACCTCGGCGCAAAAGACGGTCCCCTCCGCCCCGCCGCCGAGGCGGAGGTAGAAATCGAGGAGCGCCGGGTCCTCGAGCAGGAGGATCCCCGGGCGCTGCAGCGCCGCGCCGTGCGCGAAGCCGTGCGCGGCGGCGTCGTTGCCCATCCGGTAGACGTCGATGTCGACGCCGTCCGGCCGGTAGTCCGAAGCGGCGATGACGCCGACGCGGTCGGGGACCTCGGCCGAGCCGGCCAGGTCGTCGCGCGTCACGGCCACGACCTCGGCGTCGTGCGCCAAAAGCTCCAGCAGGAACGGCGCGTTGCGGGCGACCTCGCCGGCTACCGGCGGCAGCGGCGTCCAGACGGCGACCCTCACATGGGCCCTTCGCGGGAAAACGTCACGGACGGCGCGCGATGACGGCGTAGTCCGGCGCGTCGAAAAGGCGCGGGCCGACGAGGTCGAGGATCCGCCGGACGTCGTCGGACCACGGCTCGCCGGCCGCCACGGGCTCCAGCCGGGGGGCGTCGTCGCGGGCCAGCCGACGCACCTCGACCGAAGTGAAGCCCCGCGCCTCGACGAGGAAAGCGAGCAGCTCCGGCGGTATCGGCTGGCGGCGGGTCGGGTCGAGGTAGAACGACGAGGACCCGACGACGAGGTTCCCCGGATTCGGCGTCTCGAGGACGAGCGCCCCACCGGGCTCGATCGCCCGCACCGCGAGGTCGAGCAGTTCGATGAGCCGCTCCAGCGGGAGGTGCGCCACGAGCTGGATCGCCGTGACCGCCCGCAGGCTGTGCTCCTTGAGCTCCGCGAGGTGCGCCGTCGCCTCGGCGTGCCGCACGTCCAGGCCGGCCGCCGTTCCGCTCTTCACGTAGTACAGGTTCGTCTCGACGCCGTAGCAGGCGACGCCCGCCTCGGTGAGCAGCTCGATCAGCTCGCCCCGCCCGCAGCCGAGGTCGACGACCGGGAGGGCGGAGTCGACGGCCAGGATGTCCGCCACGTACGGGCGCATCCGCTCCTTGACCGCCTCCCGCGGCCCCCGGAACGCCTCGGCGAAGGCGGCGTAGAGGTTGTCGAAGGCGCCCGGCAGCTCGGCGAGCTCCTCGGCGGGTGGTACCTCGGGCAGGCTGTGCCGGACCCGGTCGAGCACCAGGTCGACCTGGGCGAGGCGGATCTCGTCCCGCTCGAGGCGGGCGCCCATCTCGGCGAGGCGCGGGCGGAGCTCGCCGTTCGCCGCCGCGGCCTCCTCCATCTCGGCGCGCAGCTGCAGCACGAGCTCCCCGAGCTCGCTGCGGATCATGCCGACGGCGTCGTTCAGGCGGGCGAAGGACTGCTGGTGGATGAGCTCGACCTGCTCGCGCAGCACGTCCCGGTCCCACAGCACGTCGAGGAGGATGTCGTCGTGCCGCAGCAGCTCGCCGACCACCTCCCAGTTGAGATCGACCTGGTTGCGCAGCATCGGCCAGCACAGCCGGGCCACCATCCGCCTGAGGAGGCGCCCGCTGGCGCCCCGGGGCACCGGGAGCCCGAAGTTCGCCTTGGCCCGCATCGAGTCGTACCGCTCCGGGGGCGACGGTGGACGGGGCATCAGCATTCCTCCCGGGTGGTTCCAGACGCCGACGGGCGTCACGTGCGAGCGAAGCCTAACGTGCCCGCCCGGCGCGGGGCGGGTGGCCGCGGGCGTCGGCGGCGCAGTGAGCCGGTCCTGTCGGCGGGCCTGCCGGTTCGGGACTACGAAGTCGGGGGCCGGCGGTGACGGGCGCGCCAGCGCAGCGGGTGCACGAACCAGTAGAAGTTGAACGTCCAGCCCCAACCGAAGCTCTTCGGCGGGAAAAGGCGCGGCTCGTCGGGGTTCCACATCCGCGACTTGGCGCGCGCGACCGTCGGCTCCCGCACGTCGTAGGGCACACCGAGGAACTGCCCGGTCCCCTTCTCCCCGGCCTGTTCCTCTTCGGGTTCCTCGTCCACGCCCACCTCCAAACTCGTGCGGCGACTAACCATCCCGCCCCGGTCGGGGCGTTGCGAGGACCCCCACCCCGTCAGCACCACGTCCCGGTGAGCGCGTCCGGATACCGCACGGCGACGAGGCAGAGACCCCCCGGCGGGGCGGGCGACGGCGCCCCCGCCCGCGAGCCGACGGCGAGCAGGGCGACGAGGTCGCTCGGGCGCAGCCGGCCCGCGCCGACGGCGACGAGGGCACCGACGATCGAGCGCACCATCTGGTGGCAGAAGGCGTCGGCCTCGATCTCGAAACGCAGCAGACCCCCTCCCGCCTCGATGAGGCGGGCCGCGGCGACCCGGCGCACGATCGGGCCGCCGGGCCATTTTGGTGGCCGCCGGCAAAAGGAGGCGAAATCGTGCTCACCGAGGAGCGCGTCGGCGGCGAGCCGCATCGGCGCCACCTCCACCGGACCCTCCAGATGCCAGACGGCCCCGCGCCGCAGCGGATCGGGCCGGCAGCCCACCTCGAGGTCGTAGCGGTAGCGGCGGGCGGTGGCCGACTTGCGGGCGTCGAAGCCCTCCGGGGCGACGAGAGCCCGCCAGACGGCCGTCTCCGGGCCGAGCTGGTGCGAGAGCGCCTCGGCGAGCCGGGACAGCTCCGTCCCCGGGGTGGGGCCCTCCTCGGGGCAGTAACCGGCGAGGAAGGCGTGGGCGAGGTCGACGTGGACGACCTGGGCCGTCGCGTGGACGCCGGAGTCGGTCCTCCCGGCACAGGTGATGGCGACGGGCCGCCCGCTCATCTTCTCCAACGCGCAGCCGAGCTCGCCGCCGACCGTGCGCTGCCCGGGCTGGACGGCGAAGCCGTGGTAGCCGGAGCCGTCGTAGGCGAGGCCGAGGGCGACCCGGCGGGTCGGTGCCACGAGGCCGTCCGGGGCGACGCGGGGCTCGGCGACGGTTCCGGGGCCGTCGGCTCGGTCGCCCACGGCGGCGGGCTAGTCCGGCTCGACGAACTCGACTCGTGCCATCGGGGCGTTGTCCCCCGGGCGGGGGCCGAGCTTCAGGATCCGCAGGTAACCGCCATTGCGATCGGCGTAGCGGGGGCCGATCTCGGCGAAGAGCTTGTGCGCCATGTCCTTGTCCCGCAGGAAGGCAACCACCTGGCGCTGGTTGTGCACGCCGCCCGCGCGGGCCCGGGTGATCAGCTTCTCGGCGACGGGGCGGAGCGCCTTCGCCTTGGCCTCGGTCGTGACGATCGCCTCGGCGGCGATGAGCGAGGCGACGAGGTTGCCGAGCATCGCCTTCTGGTGGGCGGCGTCGCCGCCGAAGCGGACGCTCTTGCGGGGCGTGGGCATCTCAGTATCGGTCGCCGGCGAGCGATAGCCCCCGCTCGTCCAGGCGCTGCAGCACCTCGTCGAGGGACTTCTGGCCGAAGTTCGTGATGCCCAACAGGTCCTGGGCGGTCCTCTCGACGAGCTCGCCGATCGTGTTGATCTGGGCCCGCTTCAGGCAGTTGCGGGGCCGCTCGGTCAGGTCGAGCTCCTCGATCGGCTGGTCGAGGTCGGGCGAGCCGCTCGACGCCGTGGCGGCGTCGCCGAGCTCGAGCCCGCGGGCCTCGTCGGACAGCTCGGCGACGAGGCTGATCAGCGCGCGTAGCGTCTGGCCGGCCGAGGCGAGCGCCGCACGGGGCGAGATCGAGCCGTCGGTCTCGATGTCGAGGACGAGCTTGTCGTAGTCCGTCGACTGCTCGACCCGGGTCGGCTCGACGCTGAAGGCGACCCGCCGCACGGGCGAGAAGATGGCATCCACCGGGATCACCCCGATCGTCGTGGAGTGCTTCCCCTTCTCCGCCGAGACGTAGCCCTTGCCGCGCTCCACGGTCACGTCCATCGCCAGCCGCCCCTTGGCGTTCACCGTGGCGATGTGCAGGTCCGGGTTGAGGACCTCGACGTCGGCGGTCAGCTTCAGGTCGGCGCCGGTCACCTCGGCGGGTCCCCTCACGTCGACGCGCAGCGTCACGCGCTCGTCGGACTCGACGACGAGGACGAGGTCCTTCAGGTTGAGGATGATGTCGCTGACGTCCTCTTTCACCCCCGGCAGGAAGGTGAACTCGTGGAGGGCGTCATCGAAGCGGACCTGGGTCACCGCCGCGCCGGGGATCGTGGAGAGCAGCGTGCGGCGCAGCGAGTTCCCGAGCGTGTGCCCGAAACCCGGGTCGAGGGGGCCGATCGAGAACCGCTGGCGGTTCTCCTCCTCCTCGCCGACAGCCTCGACGGCGGGACGCTGGATGATGAGCATGGGCGCTGGCTCCTGTGCTTTCCGCTTACTTCGAGTACAACTCGACGATGAGCTGCTCGCGCACCTGGGTGTCGATCTGTTCCCGCTCGGGCAACGCCCGGACGGTCACGGCCTTGCCGTCGGACCCGACCTCGAGCCAGCCCGGGACCGGGCGGTCGATGAGGTCGAGGTTCTGGCGCACGGTGACGAGCTCCGTCGCCGGCTCGGACAGCGCGACGACATCGCCCGGGCGCACGCGGAAGCTGGCGATCGTGACCCGATGCCCGTTCACGCGCACGAGCCCGTGGCTGACGAACTGGCGCGCCTGGGCGCGGCTCGTGCCCCACTTCGCCCGGAACACGACGTTGTCGAGCCGCGTCTCGAGCATGCGGAGCAGGTTCTCTCCGGTGACTCCGGGGCGGTGGCTCGCCTCCTCGTAGAGGCCGCGGAACTGCTTCTCGAGCACCCCGTAGATGCGGCGGGCCTTCTGCTTCTCGCGCAGCTGGGCGAGGTACTCCGAACCCTGGCGAGAGCGGTCGCGCCCGTGCTCGCCCGGCGGGTACGGGCGTCTTTCGATCGGGCACTGGGGGCTCTCGCACTTCGGGCCCTTCAAGAACAGCTTGACCTTCTCGCGGCGGCACAGCCGGCACACCGGTCCCAGGTAGCGGGCCATCTCGTCCCTCCCTCGCCTAGACCCGGCGCCGCTTCTTGGGGCGGCAACCGTTGTGGGGGATGGGCGTCACGTCCTTGATGCCGGTCACCTCGATGCCGGTCGCGGCGAGCGATCGGATCGCCGTCTCGCGTCCCGAGCCGGGACCCCGCACGAGCACGTCGACCCGCCGCACCCCGTGCTCCATCGCCCGGCGGGCGCAGCTCTCGGCGGCCATCTGGGCGGCGAACGGCGTCGACTTGCGCGAGCCCTTGAAACCGACGTTGCCGGCCGAGGCCCAGGCGATGACGTTCCCCTCGTGGTCGGCGATCGAGACGATCGTGTTGTTGAACGAGCTCTTGATGTGGGCGACGCCGTGCACGACGTTCTTGCGCTCGCGCTTGCGCGGACGCCGGCCCCCCGGCTTGGTCGGCTTCGCCATCAGGCTCGGCCCCCGGTCGCCCGGCCAGGGCTTCCCCCGGCGGCGGATGGCGCGGATATGGCGGGACGGGTTGCGCGCATCAGTGCTTGCGGACCTTCTTCTTGCCGGCGACGGTCTTCTTCGGGCCCTTGCGGGTCCGGGCGTTCGTGTGCGTGCGCTGGCCCCGCACCGGCAGTCCCCTGCGGTGGCGGACACCCTGGTACGAGCCGATCTCCATCTTGCGCTTGATGTCCTGGGCGACATCGCGCCGCAGGTCCCCCTCGACTTTCAGGTTGGCGTCGACGTAGGTGCGGATCCGGGCGACCTCCTCCTCGGTGAGGTCGCGCACCCTCGTGTCGAGGTCGAGGTCGGCCGCCTTGCAGATCTGCTGGGCGGTCGTCCGCCCGATGCCGTAGACGTAGGTGAGCGAGATCTCGAGGCGCTTCTCGCGCGGGATGTCGACGCCGGAGATGCGGGCCATCGCCTCAGCCCTGCCGCTGCTTGTGGCGCGGGTTGTCGCAGATCACGACGACCCGGCCGTGCCGGCGGATGACCTTGCACTTCTCGCAGATCGCTTTGACACTCGGACGAACCTTCACTGCCCCATCCCTTGGGTCGTGGTGCTGACGGAACCCGACTCGTGCCTACTTGTACCGATAGGTGATGCGGCCCCGTGACAGGTCGTACGGCGTGATCTCGACCTGGACCCGGTCGCCCGGCAGGATGCGGATGCGGTGCATGCGCATCTTGCCCGAGCTGTGGGCGAGCACCTTGTGACCGTTCTCGAGCTCGACCCGGAACATCGCGTTCGGCAACGGTTCGACAACCGTGCCCTCGAGCACGATCGCGTCCTCCTTCGGCTTCGGCAGGTCAACCTCCTCGACAGGACTCCCGGTGGCTCCGGCTCACACGCAACCCGCACCCCGCCACGAGTTCGACGGCCCGAGGGCGGCTGGACTGCCCCGACCGCCCGCGTGACCTGCGGCCGTGGGGCCGCAAGACGTGCATTCTGACATGTGAATACCGGCCCGCGGCAACCACACCACGAGCCGGTCGACCCGAAGCATCGAGGATTTTAGCACCTCACGGCCGTTTCGGTCACGGGGCTGTCAGCACCTCGGGGCCGTCGTCGGTGATCGCGATCGTGTGCTCGAAGTGCGCCGACAGGCTCCCGTCGGCGGTCACGACGCTCCAGCCGTCCTCGAGCTCGACGGTGCCGGCGTCGCCGGCGTTCACCATCGGCTCGACGGCGAAGACGTTGCCCGCCTTCAGCTTCGGCCCGGGGTCCCCGGGCCAGTAGTTCGGCACCGCGGGCTCCTCGTGCATCGCCGTCCCGATGGCGTGGCCGACGTACTTGCGCACGACCGAGAAGCCCGCCGCCTCGGCGACGGATTGCACGGCCCGGCCGATCTCGTGCAGGCGGTTGCCCGGCCGCATCACGTCGACCCCCGCCCAGAGCGAGGCCTCGGTCGCCTTCATGAGACGCGCCGCGAGGGCCGAGACCTCGCCCACGGGGGCGGTGTAGGCGGCGTCTCCGTGGTAGCCCTCGACGATGGCGCCGCAGTCGATGGAGATGATGTCCCCCTCGGCGAGCACGCAGCCGCCGGGGATCCCGTGGACGATCATCGAGTTCGGCGAGGTGCAGATGACGGCCGGGAAGCCGTGGTAGTTGAGGAAGTTCGAACGCGCCCCGCGCCGCTCGATCACGTCCCGGGCGATGGCGTCGAGCTCGAGGGTCGTGATCCCCGGCCGGATCGCCTCGCTCGTCGTGGCCATGATCTCGGCGACGACACGCCCGGCCCGGCGCATCTTCGCCAGCTCCTGGGGACTGCGGATCACGCCCTGACCCGGCCCGCCGCGAGGCGGGCGTCGATCGCCGCGACAAGACGGCCAGCGACCTCGTCGATCGTCCCGTCCGCGTCGACGGGCACGAGCTTGCCCGCCTGCCGGTAGCGGGCGATGAGCGGGGCGGTCTGGGCGTCGTAGAGGGCGAGACGCCTCGTCACCGCCTCCTCGGTGTCGTCATCGCGCTGGACGACGTCGCCGCCGCAGGTGTCGCAGGTCCACCCCGCCCGGGGCGGGTCGGCGAGCGAGTAGACCCGGCCGCAGCTCGAGCAGGTCCGCCGCCCGGCGATGCGGGCCACCACGACCCCGGTCGGGATCTCGAGGCTGGCGACGGCGTCGATCGCCTCCGGGAGGAGCATCGCGTCGAGCCGGTCGGCCTGGCCGACCGTGCGGGGGAAGCCGTCGAACACGAACCCGTTGCCCGCCGCGTCGGGCTCTTTGAGCCGTGCCGCGATCACCTCGAGGATGATGTCGTCCGAGACGAGCTCGCCCGCCTCCATCGTGCGCTTGACCCGCTCGCCGAGCGGGCTCGCCGACTTCACGGCCGCGCGCAGCATGTCGCCCGTCGAGACGTGCGGGATCCCGTAGTGGCTGGCGACCCGCACGCACTGGGTCCCCTTCCCCGAGCCCTGCTTGCCGAGGACGATGAGACGCACGGCCCTGGCGGTCATGTCAGGTACCCCTCGTAGTTGCGCATCGTGAGCTGGCTGTTGATCTGCTGGTTCGTCTGCAACGCCACGCCGACGCTGATGAGCAGCGTCGTCCCGAAGAACGGGATCCCGACCACGTGCCAGGCGGCGAGGATCGCCGAGGGCGTGAGCGCGACGAAAGCGAGGAAGAGCGACCCCGGCAGGGTGATCCGGTTGAGGATCTTGGACAGGTAGGACTCGGTCGGCGGACCGGGCCGGATCCCCGGGATGTACCCGCCCTGCTTGCGGATCTGGTCGGCCTGCTGGACCGGGTCGAAGCTCACCTGCACGTAAAAGAACGTGAAGGCCACGATGAACAGGCCGTACAGGAAGAGATAGACGCCTCCGGTCGGGTTCACAAGGTTCGCCTGGATCCAGGCGCGCACCCCCGCCCAGGGCAGCACCGTCGCGATGAGCACCGGGATGTAGAGCAGCGAGCTCGCGAAGATGATCGGGATCACGCCGGCCTGGTTCACCTTGAGCGGGATGTACGTGCTCTGGCCGCCGTACATCCGGCGCCCCTGGACGCGCCGGGCGAAGGTCACCGGGATCCGGCGCTGGCCGAGCTCGGTGAAGACGATCGCGACGAGCAGCGCCACGCAGACGAGGAAGATGATCACGAGTCCGCCCCACGACTTGTCGGCCTTGATGAGGTCGACGTCAAGCGGCATCGTCGCCACGACGTTGGCGAAGATGATGATCGACATGCCCTGGCCGATGCCCCGCTGGGTGATGAGCTCGCCGAGCCACATGACGAACGCCGTGCCGGCGGTGAACGTGAGGATGATGAAGAGCACCCTCGGCGCAGTGAAGTCCGTGATGAGGCGCACACCGGTCCCGGTGAGCTGGCCCGAGTGCAAAAGGAACACGAGGCCGGAGGACTGCATCAGGGCGAGTGAGACGGTCAGGTAGCGCGTCGCCTGGGTCAGCTTGCGCTGGCCGACCGCCCCCTGGTCGCGCCACTCGGTGAACTTCGGGATCACCGTCGTCAACAGCTGGATGATGATCGACGACGTGATGTACGGCATGATCCCGAGGCCGAGGACCGCGGCCCGGGCGAGCGCCCCTCCCGAGAACAAGTTGAGGAACCCGAGGATCCCGGAGCCCTTCGACGCGTTCGAGATCTTCTCGATGTTCTGCAGGTTGACGCCTGGAACGGGGATGTTGGCGCCGAACTGGTAGATCGCGATGATGAGCAGCGTGAACAGGACCTTGTTGCGGAGGTCGGCGACCCTGACGATGTTCTTCAGGCTCGAAAGCACAGCCCCTCCCGTTCACCGGTCCCGACGCGCAGTCCCGCGAGGCGCCTCGTCGACCCTACCGTCCCTTCGGCCACGGCCCCGTCGCCCGTCTAGCGGTTCGCGAGGGCGTTGCCCCGGACGGGGGGCCGCCGGTCCCCGTGCGGCGGCGCGACGACGGTCGCCGAGCCGCCCGCGGCGGCGATCGCCCGGGCGGCGGATCTCGAGAAGGCGTGCGCCTCGACGGCGATCGCCCGCAAGACCGACCCGCGACCGAGCACCTTCACGAGGCCCTTCTCGTGCACGACCCCGGAGGCGCGCAACACATCGGGGGTGACGGCGTCGAGGCCGAGCTGCTCGAGGTCGTCGAGGTTGACGACGTTGTACTCGACACGGAACGGGTTCTGGAAGCCGCGCAGCTTCGGGATCCGCTGCGTGAGTGGCAGCTGGCCGCCCTCGAACCCGGCGTTGACCTTGTTGCGGGCGAGCTGGCCCTTCGTGCCGCGGCCGGCGGTCTTGCCGCCCTTGCCGCCGGTCCCGCGGCCGACGCGCCGCCGGGGACGGCGGGATCCGGGCGCCGGGGCGAGATCGTCGAGCTTCATGGCTTTGCCACCTTGTCGGCCGGGACGCCCGCCGGAGTCGCAGGGACGCCCGCCGGCGGCGACGACTCGACGACCGTCACGAGGTGCGACACGCCCGCGAGCATGCCACGGATCTCCGGACGGTCGGCAAGCACGTTGGACTGGCCGACGCCGCGCAGCCCGAGGGCGCGCAGCGTCGCGCGGTGCTTCGGCTTCGTGCCGATCGCCGAGCGGATCTGCGTGACGACGAGCTCGGCCGGGCGGCGGGAGCGCGGCGCCACCTCAGCGCTCCCCGCCGGCGGTTGGCAGGGCGCGCTTGCGCTCGTTGTAGGCGCGCAGCACCCCCGCCGGTGTGACCTCTTCGATGCTCTTGTCCCGCAGCCGGGCCACCTCGTCGGGGCGGCGGAGCGCCTTCAGCCCGGCGACCGTCGCGTGGGCGACGTTGATCGAATTCGAGGTGCCGAGCGACTTGGCGACGACGTCACGTACGCCCGCCATCTCGAAGATCGCGCGCGCCGCGCCGCCGGCGATGACCCCCGTGCCCGGTGCCGCCGGCTTCAGCAGCATCCGGCCCGCCCCGGCCGAGCCGATCACGGGGTGGACGATCGTCGACCCCGCCAATGGCACGTCGAAGAGGTTCTTCTTGGCGTCCTCGATCCCCTTTTGCACGGCGAGGCCGGCTTCCTTCGCCTTGCCGTAGCCGAGACCGACGCGACCCTGGCCGTCGCCGACGACCATCAGGGCGGTGAACGAGAACCGCCGTCCGCCCTGGACGACCTTGGCGACGCGGTTGACCCGGATCGTCCGCTCCTCGTACTGGGACTCTGGCATCTAGAACTCCAATCCCGCCTGCCGGGCGGCCTCGGCGAGTGCCGCGATGCGCCCGTGGTACATCGAACCGCCCCGGTCGAACACGACCTTGCCGACCCCTGCCGCGCGTGCCCGCTCGGCCACGAGCCTGCCCACCTCGGCGGCGGCCGCGACGTTGCCGGTGGGTCCAGTGCGCAGGCCGGCCTCCAGCGTCGAGGCGGCGACGATCGTCCGCCCGGCGCCGTCGTCGATCACCTGGGCGACGATGTGGCGGTTCGACCGGTATACGGCGAGGCGCGGCCGTTCGGCGGTGCCCGCCACCTTGCGCCGCAGCCGCGCGTGGCGGCGGCGGCGGAGCCCGGGGACTCTCGCGGTCTGCGGCATCGCTACTTCCCAGCCTTTCCGGCCTTGTGCAGGACCGTCTCACCCGCGTAGCGCACTCCCTTGCCCTTGTACGGCTCGGGCTTGCGGATCTTGCGGATGTCGGCGGCGACCTGCCCGACCCGTTCCTTGTCGATCCCGCGCACCGTGACGCGGGTGGGCGCCGGCACCTCGAAGGTGATGCCCTCCGGCGCGTCGATGACGACAGGGTGCGAGAAGCCGAGCGCCAGCTCCAGCTGCCCCGGCCCCTTGGCGGCGGCCCGGTAGCCGATGCCGACGATCTCGAGGTCCTTGGAGAATCCCTCGGTGACGCCGAGCACCATGTTGGCGATGAGCGTGCGGGTGAGCCCGTGCAGCGCCCGGTTCATCCGCTCGTCGTTCGGCCGCTCGACGAGGAGCGTCGAGCCGCCGTCCTCGGCGCGCACGGTGATCCTGGGCGGGAGCACCCGCTCGAGCGAGCCCTTCGGGCCGCGCACGGCGATGCGGCCGTCGACCACCGTGACCTCGACGCCCGGCGGCACCGTGATCGGGGCCCTGCCGACCCGCGACATCAGCGGACCGTCCCTTCCAGCGTCACTGCCCGCTCACCAGACATAACAGAGCACCTCGCCACCGATCCTGCGCTGGCGGGCCTCCCGGTCCGTGAGCAGCCCCTGGCTCGTCGAGAGCACGGCGACGCCGAGGCCACCGAGGACGCGGGGCAGGTGGTCGGCACGGGCGTAGACGCGCAGTCCCGGTGTCGAGACCCGCTTCAGGCCGGCGATGGCGCGGACGCGGTCGTTCGTGTACTTCATCCGGATCTCGAGGACCGTCCCGGGGCGCGAATCGTCCTCGGTGGTCATGAAGCCGGCGATGTACCCCTCACGCTCGAGGATCGAGGCGAGCGACATCTTCAGCTTCGAACCGGGCATGCGGACGGTGTCGTGCATCGCAACGTTGGCGTTGCGGACACGGGTCAACATGTCGGCGATGGGATCCGTCATGGTCATCGGCGATCCCCTCCCGTCACCAGCTTGCCTTCGTCACACCGGGCACTTCTCCTGCGTGTACGAGCTGCCGGAGGCAGATCCGGCACAGCCCGAACCGGCGGTAGACGGACCGCGGCCGCCCGCAACGGCGGCAACGCGTGTACCCGCGCACCTTGAACTTCGGCTTGTGCTGCTGCTTCTCAACGAGTGCCTTTTTCGCCATAATCCGCTACTACCCTTCGCGTCGAAACGGGAAGCCGAAGGCGTCGAGCAGCGCTCTCCCCTCGGCGTCGGTGCGGGCTGTCGTCACGATCGTGATATCCATCCCACGGGTCGCGTCGACCTTGTCGTAGTCGACCTCCGGGAAGATGAGCTGCTCCGAGACGCCAAGCGTGTAGTTGCCGTGCCCGTCGAAGGCGCGCGGCGGCAGCCCGCGGAAGTCCCTGATCCGGGGGATGGCGAGGCTGATGAGGCGGTCGAAGAACTCCCACATCCGGTCTCCGCGCAGGGTCACCATCGTGCCGATCGAGTTCCCCTCGCGCAGCTTGAACGCCGAGATCGACTTGCGGGCCCGCGTGACGACGGGACGCTGGCCGGTGATCGTGCCGAGGTCGCGCACGGCGCCCTCCAGCAGCGACTGCTGCTGGGTCGCCTTGCCGACGCCGATGTTCACCACAATCTTGGTGAGCCGCGGCACCTGCATCACATTGGCGAGGCCGAGCTCGCCCTTCAGGCGGTCCCGGATCTCGTCCTCGAAACGGGCCTTCAGCCGGGGGCGCTCGGCCACGTTCGTCGCCGCGCTCACAGCTTCGCCCCGCACTTGGCGCAGATGCGCGTCTTCGTGCCGTCCCTCGCGACCTCGTAGCGGGCCCTCGTCGGGCCGTCCTTGGCGCAGATCAGCGCGACGACGGCGACCGGGAGCGGCATGTCCTTGTCGATGATCCCGGCCTGCATCGTGGCGCGCTGCGGGCGCTGAGAACGTTTCGAGATGTTCACCCCGGAGACGACCACCTGGCGCTTGCCGGGAATGGCGCGGATCACCTCGCCGGTCTTGCCCCGGTGCTTGCCGGAGAGCACCTGGACCTCGTCGCCCTTGTGGATCTTCACCTAGATCACCTCCGGTGCGAGGCTGACGATCCGCATGAACCGTTTGTCGCGCAGCTCCCGGCCGACCGGGCCGAAGATGCGGGTCCCCCGCGGCTGCAGCTGCTCGTTGATGAGCACCGCCGCGTTCTCGTCGAACCTGATGTAGCTGCCGTCGGGGCGTCGCCGCTCCTTCTTCGCCCGCACGACGACGCACCGGACGACCTCGCCCTTCTTCACGGCGGCCCCAGGGACTGCGTCCTTCACGGTCGCGATGAAGACGTCGCCGATCGAGGCGTAGCGGCGGCGCGAGCCCCCCAGCACCTTGATGCAGAGGACCTCTTTCGCCCCGGAGTTGTCGGCGACTTTCAGTCGCGATTCCTGCTGGATCACCGTGCACGCTCCAGGACCTCGACGATGCGCCAGCGCTTCAGCTTCGACAGCGGGCGCGTCTCGGCGACTCGCACCTTGTCCCCGACCCCAGCGGTGTTCTCCTCGTCGTGGACGTAGAGCCGCTTCGAGCGCTGGACGGTCTTGGCGTACTTGGGGTGGCGGACGCGTTCGACGACGGAGACGACCGCCGTCTTGTCCCGTGAGCGCGAGATCACCGTCCCCTCGCGTTCCTTGCGGCGGTTCGGACGCGCGTTCTCGGGACCAGAGACCGCAGGTTCGGTTTCCTCAGCCACGGTTCCTCCTCGTCCGCTTCCCGGGCCGCTCCGCGGCGTCCTCGTGTTCGATCATCAGCAGCCGGGCGATGTCCTTGCGGACGATCCCGATCCGGCTCACGTTGTCGAGCCGCCCGGTCGCCAGCTGGAAACGCAGGTTGAAAAGCTCCTTGCGCGCGTCGATGAGACGCTGGGCCCGGTCGAGCTCCGAGAGCCCGCGCAGCTCCGCCGGCTTGGTCATTTCGCCGCCCCCGCCTCGGTGAGCACTCCGGGCCGCACGACGACCTCGGCCTTGATGGGTAGCTTCTGGATCGCGCGCTCCATCGCCTCCCGCGCCAGCCGCTCGTCCACCCCCGCGATCTCGAACATGATCCTGCCGGGTCGCACGACGGCGACCCAGTGCTCGGGGTTGCCCTTGCCCGACCCCATGCGCGTCTCGGCCGGCTTCTGGGTGACCGGCTTGTCCGGGAAGACCCGGATCCAGACCTTGCCGCCGCGGCGCACGTGACGGGTCATCGCGATACGTGCCGCCTCGATCTGGCGTGCCGTGATCCAGCCGGCCTCGAGGGCCTTGATCCCGTAGTCGCCGAAGTCGATCGTCTGGGCGCCCTTGGCGAGACCCGTGCGACGACCGCGGTGCTGCTTACGGTGCTTCACCTTCTTGGGCATCAGCATCGTCAGTCGTTCTCCTTGCGGAAGTGCGGCGTCTCGTGGTGCTCGTCACGCGTCCGCCTCTCGATCTCCTCTTCCTCGGCGAGCAGCTTCTCGAGGGCGTCGTCGGCGGGGGGCGCGGGTGCCGCCTCCGGCACCACGCCCGGGACCTCCTCGGGCTCGGCCGCCTCCGCCGCCGGCGCGGGCGGCACGGGGACCTCCTCCGGCGGGGTGCCCGGTTCGCCGAGTTCCGGGCGGCGCCGGCCTCCCCCGGCGGAAACGATCCGGCGGGGACGGGCCTGGCCCGACGTCTCGCCGACGGCCATCGCGGCCTCGCGGGAGATCTTGTCCTCGGGGGCGGTCCGGTAGGGCAGGATGTCGCCCTTGTAGATCCAGACCTTCACGCCGACGCGTCCGGTGGAGGTGCGGGCCTCACGGAAGCCGAAGTCGATGTCGGCGCGCAGAGTGTGGAGGGGCACGCGACCCTCGCGGTAGGACTCCTTGCGCGACATCTCCGAACCGCCGAGACGGCCGGAACACTGGACGCGCACGCCCTGGCCCCCCGCCTTCTGCACCGTCTGGATCGCCCGCTTCATCGCGCGCCGGAAGCTGATCCGCCGCGTCAGCTGGTCGGCGATCCCCTGGGCGATGAGCGCCGCGTCGAGTTCGGGCTGCTTGATCTCCTGGATGTTGAGCTGGATGTTGGCGTTCTTCGTCATCCGCCCGAGGTGCCGACGGAGCCTGTCAGCCTCGGCGCCGCGGCGGCCGATGACGATGCCGGGCCGGGCGGTGTGCACGTCGACGCGCAGCCGGTCGCGGGTGCGCTCGATCTCGATCCGGCTGACGGCCGCCGACTCCAGCTGGGTCATCAGGTAGTCGCGGATCTTCCAGTCCTCGATGACGGCGTTCTGGTAGCCGCGGTCCTCGAACCAACGAGACTTCCAGTCGGTCGTGATGCCGAGCCGGAACCCGTACGGGTTGACCTTCTGGCCCATCAGCTCTTGTCCTTCCGGGACGACTTGCGCGCGCTCTTCTTCGCGATCTTGGCGATCACGCCGCCCGCCCTGCCCCGCGCCCCCGCCGCCTTGGCCGGCGCGGCCTTCTTGGCCGGTGCCTTGGCCGGCGCGGCTTTCTTGGCGGGCGCCTTGGCCGGCGCGGCTTTCTTGGCGGGCGCCTTGGCCGGCGCGGCCTTCTTGGCCGGTGCCTTGGCGGCGGCCTTCTTGGCGGGAGACTTGGCGGGCTTCTTGGCGGGAGACTTGGCGGGCTTCTTGGCGGGAGACTTGGTCGCGGCCACGCCCTCCTCCGGTGCGGGCCCGGTCGCCTCCTCGTCCGTCGCGGCGACCGCGCCGGCATCGAGCGCCGCCTCCCCGGCCTCCACAGCCCGGGCGCGCCGACGCGCGCCGGCAACCCGGCGCGCACGGCGGTCGGCGTTCTGCGCCGCCGAGCGCGCCTTCAGGCGCGCGATCTGGTCCTCGGGCATCCTCGCCACGATGATCGTGATGTGGCAGGTGCGCTTGCGGATCCGGGTGCCCCGGCCGCGCGCCCGCGTCCGGAACCGCCGGAGCGTCGTACCCTCGTCGGCGTAGCACGACGCCACGAAGAGCTCCTCGGGAAACTGCCCGTCGTTGTGCTCAGCGTTGGCGGCCGCCGACCGCAACAGCTTGGCGACGACGGGTGCCGCCGCCCGATCGGTGTGGTCGAGCAACTCCACCGCCCGCGTGTAGTCGAGCCCGCGCACTAGGTCGAGCACCTCGCGCGCCTTGGAGCTCGACATCCGGCAGTGCCGCAGCACGGCGCGGGTCCCGGGACGCTCGTTCGTCTTGACGGTCATCGTCAGCGCCTCGCCTGGCGTTCCTGGCCCGCGTGGAAACGGAAGGTGCGGGTAGGCGCGAACTCGCCGAGCTTGTGCCCGACCATCGCCTCGGTGACGTAGACGGGGACGTGCTTGCGTCCGTCATGCACGGCGATGGTGTGGCCGACCATGTCCGGGATGATCGTCGAACGCCGCGACCAGGTCTTGATCACGCGCTTCTCGTTCTTGCCGTTGAGGTCGTCGACCTTGCGGAGCAGGTGGTCGTCGACGAACGGTCCCTTTTTCAGGCTGCGGGGCATGCGGTCCTCGTTCGCTTCCTCAACGGCGCGCGCCGCGGCCGCGCCGGCGGCGCACGATGAGCTGATCGGACGCCTTGCGGCGCGCGCGGGTGCGGCCCTCGGGCTTCCCCCACGGCGAGACCGGGTGCCGCCCACCGGAGGACTTGCCCTCGCCTCCGCCGAGCGGGTGGTCGACCGGGTTCATCGCCACGCCCCGCGACTGGGGTCGGACCCCGAGCCAGCGGTTGCGCCCGGCCTTGCCGATCGACACGAGCTCCGCCTCGGCGTTGCCGACCTCGCCGATCGTGGCCCGGCAGTCGATCGGCACCCGGCGCATTTCGGTCGAGGGCAGACGCAGCGTCGCGAGCGTCCCCTCCTTGGCGACGAGCTGCACGCTCATGCCGGCGCCGCGCGCGATCTTGCCGCCACCGCCGGGTCGCAGCTCGACATTGTGGACGACGGAACCGACCGGGATGTACCGCAACGGCAGCGCGTTGCCGGGGCGGATCTCAGCACCGTGGCCGGACTGCAGCACGTCGCCGACGGCGACGCGCTGCGGGGCGAGGATGTAGCGCTTCTCACCGTCGGCGTAGTGGAGCAGCGCGATGCGGGAGTTGCGGTTCGGGTCGTACTCGATCGCCGCGACCCGGGCCGGCACACCGTCCTTCTCCCGCCAGAAGTCGATGACACGGTACTGGCGCTTGTGGCCGCCACCACGGTGGCGGGAGGTCTTGCGCCCGTAGCTGTTGCGACCTCCGGTGGACGGCAGCGGCTCGACGAGGGTGCGCTCGGGCCGGTCCTTCGTGATCTCGGCGAAGTCCGAGACCGACTGGAAGCGTCGCCCGGCGCTCGTCGGCTTGCGTTTGCGAACTGCCATGGCCCGCCCCTCAGCTCTCGAACAGTTCGATGCGGTCTTCGCCGGCGAGGCGCACGATCGCCCGCTTCGTGTCGGGCCGCTGGCCGAAGGTCGAGCTCCGCCGGCTCCTCTTGCGCTTGCCCTTGCGGTTGAGCGTGTTCACGCTGGCGACGTGGACGGCGAAGGTCGTCTCGACGGCGTCGCGGATCTCCTCTTTGCTGGCGCGGGGGTCGACGACGAAAACGTAGGCGCCGTGCTCCATGAGCCCGTAGGACTTCTCCGAGATGATCGGCCGCAACAGCACTGTGCGGTTCGTGGTCATGACTCACCTGGTTCCTGGGTCGGCCGCCGGACCGCCGCCGACCTGGCGGGGGCCTTCCTCGCCGAGGGCGCGGCCTTGGCCGGCGCCTTGGGGGGAGCGAGCGGCGCGGACGCCGCCGGGGCGGCGGTCACCTCGCCGGGCAGCGAGTCGTCGGTGTACACGACAACGTCGGCTGCCAGGAGGTCGTACGCCGTGACCTGGTCGCCGGGCATCGTGAGGACTTCGGGAACGTTGCGGAACGAACGCTCGACCGCCTCGTCCCCGCGTCCGACGACGACGAGGACCCGGCCCGTGCACTCCAGCGCGCGCAGCGCGGCGAGGGCGTCTTTCGTGCGCGGCACCTCCATCGTCCAGCGATCGATGAGTCGCAGGGCACCGGAGCGGGCGCGGTCCGAGAGCGCGCAGCGGAAGGCCTGCTGGACCATCTTGCGCGGCGTCCGCTGGGTGTAGTCGCGGGGCTTCGGGCCGAGGGCGACACCGCCGCCGGCGTAGTGCGGCGCCCGGATCGAGCCCTGCCGGGCGCCACCGGTGCCCTTCTGCCGGTAGGGCTTGGCGGACCCCCCGCGCACCTCGGCGCGGGTGCGCGTGCTCTGGGTCCCGGCGCGGCGCGCCGCGAGCTGGGCGGTGACGACCTGGTGGACGAGGGCCTCGTTCGCCGCGACGCTGAAGAACTCCCGGTCGAGGGTCACGGCACCGAGGACGACGCCCGCCGAGGTCGTGCGGCTGATGGTCACCGGCTCGAGCAGCGTCCCGGCGGGCCTGCGGGCGGTGGCGGCGACGCTCACTTCGCGCCGCCCTTCAGGGCCTGGCGGATCACGACGAGTCCGCCGCGAGGGCCGGGCACGGCCCCCTTGACGAGGACGATCTCGCGCTCGGCGTCGGCCTCGACGACCTCGAGGTTGAGCGTCGTCACCCGCTCGGCGCCCATGCGCCCCGCCATTCGGGTGCCCTTGAAGACGCGGGCCGGTGTCGCGCAGGCACCGACAGAGCCGGGCGCGCGGTGCTTCTTGTGGTTGCCGTGGGCGGCGCCCTGGCCCGAGAAGTGGTGCCGCTTCATCGAGCCGGCGAAGCCCTTGCCCTTCGAGATCGCCGTGACGTCGACCTTCTCGCCAGCCGACAGGATCGACAGGTCGATTTCCTGGCCCACGGCGTAGCCGGACGTGTCGTCGACGCGCAGCTCGACGAGCTTGCGTCCGGCGTCGACACCGGCCCTGGAAAAGTGCCCCGTCTCGGGCTTGTTGAGCGCGCCGGCCCGCCGGAAGCCGTAGGTGACCTGCACGGCGGAGTAGCCCTCGCGTTCGGGCGTCTTCACCTGGACGATGCGCAGGGGCGCGACCTTCACGACGGTGACGGGGACCGCCCGGTTCTCGGCGTCGAAGATCTGGGTCATCCCGATCTTCTCGCCGACGACCGCTTTCAGTGTCATCGTCTCGTCGCTTCTCCGTGTCGGCCCGCCATCCGGGCCCCGTTGTGGTCTCGCCGGACGCGGTCAACCCGCGTCCACCGAGCTCGATGGGATGGCGCACACCACCCCTTCTCACGCGGGCGCTCCGCCCGTTATCGGGGCGGAGCGCAGATCATTCGTGCCGGGCGGTCCCCCGACGCACGAGCGACGGGGCACGCTCGGACTTCGTCCTCGCAGCCCACCGGGAACCGTCCCGGCAAGGCAAGAAATTATATCACCAGAGGTCGCTAGGCCTGCTGGATCTTGATCTCGATGTCGACCCCGGCGGGCAGGTCCAGCCGCTGGAGGGAGTCGACGGTCTTCGGTCCGTGCTCGACGATGTCGACGAGCCGCTTGTGGATCCGCATCTCGAAGTGCTCGCGGCTGTCCTTGTGCTTGTGCGGCGAGCGGACGACCGTGTAGCGGTGCCGCTCCGTCGGCAGCGGGACCGGGCCACTGACCTTCGCCTGGGTGCGCAGCACCGTCTCGACGATCTTCTTCGTCGACTGGTCGACCACCTCGTGGTCGTAGGCCTTGAGCCTGATGCGGATCCGCTGCGCCACGGTTGACTACTTAAGGATCTTCGTCACGCGGCCGGAGGCCACGGTGCGGCCGCCCTCGCGGATGGCGAAGCGCAGTCCCTCGTCCATCGCGATCGGCTTCTGCAGCTCGACGGACATCGACGTGTTGTCGCCCGGCATCACCATCTCGGTCCCTTCTGGGAGCGTGATCGAACCGGTGACGTCCGTTGTGCGGAAGTAGAACTGCGGCCGGTAGTTCGAGAAGAACGGCTTGTGCCGTCCACCCTCGGCCTTGGTGAGCACGTAGACGTTCGCCTCGAAGTTGGTGTGCGGCGTGATCGAGCCCGGTTTGCACACGACCTGGCCGCGCTCGACCTCCTTCTTGTCGATGCCCCGGAGCAGCAGACCGACGTTGTCACCGGCCTGGCCCGAGTCGAGGATCTTGCGGAACATCTCGACGCCGGTGACGACGGTCTTCTGCGTCGGCCGCAGCCCGACGATCTCGACCGTCTCGCCGACCTTGATCTCGCCCTGCTCGATCCGGCCGGTGACCACCGTGCCGCGCCCGGTGATGGTCATCACGTCCTCGACCGAGAGCAGGAAGGGCTTGCTCGTGTCGCGCTCCGGCTCCGGGATGTAGTCGTCGACGGCGTCCAGCAGCTTCAACACGTCCTGCGAGGCAGCCTCGTCGCCGTTCAGCGCCTTGAGGGCGCTCATCCGCACGATGGGAACCTCGTCCCCGGGGAACTCGTACTCGTTGAGGAGCTCGCGCACCTCGATCTCGATGAGCTCGAGGAGCTCCTCGTCGTCGACCATGTCGACCTTGTTCAGCGCAACGACGATCGACGGTACGCCCACCTGGCGGGCGAGCAGCACATGCTCCCGCGTCTGGGGCATCGGCCCGTCATCCGCCGCGACGACGAGGATCGCCCCGTCGATCTGGGCCGCGCCGGTGATCATGTTCTTGATGTAGTCGGCGTGCCCGGGCATGTCGACGTGCGCGTAGTGGCGCTTGTCCGTCTCGTACTCGACGTGGGCGATCTGGATCGTGATGCCGCGCGCCTTCTCCTCGGGCGCGGCGTCGATCTTCTCGAACGCGATGTACTGCACGTTCGGGTTCTTCTCGTGGAGGATCTTCGTGATCGCCGCGGTCAGGGTCGTCTTGCCGTGATCGATGTGACCCATCGTCCCGACGTTGACATGGGGCTTCGTCCGCTCGAACTTCTGCTTGGCCATTGGTGCCGACAGCTCCGTCTGCTCTGGGCAGCGCCCCTCGGCCCTGCCGTTACCTGACTGCGTTGAACCTGCCGGGCTTGTCCGCCCGCTTACTGCCTTGACCCGGGGATTGCGGGCGACCCGCCGTCGACGCCCGTCGACACCGGCCCGACCCGCTCGCTCCGGGTCCTCACTCCCCCGTCGCCCGGGCGACGATCTCCCGGGCGATGGACTCGGGAACTTCCTGGTAGGAGTTGAACTGCATGGTGAACGTCGCGCGCCCCTGAGTGCGAGAACGCAGGTCGGTAGCGTAGCCGAACATGTCCGACAATGGAACCTGCGCCCGGATCACCTGACTTGGCCCCCGCTGTTGCATGCCCTCCACCTTGCCGCGGCGGGCGGACAGGTCGCCGATCACCTCGCCCAGGTGCTCCTCGGGGGTCACGACCTCGACGGCCATGATTGGTTCGAGGACGACGGTGTGTGCCTTGCGGGCGGCCTTCTTCCAAGCGAGCGAGCCGGCGATCTTGAACGCCATCTCCGACGAGTCGACCTCGTGGAACGAGCCGTAGGTGAGCGTCACGCGCTGGTCGACGGCCGGGAAGCCGGCGAGCACGCCGGACTCCATCGCCTCGCGGATCCCGTGGTCGACCGCGGGGATGTACTCCTTGGGGATGACGCCGCCCGTGATCTTGTCGACGAACTCGTAGCCACCGCCGGGGCCAGTCGGCTCGAGGTCGATGACGACGTGGGCGTACTGGCCGTGCCCGCCGGTCTGGCGGACGTAGCGCTCCTCGACCTTGTGGACCCTGTGGCGGATGGTCTCGCGGTAGGCGACCTGCGGCTTGCCGACGTGGGCGTCGACGTTGAACTCGCGCAGCATCCGGTCGACGAGCACCTCGAGGTGGAGCTCGCCCATGCCGGAGATCACCGTCTGGCCCGTGTCATCGTCGGTGCGGACGCGGAAGGTCGGGTCCTCCTCGGAAAGGGCCAGCAGCGCCCTGCCCAGCTTGTCCTGGTCCGACTTGGTCTTCGGCTCGACCGCGACGTGGACGACCGGTTCGGGGAACGTCAGCGTCTCGAGCACGATCGGGTGCGCGGGGTCGCACAGCGTGTCACCGGTCGTCGTGGTCTTCAGTCCCACGACGGCGACGATGTCGCCGGCGTAGATCGCTTCCCGGTCCTCGCGGTGGTTGGCGTGCATCTCGAGGATCCGCCCGATGCGCTCGCGCTTGTCCTTCGTCGAGTTCAGCACCGCCGAGCCCTTGGGGAGCGTTCCCGAATAGACGCGCACGTAGGTGAGCTTGCCGACGAACGGGTCGCTCTGGATCTTGAAGGCGAGCGCCGAGAACCGCTCGTCATCGGCGGCGCGGCGGCTGATGATCTCGTCGCCTCGCAGGCTCCGGCCGATCGTCGGGGGCACGTCGAGCGGGCTCGGCAGGTAGTCGACGACGGCGTCGAGCAGCGGCTGGATGCCCTTGTTCTTGAAGGCCGAGCCGCAGAGCACCGGAACGATCTGGCCGGAGATCGTGCCGACCCGCAACGCCCGCTTGAGGTCGTCGGCGGTGATCTCCTGGTCGTGGACGTACTTCGACATCACCGTGTCGTCGTAGTGCGACATCACATCGACGAGGTCGTGGCGCGCCGCCTCGGTGGCCGCGACGAGCTCTGCGGGGACCTCCTGCTCGTCCCAGTGCTCGCCCTTGTCGGAGTCGTCCCAGACAAGCGCCCTGCGGGCAATCACGTCGACGACGCCACAAAAGGACGCCTCGGCCCCGAGCGGCAGCTCGGTGACCGCCGGGATGGCGCCGAGACGGTCCCGGATCATGTCGACCGTGCGGGCGAAGTTGGCGCCGACGCGGTCCATCTTGTTCACGAAGCAGATGCGCGGGACGTTGTACTTGTCCGCCTGGTGCCAGACCGTCTCCGACTGGGGCTCGACCCCGGCGACCGCGTCGAAGACGGCGACGGCGCCGTCGAGGACGCGCAGCGAGCGCTCCACCTCGACGGTGAAGTCGACGTGACCCGGCGTGTCGATGATGTTGACGGCACAGTCGCGCCAGGGCGCGGTGGTCGCCGCCGAGGTGATCGTGATGCCGCGCTCCTGCTCCTGGATCATCCAGTCCATCGTCGCGGCGCCGTCGTGGACCTCGCCGATCTTGTAGTTGCGTCCGGTGTAGTAGAGGATCCGCTCGGTCGCCGTGGTCTTGCCCGCGTCGATATGCGCCATGATCCCGATGTTGCGGACCCTGGCAAGGGGGGTTGTGCGGGGTGCGGGGTTCGCCATGGATTCGTCTTCTCGTCGGTGCTGCGCAGGTCTGCCTACAGCGTACGGGGCGCGGCGCGTCGCGCGGTGCAAGCGGGGACTGCGGGCTCCCCCGGAGCGGGGTTACCAGCGGTAGTGGGCGAAGGCCCGGTTCGATTCCGCCATCTTGTGGATGTCCTCGCGGCGCTTCACCGCGGCGCCCAACCCGTTGGCGGCGTCGAGGATCTCGTTGGCGAGCTTCAGCGCCATCGTGCGCTCCCGGCGCTGCTGGGCGTAACTCACGATCCAGCGGATCGAGAGCGTCGTCGCCCGCCGCGGGCGTACCTCGACGGGAACCTGGTAGGTCGTGCCGCCGACCCGCCGGGAGCGGACCTCGAGCTCCGGACGGGTGTTGTCGAGCGCCCGCTTGAGCGTCGCCAGGGCGTCGCCCGCCGTCCGATCGCCGACCACGGTGAGGGCGTCGTAGACGATGCGCTGGGCGAGGCTGCGCTTGCCGCGCGAGAGCACCTGGTTGGTGAGCTGCGTGACGAGCACGGAGCGGTAGACCGGGTCCGGCTGGAGCTCGCGACGTGGGGCGGGGCCGCTTCTCGGCATCAGGCTTCCTTCTTGGCGCCGTAGCGGCTGCGCGCCTGGGCCCGGTCGCGCACGCCAGAGGTGTCGAGCGTGCCGCGCACGATCTTGTAGCGGACTCCCGGCAGGTCCTTCACCCGGCCACCGCGCACGAGCACGATTGAGTGCTCCTGGAGGTTGTGACCGACGCCGGGGATGTACGCCGTCACCTCGACGCCGCTCGTCAGGCGCACGCGGGCGACCTTGCGGAGCGCCGAGTTCGGCTTCTTCGGCGTCGTCGTGTAGACGCGGGTGCACACGCCACGCCGCTGGGGCGCGCCCTTCAGGGCGGGCGTCTTGGTCTTCGACCGCTTCGACTCCCGTCCGCTCCTCACGAGCTGGGCGATTGTGGGCACGCGCTTCCTCTCAGGTTTCTCGCAGGTGAACCGGCCGCTGGGCGCGAACGCCCAGCTCAGACGGCGGATGCATCCTAGATGCGGCTCCGGGCTTGTGCAACCGGCGGGCGCGGGCGCGGTCCCTCGGCGCCGCGGTACCGGGTGGAGAACTCAGACGGTGGCCTCCCCGAGGTCCGGGCGCTCGTCGGGCTCGGGCTCCGAGCCGATCGGGCCCTCCTCCCCGACGGGGGCGTCGTCCTGATGGAAGTAGCTGAGCGCATCGTCGACGGCCTGTTCCTCGGAGCCGTAACCGCCGAAGGGCGCGCCCTCAATGTTGCGCAGCCACTCTGCGAGCACGTCGGGACCGGGCTCGGCGAGGTCCGACGACCAGAACGACATCCGCTGGGCGTCCGGCGTCTCGACGGTGACGTTGCGGTAGCGCTCCATCCCGGAACCCGCCGGGATCAGCTTGCCGATGATGATGTTCTCCTTCAGCCCGAACAGGTGATCGGACTTGCCCTCGATCGCCGCCTCCGTGAGGACCCGCGTCGTCTCCTGGAACGACGCCGCCGAGAGCCAGGAGTCCGTGGCGAGCGACGCCTTGGTGATCCCCATCAGTTCCGGACGGCCCTCGGCGGGGCGCTTGCCCTCGGCGACGAGCTCGCGGTTGACGTGGGCGTAGCGCTGGTTGTCGACCCGCTCGCCGGGCAGGAACGTCGAGTCGCCCGCCTCGGCGACAAGGACCCGGCGGAGCATCTGGCGCACGATGAGCTCGATGTGCTTGTCGTGGATCGAGACGCCCTGGTCCCGGTAGACCTTCTGCACCTCCTCGACGAGGTACTGCTGGGTCTCGCGGATGCCCTTGATCTCCAGCAGCTCCTTGGGGTCCTTCGGTCCTTCGATGAGCGACTCGCCGGCCTGGACTTCCTGGCCCTCGGCCACCTCGAGGTGGGCGCGGGCGGAGACAGGGTAGGTCTCCTCCTCGCCGCGGTCACCGACGACGGTCACCCGCCGACCGGACTCGTCCTCCTCGATGCGCACGACACCGGAGGTGCGGGCGAGCACGGCGGCCCCCTTCGGGGTGCGCGCCTCGAACAGCTCGACGACCCGCGGCAGGCCGTGGGTGATGTCCTCGCCGACGACGCCGCCGGTGTGGAAGGTCCGCATCGTGAGCTGCGTGCCGGGCTCACCGATCGACTGCGCGGCGATGACGCCGACCGCCTCGCCGAGCTCGATCGTCCGCCCGGTCGCCAGCGACTGGCCGTAGCAGGCGGTGCAGACCCCTTGCGGGGACTCGCAGGTGAGCACGGAACGAACCCGGATCCTCTCGACGCCGGGGTCGGCGGCGAGCCGCGCGACCTCGCCGTCGCCGAGCATCGTCCCGGCGGCGAGCTCGGTCCCGTCGGCGAACGAGACGCGCTCGGCGAGCACCCGCCCGTAGGCGCGGGTCTCGAGGTACGACCGCGTCCCGGCGGCGTCGGGGACGACCCCCTCGATCCAGATCCCCCGCGCGGTGCCGCAGTCGCCCTCGCGCACGATGAGCTCCTGCGCGACGTCGACGAGCCGGCGGGTGAGGTAGCCGGAGTCGGCGGTGCGCAGCGCGGTGTCGGCGAGGCCCTTGCGGGCGCCGTGGGTCGAGATGAAGTACTCGAGCACGCCCAGTCCCTCACGGAACGACGACACGATGGGGCGCGGGATCATCTCGCCCCGAGGGTTGGAGACGAGCCCTTTCATGCCGGCGATCTGGCGGACCTGCTGCGGGTTCCCACGGGCGCCGGAGTCGACCATCATGTCGAGCGGGTTGAACGCGATCGTCGCCAGCGTCTTCTCCATCGCCCGGCCGACCTCGCTGTTGGCGGAGGTCCAGATCTCGATCTCCTTCTGGCGCCTCTCGTCGTCGGTGATGATGCCGCGCTTGAACTGCGCCTCCGCCTTCTCCGCCTCCTTCTCGTAGCGGTCGAGGATCTTCTCCTTGTCCGGCGGCGTCTTCACGTCGTCGATGGAGATCGTCAGCCCGGAGCGGGTGGCGAACAGGAAGCCGAGCTCCTTGACGCGGTCGAGGCTCTCGGCGACCATCGCCTTCGGGTAGTTCGAGGCGAGCCGCTCGACGATCGAGCCGATCGACGTGGCGCGCTTGCCGACCACGTCGTTCACGTAGCCGAAGTCATGCGGCAGCGCGGCGTTGAAAAAGAGTCGTCCCGGGGTCGTCTCGATCTCGTCCGGCTCCTCGGCGCCCATCTGGTCTCCGTGGCGCAGGCCGTAGAAGTCGAACGGGTAGCCGTCGGGACCGCGGCGCAGCTTGATCTTGGCGTGCAGCGCCACCGAGCCACGCTCGTAGGCGGCCTCGACCTCGTGCAGGCGGCGGAAGACGAGCCCCTCACCCTTGGCCCCGTCGACCAGCAGCGTGAGGTAGTAGACGCCGAAGACCATGTCCTGGGTCGGCACCGTGGTCGGCCGGCCGGTCGCCGGCGAGAGGATGTTGTTCGCCGAGAGCATGAGGATCCGCGCCTCGGCCTGGGCCTCGGCCGACAGCGGCAGGTGCACCGCCATCTGGTCTCCGTCGAAGTCGGCGTTGAACGCCGCGCACACGAGCGGGTGGATCTGGATCGCCTTGCCCTCGATGAGGATCGGCTCGAAGGCCTGGATGCCGAGGCGGTGCAGCGTCGGCGCGCGGTTGAGCAGCACCGGGTGCTCCTTGATCACCTCGTCGAGCACGTCCCAGACCTGGGCCCGGCGGCGCTCCACCATCCGCTTGGCGGACTTGATGTTCGGCGCGATCTCGATGTCGACGAGCCGCTTCATGACGAACGGCTTGAACAGTTCCAGCGCCATCTGCTTGGGGAGCCCGCACTGGTGGAGCTTCAGCGTCGGGCCGACGACGATCACCGAGCGGCCGGAGTAGTCGACACGCTTGCCCAGCAGGTTCTGGCGGAAGCGCCCCTGCTTGCCCTTCAGCATGTCCGAGAGGCTCTTCAGCGGCCGGTTGCCCGGCCCGGTGACCGGGCGCCCCCGGCGGCCGTTGTCGAACAGCGCGTCGACCGCCTCCTGGAGCATCCGCTTCTCGTTGTTGATGATGATCTCGGGGGCGCCGAGGTCCAGCAGCCGCTTCAACCGGTTGTTGCGGTTGATGACGCGGCGGTACAGGTCGTTCAGGTCCGAGGTCGCGAACCTCCCGCCGTCGAGCTGGACCATCGGGCGCAGATCCGGCGGGATGACCGGGATCGCCTGCAGGATCATCGCCCGCGGATCGTTGGCGCGCCGGCCGTCGGCGTCGCGGCGGTTGAAGGCCGAGACGATCTTCAGCCGCTTGATGGCCTTCTGCTTGCGCTGGGCCGACAGCGGGCGCCGGCCGTCGGTCGGGTCGATCGCCTCGCGTAGCTTGATCTCCTCTTCGTCGAGGTCGATCCGGCTGATCAGCTGGGCGATCGTCTCGGCGCCCATGCCTCCCTCGAAGTACTCGCCGTAGCGGGCGTGCAGCTGCCGCCAGACGAGCTCGTCGTCGATGATCTTGCGGGCGTGCAGGTCGCGAAGCTCGTCGAGGGCGCGCCGCGCCGTCACGATCTCGGCCGTGGCACGCTCGCGGACCCCCGTGACCTCCTTCTCGACCGCGCGCTGGCGGGCGCGGATCTCGGACTCCTTGGCGCCTTCGGCCTCGAGGGCGGCAAGCTCCGTCTCGAGGACGGCGAGGCGCCGTTCCGCCTCGACGTCCCGCTCCCGCTCGATCAGGGCGATCTCGGCCGCCAGCTCGACCTCGAGGTTCGGCAGGTCGGCGTGGCGCTTCGCCTCGTCGACGTGGGTCACGAGGTACGCCGCGAAGTAGATGACCTTCTCGAGCTGCTTCGCCTTCAGCTCCTCGCGCGCCTCCGTCCCCATGAGCAGGTACGCCAGCCACGAGCGGGTGCCGCGCAGGTACCAGATGTGGACGACCGGAGCGGCGAGCTCGATGTGGCCCATCCGTTCGCGGCGCACCTTCGAGCGCGTCACCTCGACGCCGCAGCGCTCGCAGATGATCCCCTTGAAGCGGACCCGCTTGTACTTGCCGCAGTAGCACTCCCAGTCCTTGGTCGGACCGAAGATGCGCTCGCAGAACAGCCCGTCCTTCTCCGGCCGCAGCGTGCGGTAGTTGATCGTCTCGGGCTTTTTCACTTCGCCCTTCGACCACGCCCGGATGTCCTCGGCCGTGGCGAGGCCGATGCGCAGCGTGTCGAAATCGTTGACGTCGATCACCTAGAAGCTCCTCTCGGCCGCGCGACGGGCGTCCTCCTCGTCCGAGCCGCGCTCGGGCCGGCTGATGTCGATCCCCAACTCCTCGGCGGTGCGGTACACGTCCTCGTCGATCTCGCGCATCTCGATCTGCTCGCCGGAGACGCCGAGCACCTCGACGTCGAGGCAGAGCGACTGCATCTCCTTGATGAGCACCTTGAAGCTCTCGGGGATGCCGGGTTCGGGGATGTTCTCGCCCTTGACGATCGCCTCGTAGACCTTCACGCGGCCCAGCACGTCGTCGGACTTGATCGTGAGCAGCTCCTGGAGGGCGTAGGCGGCGCCGTAGGCCTCGAGCGCCCAGACCTCCATCTCGCCGAAACGCTGCCCGCCGAACTGCGCCTTCCCACCGAGCGGCTGCTGGGTGATCATCGAGTACGGGCCCGTCGAGCGGGCGTGGATCTTGTCGTCGACCAGGTGGGCGAGCTTCAGGATGTACATGTAGCCGACGCAGATCGGGTTGTCGTAGGGCTCGCCGGTCCGGCCGTTGTAGAGCGTCATCTTCCCGTCGGGCTGGATGAGGCGGGCCGAGCCGTCGGCGGCGTCGTTGTGGAGGTGCTCGAAGATCGACTTGATCGTCGGGTGTCGCCCTGCCTCGGACTTCTCGTCCCAGTGCGCCCCGTCGAAGACCGGCGTCGCGATCCACACCGCCGGGTCCGTCTTCGATCTCGTCTTCTCCTCGTTGCCGCGGGCCGGCGACGTCCCGGTCGTGCTCCCGGCGGCCGAGTTCCAGCCCCAGCGCGCCGCGTAGCCGAGGTGCGCCTCGAGGACCTGGCCGACGTTCATCCGGGAAGGCACGCCGAGCGGGTTCAAGATGATGTCGACGGGGGTCCCGTCGGCGGCGTAGGGCATGTCCTCGAGCGGCAGGATCCGCGAGACGACGCCCTTGTTCCCGTGGCGCCCGGCCAGCTTGTCGCCCTCGGTGATCTTGCGCTTCTGGGCGACGTAGACCCGCACGAGCTGGTTCACGCCGGGCGGCAGCTCGTGGGAGTCGTCCCGGGAGAAGACCCGCACGTCGATCACCTTGCCGGACTCGCCGTGGGGGACCTTGAGGCTCGTGTCGCGCACGTCGCGCGCCTTCTCCCCGAAGATCGCCCGCAGCAGGCGCTCCTCCGGGGTGAGCTCCGTCTCGCCCTTGGGGGTCACCTTGCCGACGAGCACGTCGCCGGGGCCGACCTCCGCCCCGATGCGGATGATGCCGCGCTCGTCGAGGTCGGCGAGGATCTCCTCGGACAGGTTCGGGATGTCCCGCGTGATCTCCTCGGGCCCGAGCTTGGTGTCGCGGGCGTCGACCTCGTGCTCCTCGATGTGGATCGAGGTCAGCACGTCGTCGCGTACGACCCGCTCGGACAGGATGATCGCGTCTTCGTAGTTGTATCCCTCCCACGGCATGAAGGCGACGAGCAGGTTCTTGCCGAGGGCGAGCTCGCCGTTGTGCGTCGAGGGGCCGTCGGCGATCACGTCGCCCGTCTCCACCGCGTCGCCCTCGTCGACGAGCACCTTCTGGTTGATGCAGGTGTTCTGGTTCGAGCGGCGGAACTTGGCGAGCGGGTAGGCCCTCTTACCGAGCTCGGCGCCGTGGCGGTCCTTCTGCCCGGCCCGGTACTCGACGGTGACCTGGTTGCCGGAGATCTCGGTGATGCGCCCCGTCCCGGCGGCGACGATCACCTCGCCGGCGTCCTGGGCGGCGCGGGCCTCGACGCCGGTGCCGATGAACGGCGCCTCCGAGACCAGCAGCGGCACCGCCTGTTTCTGCATGTTGGCGCCCATGAGGGCCCGGTTGGCATCGTCGTGCTCGACGAAGGGGATGAGTGCCGTCGACACCGAGACGATCTGCTTCGGCGAGACGTCCATCAGGTCGACCTCATCCGGCAGGACGTAGTCGACCTCGCTCGTCGTGCCGTACGAGGTCGTCGTGGCGCCGACGCGTACCCCGGCGCCCTGCGGCCCGCGCCGGACGAGCACGCGCTCGCCGCTGAAGCGACCAACACGGTCGAGCGGCGCCGAGGCCTGGGCGATGACGTACTCCTCCTCCTCGTCGGCCGCGAGGTAGACGATCTCCTCGGTGACCCGGCCTTTGGTGACCTTCCGGTACGGGGTCTCGATGAAGCCGTGCTCGTTGACGCGCGCGTACGTCGCCAGGTGACCGATGAGGCCGATGTTGGGACCTTCGGGCGTCTCGATCGGGCACATCCGCCCGTAGTGGGAGGTGTGCACGTCGCGGACCTCGAAGCCGGCTCGCTCACGGGACAGGCCGCCCGGCCCGAGGGCCGAGAGCCGCCGCTTGTGGGCGAGGCCCGACAGCGGGTTGTGCTGGTCCATGAACTGCGACAGCTGGCTCGTCCCGAAGAACTCCTTGATGGCCGCGACGACCGGCCGGATGTTGATGAGCGTCTGGGGCGTGATCGCCTCGACGTCCTGGGTGGTCATGCGCTCCCGCACGACGCGCTCCATGCGCGACAGCCCGATCCGTACCTGGTTCTGGATGAGTTCGCCCACGGACCGGATGCGCCGGTTGGCGAAGTGGTCCTGGTCGTCGAGGCGGTAGCCGGGCTCGCCGTTGGCGAGGTGGAGCATGTAGGTCGAGGCGGCAAGGATCTCCGAGGGGCTCAGCACTCCCTGGCCTGGGGCGGGACGCTCGAGGTCCACCTCGAGGATCTGGGAGATCTTCTCGATCTCGGGCCCGAGCTTGCGGTTCAGCTTGTAGCGGCCGACCCGGGTGAGGTCGTAGCGGCGCGAGTTGAAAAAGGCGTTCTCGAAATACGCCCGCGCCGACTCGAGCGAGAGCGGCTCGCCCGGGCGCGCCCGCTTGTAGATCTCGAGCAGCGCGTCGTCACGGGTCGGGATGAGCTCGCGCTCCTTGTCCCACTGGCTGGCGAGGAAGTCGAAGTGGCGGACGAAGCGCTCGAGGAACGCCTCGTCCTCGTAGCCGAGGGCGCGCAGCAGGACGAACAGCGACAGCCGGCGCTTGCGGGCGACGCGGGTGCCCGCCGTCACGTCGCGTCCCGGCTTCGCCTCGACGTCGAACTCGATCCACTCCCCGCGGTAGGGGTGGACGGTCCCCGTGACGATCGTCTTGGCGTCGCGTCCCGGCTGGAAGATGACCCCGGGCGACCGGACGAGCTGGCTGACGACGACCCGCTCGGTCCCGTTGATGATGAACGTGCCCTTCGGCGTCATCATCGGGAAGTCGCCCATGAAGACGGTCTGCTCTTTGATCTCGCCCGTCGTGGCGTTCATGAACTGCGCCCGGACGAAGATTGGCGCGGCGTACGTCATGTCCTTCGACTTGCACTCGTCGATGTCGAACTTCGGCTCGGGCCGCAGGTCGATGTCCTCGGGGTCGAACTCCAGCTTCAGCTGGAGCTGACCGGTGAAGTCCTCGATCGGACTGATGTCGGCGAAGGTCTCGGCGAGCCCATGGTGCAGGAACCACTCGAACGAGTCGCGCTGGACTGCGACGAGATCGGGCAGCTTCAGGACTTCGTCGAGATTCGCGAAGGAAAAGCGCTCCGGTGTGCGGAAACGTGACGGCAACGGGTTACTCCTCGCGAGAGCAGGTCAAGCTGGAAAACGACCGGTGACTGCGCCGCGGGCGCGCGTCACCGCACGGCAAGATCTAGAGCGCGACCGACGAGCACGACAGGACACAGCATAGGCGCGCGTACAAAAAAGGACAACGCGGGCGCGTCTGTCCCTGCCGCAGGGTACGGGACCCGAGGGGCGGGGTCAAGGTGCCCCCACCAGGGACAACCGGAGGTGTCGCCTCCGGCCCTCCCCACCAGCCACTACTTGAGCTGGACCGTCGCGCCGGCCCCTTCGAGCTGCGCCTTCGCCTTCTCGGCCTCGTCCTTCGAAACCTTCTCCAGGACCGACTTCGGCGCGGCGTCGACGAGATCCTTCGCCTCCTTGAGGCCGAGGTTCGTGAGCGCGCGCACCTCCTTGATGACCTGGATCTTCTTCTCACCGGCCGCCGCGAGGATGACGTCGAACTCGTCCTGCTCCTCGACCTCGACCTCGGCTCCGGCTGCCCCACCGGCGGCCGGAGCCGCCGCCACGGCGACGGGTGCCGCCGCGGTCACGCCGAACCGCTCCTCGAACTCCTTCAGCAGGTCGGCAAGCTCGAGGACCGTCATCTTCGCGATCTCGTCGAGGATGCTCTGTTTCGTCGCCATCGTGGTTCCCTTCCTGTTTTCGATCTGGATGACCTGGTCACACCGGCTCAAACGCCGGCGTCGTCGGACCCTTCCGCCCCCGTTGGTTCCGCGGCGGGCTCTTTCGGCGCGGCCTCGGCGGCCACCGGCTCGGCGGAGACCTCGCTCGTCGCCACCTCGGGGACGTCGGGCGCGGCGGGGGCCCCGTCGGACTCGGCCTCGGACGCGACGGGCTCGGCGGGGGCGACCTCGTCGGACGAGACCGCGGCATCGACCCCCGCGACGGCCTCGGGGCCGACCGGGGCGTCCGCGGCCGCGACACCTCCGCGCTGCTCGATGAGCGCCGCCAGCCCGTAGGCGAACTTGCGCGGCAGCGCCGCCAGCAACCCCGCGAAGGCCTGCATCGGCGCCGCCAACGCTCCGGCGATCTGGGCGAGCAGCACCTCGCGGGAGGGCAGGTCGGCGAGCGCCGAGGTCTGCGCCGCGTCGAACAGCCCGCTCCCGACGAGGGCGCCCTTCACGACGAGCTTCGGGTTCGTCCGGGCGAACTCCTTCAGCGCCTTGGCGACCGACGAGACGTCACCGGTGACGAAAGCGAGGGCGGTCGGGCCGTCGAGCAGGTCGTCGAGCGAGTCGAGACCACTGTCGTGGGCCGCTCGGCGGACGAGCGTGTTCTTGTAGACCTTGAAGTCGCCCCCGGCGGCGGCGAGCGCCCGGCGCAGGACCTGGAGCTGGGCGACGGACAGGCCCCGGTACTCGGTGACGATCGTGGCGCTGGCGGAACTCAGCCGGGCCCGCACGTCATCGACGACCGCGACCTTCTCCGGCCGTGGCGTGCGCACTTCAGTCTCCACGTTCGCTCCCTCCGGACTGGCCGGTTGGCGGCGCGGCGCGGGCGGCGAGACGGGGAAGCGGTGGTGCTGCTTGCCTCGTCAGGCGGGCTCTCGCCCTTTCGGCGCCCGTGGCGCACCGGATGTCTCAGGCTCGTGCGGGCTGGGCCCGCTTGTCGGCAGACAATCTACACGGCCCGCCGCGGCCCGCACTACGCCGTGGCGACCAGATCCTCGTCGGTGATCCGGATCCGGCTCGTGTCGATCGGCACGCCGGGCCCCATCGTCGACGCCAGCGTCACCGAGCGCACGTACTTGCCCTTGGCGGTGGCCGGCTTCGCCCGTTGCAGCTCGTCGAGCACCGCCCGGACGTTCTCGAGCAGCCGGGCCCGGTCGAACGACGCCTTGCCGACCCGGAGGTTGATGTTCCCGGTCCGGTCGGTCCGGTACTCGACGCGGCCGGAGCGGAATTCGGCGACGGCGGCGGCGACGTCGTTCGTGACCGTCCCGGTCTTCGGGTTCGGCATCAGGCCGCGGGGACCGAGCACCCGGCCGAGCCGCCCGACCTGCGACATGAGGTCGGGGGTCGCGATCGCCACGTCGAAGTCCAGGAAGCCTTCCTTCTCGACCCGGGCGATCAGGTCGTCGGCCCCCACGACGTCGGCGCCCGCGGCCCTCGCCGCGGCGGCGGATTCGCCCGCCGCGAACACGGCGACCCGCACGGTGCGGCCGGTCCCGGCGGGAAGTGTCAGCGAACCGCGCACGATCTGCTCGGCTCGCCGCGGGTCGACGCCGAGGCGCACCGCCAGCTCGATCGTCTCGTCGAACTTCGCCGTCGCGAGGCTCTTCACGAGATCGACCGCCTCCGCCGGCGAGTAGAGCTGCTCGCGATGCAGCCGCTTCAGTGCGTCGAGGTAACGCTTGCCCTTGTTCGACATCGATTCCGTCCTCATCTGTCCTTGTGGCTGGGGCCCGCTCAGCGCGAGACGGTGATTCCCATCGACCGCGCCGTGCCCTCGACCTGCCGTTTCGCGGCCCCGAGGTCGTTGGCGTTGAGATCGGGGAGCTTCACTTTCGCGATCTCGGCGAGCTGGTCGTCGGTGATCGTCCCGACCTGTTCGCGGCCGGCGAGGCCGGTCCCCTTCTCGAGCCCGGCCGCCTCGCGCAGCAACACCGCCGTCGGCGGCGTCTTCAGGATGAAGCTGAACGTTCGGTCCTCGTAAATCGTGATCTCGACCGGGATGATCGTGCCCCGCTTCGACTCGGTCGCCGCGTTGTACTGCTTGCAAAACTCCATCGTCTGGACGCCGTGGGGTCCGAGCGCGGTCCCGACCGGGGGCGCGGGTGTCGCCGCCCCCGCGGGGAGCTGGATCTTGACGACGGCGGTGACTCGCCTGCGGGCCATGGAGACTTCTTTCCTCTCGCTACGAACCTAGAGCTTGGCGACCTGACTGAATTCCAGCTCGACGGGCGTCTCCCGCCCGAAGATGTTGACGAGGACCTTCAGCTTCAGCTGGTCCTCGTTGATCTCGGCGACCTCGCCGGTGAAGTCGGCGAACGGCCCCTCCTTCACGCGCACCGTCTCGCCGACCTCGTGCTCGAGGCGGGGGCGGCGGGCACGCGGGCTCTCGGCGCCCTCCTCGCGGGCCTGGAGGATGCCCTCGACCTCGGCACGTGACAGTGGCGTCGGCTTCGTACCGGGACCGACGAAGCTCGTCACCCCCGGGGTCTGGCGGATCACCGACCAGGAGTCGTCGTCGAGCTCGCACCGGCACAGCAGGTAGCCCGGGAAGACCTTCCGCAGGACGGTGACCTTCTTGCCGCCCTTGAACTCGACGACCTCCTCCATCGGGATGACGACCTCGTAGATCCGCTCCTCCATGTTCATCGAGGCGATCCGGCTCTCGAGGTTCGACTTCACCTTGTTCTCGTAGCCGGCGTAGGTGTGGACGACGAACCACTCGCCGGGCCGGTCGAAGGGGCTCGGGGGCCGCGGCACCTCGAACCCGACGAACTCCTCGAACTCGTCGGCGGACCCGGTACCGGACTCCTCGGACGGCCCCGTCCCGGGGACCTCGTCTCCCGGTGCCGCGGCCTGGGCGGCGAGGGCGGGCGCCACTGGCTCCGCGGCCTCGGGCTGCTCCGGCGGGGCCGTGCCGGGGTCGCCCGTGTCTTCGGGCGCGACCGACGCGAGCTCGTCGGCGGTCGTCTCGTCGTCGTGTGCGTCGGTCGTCATCGCCATCGTCGCCTGTCGTTCGCCTGTCTCACCCGCATGCGGATCTCGTCATCTGGTTCTCGCCGACCACCGGGTCCGGCCCGCCCTGCCCCCGGCAAACCCGCGTCCGCCCGGCCCTCACTTGGGGAACAGGTGGAGCACGCCCCGCGCGAACACGTAGTTCAGCCCGAAGATCAACAGCGCGATGAACACGAGCGTCGTGAGCACGACGGTCGAGTACGTCACGACCTCGTCCCGGCGCGGCCAGAGGACCTTCGAAAGCTCGGAACGGACCTCTCGAAGGTAGGTGCCCACCCGACGGGGGAAGCTGGCCCGCTCGCGCTCGGGTGCGCGGCGCGAGACCGCCGCCGGGGGGACGCGCCTCGCGGGCGTCCCGTCGGCCCCGATCTGGCCTTGTCGCTGGAGGAGCCGCCTCGTCTCTCTGTTCACTTCGTCGTCCTCGTGTCGGGCGGGTGAGCAGGGCAGGAGGGACTCGAACCCCCAACCGCCGGTTTTGGAGACCGGTGCTCTGCCAATTGAGCTACTGCCCTAGAAGCGACGCGCACATCCGTTTCGGCGCGCACGTGCCGCACCGCCTTGGGCCGTACGACGTTATCACCGGCCCGGTCGCGGGCATCCATCGAGGTGCACGCCAGCCGCGCCGGAATCGGGAGGGCACCGCTCACGACGGGACCGGGTCGGCGGGGCGGCCGCCGGTCGCTACCGGGTCTCTTTGTGCAGGGTGTGCTGCTTGTCGTAGCGGCAGTACTTGCGCATCTCGATGCGCTCGCGGTCGTTCTGCTTGTTCTTCGTCGTGATGTAGTTGCGGCGCTTGCAGACCTCGCACTCGAGGGTGACCTTGATCCGCTTCTCGTTCTTCGCCACCGAACGCTCCTCACCTCGCCTGGCGGCGCCGCCGTCGCCAGTGCGCCGTACACCCTAGAGCCTCCCGCACGCGCCCGTCCCCGGGCGGGGCCTGGTAGCGGCGGCCGGACTCGAACCGGCGACCCCACGATTATGAGCCGTGTGCTCTTACCAACTGAGCTACGCCGCCTGGACTGCGAGCCCCCTGTCGGAATCGAACCGACGACAACAGCCTTACCATGGCTGTGCTCTGCCGACTGAGCTAAGGGGGCAACGGGCCTATCGCCGGCCCGGCGGGTCGCATATTACCCGCGACGTCGTGCCCGGCGTCGCCGGACCTCGCCTTGCGCGCGCCGCTCGGTAGTGTCATCGGCGTGGAGATTCGCACGGCGCGCCTCGAAGACGCCGAGGCGATCCGCACGATCTACAACGCCGAGGTGGTCGGGTCGACGGTCACCTTCGACCTGGTCGAGCGGACCGCCACCGAACAGGACGACTGGATGGCGCAGCACTCCGGCGTCTACGCCCTCGTCGTCGCCGAGGAAGGCGGCGAGATCATCGGCTTCGCCTCCGTCTCGCCGTACCGGCCGCGACCCGCCTACTCGACGACGGTCGAAGACTCCATCTACGTCTCCCGGGCCCACCGGGGCCAGGGGATCGGCAGGGCGCTCCTGACCGAGCTCGTCGCGCGCGCCCGGATGCACGGCTTCCACTCGATGATCGCCCGGATCGTCGGCGATCACGACGCCTCGATCGCGCTCCACCGGTCGTGCGGGTTCGAGCTCGTGGGCACCGAGCGCGAGGTCGGGCGGAAGTTCGGCCGCTGGCTCGACGTCGACCTGATGCAGCTGCTCCTCTGAACCGCTACGGCGAGCGCACCAGCTCCCGGGGCGCCGGACGGGACCGCGGGTACCTTGGGCGCAGGAAGAACGCGCCGATCGCGACGAGCGTGAGGCAGGCGAACGCGACGAGCACACTGTTGGCAGAGCTGATCTCGTTGACGAAGACCCGTCCGCCCGTAAGGCCGAGGAAACATGCGATCCCCGACACTCCGATGAGCATCTTGCGGGTGAGTCCCACAGCGACCGGCGCGAGGAAGACGAAGGCCCACGACAAATACCAGAGCTGGACGACCGGCCCGAGGACGACGACGGCGAACAGGCTCCAGCCGAGCGCCTGCAGAGACCCGATCCGCTCCGAGCGGAGGAGCAGCCAGAGCCCGATCAACCCGGCGAGGCATGCCGCCGAACCCCGCACGACCGTGAGGATCACGTGGACGTGGTTGCCGAAGCCGAGCGCCGTCACGAAATGGGCAGCCACGAGGGCGATCCCCGTCGCTGGGTCGAGCCAGGAGCGGACGGTGTCGGGGTTCGTCAGCCCGCCGACCCACCCCCATCCGAGGCTGGCGGCCTCGGAGATGCAGACCATCGTCGCCAGCGCGATCAGCAACGCCGTCGCCACGGGCCGCACGCGTTCGCGCACGCTGCGCCCGGGCCCCAACCACTCCCAACCGATGTAGACGACACCGATAAGGGCCGGGACCTTCACGGCGGCGGCAAGCCCGCAGATCACGATGCCGGCGACGGGCCGTCCCCGCCGGGCGAGGGCGTACCCCACAGCGAGGAAGCCAAGCATGAGCGCGTCGTTGTGCGCGCCGGCGATCAGGTGGAGCAACACGAGTGGGTTGAGAGCCGCGAGCGCAAATGCCACCGCCGGGTCCCGGTGGATCGAGCGCGCGATCGGCGGGACGGCGACCGCGAAGAGGACCACCCCCCCAAGGGCTAGGAAGCGCAGGCCGACGACCGAGGCCAGCAGGTTGTGGTGCGCGACAACGACGATCCAGCCGTCGACGACGAGGAAGAGCGGGCCGTACGGCGAGGTCAGGTGGTTCCACAGCGGGTCGACGAGGCGCGTGAAGGGCGTCGAGCCGATCACGCTCGTGCCGTACAGGTACGGGTTGAGGCCGTGCGACATCATCTCGCCCTGGGCGGCGTAGTCGTAGACGTCCTTGCTGAAAAGCGGCGCGACGAACAGGAGCGGTAGCACCCAGGCGGCGAAGACCGGCCAGAGGCGGGCGACGGGGATGCCGGGCCGGCCCGAGGTCAGCTTGATGACGTCCCACCAGGCGCGCAGCAGAAGAACGATGCCGCCGTAGACGGCGACGACGCCGAAGAAGAGCCACTGCCCGGGCGGGGGCGTGTAGCTCTGGACGAGGGCGGGCGCCGGGATGCCGAAGTACCACGAGCCGGCGAGCTTCGACGTGAACGGGGAGTCCTGCTGCGTCGCGCCGAGGAAGATCGCCGTCGTGGCGACGAAGCCCATGAGCGCCGGGCGGGCGAGCAACCACCCGAGCTTGGTGACGCCGGGCTCGTAGGGCTCGACCGGCCTGGCGGGCTGGCGCCACCGCCCGGACTCCGAGTCGGCCCACTGCCAGGCCGTCCGCAGCCGCGCGAGGGCCTTCGGCCCGGAACCGGCGTGCCCGCGAAGGCGCTGCCGGAGTCCGCCTTGCTGTGCCGCCCCGGGTTGGACGGCCACGGTCTGCCGCTCGAGATGACCCGTCGACACGCCTTGAGCCTAATGACTCGGTCCCCACGGGATGTGGGGCGGGCCGCGCCACGGTGGTCGCCCGGGCCCGACCCGTTGGGATACGGTCCCCACATGACGCCGCGAGCCCCCCGACCAGGTCCCCGCCGGGCGCGGTCGGCGGCCCACCTGCCTGCCGGCGGCGACTGAACCACCCGTGCGTGCCGGGCGGCTGACCCGCGGAGACTGGATCGCGCTCGGCTTCCTCGTCGGACTGCCGCTCTTCGTCCTCGCGATCCCCGCCGCGCTCGGCTACCCGCTGCTCACCGGTGACGAGGTGATCCAGAACTACCCGCTCCGGGTGCTCGCCGGCGAGATCATCCGCCACGGCCACCTTCCCGTGTACGACCCCTTCGACTGGGGTGGGACGCCGCTCCTCGCCTCGTCCAACTCGGGATCTCTCTACCCCGACATCGTGCTCTTCGCCGTCTTCCCTCCGCTCGTCGCCTGGGTCGCCGCCGAGGTGGCCGCCTTCGCCGGCGCCGCCGTCGGGCTCTACGCCTTCCTCCGTTTCGGCGGTCTACGCCCGCTCAGCGCCGCCGTCGGGGGCGCGGCGTTCGGGCTCGGCGGCTTTGTCACCTCCCAGGCCGTCCACCTCGACGTCCTCGAGACGGCGGCGTCGATCGCCTGGGTCCTCGTCGCCGTCGAACGCGTCACCCACGGGCCCGACCGGCACCGGCTGGCCTGGACAGCCCTGCTCGGGGCCGCCACGGCGGCGACCCTGCTCGCCGGGAGCCCGGAGACCGCGGTCTACGCCGCCCTCGGCGCCGTCATCTACGCCTGCCCGGCCTGGTGGCACTCGGGCAGGCGGTCGGCGACCGCCGCCCATCTTGCGGTCGGCGGCGGCGCCGGCGCCCTCGTCGGCGCCGTGCAGATCCTGCCCACGGCGCGCTTCGTCGCCGTCTCGCAGCGCTCCCATGTCGCCTACAGCTTCCTCACCTCCGGGTCGCTCCGCCTCGACCAACTCCCCCTGCTCCTCGCGCCCCACATCCTCGGTGGGGGCCCGATCGGGCTCGCCCCCTACGTCGGGAGCTACAACCTCGCCGAGATCGACGCCTATCCCGGCATACTCGCCCTCATCGCCGTCGTCGCCCTGGCCTGGCGGTGGCGGTCGCCGCAGGCGTCGCGCATCCGCATCTGGTACCTGATCGGGGCCGCCGGGCTCGTCATCGCCGTCGGGTCGGCGACGCCACTGCCGCACCTGCTCGCGCGACTCCCCATCCTCGACGACAGCCGCCTCCCGAGCCGCGCCCTTCTGCTCGTCGCCCTCGCCTCGTCGGTCCTCTATGCCCACTGGGTGGCGGAGGTCCTCGATCCCGGGAGCGTGCTCCCCGTAGCGCGGCCACCGGGGCCCGGCTCGTGGCGCCTCCGCCTGGAGCGCTCCTCGGCGCTCGCCGTGCCCGGGGCGATCCTCCTCCTGCTCGCCACCGTCGCCATCGGCGGCAAGACGGTCGCGCGCGCCTTCACCCGGGGAGGGCTCGGGCCGTGGACGGTCGCCCGCGTCGCGCCCTATCTCGTCGTCGCCGCCCTCGTCGCGCTGGCCGCGGCGTGGTTCCTTGTCTTCGGACCGGGGCTCGTGCGGCGGCGCCGCGTCGCCGCCCTCGTCGCGCTGGCCGTCGTGGACCTCGTCGTGTTCCTCGCCAACCAGAGCTCGCTCGCGCCGGTGCGGGCGAGCGAGCTCGGCCAGCCCAGCCGGCTCGAGCGCGAGCTCGCCGCCGCCGTCGGCAAGCACGGGCGCTTCCTCGTCGTCGACCACCTCCGTCGCGGCGGTGCCGAGCTGAACGAGATCGGGGCGCCGAACCTCAACGTCTTCACCGGGCTAGCCAGCGTCCAGGGCTACGGCTCGCTCACGTGGGGCCCCTACGCGCAGGCGACGGGGACGCACGGCCAGAACAGGGCGGCGCCCGGGGCCTTCTCGACGGGTGTTTTCGACTCGCTCGACGTTCGGGCGCTGCTCGTGCTGCCCTGGGCGTTCGAGTCCCGGGTGACACCGGCAAACCCGGGGGTCGTGCGCATCGCGCGCGCGACCCCGACGACGCGCTACTTCGGGGGCGCGGTCGACGTCACCTCGGTCCGGATCGCGGGCGGGCGGGGCTGGCCGCCTTCCGCCCTCGGCGCCGAGGCGCGCGGCATCCGGCTGCTCGGCATGCACCGGCAAGGCGCGCCGGCCCGCGTCGTCGTCGGCGCGCGAGAAGCCACCGCCTACTTCCGGCCCGGGCTGCGCAGCTTCGGGCTCGTGCTCCCCGCGGCCGGGACGGCACCTCGCAGTGTCGCCGTCGAGGTGGCACGACCCGGCGGCCGACCGTTCTCGCCGACCGGGCTGCTCGCCGCGACCGTGACGCCGCCGCACTGGCGGATCGCCGGGTCGCTCGGGGTCTACCTCCTGCTCACCGACACCCGCGCCTACGGCCCGCTCACGACCTTCGCGCCGTCGGGGACGAGACGCCTCGCCGCCGACGTGCGGGTCGTCTCCTCGTCGCCCTGGACGCCCGCCGAGACGGTCGAAGTGGACACCGCGCGACCAGTGCTCCTCGTCCGCGGCGTCGCCGACCTCCCCGGCTGGCAAGCCACGGTGACCAGCGGGGGCCGCGTCGAACGGGTCCGACTGCGCCGTTACGGCGTCGTGCAGGCGGTCGAGCTCGCGGCGGGGCGGTCGGTCGTCACCTTCCGCTACCAGCCGCCGGGGCTGTCGACCGCCCTCGCGCTCGCCGCCGTCGGCTGCGCGCTCCTCGCCGCCCTGGGGCTAGTCGACCTGCGGCTCGCCCGGCGGCGCCGAACGCCCACCTGACGGCTCACCCGGGGCGCGCCAGAACGGCAGGTCGAGCAGCGCCAAGAGCACAAGGGCGACCCCGGCCGCGCTCACCACGTACCACGGCCACGGTCCGAGCAGTCGCAGCACCGTCCACTCGCCCGGGGGGCGCCGCAGGAACATGTAGTTGGCGCCCGTCACGCCGTCGATGAGCCCGACGAAGGCCGTGTAGGCCGCGGTGATCGCGAACACCCGAACGACCGCCCTGGGGCGCGGCCGGATACCCATCCCCACGACCAGGAAGAAGGCCGCGAGCACGATCCCGACGTGGCCGACGACGTACTCGAAGAACACGAGATGTGGGAAGGCGACGCCAAGGTCCGGGGTCAGCACCGCCTGCAGCGTCCCGGCGAGCCCGACGAAGTAGGTCAGCTCGACGAGCAGCGGGATCCGCCACCAGCAGGCGATCGCGGCCACGACGACCCCCGCGTTGCAGAGTGCGAGCGGCAGCGAGGTTTCCACCGACCACGTCCTCGCCACGACGAGACCGACGCTGTAGGCGACGATGTCCGCCGCGAGCGCCAGGCCGACGAGGCGCGCGACGACGATCCGCCAGGGACCGGGACGGCGCCGGGCCGCGACGCACAGCCCGGCGCACACCAGCGCGCCCAGCCCGACGGCCGACCAGTAGGCGGTCGGGGAGACGACGGCGAACACCCCTCCATCCTGGCGCGATCACCCCGCCACGTCGGCGCGCGAAAACGACGGGGACGGATGGAACAATCGTGCCGCTTCCGTTGTTGGACAAACTGGGTCCGAAAGAGGCCCACCGGGGCGGTCGGCAACTATGGCAGTTATCGACCTCCCCGACCGAAGGACGAGTCTGGGGGTTGTCCGGGCAGCTGTCCGGGCAGGCATTGACAGCGGAAGACCGCAATCGCTCAGGGTGTTGCGGTGCACAGGAGCAGGGTGGGCTCGCTCTCCGCCGCTGTCAGAGGCCCTCGCCCTTCGGGACAGGCGAATACGGGGTGCCCGTTCCGTGTGATGGCGGGACGGGCGCCTCGTCGCGTCGGCGGCCAGCGCCCGCCGGCCGTCCGACACCGGGGCGAGGGGGAGGCGACCTCCGGCCGGGAAGAACCCGTTACTTCCCTGCCCCGCAAAGCCGCGGCGCCTAGTACCGGGGCGGGACCGCCCTGCCGGACCGGGACCCCTTCTGGGCCGGGTGCCGGGTCCAGCTGTCGACGAAGGCGTGGGCCCGATGGCACGCCTCCGACACCGAAGCGCCTTGCGAGTACGAGTTCCGGGCGACGGTGGCAGCCCGGTTGGCGGTGGCACCATCGCCCGGCCGCTCCTCGATGACCCACGAGCGGACTGCTTCCGCGAGCAAGCGGTCGTTCCTCAAGGCAACCACCTCCCCCCCGAAGCTAGGCCCACGCCACCCCGGGCGACAATCCGCGCTCCCGCCTCCAGTCCGGCTGCCGGCGCCGGGGACCGGTCCGCCCGCCGGGCGGGTGTTGACCTCGTCCCTCCCGGCACGCCCACCCGGTGCAAACACGCAGGTCCTGGCGTTGGCGATGAGGACGGGATCGACCTAGCCGGTATCGTCGGGGCGCCCGGGGGTGCCTCGGGGTCACCGGCGATGCGCTCGCCCGCCGACGAGGCGCCGCGACTCGGCAGCACCACGAAAACGAGGACCGCCGCGCCGGCGACGACGATGCCGCCGACCAGCTGGGCCAGGTCCATCCCGCTCACGAAGGCGTACCTGGCGAGCCGGGCGAGGGCAGCACCGACCGACCCGGCCCGGCCGGCGACGGCGAGGGCGCCGCCGAGCGACCCGGTGATGACATGGCGGACCGATTGCGGCATCTTGTAGGCCGACAGCACCCGGGTCAGCCGGTCGGCGTACCGGGTGTTGAGAATGCTCCCGAACACACCGACGCCGAGCGCGCCCCCTGTCTGCAGCACGGTGCTGTTCGTGGCCGAGCCCACGCCGAGCTGGGAGAGCGGGAGCGACCCCATCACCGACTCCGTGCACGGCGCCAGCGCCAGCCCGACCCCGGTGCCAATCACAAAGAGCGCCGGGAGCGCGTCGAGGTACGTGCCGTGGACGGTGATCCGCGAGAGCAGCACGAAGCCGACGGCGATGGCCGCAAGGCCCGCGAACACGACCGGCTTCGTGCCCACGTGGCGGACGGCGAGGGTCGAGGCCGGCGCCGCGAACAGCAGCACCGCGGCGATGGGCGCGATCCGCAGGCCCGTCTGCAACGGGCTGTAGCCGAGCTCGAACTGCAGGTACTGGGTGAGCAGGAACAGCGCCCCCATGAGGGCGAAGATCACGAGACCCATCGCCCCGATCGCGGCGGAGAAGCGACGCGATCTGAAAAACGAAAGCTCGAGCATCGGATGCGTCGAGTGACGCTCCCACCAACCGAAAGCGGCAAGGACGACGGCCGCGGCCGCGATCGCCCCGATGATCGCGGGCGAGGTCCAGGCTCGGTTGGGCGCCTCGATGATCCCCCAGAGCAGGAGGCCCATGCCGAGGATCGAGAGCAGGGCACCGACGAGATCCGGCCGCTTGCTCTCCGGGTTGAGGGAGTTCGGCACGAACCAGGCCGCGGCGCACAGTCCCACGAGCGCGATCGGCACGTTGACCAGGAAGACCGACCCCCACCAGTAGTGGGCGAGCAACCAGCCGCCGGCCACGGGCCCGATGGCGACGCCGAGGCCGGTCGTCCCCGACCAGATGCCGATCGCCTGGAGCCGTTCGTCGTCGGCCGTGAAGACGCTGCCGAGGATCGACAGCGTCGAGGGCATGATCGCCGCGCCACCGATCCCCATGAAGGCGCGGGCGGCGATGAGCCGGTCCGGCGTCGTGGCGAAGGCCGAGGTCGCGGAGCCCGCGGCGAACAGCGCGAGGCCGGCCATGAAGACCCACTTGCGCCCGACCCGGTCGCCGAGACTGCCGACGACGAGCAGCAATCCGGCGAAGACGACGACGTAGGCGTCGACCATCCACTGCAACTGGCTCGACGTGGCGTGCATCGCGCGCACGATCGACGGGAGGGCGACGTTGAGGATCGTGCTGTCGAGGCTGACGACCAGCAGGCTGACACAGAGCACCGCGAGGATGACGCGTCGGTGGAGCGGCCGCGACAAAGCGACCGGGTCCGGTGCCGAAAGCGCCGTGCCGGCCCCGCGGCCGGCCGCGGTGGGCGCCATCGGCTCAGATCGGTCCGCGCCGGCGCGCCGGGCCAGAGAACAAGGTCCCACACCCCGCACCGGGGACGGCGGACCGGCGACGGGAACGCCGGGAGGGTGCCGCGCCTTCGCGCCGCGCGCGGGCGACGTTCGACGAAGACATCACCGGAACCGGCACAAGACCGGCTTTTCAGCTGGAATAAGTGGGCCGGGTAGGATTTGAACCTACGTAGGCAGTGCCAGCAGATTTACAGTCTGCCCCCGTTGTCCGCTTGGGTACCGACCCGCGAAACGACGAGGATAACCGATGGCAACACCCCCGCGGTGGGCCGGGCGACGCACGCCGCAGCCGTCCGGAGGCGGGTCGCCGCCACCGGTAGCGTGGGGGCCATGCCGAGCTTCGATGTCACCTCCGAGATCGACTACCAGGAAGTGCGCAACGCCGTCGACCAGGCTTCCCGCGAGGTCGCGACGCGGTTCGACTTCAAGAACACCGGCGCCTCGCTCGAGCTCGAGCCGCACGAGATCGTCCTCAACGCCCCCACCGAGGACCGCCTGCGCGCCCTTTCCCAGGTGCTCGAGGAGAAGCTCGTCCGCCGCCAGGTGTCGCTGAAGGCCCTCTCCTACGGCAAGGTCGAAGAGGCCGCCAAGGCGACCGTCCGCCAGCACGTCGCCCTGCAGGCCGGGATCTCGGCCGACCACGCACGGCGGATCAACAAGATCGTGAAGGAGCTCAACCTGAAAGGCGTCACCTCCCAGGCCCAGGGCGACCAGGTGCGCGTCTCGGGCAAGAAGCGCGACGACCTCCAGGCCGTGATCGCCCGGCTGAAGGCCGAGGACCTCGGCATCCCGATCCAGTTCGGCAACTTCCGCGACTGATCGGCGGCGCCTCGGGGCGGTGGGCTCGCCGTGCTCCCGCCGTCGGGGCGCAGGCCGGCCCGAGCCCGTCAGTGGAAGATGAGCGTCGCGGCCCTCGCGAAGTCGATGAGCGGCTGGGGCCAGACCCCGAACACGACGGTCACGCCGACCGTCACGGCGAGGGCGAGGGCGGTCGATGGCGCCACGACCAAACGGTCGACACGGGCGCCGACGAGGGTCGCGACGCCCCCGTCCGGGACCCTCGCCGACGGGACCTCCCCGGCGGCCTCGTCGGCGGGCCGGCCCGAGAGCATCAGCAGCACGAGGCGCAGGTAGAAAAAGACGGCGATCGCCGCCGAAGCCATGGCGATGACGGCGAGGGCGTAGCTGTGCGCGTCGACGGACGCCGACACGACGTAGAACTTGGCGAAGAACCCCGTCGTGAACGGGACGCCCGCCTGGGCGAGCAACAGCACCCCGAAGACAGTCGCCAGCAGCGGGTTGCGAGCGGCCAGACCCCGGTAGTCCTCCAGGTCGTGACGGCGGTCGCCCTTGGCCCCGACGACGCCGACGACGGCGAAGCTGCCGAGCACCATGAAGGCGTAGGCGAACACGTAGTAGACGCCCGCCGCCACACCCTTCGTCGTCGCCGCCTGCAGGCCGACGAGGACGAACCCGGCGTGGTTGATCGACGAGTAGGCGAGCATCCGTTTCACGTCGCGCTGGGCGAGGGCGACCGTCGCGCCGCCGAGGAGCGTCACGGCGGCGATCGCCCAGATGAGCGGCTGCCAGTCCCCGCGCAGCGTCGGGAACGTCGCGACGAAGACCCGCAGGAACGCCGCAAAACCCCCGGCCTTGGCGAGCGCCGCCATGAAGCCCGTCACCGGGGTCGGCGCCCCCTGGTAGACGTCGGGGGTCCACATGTGGAACGGCACCGCCGCCACCTTGAACGAGAAGCCGACGAGCAGCAGGGCGATCCCGGCGAGCAGCACGCCGTTGGCGGTGATCACGTTGTGGGCGAGGAAAGCCCCGATCTCCGGCAGGTTCGTCGACCCGGTCGCGCCGTAGACGAGGGCGATGCCGTAGACGAAGACCGCCGAGGAGAAGGCCCCCAGGACGAAGTACTTGATCGCCGCCTCCTGCGAGGTCTGGCGGCGGCGGTCGAAACCCGCCATCACGTAGAGCGGGATCGAGAGCACCTCGAGGGCGAGAAAGATGAGGACGAGGTCGTTCGCCGAGGCCATCAGCATCGCCCCTGACCCCGAGATGAGGGCGAGGGCGTAGTACTCGCAACCGGCGACACCCTCGCGCCGCAGGTACCCGGAGCCGAGGATCGCCGCCACGACGAGGATCGACGGCACGAGGACGAGGAAGTAGACGGCGAAACCGTCGACGTCGACCGAGTGCGCGACGGTCGTGAAGGCGCCGTGGTCCTGCACGTCCCGCCACAGCCGCAGTGAGGCGACGAGCGCCGCCGCGGCGATGGCGGCCGTCATGGCGGCGTAGACGCCAGTGGGGGGCTGGCGCGAGGTCGTCGCCGAGATGCCGATGAGCACCAGCACGCCGCCCAGGAGGATCAGCTCCGGGAGCAGCGCCGTGTAGTCGATGTGCGGGATGGCGAGTCCCGAGACGACGGCGAGGAGGGCTGCCGAGACCGTCACTTCGCCACCTCGCCCGGCGACGTCGGGTCGGGCTGGCCGGCCGCCGGGATGTTCGGGTGCGCCACCTGCTCGACGTGGGTGATGAGCTGGTTGACCGAGGGCGTGATCCGGTCGAGGACGGGCCTCGGGTAGACGCCGAGGGCGACGATGGCCACGATGAGCGGCGCCAGCACGGCACCCTCCCGCCAGGTGATCTCGCGGAAGGGCTTGTCCCGCTCCGACGGTTTCTCCTGGCCGTGGAAGACCTGCTGGTACGCCCAGAGCAGGTAGACAGCGGCGAGCACCACGCCCACCACGGCGACGACCGCCCACCAGCGGTGGGTGAGGAAGGTGCCGGCGAGGATGAGGAACTCGCCGACGAAGCCGTTCAGCCCCGGCACGCCGATAGCCGCCAGCACGACGACGGTGAACGTCGCCGCCATCACCGGCGCGCGCTGCTGGAGCCCGCCGAGGTCCTCGACGTTCATCGTCTGGCGCCGGCGGTAGAGCATCGCGACGAGCAGGAAGAGCGCCGCCGTGACGATCCCGTGGTTCACCATCTGTAGAACGGCACCGGAGACCGCCTCGCCGGTGAGGGCGAAGGCGCCGATCACGATGAACCCGATGTGCGCGAGCGACGAGTAGGCGACGAGCCGCTTCAGGTCCTTCTGCACGGCGGCGACGATCGCCCCGTAGATGACGCCGACGACCCCGAGCGTGAGGAACACGGGGGCGAGCACGACGGTCGCGTGCGGGAACAGCCCGAGGTCGAATCGGACGATGCCGTAGGTGCCGAGCTTGGCCGTGACACCCGCCAGCAGCACAGAACCGGCGACCGGTGCCTCCCGGTAGGCGTCCGGCGACCAGGTGTGGAACGGGAAGAGCGGCGCCTTCACGGCGAACGCGGCGGTGAACGCCAGCAGCAGCAGCACCCCCGCCGCACCCGAGAGGTGGGTCGCGGCGAGCTGGCGGATGTCGAACGTCGTCACGCCGGTCTGCGTGGCGTGGATCGCGACGAGCGACACGATGCCGACGAGCATCACCGCCGAGCCGGAGAAGGTGTAGATGAAGAACTTCATCGCCGCGTGGTTCCGCCGCTCGTGCCCCCAGCCGCCGATGATGAAGTACACGGGGACCAGGGTCGTCTCGAAGAACAGGAAGAACAGCAGCAGGTCGAGCGAAAGGAAGCTCCCGAGGCAGGCCGCCTCGAGGAGGAGGATCCAGACCGTGAACGACTTCGGGTTCTTCCGCTCCCCTGCTCCCACGAGGGCGAGCAGGAACAGCAACGCCGAGAGCAGGACCAGGAACAACGAGATCCCGTCGACGCCGAGGTTCCACGAGATGCCGAGCGAAGCGACCCAGGGGTGGTCCGAGACCATCTGGTAGCCGCCGAAGCCCGCTCGGAACTCGTCGAGCACGGCGGCGGCGATCCCGGCCACGCCGAGCGCGCCCGCCAGCCCGACGGCGCGGATCGCCCACCCGGCGCGCCGCGGCAACACCAGGGTGAGGAGCGCCGCGGCCACGGGCACGAGGACGAGCGCCGTGAGGAACGGGAAGGCGCGCTGACCGGCGACGGCGAGCCCGAGCACCGCGGCGTGGGTGGTCATGACCCGGCCCTCGTCACGAGGTAGGTGACGACGATCACGATCCCGCCCAGGATGGCGAGGGCGTAGGTCCGCACGTAGCCCGACTGCAGGCGTCTCAGCCGCTCGGCCCCGCCGCGCACGAGCCGCGCCACACCCTCGACGGCCCCGTCGATGAACCGCGCCTCGACGACCGACGCGGTGAACGAGGCGACGAGGGCACCCGGGCGCGCGACGAAGCGGTCGTAGCTCCAGTCGACGAACCACGCCATCAGCAGAAAGCGCGGCTCGAGACGGGGCCGGTTGGCGGCCACCCGCCACACCGCCGTCGCCACCGCGATGCCCAGCAGGGCGAACGCCACGTCGGCGAGGGCGAAGCCCCACAGCTCGGCGACGCCGAAGTGGTGGACCGCGAGGCTGGCGCCGACGACGGGCTGCAGCCAGCGTTCGAGGAAGGCCCAGGTCGGGTGGAAGGGCAGGTCGATGAACAGCCCGAGGAACGAGCACGCCGCCAGGGCGACGAGCGGCACCCCCATCACCCAGCCCGGGTCCCGGGGTGCCTCCCCCCCGGGCCGCGCCCCCTGCCAGCGGGGATCACCCATGAACACCAGGAAGAACTCGCGGCCCATGTAGTAGGCCGTGAGCACCGCCGTCGCGGCGCCGATCGCCCAGAGGGCGGGGCTGACGGCCCAGGCGTTCGCCAGCACGTCGCTTTTCGCCCAGAAGCCACTGAACGGCGGCACTCCGGCGATCGAGAGCCAGCCCACGAAGAAGGCGCCCGCCGTCAGCGGCATGAAGGCGCGCAGCGACCCCATCCGCTTCAGGTCCTGCTCCCCGTCGAGGGCGTGGATGACCGAACCGGCGGAGAGGAACAGGAGCGCCTTGTAGAAGGCGTGGGCGAGCATGAGGAAGATCGCCGCCACGTAGGCGCCGCTGCCGGCGGCGAGGAACATGTAGCCGAGCTGGGAGACCGTCGAGTAGGCGAGGACCTTCTTGATGTCGGTCTGGGCGCAGCCGATCGTCGCGGCGACAGCGGCCGTCACGACGCCGACCCACGCCACGACGTGGGCCGCGTCCGGGGCGGCGTGCAGGATCGGGTTGATCCGGCACATCAGGTAGACGCCGGCCGTCACCATCGTCGCGGCGTGGATCAGTGCGGAGACCGGGGTCGGGCCCTCCATCGCGTCGGCCAGCCACGGGAACAGGGGGATCTGCGCCGACTTGCCGACGGCACCGAGGAACAGCAGAAGGGCGATGGCAACGAGGTCGGTCGTCGAGACCCTCCCGAGCCGGGCAAAGACCGTGGAGTAGTCGAGGCTCCCGGTTCGCTCGAAGATGAGGAACAGCGCCACGAGGAAGCCGCCGTCGCCGATCCGGTTGTAGATCATCGCCTTCTTGCCGGCGCTCGCCGCCGCCGGGCGGCGGAACCAGAAGGAGATGAGGAGGTACGAGCAGACGCCGACGCCCTCCCAGCCGAAGAACGTGACGAGGAGGTTGCTCGACAGCACCAGCATGAGCATCGAGAAGACGAAAAGGTTGAGGTAGGTGAAGAACTTGGCGTAATCCTCGTCGTGCTCCATGTAGCCGATGGAGTAGAGGTGGATGAGGGCGCTGACCCCGGTGACGAACAGCGCCATCGTCACCGACAGCGGGTCGATCCGCAGGCCCACGTCGACCACGAGCCGGTCGACCCGGAACCAGGTGAACCAGCGCTGGGTGAACAGGCGGGCGTCGGGGGCGTGACCGAAGAGCGACACGAGGACGATGACCGACATGGCGAAGGCGGCGGCGACGGCGGCCGTCGCGATCCAGCCGGCGACGGGGTTGCCGATCCGCTTTCCCGCCACGGCGAGGAGGGCGAATCCGCCGAGGGGGAGGAGCGGGATGAGGTAGGCGAGGTGCAGCACGGTCAGCTCAGCCCCTCAGCTCGTGGGGGTCGTCCGCCGTCGCGCCCACCCGGCGCCGGTAGATGGCGACGATGATGCCGAGCCCGACGACGACCTCGGCGGCCGCCACCACGAGCACGAAGAACACCGCCACCTGTCCCCCGATGTCATTGAGCTCCCGGGAGAACGTGACGAAGGTGAGGTTCGCCGCGTTGAGCATCAGCTCGATGCACATGAACATCACGAGCACGTTTCGCCGGACGAGCACGCCGACGGCCCCGATCGTGAAGAGCACCGCCGCCAGCGTCAGGTACCAGGAGGCGTCGATCGTCATCGGTCGTGCACCCCGGTCCCGCCCCCGGCGTCCGGCGCCGGGTCGCCCGACTCCCCCGTGGCCGGTTCGGGCCCGGTGCCGAAGCGCCGGGCGAGGACGACGGCCGCGACGACCGCCACAACGAGCAGCGCCGAGGTGATCTCGAAGGGCAAGAGGTACGTCGTGAAGATCGCCCGGCCGAGCTCGGTCACGTTGGGGAGCGGGCGGTCGAGCGCGCCGGTCGTCGCGTGCGCCCCGGTCGCCCAGTGGCCGGTGCCGAGCAGCAGCACCTCGGCGAGGACCAGGGCCCCGAGGCCGAACGCGACGTAACGCTGCCCACGGAACTGGTCGACGAGGGCACGCTCTTGGCGGTCGACACCGAGCAGCATGATGACGAACAGGAAGAGCACGACGATCGCGCCCGTGTAGACGATCACCTGCACGGCGGCGAGGAACTGCGCGTCCTCCTCGACGAAGAGCACGGCGACGCCGAGGAGCGTCGCCACGAGGCTGAGCGCGGCGTGGACGGGGTTGCGGCCGAGCACGACGCCGAGCGCGCCGCCGACGACGATCACGCCGGCGACGAGGAAGGTCGCGAGGTCCGGCAGCGACACGGTGGCGAGGATGCCCGCGCCCATCACGTCCTCCTCCCGCCGAAACGGGGGGGGATCTTCTTGCGCTGGGTCTCCCGGATCGAGATGTTCCCCGTCGCCTCGTCGTCCGGGGCACCGCGCTGGCCCGCTTCGGGCGCCCGCACGCCGTAGCCGAGCTCACCCGACCACTGCACCGTGCCCTCGTAGCTCGCCGCCCCCGAAGGCGACGTCGCCCGCATCCAGCCGGAGGTCAAGCGGTCCTCGCCCTCCCGCCAGTCCTCCCAAGGCAGCTGTTGTGGCTTGCCGTCGTCCGCCACCACGAGCTCCGCCTTGGTGTAGATCGCGTCGGCCCGGCTCGTGAAGGAGAACTCGAACATCTTCGACTCCGTGATGGCCTCGGTCGGGCAGGCCTCGACGCAGAGGTCGCAGTGGATGCAGCGCAGGTAGTTGATCTCGTAGACGAAGCCGTAACGCTCCCCGGGCGAGACGGGCGCGTCCGGGGGGTTGTCGGCGCCGCGCACGTAGATGCAGTCGGCCGGGCAGACCGCGGCGCACAGCTCGCAGCCGATGCACTTCTCGGTGCCGTCCTCGTAGCGGTTGAGGACGTGGCGGCCGTGCAGCCGCGGCGGCTTCGGCCGCTTCTCCGCCGGGTACGGGATCGTCACGCGCGGCTTAAGGACCTGCTTGGCCGCGACCCAGAACCCGCCGAGGAAGTTGGTCTCGCCGAGAAGACCCATCGTTCAGCCCTCCACCGGCGAGCGGTCGGTGAATTCGAGCGCGATGAGCCCGCCGTCGCCCGGGGGCTTTCCCGCGGGACCGGCGGCGAGACGCTCGCGACGCAGGCGCGCCGTCGTGCGGGCCCGCGCCAGCGCCACTGCGGCGACGATGATCCCGGCGAAAACGGCCAAACCCGAGTCCCGCGAGATCTGGTCCGCGGAGACGAGGAGGAGCCAGCCCAGCGATAGCGGGATGAGCCATTTCCAGCCGAGGTTCATCAGCTGGTCGTAACGCAATCGCGGCAAGGCGGCACGGATCCAGACCTGGACGTACAGCAAGACGAGCAATTTGCCGAGGAACCACAGGATCGGCCAGAGCCACCGCACGACGTGGAGCCCGGGGCCGTCGGGCCCGCCGAGGAACAGCGTCACGACGACCGCCGACATCGTGATCGTGTTCATGTACTCGGCGAGGTAGAACATCGCGAACCGCATCGACGAGTACTCGGTGTGGAATCCGCCGCCGAGCTCGGTGTCCCCCTCGGCGAGATCGAACGGCGGCCGGTTGATCTCGGCGGTCCCGGCGACGAAGAAGATCGCCAACGGCACGACCCAGAGCCGCAGCGCGTTCCAGTGCCAGAAGTACTGCGCCTGGGATTCGACGATCGCCCGCGTCGAGAGCCCGTGGGACTCGAGGACGACCGTGACGACCGTGAGCCCGAGCGCGGCCTCGTAGGAGATCATCTGGGCCGAGGCGCGCACCGAACCGAGCAGCGGGTACTTCGAGCCGGACGACCACCCGGCGAGCATCACCCCGTAGACCGAGACCGACGAGAGCGCCAGCACGAAAAGGATCCCGATCTGCGGATCGGCGACCTGGAGCTCGACGACGTGGTGGGCGATCGTCACGACCCCGCCGACCGGGACGATCGCGAAGATGAGGAAGGCCGGCACGACCGAGAGGAACGGGGCGAGGCGGAAAACGATCCGGTCCGCCCGCTCGGGCAGCAGGTCCTCCTTGAACATCAGCTTCATGCCGTCGGCGAGCGACTGCAGGACACCGAACTTCCCCGCCCGGTTCGGCCCGATCCGGTTCTGCATGTCCGAGATGACCTTGCGCTCGAACCAGATCATCATCATCACGGCGACGAGCAGGAAACCGAAGGCGACGAAGGCCTTGACGAGCACGATCACGACGACCCCGAGGCCGACGCCGTGGGCGAAGAGGGGGTCGCCCATCACGCCTTCTCCAGCCAGACGTCCGTAGCGGGCCGTGCCGCGTCGACGAGGGCCGAGGCACCGCGCCCTTCCGAGCCGGCGAGGTTGGCGACGAGGAGGGCGACACCCGCCGGGAGCGAGCCGTCGGTCTCGACTGGCAGCTGCAGCGAGTCGCGCGCCGAACGCACCGTGACGAGCGACCCCGTCGCCACGCCCAGCTCCCGCAGCGCCGCCGGGTGGACGAACACCGCCGGCTCGGGAACGAGCGGCGCGAGCGAGGGGCTCTCGACGACGAGCGTCCCCCTTTCGTACAGCGTCCGGCGCACGACGAGACGGTAGGCGCCTTCCGCCGGACCGTCAGACGTCTCGGGCCGGTCCGGCGGGGAAAACGTGACGAGCGGCGGTGGCGTCGCCCGCACCGCCGCCCTCACCTTGCCGTCGGGGCCGCCCGCCTGGCGGGCCGCACCGAGGTCGAGCGGGGCCCCCTGCTCCTCGACCGAGAGGATCCCCGGGGTCGCGATCGGGTCGATCGGACGAGGACGCACGGACCCGATGCCGACCGGCGCGGCAACGAGCGGCACGACGACGCCGTCGCGGTGCTCGGGACGGCCGAGCAGGGCGGCGTCCACACCCCGGTACGCCGGGGCGAGGCGCGCGATCTCGGCGGAGATCTGGCCGACGCCCTCGAACCCGAGGGAGGCGCCGAGCCGGCGTGCCAGCTCCTCGGCCACGGTCCAGGCCGGCCAGGCGATCCCCGGGGGGAGCACCTTGGCGGCGAGCCGGGTCACCCGGCCCTCGCAGTTCGTCGTCGTCCCCCCCCGCTCCCCGTCACCGGCTACCGGCAACACCACCCCGGAGAGCGAGCTCGCCCCGTTGCGGTGGGTCCCGACGAAGATGAGCGCGCGGGCCTGCTCGATCGCCGCCCGGGCGAGCTCGCGGTCCGGGCAGTCGGCGAGCGGGTCGCAACCGAGGAGGATGAGCGTCGAGATCTCGTTGTCGACGGCCGCCTGGAGGATGGCGCGGGCGTCCCGGCCCGGCCGTGGCGGCACCGACCCCCACGCGGACGAGAAGACCTCCCGCCCGACATCGAGGGTCACCCGTCCCGGCAGCAGACCGGGCGCGAGGCCCATGTCGAGGGCGCCATGCACGTTCGCCCGGCGCAGTGCCGGCAGGAAGCGGGCGTTCGGGAAGGCGCGCCGGATCGTGTGCGCCGCCGCCGCGGCGCTCGCCGGCGACTCGGCGAGCGAGGGACGCCCGAGCACCACGACGAGACCCTCGCCGCCCTCGCCAACTGACCGCAGGAGTGCGCGCGCCGCGGCGAGGCTGCCGCCGTCGACGCCCGTCGGCGCCGGTGAGCGCGCGGCGCCGGTGAGCGCCGCGGCCAGGCGGGTGACTTCGCCGGGCAGGTAGGCGAGCCGGTGCGCCACGTACGGCGTGAGCGCCGTCGCCGCCGTCGAGCACTCGATGATGCCCACGCCCGTCAGGGCGGCGAGGCGCAGGCGCAGGAAGAGCACGGGGAGCTCCTCTTTCAGGTCGCCCGAGAGCGTGAGGACGACCCGGGCCGCCACGGTCTCGTCGATCGTGGCGTGCGGCAGGCCGAGCACCGCCTCGGCCGGGAGCCCGTCGTCGAGCTGGGCGTCGACGGAGTCCGTGCCGAGGACCGCCTTGGCGAACTTCGCCCAGGCGTAGGCGTCCTCGTTCGACAGTCGCGCCCCGCCGAGGACGGCGACGGACTCCCTCCCGCCGCGTGCGTGGGCACGGCGGATCGCGGCCGCGGCGGCGTCGAGGGCTGCGTGCCAGGTCGCCGGGACGTGGACGTCGTCCCGTTCCACCATCGGCGCGACGAGGCGGTTGGCCGAGTGGACCGCCTCCAAGCCGTAGCGGCCCTTGTCACACAGCCAGCTCTGGTTCACCGGGTCGCAGTCGACGCCGAGATACCGCACGAGCCTGCCCACCGACGACTGCGCCACGACGCGGCAGCCGACGGCGCACGTCGTGCACGTCGTCTCCACCTGCTCGAGGTCCCACGGGCGCGCCTTGAAGCGGTAAGCGGGGGACGTGAGGGCTCCGACGGGGCAGATCTGGATCGTGTTGCCCGAGAAGTACGAGTCGAACGGCTTGCCGGGGAACGTCGCCACCTCGACGGCGTCGGAGCGGAAGGCGAGGTCGATGAGGGGCTCGCCGGCGACCTCGGCGGCAAAGCGCGTGCAGCGGGCGCACTGGATGCAACGTTCCCGGTCGAGGAGCACGCGCGGGCCGATCTCGATCGGCTTTGCCCAGTGCCGCTTCTCCTCGGCGAAACGGCTCTCCCCCGGTCCGTGCGAGAGCGCCTGGTCCTGCAGGGGGCACTCCCCGCCCTTGTCGCAGACCGGGCAGTCGAGCGGGTGGTTGACAAGCAGGAACTCGAGGACGCCCTGCTGGGCCTTGCGCGCCCTGGCCGACGCCGTGCGCACGTCCTGGCCCTCGGCGACACTCAGCACGCAGGCGGGCTCCAGGACGAGGCCGCGGGGCGTCGCGACCTCGACGAGGCACATCCGGCACATCCCGACCGGGGCGAGCCGCGGATGGTAGCAAAAACGCGGGATGAAGATCCCCGCCCGCTCGGCGACGTCGATCACGAGCTCACCCCGCGCCGCCTCGACGACGGTCCCGTCGATCGTCAACCGGACGACCTCCGACTCGGTGCCGTCCGGCCTGCCCGGGCTCATCGCAGACCGTCCGTTCCCGGCGCCGCACCCGCGAACGGGCATTCCTCAGTCCGGATGTGGGTGACGAACTCCTCGCGGAACATCCGCAGCGCCGAGGCGACCGAGGAAGGGATCGACGAGCCGAGCACGCAGACCGTCGTCTGCTCGGGTGGCCAGCTCACCCCGGGGGCGAGGTTGTCGCAGACGTCCATCAGCAGATCGAGGTCGGCGAAGCGGCCGCTCCCCTCCTCGATGCGGCGGAGGACCTTCTCGAGCCAGTGGCCCCCCTCCCGGCAGGGCGTGCACTGTCCGCAGGACTCCCGGTAGAAAAAGCGCGTGATCCGCCAGGCGGCGCGCACGGCGCAGCTCGCCTGGTCGAGCACGACGACGGAGCCCGAACCGAGCATCGAACCCGCCCTGGAGACCGCCTCCTGGTCGAGACCGAGGTCGAGCTGGTCCTGTCCGAGCCAGGGTGCCGAGACCCCACCGGGGATGAACGCCTTCAGCTCGCCCCCGCCGGCGACGCCGCCCCCGAGGGAGGGGTCGAAGATGAGGTCGCGGAACGTCGTCTTCGACATCTCGAGCTCGTACCAGCCGGGTCGGGCGACGCGGCCCGACAGGGCGAACAGACGCGTGCCCGTCGAGGTGCCGGCTCCGAGGGCGGCGAAGGCGTTCCCGCCGTTCAGCACGATCCAGGGCAACGCCGAGATGGTCTCGACGTTGTTCACGATGGTCGGTTCCCCGTAGAGGCCGATCGCGGCCGGGTAGTACGGCGGCTTGATCCGCGGGAAGCCGCGCTTGCCCTCCAGGCTCTCGAGCAGGGCGGTCTCCTCGCCGCAGATGTAGGCGCCCGCCCCGGGGTGCACGACGATGTCGAGCGAGAAGGAGGAGCCGAAGATCCGCCCGCCGAGGGCGCCGTAGTCGTAGGCCTCGTTGCACGCCTTGGTGAGCCGTTCGAGACCGAGGGCGAACTCGCCGCGGCAGAAGATGAAGGCCCGCTCGACGCCGCAGGCGTAAGCGGCGATGGCGGCCCCTTCGATGATCTGGTGGGGGTCGCGCTCGATGAGCAGGTGGTCCTTGAACGTCGCCGGTTCGCTCTCGTCGCCGTTCACGACGAGGTACGTCGTCTTGGACGGCCGCAGCATCGACCACTTGCGCCCGGCCGGGAAACCGGCCCCGCCCCGGCCGAGAAGGCTCGCCTGGTTCACCTCGGCTGCCACCGCCTCGCGCTTCATCCGCAGCGCGCGGCGCAGCGCCTTGTAGCCGCCGGTTGCGAGGTAGCGCTCGAGGGTGTGCGAGTCCTCGTGGCCGAGCCGTTGCGTGACGATGCGCGGTGCCCCGGTGAGCACGGCCTCAACCCCTCGTCCGCCGGCGGGACGACGCCTCGGCACCGGGCAGCCCGACAGCGCGCTCGATCCGGCAGAGCACGCCGTGGGGCGGGATCTCGTGGCGGCGCCGGCCGATGGCGAGCTCGGCCAGGAGGGCGTCGAACGACTCGGCGTCAGGTGTCGCGACGTAGCGGTGGTTCACCTGCACGCACGGCGCGGCGTCGCAGCCGGCGAGGCACTCGGCCTCCTCGAGGGTGAACTCGCGGTCCTCGGTCGTCTGCCCGCAGCGGATGCCGAGCCGGTCCTCGGCGTGCTCGACGAGCTCGTAGGCCCCGGCGAGCAGGCAGGCGATGTTCGTGCAGATCGCGATGACGTGCCGGCCCACCCGCTCGGTGTGGAGCATGTCGTAGAAGGTCGCCGTCCCGTAAACCTCGGCCGGGGTCACGCCGCAGAGCTCGGCGATCTCCTCCATCGCCTCCCCGCACAGCCAGCCGTCCTGGGACTGGGCGAGGTGGCACAGGGGCACAAGCGCCGAGCGCGGCCGCGGGTAGAGCGCGACGAGCGCCTCGGCCCGGGCCCGGTTCTTCGCCGAGAGGTGGGACGTCACCGGTCGACGTCTCCGAGGACCGGGTCAACCGAGGAGAGGATGGCGATCATGTCGGCGAGCAGGCCGCCGCGCAGGAGCGCCGGCACCGACTGCAGGTTGACGAAGCTCGGCGCGCGGATGTGCATCCGCATCGGACGGTTCGACCCGTCCGAGACGAGGTAGCAGCCGAGTTCGCCCCGCGGCGACTCGACGGCGACGTAGACCTCGCCCTCTGGGGGCTCGATGCCGCCGGTGAACAGCTTGAAGTGGTGGATGAGCGCCTCCATCGACTCGTCGATCCGCGCGCGCGGTGGGGGCGTCACCTTCTTGTCCTGGGTCCGGTAGTCGCCCGGCGGCATCTTCTCGAGGATCTGGCGGACGATCCGGATCGACTCGCGGACCTCGTTGAGCCGTACGGCGTAGCGGTCGAAGCAGTCGCCGGCGGAGCCGACGATCACGTCGAAGTCGACCTCGCTGTAGGCGAGGTAGGGCGTCGCGCGCCGCAGGTCCCAGGGGACCCCGGCGGCGCGCAGCAGCGGCCCGGTCGCCGAGAGGGCAACGAGCAGCTCCGCCGGCACGACGCCGACACCCTCGGTGCGCTCACGGAAGATCGGCTGACCGGTGAGGAGGTTGTCATAGTCACCGAGGCGCGCCCCGACGGTGTCGACGACCGCCTCGACGTCGTCCTCCCACCCGTCGGGGAGGTCCGCCGCGACCCCGCCGGGCCGGATGTAGTTGTGGTTCATCCGCAGCCCGGTGACCTTCTCGAAGAACTGCAACACGAGATCGCGCTCGCGGATCCCGAAGATCATCATCGACGTCGAGGCGAGGTCCATCCCGTTCGTCGCGGCCCACATGACATGGGAGGAGATCCGGTTCAGCTCGCACATCAGCATCCGGATCCACGTCGCCCGCGGCGGGATCTCAACGCCGAGGAGCTTCTCGACGGCGAGCGAGTAGACGAGCTCGTTGTGCAGCGGCGAGAGGTAGTCCATCCGTGTGACGTTCGTCGCGCCCTGGACGTAGGTGAGCTGCTCGCCGGTCTTCTCCATCCCGGTGTGCAGGTACCCAATGACGGGCTTGGAGCGCAGGACCCTTTCACCCTGGAGCTCGACCATCATCCGCAGCACACCGTGCGTCGAGGGGTGCTGTGGGCCGACGTTGAGGATCATCGTCTCGCCGGCGCCGAAGGTCGCGTCGGCGGCATCCGGGTCGAGGGCGTCGCTCTCGGGGATGCGCAGCACGCCGCCCTGCTCGATCAAGAGCTCGGTCCGCCCCGTCTCGTCCGACCGGACGAGCTGCTGGGACCCCTCGTCGGTCTCGGCGACGAGCCGTGCCCGCGCCGCGAGATCGCCGGGTTCCGCGACTTCCGGGTCGCCAGCCGCGCGGGCGTCGGGGTCGGCTTGTCTCATCGCGGGCCCGGCGCCTCCTTGAACTGGACGGGGACCCGCCCCGTGCCGTAGTCCCGGCGCAGCGGGTGGCCCTCCCAGTCCTGGGGCAGGAGGATCCGGCTCGGGTCGGGGTGCCCGACGAAGCGGATCCCCATCAGGTCGTAGGCTTCGCGCTCCATGTTCTCGGTCCCCGGGTAGACGGAGAAGAGCGTCGGGCAGACCGGGTCGTCCTCGGGGACCATCACCCTCAGGCGGGCGCGGCGCACCTCGGCGTGCGAGAGCAGGTTGACGACGACCTCGAAGCGCTCGGGGCGCACCGCCTCCGGCAGAGCGCGGTCGGGATGGGTCAGGTAGTCGACGGCACAGAGATCGCTGCAGGTGACGAAGCCGGCGCGGCAAAGGGCGGTGGCGACCTCGATGTAGCGCGCGCGGGTCGGAAAGAAGACCTCGTCGCCGAGCGAATCGGCCGCCGGCACCCCGTCGAGCTCGGCCACCCGCCAGACGAGCGGCCCCGACGGCGCCATCAGTGCGGCGTCCCGAGGTGGACCGGGGTGGCGAGCGGCTGGGTCCAGCCGGGCACCTCGGCGGCGAGGTCGACACCGGCACCGGCGCCCGAGGCGGCGCGGCGGCGGAGGATCTCGCCCGTGCGGACCTTCTCGTGCAGGGTGAGGATGGCGTGCAGCAGAGTGTTCGGGCCCGGCGGGCACCCGGGCGCGTAGACGTCGACCGGAACGATCTCGTCGACTCCCTGCACGACGGCGTAGTTGTTGAACATGCCGCCCGTCGAGGCGCACACCCCCATCGAGATGACCCATTTCGGCTCGGCCATCTGGTCGTAGACCTGGCGCAGCACCGGCGCCATCTTCTGGGAGACCCGTCCGGCGACGATCATCAGATCCGCCTGGCGTGGCGAGGCGCGGAACACCTCCATCCCGAACCGGCTCATGTCGTACTCGGCGCCACCCGTCGCCATCATCTCGATCGCGCAGCACGCCAGGCCGAAGGTCGCCGGCCACATCGAGCTGCGCCGGGACCACCGCACGAGATCCTCGAGCTTGCTGGTGACCAGGTTGTGGCTGAGCGACTCGAGACCGTTCCAGGACTGCGCGAGCGGCACCTAGGCGGCCCTCCCGCCTGCCGAACCGACCCGGCGGACCGTCGACTCGGTCGTGCGCGCCGGGCCATCTTCGAGCTGGCGCGCCCGCCGCACGGGACCCCAGTCGAGGGCGCCGTTGGCGACGAGGTAGATGAACGCCACGAAGACCGCCCCGGCGAAGACGATCACCTCGACGAGGCCGAACCGGCCGAGCTGGCCGTAGACCACCGCCCACGGGAACAGGAAGATGATCTCGATATCGAAGATGATGAAGATCATCGCGACGAGGTAGAAGCGGACCGGGAAGCGCTGCGGAGGCTCGTTGGTGGGCACGATGCCGCACTCGTAGGGCGCTCGTTTGGCGGCGTGCGGACGGCTGGGGCCCAACAGGCGCGACGCGCCGATCGACAGGGCCGCGAACAGGACCCCCAGAACGAGCAGCACGAAGATCGGCAGGTAGCTGTCGAGGCTTCCCATGGCGCTCTGCGGTTCTACCACGATGGACCGGGTCCGGTACATCCGAGGGAGCGCCGCGCCCCGCGGCTGGGTGGGTGGACGGCCGGTACGCTCTTTGCGTGCCGGGTTCCGCCGACGACCGTGTCAGCGCGCCCGCACGAGCGATCCCCCGCTCGTGCGAGGTGCTCGTCATCGGCGGTGGGCCCTCGGGTTCCGCCGCCGCCTACTGGCTGGCCGATGCGGGGTTCGACGTCGTCGTCGTCGAGAAGAAGCACTTCCCCAGGGAGAAGACCTGCGGCGACGGGCTGACGCCGCGCTCGGTGCGCCAGCTCGAGGACATGGGGCTCGGCGACGATCTCACCCGCTACCACCGCTTCGAGGGTCTGCGCGCCCTCGCCTACGGCCGCGAGCTCCTCTTGCGCTGGCCCAGGCACCCCGATTTCGGGGAGTACGGCTACGTCATTACCCGGGCCGAGCTCGACGCGCTCGTCGCCCGCCGCGCCGAGAAGGCGGGCGCCACGGTGCTCGAGGGCTGCGAGGCGCTCGGGCCCCTCGGCCACGAGGCGGCCAGCGGCGGCCCGGCCCTCGGCGCTTTCGTGCTGGAGCACGACGGCGGCACGAGCCACGAGATCAACGCCCGCGTCGTCATCGTCGCCGACGGCTCGAACTCGCGGTTCGGCCGGGCCCTCGGCGCGGCGCGGGACCGCGCCGTCCCCCAGGGGATGGCGATCCGCGGCTACTTCTCCTCGCCCCGCCACGACGAGACCTGGATCGAGTCCCACCTCGACCTCCGCGACGACACCGGGGAGGTGATCCCCGGCTACGGCTGGGTCTTCCCGCTCGGCGACGGCCGCGTGAACGTCGGCATCGGGATCCTGTCGACGTTCGACCGCTGGAAGTCGATGAACACGACGCGGCTGATGGCGTCCTTCGTCGCCCAGGCGCCGGGGTCGTGGTGCCTTTCCCCGGAGAGCGCGCTCGGCGAGCCGACCGGGGGCCGGCTCCCGATGGGGCTCTCGGTCGGCCCCCGCCAGGGGCCGGACTACGTCCTCGTCGGCGACGCCGGCGGCGCCATCAACCCGTTCAACGGTGAGGGGATCGCCTACGGTTACGAGACCGGCCGGATCGCGGCGTCCTTCGCCGCCGAGGCGCTCCTCGCCCAGGACAACCGGGTGCTCGCCGGCTACGAAGCCAAGCTCACCGAGAACTACGGCCTGTACTTCAAGACGGCGAGCGCCTTTATGCGGCTGATGGGCCGCCCCGACGTCATGCGGGCCCTCGTTTCGACCGGCATGTACTCCCGCACCCTCATGGAGTGGCTGCTGCGGATCATGTCGAACCTGCTGCGCACGGACGATCTCGGCCCGGCCGAGCTCGCCTACGCGGCGATCGCCCGTCTCGCCGCGGCCGCCGGCTGAACCCGGTCAGCGGGCCGCGGTGACCTCGCGGGCGGCGTCGGCGGCGGCCGCGACCGTCGACTCGACCTCGCGCTCGCCGTGGGCGAGCGAGCAGAACAACACCTCGTACGGGCTCGGCGGCAACGCCACCCCCCTTGCGAGCATCGCCCGGAAAAAGCGTGCGTAGTCGCCGTTGGCCGCGGCGGCCCTTGCCCCGTCGTAGTCCGTGACGGGCGCGTCGGCGAAGTAGACACCGCAGAGCGTGGAGAAGACCGGCACCTCGACGGCCAGGCCGGCCCCGCGCAACGCGCCCGCCAACCCGCTCGTGAGCTCCGCCACGACCCCGGCCAGCTCGTCGAAGACCGACGGGCCGAGCAGTTCGAGGACGGCGAGGCCGGCCGCCGTGGCGAGCGGGTTCCCCGAGAGCGTGCCGGCCTGGTAGACCGGCCCGGTCGGCGCGAGCGCCTCCATCAGGGCGGCGGGCCCGCCGACGGCGGCGAGCGGCAGGCCCCCACCGACGACCTTGCCGAAGCAGTACAGGTCCGGCCGCACCCCGCAGAGCCCGGCCGCGCCGGCGGGCCCGACCCGGAACCCGGTGATCACCTCGTCGAAGATGAGCAGCGCCCCGACCTCGTCGCAGGCACGGCGCAGTCCCTCGAGAAAGCCCGCCGCCGGCGGCACCAGGCCCATGTTCGCCGCCACCGGCTCGACGATGACGCAGGCGACCCGCTCGTCGAGCAGCGGCACCCGGTTGTAGGGCGCGACGACGGTCCCCGCCACTGCCCCGGCGGGGACCCCCGCCGAGCCGGCGAGGCCGAGGGTCGCGACCCCGCTGCCGGCCGCGGCGAGGAGGGCATCGCTGTGCCCGTGGTAGCAGCCGGCGAACTTCACGACGAGGTCGCGCGCCGTGACCCCCCGCGCGAGCCTGACGGCCGTCATCGCCGCCTCGGTGCCCGACGAGACGAGCCGCACCATCTCGCAGGCCGGGACCGCCGCCGTGATCTTCTCGGCCAGCGCGACCTCGGACTCGGTCGGGGCACCGTAGGTCGTGCCCCGTGCCGCCGCCGACACCACGGCGTCGACCACGGCCGGGTGGGCGTGGCCGAGGATCGAGGCGCCCCAGGACTGGACGTAGTCGATGTAGCGGTTCCCGTCGACGTCGGTGAGGTAGGCGCCGTCCGCCTCGGCGACGAAGTAGGGCTCGCCGCCCACGGAGCCGAAGGCCCGCACCGGTGAGTTGACGCCCCCGGGCATCACGGCGACCGCCCGGGCGAACAGCGCCGAGCTGGCGGCGCGCACCTCCCGCTACCGTCCGCCGAGGCGCTCGGCGGCTGACCTCGCGAAGTACGTGAGGATGAAATCGGCGCCTGCCCGCTTGATGGCCAAGAGCGTCTCCGCGACGGCGGCGTCCCGGTCGACAACGCCGAGGGCCGCGGCGGCGGCGAGCATCGCGTACTCCCCGCTCACGTGGTAGGCCGCCACCGGCACGTCGACCGAGCGGCGCACCTCGACCAGGACGTCGAGGTAGTGCAGGGCGGGTTTCACCATCACGATGTCGGCGCCCTCGGCGAGGTCCAGGCGCACCTCGGCGAGCGCTTCGCGGCGGTTCGGCGGGTCCTGCTGGTAGTCGCGGCGGTCGCCGCCACCGGCGATCTCGACGCCGACGGCCTCGCGGAAGGGCCCGTAGAAGGCGGAGGCGTACTTGGCGGCGTAGGCGAGGATCGCCGTCCCGGTGTGCCCCGCCCCGTCGAGGGCGGCCCGGATCGCGCCGACCTGGCCGTCCATCATCCCCGAGGGCGCGACGAGGTCGGCGCCGGCCTCGGCCTGGGCGACGGCCACCTCGCCGTAGCGCAGGATCGTGGCGTCGTTGTCGACCCGGCCGTGCACATCGAGGACGCCGCAGTGGCCGTGATCCGTGTACTCGTCAAGACAGCAGTCGGCGATGAGCACGAGATCGTCGCCGACGGCGTCCCGCAGGGCGCGCAAGGCCACCTGGACGATGCCGTCGGGGGCCGACGCCGCCGTACCGACGGCGTCCTTCGTGGCGGGGATCCCGAACAGCACGAGCCCCGGCACGCCGAGTCCGGCAAGCGCGCGAGCCTCGGCGACAGCCGAGTCGACCGTGTGCTGGAAGACGCCGGGGAGGGCGGCGATCGGCGCGGGGACGTCGATCCCCTCCCGCACGAAGACCGGCGCGACGAGGTCGTCGACGACGACCCGGGTCTCGGCGACGAGCCGCCGAAGCGCCGGCGTCCTTCGGAGCCGTCGCATCCGCCGTCCCGGGAACGCGCCCTCTGTCGCGGTCGCCCGCCGCTCCACCATCACGCCGAGCCTACGACGGTGCCCGGCCCCGGGCGGCGGGCCCGGGATGGGCCGCCGCCCAGGAGACGAGGGCGTCGACCACTCCGCCGGCCGAGTGCACGGCGGCCTCGACGGTGACCGCGAGGCCCGAGTCCCTCAGCGTCGCCGAGGTGACCGGACCGATCGAGACGACAACCGGTGGCACGTCCCCCGGTTCGACGAGTCTGCGGTAGCCGACGACCGTCGAGGACGAGGTGAACACCACGGCGTCGGCCGCGGCCGCTGCGGCCAAGGCGGCGGGTGGCGGCGTGGCCGTCACCGTCCGGTACGCCTCGACGACCTCGACCTCCCAGCCGAGGCGGCGCAGCCCCTCGGGCACGACGTCGCGCGCGACCGCCGCCCGCGGCAGGAGCACCCGGCCGCCCGGGGTCGCCGGCGGGAACCCGGCGACGACGGCCTCGCCGACGAAACGCCGGGGCACGAGTTCGGCCTCCACCCCGCGCCGTCGCAGCGCCTGCGCCGTGCCGCTGCCGATCGCGGCGACCCGCACCGCCCCGATCTCCCCAGGGGCGGGGATCTCGGCGAACAGGCGCTCGACGGCGTTGGCGGAGGTGAACACGACCCAGTCGAAGCTCCCGAGCCGTCCCGCCGCCGCCCGCAGCGCCCCGCCGCCGTCGGAGGGGTCCTCGACGAGAATCGTCGCCAGCTCGACCACCTCGGCCCCCTCGGCGGCGAACGCCGCGACGAGCGGCGGCGATTGGCGGGCCGGCCGCGTGACGACGACGCGCCAGCCCGACAGGGGCCGACGGCCACGACCGGGCGCACGGGCGGTGCCGAACGGCAGGCCCAGGAAGCGGCCTCCCTCGTTCTCGAAAAGGTGCTCGGCGAGCGCCGTGCCGACGGCGACCGGGTCGTCGCCGGTCAGCTCCGCGCGGACGAGCGCGTGCCCGTCCTCGCTGGCGAGGACCCCCTCGACGACGACGGGTCCCGTCGCCGACTCGCACGTCGCGTGGGCGCCGACGGGCGCGTCACAGCCGCCCCCTAGCCGGGCGAGGAAAGCCCGTTCGGCGGCGATCGCCCGCCCGACGAGGACGTCGTCGATCGCCGCCAGGATCTCGATCGTCGCGGTGTCGTCCTCCCGGCAACGCAGGCCGATGGCGCCCTGGCCGACCTGGGGGACCATGACCGACATCGGCAGGATCTCGGCCGCCCGGGCGATGAGCCCTAGGCGCTCGAGCGCCGCGACGGCGACGACCACCGCGCCTCCCGGCGGCACCCGGCCGAGGCGCGTCGCGATGGTGCCCCGCAGCTCGGCGAAGCACAGGTCCGGGCGCAGCCAGGCCAGTTGGGCCCGTCGCCGGACGGCGCCCGTGGCGACGACCGCCCCCGGGCCGAGCCGCTCGAGTGTCCGGCCGACGAGGGCGTCGCGCACGTCGAGGCGCTCCGGCGTCGCGGCCAGCACCAGCCCCTCCGGCGGGGCGGACGACGGGAGGTCCTTCAGCGAGTGGACGGCGACGTCGGCGCGGCGATCGAGCACCGCCTGTTCGATCTCGGCGACGAACACGCCCGCCCCGCCGAGCGCCTGGATGGCGGTGCCCGGACGCAGGTCGCCGCCGGACTCGACGACGACGAGCTCCGTCACGAGTCCCGCGTGGACCGCCGTCAGGCGGGCCCGGATTCGTCGCGCCTGCTCGAGGGCGAGCGGGCTGCCCCGGGTGGCGAGCCGCAGCACTCTCACCGCGCGCCGCCGTATTCCGCGAAACGCCTGCGACGCCGGCCCACGGCCGCTACAGGCCGAACAGCGCGCGCAGCGCCTCGGCGAGGCGGTCGCCGCGGGGCGAACCGGCCGCCGCCTTCACCTGGACCGTCGGCTCGTGGACCAGCTTCGCGACGATCCGACGGGTCGCCGCCTCGACGGCCGCCCGTTCGTCTTCGTCGAGTTGATCGAGCACCGTGCCGATGCGCGCGAGCTCGGCGGCGCGGATCTGCTCGGCGTGCTCGTGCAGGGCGGCGACAACCGGTGCCGCCGCCCTCCCCCGGGCGGCGAGCGAGTACCGGCCGAGCTCCTCGTCGATGATCCCCCGGACGCGGTCGACCTCGCTGCGCCTCGTCGCCATCGAACGCTCGGCCAGGTTGCGCAGGTCGTCGACGTCGCGCAGCGTCACGTCGGGGAACGACGCCACCGCGGGATCGACGTCGCGGGGCACGGCGGCATCGACGATGAGGAGCGCCCGGCGGGTCGTGCCTGCGCGCGCCCGTCGCAGGTCGTCCGGCCCGAGCAGGACCGCGGACGCCGCCGTCGCCGAGAACAGCACATCGGCGTCGGCGAGTTCGGTGCCGAGGTCGCCGAGCTCGGCACCCCGCCCGCCGAGAGGGTCGGCCAACTCCTTGGCCTTACGTCGATCGCGGCTGAGCACGACGAGGTCCGCGAGGCCGCCCGCCCCCGAGAGGGCGTCGACGAGACCCTCGCCCATCTCGCCGGCGCCGACGACGACGACCCGGCGGCCGGCGAGCGACCCCCCGACGTGCTCCGTCGCGAGCGCCACGGCGACGTGGGCGAGCGAGGTGACCCCCCGCGAGATCCCGGTCTCGGCCCGGACGCGCTTGCCGACCTCGACGGCGTGCCGGAACAGGCCGTCGAGCACCGGGCCCGAGGCGTGCTCGCGCTGGGCGAGGGCGTGGGCCGCACGCACCTGGCGGAGGACCTCGCCCTCACCGAGCACGGGCGAGTCGATGCCCGACGCCACCTCGAAAAGGTGCCGCACCGCCGGCTCGTCGTACTCGACGGTGAGCGCCCCGGCGAGTCTGGCGGGGTCGTCGAGGCGGTCGGCGAGGAAGCGGTGGATGTCGCCGACACCGTCGTGGAACCTCTCGGCGACGGCGTAGACCTCGGTGCGCATGCACGTCGACAGGATCACGGCCCCCGAAAGGTGCGGGCTGCCGCCCAGCCCGGCGAGCGCCTTGGGCAGCTCCTCGTCCGAGAACGCCAGGCTTTCGAGCACCTCGAGCGGCGCGTCCCGTTCGTGGAGCCCGACCACGACGACCGGCACGCTCACCTCCTCGTGAAGTGGACCCCGCCCGGGGTGGCCGCGGCGGTGGCAAAGTGGCCGCCGGCGGTTGCCGCACGGCCGCGCCCAGACTCTACGGGCTGACCCCGACGCCGCGGTTCGACGCTTCCCCGTTCCGGGAGGCCGCCACGGCGGCGCGACCGGAGGGGCGGGAATGGTAGAAGGCGAGCACCTGGAGCTCGGCGGCGAGGTCGACCTGGCGGACGGTGACGCCTGGGGGGAGCGACAGGACGAGCGGGGCGAAGTTGAGGATCGACCGCACCCCCGCGGCGACGAGCTGCTCGGCGACGGACTGGCTCGCGGCTGCGGGTGTCGTGATCACACCGATCCGCACCCGCTCGCGGGAGCACACCTCGCCCAGCCGTTCGGCGTGCTCGACGACGATCCCGTCGAGCGTCGTTCCGACGACGGCGGGGTCGACGTCGACGAGCGCGGCCACGCGGAACCCACCCGAGCGGAAGCCCCGCGAATGGGCGAGCGCCCGGCCGAGGTTGCCGATCCCGACGATGGCGACCGGCCAGTCCCCGTCGAGAGCCAGGGCCCCGTCGACGCAGGCGAGCAGATACGGGACCTCGTAGCCGGTCCCGCGGGTCCCGTAGGTGCCAAAGCGCGAGAGGTCCCGGCGCAGCGTCGCCGCGTTGACCCCGACGACGACGGCGAGCTCGGACGACGAGACGTGCGTGATGCCGCGCTGCGCCATCACGGTGAGCGCTCGGTGGTAGAGCGGCAGGCGCGCGACGGTCGGCCCGGGTATCCGCTTGCCCGCCTGCGAGTTCCCCTCCCGCGTCACCCCATGCACGCTAACGACGACTCGCCGAAGCGACAACGTTGACGGGCCCGGCGCCGCCCGGCGGCCGCGCGCGTTCCCGCCGCAGCCTTCCTCATCGGGTCACCGGCCGGGCCCGGCGGCGGGGCCGCCGGATCGTTGCTGGAGCGTCGAGGTGCCTAACCCGCCTCGGTGAAGCGCGCGGCGAGGTATCCGTCGACGTCCTCTTCCCGCAGCCGGTAGGACTTGCCGACGCGCACCGCGGGCAGCTGCCCCGAGTTGATGAGCCGGTAGACGGTCATGTTCGAGATCCGCAGCATCTGCGCGACCTCACCCACCGTCAGGAATTGCGACTTCGTGTATTGGATGGACAGCTCAATCACCCCTCTCCGCCGACACGACTGTAGGCCAGCGGGGCTCAGGTGGAAAGAGGGGAAATGGATTTTGTCGGGACCTCCCGTCAGCTGGACTTTCGCGGCGGCCCTGGGGGGGTGGCGCCGAGCTCGCCGGCCCGCAGGACCGCCGCGGCGACGGCGTCGGCGACGGCCCCGCGCACAAGGCGTGCCTCAAGCACGTAGATCGCCGCCTCGGTCGACCCCCCGGGAGAGGCGACCTCGGCGCGCAGCGCCTCGGCCGTTCGCCCCGTCTCGAGCAGCATCCGCGCCGCCCCGTACAGTGTCTGGTCGACGAGGACCCGGGTGGTGCCGGGGTCGAGGCCCTCGGTGACACCGGCGGCGACGAGCGCCTCGGCGAGGTAGTAGAGGTAGGCCGGGCCGCACCCGGAGACGCCCGTGGCGGCGTCGATCAGCTCCTCGGGGAGCCGGACGACGGTGCCCACAGCCGCGAGGATCCCCTCGGCCCAGGCGAGGTCCGCTTCGGTCGCCCGCTTCCCGCCGCTGATGACCGAGGCGCCCGCGCCCAGCTGCGCGGGGGTGTTCGGCATCGCCCGCACGACGGCTGCGTCCCCGCCGAGCCACCCCTCAAGGCTCGCCGTCGTGATCCCGGCGGCGATCGAGAGGACCTGCCGGTAGCCGAGGCCGGCGAGCCGGCGGCAGACCCCCTCGGCGTCGTACGGCTTCACCGCCACGAGCGCACCGTCGGCCGCGACCGGCTCCGCTTCGACGACGAGTCCGGGAAACCGCGCCCGCAATGCTTCACGTCCCTCGGCCAGGCGCTCAGCCACGGCGATCTCGCCGGCCTGCGCCCAACCACCGGCTAGGAGTCCCGCGACGAGGGCCGTCCCCATCCGGCCCCCGCCGACGACGCACAGCCGGATGCCCACGGTCGCGGCCAGCTCAGCCGCACTCGACGAGGGTGCGCGCCGTCAAGTCGTTGTAGAGGCGACGGAGGCGGGCCGCCGCCGTCGACCAGGTGTAGGTCCGGGCGCGCCGCGCCGCCGCCTCGCCCAGACGCCAACCGAGCTCGGGCGAGCGGATGATGGCGGCGATGTGACTGGCGAAGGCGTCCACCCCACCACCCTCGACGAGGAAGCCCGTCTCGCCGTGGTCGACGAGCGTGGTGAGGCCCCCGACGGCGGAGGCCACGACCGGCGTGCCGCAGGCGGCGGCCTCGAGGGCGACGAGGCCGAAGGACTCCGATCGGCTCGGCACGAGGCAGACGTCCGCCGCCCGGTAGCGCGTCGAGAGCCGCTCGTGCGGTTGCGGCGGGACGAAGTCGACCCGCCCGCCGAGACCGAGCTCCGCGACGAGCGCTCGCAGCTTGGCGACCTCGTCGGTGCCCCGCACGCCGCTCGGACCGCCGACGACGGCGAGCCGTGCCCCGGTGACGCCGAGGCGGTCGAGGGCCGCGAGCGAACGGACCGCGACGTCGGTGCCCTTGAGCGGCTGGATACGGCCGACGAACAGCAGGAGCGGCTCGCCCCCGTCGATCCCGAGCGCCCGGCGGGCCTGGAGCTTGTCGCCGGGGGCGAAGAAGGCGTGGTCGACGCCGGGGGCGACGATCTCGACGCGGGAGGGATCCGCCCCGTAGAGCTCGACGAGCTGGTCGAGCTCGACCGAGCAGGAGGCGAGGATCGCGTCGGAGCACCCGATGATCTCCGCCTCGGCGTGGACCCGCCGGCCGGGGCCGGCCTCGTCAAACTCCTCCGGGCTCGCCTCGGCCTTGACCCGGTCGAGCGTGTGGAAGGTCGAGACGAGCGGGATGCCGAGACGGTGCTTCAGGGCGTGGCCCGCCATCCCGGAGAGCCAGTAATTGGCGTGGATGGCGTCGGTGCGCGGCGCGCCGAGCAGCTCGAACCCGGCCATGCGGTCGGCGACCGCCTCGGTGAACTCGCCGACGAGCTCGTGCAGCTGCCCCTTGGGCACCGGTCGGCGCGGCCCGGCCCCGACGTGGTGGACCGTCAGCCCCGGCTCGACCTCGACGAGGGCGGGCAGGTCGCCCGACCAGGCCCGCGTGTAGACGTCGCACTCGACACCCGCCCGGGCGAGGGACGAGGAGAGCTCGCGCACGTAGACGTTCATCCCGCCGCCGTCACCACTGCCCGGCTGCGCCAGGGGTGACGTGTGCATCGAGAGCACCGCAAGCTTGCGCATTCGTGCCAAGCGTAACGGTGCGGCCCCCCCCCAGCCGCACCATCCCTCAGCGGACCGGGCCGACCCGCTCGCGGGGCGCATAGCGGTAGCGCGCCACGCCGACGACATAGTCGCGGGGAACCGCCCCGAACTGTCGGCTGTCCCGGCTGGCACCGGGGTTGTCCCCGGCGACGACGATCCCGTCGGGCGCGACCCCGACAACCCGCTTGACGATCAGCCGGCTCTCCTCCTCGGGGTCGATGAACGCGATGAGATCCCCCGGCACACAGCGCCGCGTCCGGCGCACGAGGCAACGGTCACCTTCGCGCAACGTCGGCAGCATGCTCGGGCCGGCGACGACGACGCGCGTCGGCAGGCGGAGCAGCTGGCAGCCCGCCGCGACGATCCCCCAGCGGCCCCGCGCGATGCCCACGTCGTTAGTCTTGTTCGCGCCGCGCCCCTCGGCGCCGGCACTCGCTGTTGCGGCGGGAATTGGACTGCGATGGAAGGAGCAGTGGCATGTCCCTCACCTCATGCTTGTTGTCTCTGGTCGACCGATTTGCGCCACCGCGCACGGCGCACGCCCACTGCGACCTGCCCTGCGGCGTCTACGACCCCGCCCAGGCCCGCCTCGAGGCGGAGTCCGTGAAGGCCTGCATGGAGAAGTTCAACGCGTCCGACGACCCGGTGTTCCGCCAGCGCGCCATCATGATCAAAGAGGAACGGGCCGAGCTCGTGAAGCACCACCTGTGGGTGCTGTGGACCGACTACTTCCGGCCCGAACACGCCAACCGCTTCCCCGAGCTCCACGAGCTGGTCTGGACGACGACCAAGGCCGCCGGCGAGGCGAAGAAGACGTGTGACGTGGCGGTGGCGGACAAACTGCTCGCCGGCATCGCCGAGATCGACCGGATCTTCAAGGAAACGAAGAAGGCCTGAGAGCCCGCCGCCTCCCGGGCGCAGGACAGTCAGTCCGAGGCGCCGTGCGCGCCGCAACGCCGTTCCGTCGCCACGGCGCCGAGTCGTTCCGGCTCGATCGGCGCGCCGCACAGCTCGCAGGTTGAGTAGGTCCCGGCCTCGAGGCGGTCGATCGCCAGCTCGATGTCGCGCAGTTCCGCCTCGGCGCCGGCCAGGAGGGCACGGGCGTCGTCGAGGGCCGCGTCAGGCGAGCGCCGCGGGGACCTCCCGGCCTGCGCAGAATCCGACGGCTCCGGCATCGACACCTCCAGATGGGACCAGCGCCACGGAGTCGTCGTTGGCGTGCGCACCCGACGCTCGGGCAAGGCCGGAGCGTAGCGGACGACCCGGGCCGGGCTGGGTGTCCGTTGACCGAACACGGATCGGCTTCAGACATGTCGGGTCGCTCGATGTTGGACCGTCCGCGGTGCGCGTGGCGCTACCCTGCTCGAATGACGAATCGAGCGGCTGATGACCGCTAGCGCGCCCCGCGTCGACGACGGCATCGGGACGGGCGCCACCCGGGTGCTTGTCGTCGCGGCGCACCCCGACGACGCCGATTTCGGCTCCGCCGGGTCCGTCGCGCTCTGGACGGACGCCGGGATCGACGTCTCCTACTGCATCGTCACCGACGGCGACGCTGGGGGGGCCGACCCCTCGATTCCGCCCCGGGAGTTGGCCGGGATCCGCCGCGACGAGCAGCGCGCCGCTGCCGCCCTCGTCGGCGTTCGCGACGTGCACTTCCTCGGCTACCCGGACGGTGCCCTCGTCGCGTCCGTTGAACTGCGGCGGGACATCTGCCGGGTCGTGCGCGCGCTCCGCCCCGACCGACTCGTCTGTCAGTCCCCCGAGCGCTACTGGGACGCGATCGGCGCGTCCCATCCGGACCACCTCGCGGCGGGCGAGGCCGCCGTCTGCGCCTTCTACCCCGACGCGCGCAACCCCTTCGCCCATCCCGCGCTCCTCGACGAGGGGCTCGAGCCCCACACCGTGAGGGAGCTCTGGCTCTGCGCCCACCCCGAGCCGAACCGCGCTGTCGACGTCACCGGGTCGTTCGACCGGAAGATCGCCGCTTTGCGCTGTCACGTCAGCCAGGTCGGCCAGGGGGAGTGGCTCGCCGGTCGTGTCGGGGGATGGCTCGAGGCGGGGGCGCGGAGTGCCGGTCTCCCGGCGGGACGCCTCGCGGAACTCTTCCGAGTGGTCACGGCGCCCTGACCGGCCGCCGCCGGCCGGCCGCGATACTCCCGGATCCGACCTTCGCCGTGGGCGACCCCCGCAGGGCATCCTCGTCGGGCGGGCGTGGTGCCAGCGCGGCGCTAGTTGAAGTGGATGAGGAGCGCCGAGCCAAACACGACGCAGTAGACGGCGAACGGCGTGAGCGTCCGGGTCGTGAACCAGCGAGTGAGGAACCGCACGGAGAACCAGGCAGCCACACCCGCGCACGCCGCGGCCGCCAGGGTCTGGCCCCGGACCCCGTCACCAGTCGCCCCCAGCAGGTCCGGCAGTTTGTAGACGCCGGCGGCGAAGATGATCGGCGTCGCGAGCAGGAACGAGAAGCGCGCCGCGTCCTCGTGGTTGAGACCACGGGCGAGACCGGCCACCATCGTGATCCCGGACCGGCTGATCCCCGCGACGAGCGCGCCCACCTGGGCGACGCCGACGAGGATGCCCTCGCGCATGCTGAGCGTGGCGAGGGCGCGGTCGGGCCGCCCTGGACCGGGGCCCACCCCCGCGGCGGGGGCCGGCACCGGGGCCGAACGTCTCCGCCGCAGGACCTCGCCCGTGGCGAGGAGGAAACCGTTCACGACGAGGAAGGCCGAGGCGGGAATGGGCTTGGAGAACAGCACCCGCAGGGCGTGTTCGAAAAGGATCCCGCTGATCCCGGCGGGAATCGTCGCGACGACGAGGAGCCAGCCCAGTCTCGCCGTCGGCGTCGCGATCTCCTGGTGACGCACCGAAGAGATGAGCGCGCGGACGATCCTCACCCAGTCCCTGCGGAAGAACACGAGGAGGCCGACCGCCGTGCCCACATGGAGACCGACGAGGAAGCCCAGCCAGAACGACTCCGGAGCCGACTGGGCCGCGACGACGTTGTGCCAACCGAACAGTGCCGGAAAGACGACCGTGTGCCCGAGGCTCGAGACCGGGAAGAGCTCGCTGATCCCCTGAAGGACCCCGAGGACGATCGCCTGCCAGTAGTGCATCTCCGAGGCGTGCGAGTGCGCGACGTGGGCCGCCGAATTCAGCAGCGGAGCCGCGGCGACGATGGCACGCGCGCTCATCGCGCCGTCCCCGCCTCCGCCTGTCTGTTCCCCTTCCGCTTTCCCCCCGGGCCAGGCGCCGGTGCCGACACCGGGGCGACCAGCCCACCACCTGGCAGTCGCCCGTCCAACGAGGGACCAATCGCCGGAACTGGCGATCCGCGCACTGCCCCCTCCTTCGTTCGTCGGTCCGACGGATGCTACGGCGCCGAAGCCGGCGCGTGCCGCCCGTCAAACCTTCCCGGGACAGCAGAGGAGCCCGCCGGCCAGGCCGGCGGGCTCCTCCAGTCGACTTCAGAAAGGTCTAGACCACCCGTACGTTCTGGGCTTCCTCACCTTTGCGGCCCGGAACGACGTCGAACTCGACGCGCTGGCCCTCCTCGAGGGACTTGTAGCCAGTTCCCTGAATGCTGGAGTAGTGGACGAACACGTCGTCACCTTGCTCGCGGGAAATGAAGCCATATCCCTTTTCGGAGTTGAAAAACTTAACGGTTCCAGTTGCCAATTCGGATTCTCTCTCTCAACAGCGCGCGCGGTCCTTGTGACCTCGTGCTGTCAGCAGCCTACGGGACAATCGACTCCCCCGCGACAAAACCGCCACGAGGTGGCGCCCGGGGGCAGATCCAGCGGCAATTCGTCATCGCGCGGCCCGATCGCGACCGATGAGACCGGCGGGGCGCGCCGACCAGGGCGAGGGTGACGACATGGTCGGTGCACCAGAACCTGTCTTGTCCTTCGGGTGTCACGGACCGGGGAGGCGAACGGGAGAGATCCTCGACGCAGGCATCGGGTGCAGTGGGTATGTCGTCTTCCGATCGGGCGACTCGAATGGCACGGACTCCGGGGATCCGGAGGTTCCTGTCCGCGTCGAGGTCCACCGAGGACCGCTCCGCCGAACTCACCGAGGCATGGAGCCACCCGATCGGACAAGGCGGAGATGGTCGCTCGCCACCAGAAGCGACCGGAATCGGCCGGAATCGGCCGGAACGAGGGCAACCGGAGGTCGGCGGGCCACTCCGACGACGCCGGGTCGCCTCAGGTCCGCAACGGGTGGGCCGGGGCCAGCGCACGACCTCCCAACTGGTGGCTACAGTCAGGCGGTCCGCACAGATCGTCGAGGGAGATCCCGATGCACGCCGTCGGCACGTTCGCAGCAGTCCTCGCAACGCTCAGCAAGCACCACCTGGCGGGGATCGTCGGCATCGTCGTCGGTGCCTTGATCCTGATCATCGGCGGCATCCGGGTCGCGATGCGCGCCTCGAAAGCAATCATCGTCCCGATCGTCGGCCTCATCATCGTGGTGGGCTCGATCCTCGTCTACGCCAAGGTCTACTGACGAGGATCCGTTCCATGACCGGACCCGGGCGAGGACCGGTTCCGCCCCGGCCCGCGGGAGTCTCAGAACGCTGCCGCGCTCATCCCCGCGCGCAGAGGTCGACCTTCTTCGCAGCGAGCACGTAGCCGACCGCCTCCACGAGCTGTGCTCGCGAGAGCTCGCCTCGGGCGACCGCCTCGACGACGCCGTGGACGATCTGGTTGAACGTCGCGTCAGTGCTCGCACCCGATGCCTGGTAGAGGAGCAGATCGGCCCCGGCGCGCAGCGCCACGACCGCCGCCCCGGGCAGGGTCAGCCCGGTCGCGACGATCGCCTTGGCGACGAGCGAATCCGTGACGATGAGCCCTCTGAAATGGAGCCTTCCCCGCAGAAGTGACGTCTCGACGACCGGTGACAGGCTCGCCGGCTGGGAGGTGAGACCCGGGACGCTCGCGTTGGAGACCATCACTGCGGGGACGCCCGAGTCGATCGCCTCGACGAACGGGACAAGCCCGGTTTTCTCGAGGAGACTCCACCGGATCGTCGTGGCGGGACCGACGTCGGTGTCCTGGCTCACCCCCCCGAGACCGGGAAAGTGCTTGACCACCGGGATGACCCCGGCGCGCTCGAGCCCCGAGGCGAAGGCGAGGCCGTCTTTGGCCGCGACGCTGACCGTCGCGCTGAACGAACGCGTCCCATCGGGATCCCGGGCGTTCGGTCCGACGCCTCCGTCGACGTCGAGCACGGGCGCAAGGTCCATCGTCACTCCGGCGGCGCGCATTCGCCGGCCAACCTGCGTCGCCAGGGCTTCGATCTGGGCCGGGGTCATCGCGGCGCCCATCGTGCGCGGAGCGGGAATCGACCCGACGAGGTTCGCCATCCGCTGCACGAGCCCCCCCTCCTCGTCGGTCATGACGAGCGGCTTCACGCCTCCCGGAGCACCGGATTCGACCGCGGCGAGCTGGCTGGCGAGGCCGGCCGGCGCCGTGGAGCCAAACAGGATGAGCCCGCCGATGCCGACCGCGACTTCGTGGGACACCGAACTGACATCGTCCTCCTCGATCCCCGCGGCCAACGTCTGAGCCGCGAGGCGCGAGGTGCTCCACGATCCGAGAACGCGAGCCGCGGAACAGGCACGGGGAAGACGCGCGTTCGCGGGCGCCCGGGACAACGAAACGCTCGCAACCTCGGGCCAGAACGTGAAGGCAACGAGGACCCCTGTTGCCGCAACAACGCGCGCAGGAATGATTGCGGAAGCCCTGAGGTGCGGTGTCATCTGATTGCGACGATCCTCGCTCCCCCTGCAACGGCAGACAAGTCACCAGGCTGTCACGACTCCAACGTGAATCGATCCCGGGCGAGCATCTAGCATCGGTGGCGGCGCATCAAGCAGTAGGACGCGCATTACGCGACAATCGAGACCGACCGGCCGACTTGAAAGGACCCGACGATGGCGGACAAGTCACCGAAGAAGCCGAGCAGCAAGAAACCAGGGCGGAGCGTGAAGGAGAAGCGCGCCGCGAAGAAGTCGAAGGAAGCTTCGAAGTCGGCCGCGGGAAGCCTCGGCTAAGCCCCTCCTGCCTCGTCACGAGCTAGCGCCCCACACAGAGTCGCGCGGGACGGAACTGGCGCGCGCCCCGGGAGCTCGGGTCGTCGAACCACCCGGCGAGGGAGCTGATGCCGCTCTCCGATCCGACCCAGCACCCCGAGTCCCCCGTGGCCTCGAGCTTACGCTCCTTCCTCCCGCGCCCCCGAGCGATCTTCTGGCTTAACTCGCCAGCATGCGCGAATATGCACTCGCAGCCTTGCTGCAGGTCAACCCTGGGGATTACCAGCAAGTCAACGAGCCCCGACAGCGGTCGGGGCACCTCTCTATGAAGGGGGCTTGATGCCACGAGACAGACGACCGACCCGATCGACCATGAGCCGTTTGGCGGGCGTTGCAGTGGGAGTCGCGCTGATCGTTCCGGCCACGGCCTGGACGGGCGCGAGCGGTGCAGCGACCAACAGAGCTGTGCACCACTCCCCCCCGAACGTCACGGTCACCTTGGGAACGACAGACCGCATCGTGTCCTTGGACCCTGCGGGCTCCTACGACTTGCCTTCCTGGACGATCATCTACAACGTCTACCAGACGCTCCTGAAGTACATCCCCGGCACGACGACGATCGTCTCCGACGCGGGCACGTGCGCCTGGCAGGGAACGGGTGCGACGACCTACGTCTGCACGGTGAAACCGAAGCAGTTCTTCTCGAATGGTGACCCGGTGACGGCTGCCGATGTGGCGTTCTCGTTCAACCGGATCAACAAGATCGCCAACTCTAACGGTCCTTCGAGCCTCATCGCGCCGATGAAAAACGTCACCGCGTCCGGCAACAAGGTGACGTTCAAGCTGAAGGCCGCCGACGCGGCATGGCCGGACGTGCTCACGACCGGTGCCGGCGCGATCGTCGACCAGAAGCTCTACTCGTTCACGTCGCTGCAGCCGTCGACTGCCGGGAAGATCATCGGATCCGGCCCGTACTACATGGCGTCGTACACGCCGAACCAACTCGCCGTGTTCAAGCCGAACCCGCACTACGGCGGCAGCGACGTCCTGCACAACAACGAGTTCATCGTCCGATATGAGGAGACGGCCACGACGCTCGTCTCGGACGTCACGTCCGGAGCAGTCGACATCGCCTACCGGGAGCTGAACCCGACGCAGATCCTCGCCCTCGAGAAGACGAAGGGCATCACGGTCACACAGGGCAAGGGCATCGAGATCCGCTACATCGTGTTCAACCTGAAGGTCCAGCCCGGCTCGACGGCCGCGCAGAAGCACGCCATTCGCCAGGCGGTCGCGTACCTCGTGAACCGCAACGACATCGCGAAGAACGTCTACAAGGGAACGGTCAAGCCTCTGTACTCGATCATTCCGGACGCGCTCGCCGGCCACATCAACTCGTTCGAGAACGTGTACGGCTCGTCCCCGAACGTCGCGAAGGCCAAGGCCGTCCTCAAGGCCGCCGGTGTGACGACCCCGGTAAAGTTCACCCTCTGGTACAACACCGACCACTACGGGGACACCGACCTCGCGACGGAGCTGCAGCGTCAGATCGACACCGGGGGCCTGTTCAACGTGTCGCTGAACACGGCCGAATGGTCCACGTACGTCCAGGCGGGGACGACGAACCAGTACGGGGTGTCCTTGTTTGGTTGGTTCCCGGACTACCCGGACGCCGATGACTACACGGGCCCGTTCTACCTGTGCGACGACGAGTGGATGGTCAACCACTACTGCAACATGCAGGTGAACAAGAACATCGCGGCAGAAGAGGCCTCGACGGTCCAGTCCGTCCGGGATTCGGCGTTCGCCAAGCTCCAGACGCTGACTGCCGAAGACACGCCGCTCATCCCGATCTGGCAGGGCGGCCAGGTCGCGGGGGTGCGCGACGGAGTGACCGGCGTCAAGTCGACACTCGACGCTTCCTACACCTTCCGCTTCTGGCTAATCGGCAAGTCTTGATCCGATAGTCCTTGAGTGCCCGGGCGCGACGCGCCCGGGCACTCAAGGACCGGCAATCACCGGAAGGAACAGCCAACTTGGCCTCGTCGACAGGCTCACTACGCCGCTACGTCCTCACGCGGCTCGTGCTCGTGCTGCCGATGGTGCTGATCCTGCTGACGCTCGTCTTCATGCTGATGCGGGTCGCCCCGGGGAACCCGATCCTCGCCGCGCTCGGCGGGCACCTCTCGCCCTCCCAACTCGCCTCTCGGGAGCGCGCCGCCGGCTACGACAAGTCCCTCCTCGTCCAGTACTGGGAGTACCTGCGGCAGGTCTTCACCGGCAATCTCGGCACGACCATCACCGACCACCGCCCCGTCACTCAGATCATCGCCCAGAACGGGGCCGCGACACTCGAGCTCACCGGCGCGGCGATGTTCGTCGCCATCGTGGTCGGCGTCCCGCTCGGCATGCTCGCCGGAAGGATGCGCGACACCTGGGTCGACGCCTCGGCGCGCATCTTCGGCATCGTGATCTACGCCGCCCCCGTCTTCTTCCTCGGGTTGCTCGCCCAGGAAC
>Ga0187869_10000093_pt1 | contig 98089 bp, 71 predicted proteins | sample June2016WEW_13_1_2_FD_132972 | JGI IMG/M metagenome (GOLD analysis project Ga0187869, IMG submission 132972) | Peatland microbial communities from SPRUCE experiment site at the Marcell Experimental Forest, Minnesota, USA - June2016WEW_13_100 | ecosystem: Environmental > Terrestrial > Soil >...
GGTAAAAGGAAGCGTGACGGCCATCGGCTTCGACATCAGCGCGCAGGCAAAGCAGAAGACGATCCATACATACCGTTTCCAGGATGGCCTGCGCACGTACCATGCATAAGCCAGCAATGTGGCGAAGAAGAAAAACGCGCACAAAACATCTTTGCGTTCGGCAACCCAGGCGACCGATTCGACGTGCGCGGGATGCAAAGCGAAAAGGAACGCGACGATTGCGGAGCGCCAGATGAAACCGGTCATGTACAAGAGCAAAAGAAAAAGCAGAACCGAATTGGCGGCGTGCCAACACACATTGGTCATATGGTGGCCGTAGGGATTGCTGCCGTAAAGCTTCCAGTCCACCATATGCGAAATCCACGTCAGCGGGTGCCAGTTTGCGGAATGGAAGGTTGTAAATGCCCACTCGACGCTCTGCGCGGTCACCCCTTGCTGCACCTGCCGGTTCTGCACGACATAGTCGTAATCGTCGTAGATAAGGAACTCGTTGTTGCGCACGCCCTGGAAAGAAAAAACAGTGGCCGCCACGAGAACGATGCAGACGGCGGCAATTTGCCACGGCTTATGGGTTGCCGGAGTCAGGGCGACGGTCTTCCCGGCCGGCGCCCCAGGCGGGCGCCTGGCCTCGAATTTACGCGGCCGCGATTTATTTGCCATGACTGCCAGCCTCCGATCGTCCTCAAAACGTCTGGTGGGATACACCGAAATTGTAGCGGAGAAGGCAGAAACAACCGCAGACCCTGGGCAGACCGAGCTTTGGAAAAACAAAATCAGAGCACATCGGCATCCGCCGCGGCGGAAGACCTGGATCACCCACTTAGTTGCGCTCGGACGCGGGCCGCCTGGCCCGGCATTTTTCATTATCTTCCTTGTTCAACCGATTTGCTTTTCATCCGGGCTTGAGCAATCTCGAGATTTTTTCTTGCAGTGGTATAGGCAGGATCAATCCTTACCGCGTCGCTGAACTGCTCGGCCGCTTTTTCATAGTCTCCCAGTAGAAACAGGGCCGCGCCCAGGTCATTATGCGCATCGGCGTTTGCAGGGTCGAAGCGCAACGCCTGCGTATACTCCCCTGCCGCTTCGGAGAGCCGATGCGCCTGCAAAAGGACTGCACCCATTTGGAAATGGGGCAGTGCCTGATCGGGTTTGATGGACAGAGAACGCCGGAGCTCCTTCAGCGCATCCTCCGTCAATCCCTGTTTGCCCAAAATAATGCCTAATTTGTTATGCGCTTCGTAATTATCCGGCTCGATGGCAAGCGCCTGACGGTACTCCTGAGCAGCCTCGCCAAGTTTGTCCTGCGCCACGAGAGCATCGGCAAGATAGAGGCGCGCCGGTACAAAATCCGGTTTCTCGGCGATCACCTTTCTGCTATACATTTCCTCATCCTTCGGCCTGTCCATCAAAGCAGACCATAGCGCCATATTGGATAGGACATCGGGGTTGCCGGGAGCAACGCGCAACGCCGTTTCCAGACGTTGTCCTGCAAGCGGCAGATTGCGAAAATCATGGGTTTGCATCATAACTCGCATCATGGCAAGGGCGGAATAGGCAAGAGCCTGAGGGTCGGAAGGGTTATAGGCCAACGCTCGTTCTAAAGGTGGTTGCGCCTCGGCAAATCTTTCTTGCTCAATGTACGCCTTGCCAAGGCTTTTATAGGGGAATTCTCCGCGCGGGCCAACTTCAAGCACATGGGTGAACAGCGTCACTGTATTTTTCCATACCTTGACCTGCGCCTCGGTCTTTACCGCGCACGCCGCGACGATCGCGACCGCGAGTAGTTGAGTTGCGATCCTGATTTTCGGGAATTTGGCCACTGCATCGCCGGCGAGCCAGACAACGGCAATGAAAAGGCCGATATAGGGAATATAGGTGTAGCGCTCGGCCAGGGCCTGTCCTCCGACCTGCACGATGCCGATCACCGGCACCAGTGTTCCCAGGAACCATAGCCAGCCGATAAAGCAATAAGGCCGTTCCTTGCGGAAATGCCAGCAGACCGCGGTTACCAAAATAAGTGCAAGAGCCGCTAACACCGCCGAAGCTGTGGTGTTATTTGAGTAAAAATATTCGGTGAGCGGATCGGGCCATACCATGATCCGCACGTAGCGGCAGTAACTGATCGCCGCGTTGCAGAGCCTTTCCCGCAAGGGAAAGGATTGAAAATCGCCCACCGCGCCGCCAGCCCGCTGCGCGAGAAAGGTGATGACGCTGGAGAGAACCGCCATGAGGAAAAGCGGCCACTTTTCAACGCATAACTGACCCAGAGAAGACGGCCGCCACGCGCGTGTCTCCGGCGGGAATGCGATTCTGCGCAACGGCCAAAAATCGAGCAACAGCAAGGTAAAAGGAAGCGTGACGGCCATCGGTTTCGACATCAGCGCGCAGGCAAAGCAGAAGACAATCCATATATACCGTTTCCAGGATGGCCGGCGCACATACCTTGCATAAACCAGCAATGTGACGAAGAAGAAAAACGCGCACAAAACATCTTTGCGTTCAGAGATCCAGGCGACGGATTCGACGTGCGCGGGATGCAGCGCGAAAAGGAATGCAACCATCGCGGAGCGCCAGATGAAACCCGTCATGTACAAGAGCAAAAGAAAAAGCAGAACCGCATTGGCGGCGTGCCAACACACATTGGTCATATGGTGGCCGGAGGGGTTGCTGCCATAAAGCTTCCAGTCCACCATATGCGAAATCCACGTCAGCGGGTGCCAGTTTGCAGAATGAAAGGTTGTAAATGCCCACTCGATGCTTTGCGCGGTCACCCCTTGCTGCACCTGCCGGTTCTGCACGACATAGTCGTAATCGTCGTAGTCAAGGAAATCGTTGTTGCGCACACCCCGGAAAGCAAAGACGGTGACCACCACGAGAACGATGCAGACGGCGGTAATTTGCCACGGCTTATGGGTTGCCGGAGCCAGGGCAACGGTCTTCCCGGCCAGCGCCTCGGACGGGCGCTTGGCCTCGAATTTACGCCGTCGCGATTTCTTTGCCATGACTGCCAACCTCCGACCATCCTCAAAACGGCTGGGTGGGATACATCGGAATTGTAGCGGAGAAAGGCAAAAACAACCGCAGACCCTGGGCAGATCAAGCTGTGGAAGAGCAAAATCAGAGCACATCAGCCGCCGCCGCGTTTGCCGGCCCTGATCCTCCGTATCTCCTCCATCCGCGTCGCCAACTGCTTCTCCCGCCCCTCCTGCGTGGGGTGGTAGTAGCGCCGGCCTTTCAGAGAATCCGGCAGGCAGTCCATGTCGGCGATGCGGTCTTCTTCGTCGTGCGCGTAGCGGTAGCCTTCGGCGTAGCCCAGCTCCTTCATCAGCCGCGTCGGCGCATTCCTCAAATGCAGCGGAACCGGCTCCTGCCGCGTGTTTTCGATGTCTTCTTGCACCGCTCCATAGGCCGTGTACACCGAATTCGATTTCGGCGCGAGCGCGAGGTAGACTACGGCCTCGGCCAGCGCCAGTTCGCCCTCCGGCGAGCCGAGAAAGTCGTACGTGTCTTTCGCGGAGAGACAGAGATGCAGCGCCTCCGGCGCGGCCAGCCCGATATCCTCGACGGCCATGCGTACGATGCGGCGCGCAAGATAGAGTGGGTCCTCGCCGCCCGCGAGCATGCGGCCCAGCCAGTAGAGCGCGGCGTCGGGATCGCTGTTGCGCACGCTTTTGTGCAGCGCCGAGATCAGGTTGTAGTGCTCTTCGCCTGCTTTGTCGTACATCAATACGCGCTTCTGCGCGGCTTCTGTGGCAACGGCCTTCGTGATGTGCTTGCTTCCGTCCGCGACGGCCAGCTGCGCCGCCACTTCCAGCGTGTTATATGCGTTGCGGCAGTCGCCGCTTGAGTAGCCGGCGATCAATTCGAGCGCATCATCGTCGGCCGCGAGCTCCATCGGGCCCAACCCGCGCTCCTTGTTAGCAAGGGCCCGCTTGAGCAGCGTTACAATTTGCTCTTCCTTCAAAGGCTCCAGCACATAGACGCGGCAGCGTGAAAGTAGCGCGGAGATGATCTCGAACGATGGATTCTCCGTCGTCGCGCCAATCAGCCGGATCGTGCCCCGCTCCACGTACGGCAAAAACGCGTCCTGCTGCGCCTTGTTGAAACGGTGAATCTCATCGATGAAGAGAATCGTGCGCGAGTGCAGTTGGGCCGCCTTGGCCGCCTCGACCATCACCTGCTTGATCTCCTTGATCCCGCTGGTCACCGCAGTGAACTCGATGAAGCTGGCCTTCGTCGTCTCGGCAATGATCTTCGCCAGCGTCGTCTTGCCCACGCCCGGCGGACCCCAGAAGATCATCGAGCTCGCGTCGTCGCGCTCGATCTGAACGCGCAGCGGCTTGCCCGGCCCGACCAGGTGCTCCTGCCCGAGCAACTCGTCCAGGCTGCGCGGCCGCATCCGCTCGGCCAGCGGAGCCCCTCCTGCTGCCATTGCATGGAGCGGCCCTTTGGACGAATGAAGTGGCTGGTCCGGCATGGTTTCGAACAAGCTCATCGCCGCGCTCCTCGATGATCCGATGGTCCGCCGCTGCCCGCGGACCGCTGCCGCGACGCTTCATACAACAGCACGCTGGCCGCCACGGCTGCGTTCAGGCTCTCCACCGGGCCAGGGCAGGGAATCGTGATCGCCTCATCGGCCATCCGCGCGATCTTTTCCGGCACGCCGTTTCCCTCGTTTCCGATCACCAGGGCAACCGGACCAGCCATGTCCACCAGATCGGCGGGCTGGGCAGCGCGCACCGTGGTGGCAAGGACCCGCACTCCTGCCTCGCGCAGTTGCGAAAAGCACTCTCGTTCGCTTGCGGCAAGCAGCGGAACGCGGAAGACGCTGCCCGCCGACGCGCGCACCGCCTTCGCATTCCACGCGCTCACCGTTCCCGGCAGGCTCACCACGCCCGTCGCGCCAAATGCCTCCGCCGAGCGCAGAATGGTCCCCAGATTGCCGGGATCCTGAATGGCGGCCAGCACGATGACCAGCGCCGCTCCGCTCCGATGCGCGCTGAAGAGATGCGCCCAGGTCCAATCGGGTGGCTCAATCAGTGCGGCAATCGGCTGCGGCGTTTCGGTGGCCAACGCGGAGTCGAGCAGCTTCCTCGGCAGGCGCAGAATCTCTGTCTCCACCGGCACCGTCAGCGCGTCCAGCAGCCGCTCCGCGCCGTCGGCCACAAAGACCGTGACCACGCGCACGCCCGCGCGCAGCGCCTCCTCAATCAGGTTGGGCCCTTCGATGCCTACTCGCCCCCGCCCCTCGCGCCCGGATGCAGCGAGCGCCTTCCGTAGCTCCTTCAAGCGCGCATTCTGCCTGCTTTCGACCACGCGGACCGGCATCGCTCGGCAACCTCTGAGTGCTGTGCCGATTGTAAGATCAGCTTCTGGCTTCTAGCTACTAGCCTCTGGTCTTTCGTGCCGATCGGGCTATCGTTGATCGTGGCCGCGCTTTGCGGCAAGAAGCGGCCAAATCCTTAGAGGTCGAAGCGGCAGCCCGCGGCTCAACTTGCCCGCCGCGGCGGGCTGTGATAGCTTCCGAGTTTGTAGCCTCTTCTTTTATTCGGGAACCGAGGTAGGCCTCCTTGTCCGCGGAGATATTGCGCGTCCATCCCGATGAACCCCAACCGGACCGGATCGATTACGTCGTCTCCTGCCTGCGCAAAGGCGGTGTCGTTGCCCTGCCCACCGATACCTTCTACGGCTTGGCCGTGGACCCGGTGAACCTCTACGCCGTCGAGCAGATTTACCAGATCAAGACCCGCCAGAAGCACAAGCCTCTCTCGCTGCTCATCTCCAGCCTGGCCCAGGCCTACGAGTTGGCGCGCGACACCGATGCGCTTCTCGATAAGCTGGCCGATCGCTTCTGGCCCGGCCCGCTGACGATCATCGTCCGCGCCGGAACGAAATTGCCGCTGCGCTCCACGGCCAACACGGGCAATATGGCCCTGCGCGTGCCCGATGCCGCCATTCCGCGCGCGGTGGTTGAATGTTTCGGGCTGCCCATCACGGCCACCTCGGCCAACCTGCAAGGCGCGCCCGAGTGCACCAACGCCGCCAGTGTCCGCGATCAGATTGGCGACCGCATTCCGCTCATCATCGACGGCGGACCCACCGGCCGCGCGCTGCCCACCACCATTGTCGATCTCTCCCTTGGCTCCGGGCGTTGGGAAATTCTGCGCGAAGGCGCCATCCCAACACACGAAATTGTCATGACGTTACAACGGTAAGATGGTGCGCATGAGACGCGATCTCAAGACGAAGAGCCGCAACTGGGTCCTGCGCGCTCTTCTCCTGCTGGTCTTCGTGCTTTTGGCCGGCATTTTGGGCTGGTGCAGTTGGGTTTACGCCCAGATCGAGAGCTACGCCCGCCAGGATCAGGCTGCGCCCGCCGATGCCATCGGCGTTCTGGGCGCAGCGGAGTACGACGGACGGCCCTCCCCGGTCTACCGTGCCCGCCTGGACCATGCCCTCGAGCTCTATCGTCGCGGCATCGCTCCGTTGATCATCACCCTGGGAGGATCGGGCGGGGATCAGTACAGCGAGGGATCAGTGGGCGCCGGGTACTTGATGAGCAAGGGCGTCCCCGAAGAGGACATCATCGCCGAGACGGAGAGCCGCAACACCGAGGAATCGGCCCGCCGCATTGCCGTGATTGCCCGCGCCAATGGACTGCGCCGCCTGGTGGTGGTCAGCGACGACACCCACATGTTCCGCATTCATGCCATCTGTGCTTCCGAAGGCTTGGATGTGCTCACTTCGCCGCGGCCTCGCCCCCCTTCAGAGGATAAGACGCTCGAGGCCGAGCGCATCGTCCACGAGGTACTCAGCTACACCTTCTGGCGGCTGCACCTGCATTGATGGCGAGCCGGCAGGTCGGCAAGCCGGCCTGAGCTCCGTTGCCGCAGCCGTCTACAGAAGCACCGCCCTTATGGCCAACGCAAACCCGGCTGCGCTGGCTGTCGACAGAAAGTTCACAGCGTCGTTGTTGAGCCAGCCGTGCTCCTCCAGCGTGGCGCCTAGCAGGCTGTCGAAGAACAGCCCGAAGATAGCGCCCGCGCAGCTCAGCTCGAAGAGGTTCCAGCCGCCCCGCAGCGCCCAGCTCCCGGCGCCTGCGACGATTGCCGCCGCAACCGCTCCGGCCAGCGTCCCGGCCACGCTCACTGCGCCATCCCTGCCCGGCTTGACCGCGCGCAGGGTAGTAATCATGCGTGGCCGGCCGCCCAGAACCTGCCCGATCTCTGACGAAACCGTGTCTGCCGCCGCTTCAGCCAGCGCCGCGAGCGCCAGCACAAACCCCAGCCTTGGCGTGCGGGTTGCGCGCGCAAACCACCCGCTATCCATCAGCCAGAACTGCACTGGCCCACTGGCAACCAGCGCTGCCATGCCTAGATTCGCCGCTACCTGCGAGGCCGATCGTCCCCGCCGCGCCTCTGCTGTGCCCAACCGCTCCTTTTGTCTGCGGCCCACGCGCGTGGCGGCAAAGGCCAGCAAGCAAACCGCCAGCGTGGGAATCATGGCTGTATGCCACGGTTGGTAGGGGAACATAACCGTGGAAAACATGAGACTGGCAGTGATCAGGGCGCCCACTGCAGCCGCTGCAGGCGTAGCCGCCCGCAGCTTCCACGTCACCAGTCCCAGCAACCCGCTCAGCCCTGCGGTCCAGATCGCCACGGCCGCCGATCGGGCCGCCCACCCGTAACAGGCAAGCAGCACGTCCGTGCCCGCGAAAGGCAGCACCGCAAGCAACACCAGCTTCGATTGCCAGGCCAGCTTCTCTTGAGCCACGCTTCATCGTAACCTTAGCTTGAGGCGGTCGGTAGCGCCGACGCTTGCCTGGCGATGACAATTTCTCCCCCCATCCGTCACATGTCGAAGAAACTGTGCGCGTCCGCTATAGCGATTCCAGAATTGCTGTACTACGAAACCGCCACACTCCGGTCGCCGCGGCCATCAGGACCGCGGTCCTCACGGACACGGCTTCGTCCGTAGGGTGGAAGGAGTCGGCGGCTTGGCATCAACTTTGAAGAGGCACACTACTCTGGAATCGCCATAGTCCCGCCCGCATCGTTTACAATCATCCAAGGATGCAGGAAAGATTCGGAATGAGGCTCTTTTCAGTGGTTTCAGGCCGGGCGCGTTTGCTCTTTGCGCAAGCGGGCGTGGCTCTTGCAGTAGCTGTCCTGATGAGCGGTTGCGGCGATAACTACAGGCCGGTGGTTATACCGATCGCCACCAATGGCCCGGCCCCGCAGCCCACCTCGTATGCGGTTGTAGTTTCGTCCACGGGTTCCACCACACCCGGAGTCGTCACTATTATCGATTACTCGGGCGACTCGGTGATGACCGAGGCGCCGATTGGTCCGGGGCCCAGAGATTTCACATTGAACTCGGTTGGTGTCCTCGGCTACACCGTCAACAGTGACGGCACCATATCCAACTTCGGCATCACCACCTCCCTGCAGGCCAAAAACGTCTCCTACTCCACGCTGCCGCCCACGGCTGAACCTGTCAACTTTATGGCGCCATCTGTTGGCCTCTGGGCTGCGGACCGGTACGGCGACTTCGTCGATCTCTTTTCCGGATTGCCTGAGGCATTCAATCTCGCCATTCCCGTGTCCACTTCGGGCAGTCCGGCAACGATGCCCGTCTTTATCGCAGGGGCTCCAACCCTGCCCGCCCAGCGGGAATACGTTCTTAGCCAGAACGTCCCAGACAATGCGCCCATGACCTGCAACCTTTCGCCCACCTCGGCGCCCACAGGTGTCGCTGTCCCCATTGAGATCCGCAACAATACGGCCGATTCTGCTATCGCGGTCGGCAGGTGTCCCGTCTACGCCGTACAGACCACCGACCTGCAGCGCCTGTTCGTGTTGAACCGGGGAGACGATACCGTCACGGTCATCAATAGCAACAAGAACACGCTCGATCAGTGCCCTGTGCCACTGGTGACAGTGCCACCCTCGAACGTGCCAACCTGCCCGCCGCCGTACAACACAAACCAGAACGGCCAACCGATCACCTACCATCCGGTCTTGCCGCTTTCCACGGCCGCGCTCACGGCCGCCAACGCGCCGCCAAACTGCAACATGACCACGAACCCAAGCTGTGGCATGGGCGCGATCGCCGGTCCGGTTTATGCCGAATACAACGCGGCCACACAACAGCTCGTCGTGGCCAACTACGACGGCGGCGCCATCAGCGTGATTGATGTCAGCCTGGATGAATACGGCAACGATAGCGCCAACTTTGGGACCACCTACACCATTCCGGTAGGCAATACCGCGACTCCTAACCCGGCTAGCGTGACGGTTCTCTTTGACGGCAGCAAGGCTTACACGGCCAATCAGAACGACGACAGCGGCACAGGGAACGGCACAGTGACGGTGGTGAACCTCTCAACCCATACGGTAGAAAAGACGCTAACCGTCGTTGGCCATCCCCGCCAGGTCGCCTCGACGCAGAACTCTGAGTTTAGCAAGGTCTACGTGGCCTCGCCCGACAGCCCCTATATCACCATCATTGAGTCGACGCCGACGGAAACGGACGTGATTGACACCACGGTTCTGGTGGAGGGCACCGTCGTGGATGTGCGCACAACCACGCAGGACGGTTACTCCCGCAGCAATAATAACTACAGCAGTCGTGCTCCTGGCTACGGCCAGCCCTGCAACCTGTCGCCGTCGTCCATGGTCTCCGCCTACGGCCCAAATTACACGCTCGACGACTGCCACGCTGTTCCCTAGCGCATAGCGCAACACAGCCATCCTGAAGGGCCATTCCCTGCTGCGGAATGGCCCTTTTGGCTGCCGGGCGTCACTTTGCCGCCGCCTGCCCTTTGGAGCAACCCTTCGGCCAATCAGCGCATGATGGCGCATCCCGTGGAGCCATGGAGCAGATTCGCCTCCTCGGGTGTAGAGTGGATGGCGAGGAATTTTTCCGATGCCATCGAGGTGGAATGCCCCAGGCCTTACGCGGCGGCAATTCGTAGCAGCTGGGGCCTTGGGAAGTGCGGCTGTCGCCGTCGGCTGCAAAAGCCGTGGGCACGGAGACTGGGAGTTCTTCACCGAAGAGCAAGCCAGAACTCTGACCGTGATCTGCGACCAGATCGTTCCCGCCGATGACTTTCCCAGCGCCTCTGAGGCCGGCGTGCTCACATTCATTGATCGCCAGCTTGTGCGGCATTTTCGCCGCTATCGCAGCGCCTACCTCGAGGGCCTCGAGCGCGCGGACGCGCTGAGCAGGCGCCGTTTTGGCCGCGAGCTTGCGGGGCTCTCCTCATCGCAGCAGCTTGAGGTCGTCAGCGCGATCGAGCAACAGGATCGAACCTTCTTCGAGCTCGTGCGCGGCCACACCCTCGATGGTTACTATGGCCCGCCGCGTCACGGGGGTAATCGCGATGCCGTCAGTTGGCGCATGTTGGGCCTGGCAGAGCCGCCAGTACTCGGCCGTGCCCAGGACAACCCGAGAAAGGGCTCGCCCTCATGAAGCCGGTGAACGCGGTAGTGATCGGCGCGGGCGCAGCGGGCGGCATCGTGGCCAAGGAGTTGTCCACTGCCGGCCTGAGCGTTGTCCTGCTCGAACGCGGCCCCTGGTACACCTCCAGCGATTGCCGCAAGGATGATCTGCGCAACCAGCGCACCACCGTGCTGGGCAACGCCTTTGGGCCGGAAGATGACGGTAATCCGCGTGTCGTGGTCGACCCGGTGGGTGGGGTTCATACGTTTTTGCCCAGTGAAAGCGGCTACCAGAACAACGCCGCCTGTGTGGGCGGCGGAACGCTCAGCTACGGAGCCCAGGCTTGGCGCTATCTGCCGCAGGACTTTCGCCTGCGTTCCATCTATGGCGTGCCGCCCGGCAGCTCGCTCGAGGACTGGCCCATCTCGTACGACGATCTCGAGCCCTTCTACGACAAGGCCGAATACGAGATTGGTGTTTCAGGCGACTACTCGGGCACCCCGTTTCATGGTCCCCGCCGCCGCCCTTTGCCCATGCCGCCCCTGCCTCCCAATCGCGAGTTTGAAATCCTCTGGCCGGCAGCCAAGCGCCTCGGGCTGCACCCTTTCCACATTCCCATGGCTCGCAACAGTGTTCCCTATAACGGTCGCGGGCCCTGCATGCGTTGCCGCTGGTGCGTCGGCTTCGCCTGCGAGGTGGATGCAAAAAACGGCTCTCAAAATACCGTGATCCCCATCGCGCTGGCGACCGGCAACTGCGAACTCCGCACCGAATGCATGGCCAGGGAAATCCTTACCGACGATCGTGGCCGCGCGCGCGCAGTGGCCTACTTCGACAGCCGCGGCCATCTCCAGGAGCAGCCTTGCGATTTCGTGGTGGTGTCTGCCTGCGCCATTGAATCGGCGCGTCTGTTGCTGAATTCGAAGAGCCGGCTGTTTCCCAATGGGGTCGGCAACCGTTACGACCAGGTCGGTCGGAACCTGCAGGGCCATCACTACACCGGGGCCGTAGGCTTCTTCGATGACGACTCCTACGATGACGTAGGCCCCGGAGCCAGCATCGCCATCACTGACTACAACCACGGCACTTCCGGCCTTTGCGGCGGGGGCCTGTTGGCCAATGAATTCATTCGCCTGCCTATTCAAATGATCGATCACATGCCTCTCGGCACGCCGCGATGGGGATTGGGGCACAAGAAGGCCATGCGTACCTTTTTCAAACGCAACGTCATGATTTTCGGGCCCACCCAGCAGATTCCCACCGCCGATGCCCGGGTCACTCTCGATCCATCGGTGAAAGACAAGTGGGGTATGCCCGTGGCGCGCATCTCCGGCAACGTGCATCCGCACACCTTTGAGATTGGCGATGTGCAGGCCCAGCGCGCCGAAGCCTGGCTCAAGGAGGCTGGAGCCGCAAGTACACTCCGCATCGCCGGCAGGCCTGCTGTCGTCTCCTCCGGCCAGCATCAGGCTGGGACCTGCCGGATGGGCAACGATCCGAAGGCCTCGGTCGTGGACCGCGATTGCCGTATCCACGACATGGAGAACGTCTTCGTGATCGATTCGAGCGTGCACGTGACCAATGGAGGCTTCAATCCGGTGCTGACCATCATGGCCATCGCGTACATGGCCTCGGCTGCCCTGGTCCGCAGCTGGAAAGGCACAGGGCTCCGCTCATGAAGCGATTCTTCATGCGGATCGCGATCGCCGCTGGAGCGCTGGTCCTGCTGGCATTCGGCGGCGTCTTTGGCGCATCGGCCTACTACTCGTCAGAACACGGTCAGGGTTGCGCAAGCTGCCATGAGATGGAGTCCTACGTGATTCAGGCGCACGATTCGCCGCACCGCGCGATGGGCTGCGTGGAGTGCCATGACGCCGGCTTGCCCACCAAGCTGCGGCATACGTGGGTGCACCTCACGCGCACCTGGCCTGAGAGTATCCGGCTCCGCGAGGTCGATGTTCTGGCCATGACGGCGGACTGCCGCAGCTGCCACCAACAGGAGTACGCGGCATGGCACGCAGGTCCGCACAGCGCCACCTATACGCAGATCTTTACCCATCCCACGCAAAACTCGCCGCGCCCCTTGATGGAAGACTGCCTTCGCTGCCACGGCATGTACTTTGGTGGGTCGATTCGCGATCTGGTGCAGCCTCAGAACACAGTCGGCCCGTGGCGCCTGGTCCACGCGAAACTTGCCGATCAGCCCACGATGCCCTGCGGGACCTGCCACTGGATTCATCGTGAAGGCGCAGTTGAGACAATGCCGGCCGAGCGCATTTCGGTGGCCGGCCCGGCCGTCCCCGTTTCGCTTGCCTTCTACGACCGGCGCGAGAGATTGCACTTTGCTGCGGCCGGCCTCGCCATTCCGCAGCTCTACGACGGTCCTCGCGCGCTTCACGTGAGCCCGGATCCGCGGCAGGGAATCTGCTACCAATGCCACGCGCCGCGAGCGCCCGATGCGGGGTCTGTCGCGGCGGCAAATTCCTGGGGAACGCAGGCGGGCTCGGGTGACGATCGCACGCCGATGGGCGTCCACGAGGGCCTGAGCTGCTTCTCCTGCCATAACGGCCACAACGAGAATGCGCGCGCCTCATGCAAGACCTGTCACCCGCAGATGTCCCATTGCGGTATCGACGTCGAGAAGATGGATACGACCTTCTTAAGCGCCGCGAGCAGGCACAACGTTCACTGGGTCAAATGCACTGACTGCCATGAGCACGGCATTCCGAAGAAGAAGGCCGCTTCTCCCGCTCATGCGCACAGGCAGCCCGTCTCCGCAAGCAGCGGATAGCGCCGCCGCAACAGCGCATGCTGCGGGTCCCCGCGCTGTTCCGCGCGGCGGCAGCCATTCCTTGTACATTCAATGCCAGAGGTGCTTTAACGTGGCCGCGGCGAACGAAGATTCGAACCCGGAAAAAACGCGCCCCGAAAAAACGCGGCCTGGGAAAACGCGAATCGACCTGCTGCTCGTCGCGCGGGGCCTTACTCCCAGCCGCGAACGCGCTCGCGCGCTCATCCTTGCCGGGCGGGTTCTGGTGCGGGAACAGAAGATCGACAAGCCGGGAACGGCGGTTCCGGCCGATTCCGCTGTTCGCCTGCTGGGCGAGGACCAGCCATACGTCAGCCGCGGCGGATTGAAGCTGGCCGCGGCGCTGGAGCACTGGCAAATTCAGGTCGCAGGCCGCGCCTGCCTCGATGTAGGCGCCTCGACCGGCGGATTCACTGACTGCCTGCTGCAGCACGGTGCCGCGCTGGTCACCGCCATTGACACCGGCTTCGGACAAATCGACCTCGGGCTGCGCAACGATGCGCGTGTACGCCTGCTGGAACGCACCAACGCGCGTCTGCTCCAGCCGGGCTCGCTCGAGCAGCCGGATCAAGGCCAAGAAAGCACGCTCCTCGTCATGGACGTCTCGTTTATCTCGGCAACGCTCGTGCTCCCCGCCGTTCTGGCTGCGGCGCCCGCGCTGGCCGAGGCCGTCGTCCTGGTCAAGCCGCAATTCGAGTCCGGGCGCGAGCATGTGGGCAAGGGCGGCATTGTGCGCGATCCTCAGGCGCACGAACTGGCGATCGACAGGGTCACGCAGTGCGTGCGCTCGCTGGATTGGCAGGTCGTGGGGACCATCCCATCGCCCATCACCGGCGCCGAGGGCAACCGGGAGTTCCTGCTCTACGCTAGGCGGAGCTAACGGAGCTAGTGGAGTGGGGTCCCGGCCGGATCCATTACACTGAGACGCATGACCTGCGTCGCCATCGTTTGCAAACCACACCGGGAGGAGCTCAAGCGGCTCGTGCCCGAGTTGGTCGCCTGGCTGCGCCGGCACGGTTACGATCCGGTGCTCGATCGCGAAGGCGGCGCCTATACTGATGCCGCGCCTTCCGTGGCTCGCGCGGATCTGCCTTCGCAATCGCCGGGACTGGTCATCGTTCTGGGCGGCGATGGCACGTTGCTGGCCGCCGCGCGCATCTTTGCCACCGTCGGCACCCCCATCCTCAGCGTGAATCTTGGTTTCCTCGGCTTCCTTACGGAAGTTCGCCTCGCCGACCTCTACGCAACTCTGGAGAACTGGTGCACCGGCTGCCACAGCCTCGACGAGCGGTCCATGCTTCACGCTGCGCTGTGGCGGCAGGACGCGCAGGCCGCGAGCGCCGAAATCGCGAGTTTTGACGCGCTCAACGAAATTGTCGTTTCCAAAGGCGACATCGCCCGCATGGGGGAGTTTGCCGTGGAGCTGGATGGCAAGAGCGTCGCCCGCTTCCGCGCCGACGGCGTGATTGTGTCAACTCCCACGGGTTCGACCGCCTACACCCTCGCCGCCAACGGCCCCATCCTCACTCCCGATGTCGACGCCATGGTGGTCACGCCCATCTGTCCTCACCTGCTTACGCTTCGGCCCATCGTCGTGCGTGGCGACGCGTCGCTCACGGTGCGCGTGGAGGGCGTTCCCAACGTCGCCTTGCTCACCATCGACGGACAGCAGGGTGTCGAGCTTCGCCGCGGCGACGAGGTGCGCTGCTGCCGCTCCAGCCGCACCGTCAAGCTCATCCGCCTCGGCGATACGGGCTTCTTTGATGCCTTACGCAGCAAGCTCAGTTGGGGTGAGTTATAGGAACAAAGCGGCAGAGCGTGGTTCTATTTGGTCAGCCCGTCCAGCAGAACCTTGGCCTTGGCAGCCAGCGTCTGCGCTCCGTCCACGTCGCCTGAGGCGAGCGCCGCCCTGGCCTGCTTCAGGAACTCCCTTATATGGCCGGTGGTCTTCTGATCGGCATCGCTCAAGGTGTAGTTGATGCTGTTGAGCCCCCTTTCAATGGCGGCTATCGAGTCCTCCGTCTGGCGGCGAAGGCTGCCGGGGTCGCCCGAGGAAAGCTCGCCAATGGCGCTTACGGCCGCGCTCGGACTTGCGGCCGCCTCCGTCGTACTGGGAGCTTCCTGCGGATTCGCCGGCCTCCTGTGCTTGGCAGACTGCTTGATCGACTCAGCGTGCTCCCTCATGTTGTAGATCGGTTTGCCGGGAATCAGGAGATCGGAAGGCGGCAGCTTGACGGAAGCAACTTGAAGCGGCTGTGAAGGCTTGATCGGGGGCGCGAGGGTCACAGGCGGCGGCGGTGTCTTGTGAAAGGGCAGGTGAGAACAGCCGGTGAGCACAAGCGTCAACAGCCACGCGGCGCACTTGGTCGGCGACCTCATTCCCCCATCCCCTTTTCGCGTTCAACCATCGCCGGCTGCAGGTTCCGGCGTCCCCGGTCCGCGGCGGCAAGTGGAATTCGCAGCCGGAATTCCGTGCCACGGCCTTGCCTCGATTGTACTTCGACGCTCCCGTGGTGTAACTGTAAGATGCGATAGGTCATCGCCAGGCCGATGCCGCTGCCGCCAGCCTTTGTGGTGAAGTACAAATCGAAGATTTTCTCGCGGAGTTCATCGGGAATGCCGGGCCCCTCATCGGCGACGCGCAACACAGCCGCGTGCGCAGCCGGATGCCCCCATCCGCCGCCGTCCGGCCGCGCCGGCGGGCGGTTTTCTTCGCCGCTCTGTTCTCCTTCGAGTGTCACTTCCAGCCGCCCGCCTTCCGGCATGGCCTGCGCGCCGTTCTGGATCACGTTGAGCGCAGCCTGCTTCAGCAAATCCGCATCGACGTTGGCGATCAGCGGCTCCTTCGGCATGCGCGTGATCAGAGTGACGCGGCGCATCGACAGCTCGTCGGAGGCCAAAGCCAGCACGTCGCCGATAACCGGGCGAAGGTCCTGCTCGCGCAGTTGCAGCTCCACCGGCCGGGAGAAGTCCACCAGCGTCTGCACCACGCGGTCCAGCCGGCGGATCTCCGCCTCGATCACTTCCAGGTGTCTGGACGCGGGACCTTCCGATTCGCCCAGCTTCGCTTTCAGCAGCTCCAGGTGCACTACGATCGCGTTGATGGGATTCTTTACCTCGTGACCCACGCCCGAGGTTAGCCGGCCGATCGCCGCCATGCGCCGGGAAAGCTCCAGCTCCGATTCGATCTCCGCCGCCGACTCCAGATCGTGCAGCGTCACCAGCGCGCCCAGCCCCCGGTGCGATTCGTCGTCGTAGATAAAATCCACCGAGGCCTCGATCCGCCGCCCATTTTCCGTACGAATCTCCTCTTTCACCATGTTCGCGCCGGCATCGATCGTTTCTCTCAGCGACCGGCCCAGCACCGTGGAGCTGTCGAAGATCTCGCTCGCGTGCCGCCCCAAAGTGCTGTCGCGATCCACCTGGAGAAACCTTCGCGCCGCCTCCGACACCAGCACCGCGCGCTTGTCTTCGGTGAACAGCAGGATTCCGTCCTGCAGGTTGCCCAGTATCTGGTCCAGATTCTCCCGCAGCGCGGAGTACACCTCCTCCACATTGCGCATGCGCTGCCCGATCTTCTCGATCTTGGTGGAGACCAGCGCCGCCACGTCCTGATTCTTCGCCGCTGCCTCCTCAACCGGCCCTCCTCCGGCCGCGGTCAGGCGGTCGAGCTGGCGGCTGATCTCCGTCATGGGCCGCAGCGCGAGGTTACTCAAAAGAAAAGCCGCTAGCAGCGCCGCAATCAACGCAAACCCCATGAGCCAGAATGCCTTTCTCAGCAGCGGCTCGTAGACGGCACGCAGCAGCCGCGTATGGATTCCCACGTTGACCGTAGCAAAGAGCTTGCCGTTGTTTTCGAGCGGCGCCACCACATCGAAAACCTTGGGCTTGCCGAAGACCTGCATCATCATCCCAACGGGGCCGGCTTTGAGCAGTTGCGTATAGTTGGGGCGCGAGAGCAGCGGCTTGCCCTCGTTGTCGTGATTCGTGCTCAACAGCACGGAGCCCTGGCTGTCGGCGATGTTCACGTCGTAAACCGTGAGCGAATACCGGTTCACCGCCGTCAGCGCCGATTGGAGAACCGGATCGTTTTGCACTGTTTCGGCCACCAGCGCGCGCAATTCGCCCGGATCGTTAGGATCCACCGTGCGGTCCTTGAGCCCGGCCTCCAGCGCATTCTGCAGCGCGTACCGCACCTGATCGGCCACCATCTGGTTGGTGCCATAGGTCTCCAGCACCGCTGCTTTCACCAGTTGGTGGACGTACACCAGCGAAACCATCCCGGCGATGAGGAACACCAGGGCGGTGATTGCCAGCACGAGTTTAGTCTTCAGGTGCATGGTTCGCCGATTCTTTGTCCCATGCCGCGTCAGGGCACGGCCTTAGTCGCGTCCTCGCGCGCACAGGGTCTGGGCATCGTGCAGTTAAGCCCCCGCGCTTTGCTGCTCCCGGCTGTACTCCTTGAGCTTGTTGTGCAGGGTCTTCAGGCTTACGCCCAGAATCTCCGCAGCGCGTGTCTTGTTTTGCCCGGTGACCTCCAGCGTGCGCAGGATGAGCAGCCGTTCGGCCTCGTCCACCGTTGCTCCCACGCGCACCGTGATCGCGCTGCCGTCCGAGGCCAGCGCGCCTGACGCCTGATCTTTGCCGAATCCCTGCGGCAGGTGTCCCGCATCCAGCGGCGCGCCGTCGGGACACAGAATCACCGCCCGCTCGATCGTGTTGCGCAGTTCGCGCGCGTTCCCCGGCCAACTGTGGGCCATCAGCCGATCCAGCATGGACGGCGCCACGCCCGAGACTTTGCGGCCGTGCCTCTGGTTCATCTCGCTCACCATGGCCTCCACCATAGGCGGCAGGTCGTCCATATGCTCGCGCAGCGGCGGCATGTGGATTTGAAACACGTTGAGCCGGTAGTAGAGGTCGGAGCGTAGATGGCCCTCGGCGCTGGCGCTCCGCGGGTCCCTGTTCGTCGCCGCCAGCACGCGCACGTCCGTGTCCATTTCGTTGCGCGCCCCCAGCCGCCGGAACTTCCGCTCTTCCAGCACGCGCAGCAGCTTGGCTTGCGTCCCCGACGGCATCTCGGCAATCTCGTCCAGCAGCAGCGTTCCGCCCGACGCCAGCTCGAAGCAGCCGGCCCTCCTCTCCACCGCGCCCGTGAAAGAGCCCTTCTCGTGCCCAAAGATTTCGCTCTCGATCAGCGTCTCCGGAATCGCCGCGCAGTTCACCGCCACAAACGGCCGCGCCTTGCGCGGGCTCAGGTCGTGAAGTGTGCGCGCCACCAGTTCCTTGCCCGTTCCGCTTTCGCCGGTGATCAGTACCGGCACGTTCGACGGAGCGATCTGCTCGATCAGCGTGAAGATCTCGCGCATCTGCCGCGAGCTGCCCACCAGCGAGCCCAGCACGCCCGACTCCCGCAGCCGCCGCCGCGCCACCTCCAGCTCGATCGCCGTCTCCCGCTGCCGTGTTGCATTGGCCAGGATGGTCTTCAGCCGCGTGGCGTCCACCGGCTTTTGCAGAAAGTCGTATGCGCCCAGCTTCATGGCGTCCACGGCCAGTTGAATCGAGCCCATGGCGGTCAGCACCACCACGGCCATGTTCGCGCTCAGGCCCTCGCTGCCTTCGGCCAGCTTGGCCAGCAGCCCCATGCCGTCCAGCCTCGGCATTTTCAGGTCCGTCACCACAATGGCCGGATCCCACTTGAGCGCCTTTTCCCACGCTTCCACGCCATCGCGCGCCGTTTCAGTCCGGTATCCCCACCCGGAGATCAACTCCGCCAAGCCTGCCAGCGCATTCGGCTCGTCTTCGGCGATCAGCACCTTTACGGCGTTCTGCATGAGGGCTTCCCGTTCTCCCCACTAGCTTACCTTTTTGTATGGGTCTGTTAATAGTCCCCTGCGCCCTCGTCAAGCGGGTTTGCCACGGCGCAGCGCCTGCGGCGCCGGCGCCCTCATGGTCTATACTCTGTTCCGTCTGTCTTCTTCGAAGGGAGCGAATTCATGCCATCTTCTGCCGTTGCCTACGCCCGCCAAAACCATCCCCGTTTTCTCGAAGAGTTGAAATCCCTGCTGCGCATTCCCTCCGTCTCCACTCTGCCCGAGCACAAAGGCGACTGCCTCAAGGCCGCCGAAGCGCTCGCCGCCGAGCTGAAGCGCATCGGCATGGAGCACGTGCGCCTGATCGAGACCGTGGTCCATCCGCTGGTCTATGCCGACTGGCTGCACGCCGCGGGTAAGCCAACTGTGCTGGTTTATGGCCACTACGATGTCCAGCCGGTCGATCCGCTCGACGAGTGGCTCTCGCCGCCCTTCGAACCGGTCGAGCGCAACGGCAATCTCTACGCGCGAGGATCGGCCGACGATAAGGGGCAGGTATGGGCGCAGGTCAAGGCCCTCGAATCCCTCATGGCCGCCAATCACGCTCTGCCTCTGAACGTCCGCGTCCTTTTTGAGGGCGATGAAGAGGTGGGTGGAGAAGGTATTGAAAGCTACGTCGCCTCAAAGCCGCCGGAGCTCAAGACCGACTTTGCTCTGATCTCCGACACCGAGCTCTTCGCGCCCGGCCTGCCCACGCTCTGCGTCGGCCTCCGCGGCATGATCTACACCGAGATCGAAGTTCGCGGCGCCAAAACCGATCTCCACTCCGGCATGTATGGCGGCGCGGCGCCCAATCCCTTTGTTGCGCTGGCGCAGATCATCGCCGGGCTCAAAGACGGGAACGGCCACATCCTCATTCCCGGCTTCTATGACGGCATTATTCCTCCCAGCGCCGAAGAACTCGCCGCCTGGCGCAGCCTGCCCTTTGACGAAGAGGAGTATCGTAAGTCCGAAGTTGGCTCCAAGCAACTGGTCGGCGAGGCCGGCTACAGCGTGCTCGAGCGCACCTGGGCACGCCCCACGCTCGACGTACACGGCATGCCCGGCGGTTTTACTGGCGCTGGCGCCAAAACCGTCATCCCCGCCAAGGCATCGGCCAAAGTCTCCATGCGCTTGGTTCCAGGCATGACCCCGGCCAGGACCTTTGCTCTCTACAAGAGCTACGTCGAAAAGATCGCTCCCGCCGGCGTCGATGTCGAGGTGCGCCTGATCCACTCCGGCGATCCCAGCCTGATCCGCGTTGACAACCCCTATATCAAAGCCGCCACGCGCGCCCTGCGCGAGGTTTGGGGCAAGGACACGGTCTTCATCCGCTCCGGCGGCTCCATTCCCATCGTTGGCGACTTCGACCGTCACCTGGGCGCGCCGAGCGTCATGATGGGTTTCGGTCTGCCCGACGACAATATTCATGCTCCCAACGAAAAGTTCCACCTCAAGAATTTTGAGTTGGGCATTCAATCGCTCATCCGCTTCCTCGAGGAAGTGGGAGGCTAAGCCACTCGGAGGGGGCGCAGGAGTGTCCTGTGCGTCACGATCCGTGCCCCCATCTTCTCGCATCCGCCTGCCGGTCTTGAACGCGCCAGGGCGCTGCTGGCGCGCGGCATCGCGTAAGCTGGTTGCATGGCGATGTTCGAATCTCCCGCCGATCCGGAGCATTTGGAACCGTTGAAAGCGGAACTCGAAGCACTGGCCGGCGACGACGTTGAGCCCGAACCGTCCCCGGCTCAGGCCCCTGCCTCCGCGCAGCCCCTTATCGTTTTCGATAATGTTTCGATTGGCTTCGATGGTCATTCCGTGCTCGAGAATGTGAGTTTTTCGGTGGGTCGCGGCGAGACCCTCTGCATTCTCGGCCGCAGCGGCGTCGGAAAGTCTGTCTCGCTGCGCCTGCTTATGGGCTTTCTCAAGTCCGACTCTGGATCGATTCGCGTCGAGGGGCAGGAGATCGCTGGCCTTGACGAAGAGGGTCTGCGCGCCATTCGCAAACGTGTCACCATGGTCTTTCAAAACGGAGCCTTGTTCGACTCGCTCAGCGTGCGCGAGAATGTCGCCTTTCCGCTGCGCGAGCGCGGCGGCTTAGCCGACGATCAGGTGGATCAGATCGTCGACCGGTTGATCGGCCTCGTCGGCGCTGAAGATGTAGTGGATGCCTTGCCGGCCAGTCTCTCCACCGGACGCAAGCGTGCTGTGGCCATGGCACGCGCGCTGGCGGCGCAGCCTGAGATCGTGCTCTATGACGAACCCACCACCATGGTCGATCCCATCATTGCCCGCCGTCTCGGCGGGCTGATTCAGCGGCTCAAGCGCCAACTCGGTTTCACCAGCATCGTGGTCACGCACGATACGCGTTTTGCACAGATGCTCGCCGACACAGTACTCTTCTTGCATCAGGGCAGGGCGCAATTCTTCGGTCCGCTCAACGGTTTTCTCGCATCCGCTGACCCGGAAATTCAGCTGTTTCTTGCCCTGGATGCTTGCGTAAAGCCCCAGGAATAAGAAGGTTATAATACCGTAACGATTCCACTGTAAAATGGACTCGCCTGCGGGTTGCGTGCGCCAGTGACCGATTTGGTGCATACTCCTGATTCATTCGTCGATAGCATGATTTCTCTTGCTAACTATGCCTTCCCTGCGCGAAGCTGAAGTGGATCGATTGCGTTTGAAACTACGTAGAAATCGGCGAGAGAAACGATGCGCAGGTTCCCCACGGGTTTCGTCTGCAACGCATAGCAGTCATCACCGTGATTTCGATGTTTTTCGTTGCCTGATACTTGTTTACCGGGGCGCTGCGGGTTCTCGCTTCAAGGCCGTGTTCTCGCGGGCTTTCGTTTCGTCGCTTTCACGCGCAGCCCGCTGCGGCATCCATTGTGCTTTCCCGCTTGCCGGGCGGTGTAACCCGATGCGAATTCGATGCCGCTCCTGCGAAGCAGAAAACCGTGACAGCTCAAGTTTCGCAACTCCTTGCGTTGCCCGGTGTCAATCTCTGAAGGACTGGAAGCAGAGATTCCAGTTCAGGTACCGCGTGCAGCATCTCGTGCCTTTCCTGTCCCTTATTTCACTCGCGTTGCAAATTTGCCCCGGCGCTCTCTATCGCGAAACCAAAGAAGGTGTGTCATGGAGCCGATGCAGATCGGACGGCGCCACCCCAGCGAGCGGCGGCACTCTACGCCATCTCGCTGCACGCCTGATCTATGGTTTCGCCGGAACTGAGGCGCTGCAGAAACTTTGAGGTCCGCGCATTTCTTATGGCGAGTTCGGATTTCTGGCAAAAGCTTTCCTCTTCCTTGGCTTCCTCGGCCGAGTCGGAGGTGGCTGTCGCGGCCGGCCGCACACGGCCTACGCGGGGCACGGCCAAGATGTGGATGGCGATCGATGCCGTCACCGTCTGCGTGGCCGCGGTGGTGGCCACGCTGTATAAGCTGCGTACCACCCCCATGGAAGGCGCGAGAAATTTTTGGCACGGCACGCTCATTCATGGCCGTTCGACGGGTATTTTGCTGGCCCTGCTCTGCGGATTTACCTTTGCGCTTATCGTCACCAGCCGGCGGTTGCATTTGTACACGCCTACGCACATGACCAACTTCCTGCACGAGCAGAGAATGAGCGCTCAGGCCTGTCTTACCTCCGGTTTGCTGCTCACCGGTGCGCTCTACCTGGTGCAAGCCGAGGATATCCCCCGCGCCATCGTACTGGGCACCGTGCTTCTGGTCACCGTCGCGGTCGGCTTGCGGCGCCTGATCTACCGCATTCTGCTCTACCGGCGATTCGATCGCGGCCTGGATACGCGGAACGTGCTCATCGTCGGCACTGGACCTGAGGCACAAGCCCTGCGTCATCACTTGGAGAAAATCCGCCACTTGGGTTACACCTTCAAGGGCTTCATCGAGCTGCCCGGCCCCAAACCCCAGCAGGGGGTTGCCTCGGACGGCATCGTCGGCAACCTGGATACTCTCTTCCAGAACGCACGCAAGCAGTTTATTGATGAGATCTTTTTCACCACCCCCGGCGAGCGCGGCATCGTCCAGGATGTGCTCGATCAAGCGCGCGTCCACGGCGTGGACTTGCGCGTTGTTCCCGATCTTTACGACGGCCTGGCCTGGAGCAGCCCCATTGAATACATCGGCCAGTTTCCCACCATCCCGCTGCACCGCGGCGCTGTTCCGGAATTAGGACTCATCTTCAAGCGCGTCTTCGACACCGTCTTCTCCACGCTGGCGCTTGTGGCGCTTTCGCCCTTGCTTTTAGCCATCGCCATTGCCATCAAGCTGGATTCGTCCGGCGCCGTTTTCTACTCCTCGGAGCGCATCGGCAAGAAAGGCGTTGTCTTCCGCTGCATCAAGTTCCGCACCATGGTTCGCGACGCTGACAAGCATCGCGCTGAACTCATGCATATGAACGAGCGCGACGGCGTGCTATTCAAAGTCTCCAATGACCCGCGCATCACCCGCTTGGGCCGTTTCCTGCGCAAGTATTCGCTCGATGAGCTGCCCCAGTTCTTTAATGTCCTGCGCGGCGAAATGAGCATTGTCGGCCCGCGTCCGCCGCTGGCCGGCGAGGTCAGCAAGTACGACCTCGACCACCTGCGCCGCCTCGACGTCACCCCCGGCATCACCGGCTTGTGGCAGGTGCAGGGCCGCCAGGATCCATCCTTCGCCAGCTACGTCTCGCTCGACGTCACCTACATCGAAAACTGGAGCGTCTGGCTGGACTTCAAGATCATCATGCGCACCATCGCCGTGGTCTTTTCCGGCACTGGTACCTAGTCTCGGCTGTCGGTCCGCTGATTTTTGAAGGTTGAATACTGGCCGTTTACGTCTACGTCCGCCGGCTCTCTCTCGGCAGACGGAATTTCTTGTGCATCCGGCCGCACCGTGCGTTCCGTTCGCGGTTCCCGATTGCGCTTGACCCGCAGATTGTCGACTGCGTACTCGATGTACGGCGACTTGAGCTCCGGGTCCTCTCCCAGGAAGCGGCATGTCGCCACGACCTGGTCAATGAGGAAGATGGGTTGGAATCCGGCAAGTTCCAGGCCCTTTTCTTTTGTGATCATGTACACGATGAAATCGAAGGTCTCATCGCTCAGAGTCAGCCCGTGCCGCTCGCATTCGCTGTCAAAGATGTGGCGGAACTGCTCCAGGCTCGGTGGCCCCACCTCGATCTTGTACGGAATCCGGCGTAGAAAAGCCGCATCCATCAGGTCTTCCGGATCCAGATTGGTCGCAAAGATCACGATTTCCTCGAAAGGAATGCTGAAGCTGGCCCCCGTGCGCAATTTCAGGTAGTCGACCCGGCTCTCCATAGGTACGATCCACCGGTTCAGAAGGTCTTTCGGGGCCACGAACTGTCGGCCGAAGTCGTCGATCAGGAAGCATCCGCCCAGCGCCTTCATGTGCAGCGGCGCTTCGTAGTAATGCCCGGTTGCGTCGTAGCGCAGGTCCAGCATGTCCAGCGTCAGTTCGCCGCCGGCCAGCACGAAAGGCCTTCGGCACGAGACCCAACGCCTGTCGTGCGTCTCGCGGCGGAAGCTCTCAAGCTCGGAGTTCTCAGCCTTGTTCGCCTCGGGAGTGGCCTGAATATGGACCCGTGGATCGTAAAAGCGGATAATCTGGCCCTCAACGATGATCGCGTATGGCACGTGGATCGACTCGCGGAAAACGCTCGCGAAACTCAGGGCTACCGAGGTCTTGCCGTTTCCCGACGGTCCGTAAAGCAGAATCGCCCGGCCGGAGTTTAATGCCGGCCCCGCCTGCTCCACGATGGTCTCGTCGATCGTCAACGCTTTGATCGCTTCATGCACTTGCTCAATCGACACACGCTCATTGGTCGGCTTTTGCATGTTTACCCGGTCGATAAACTCCGCAAGCGTCACCGGCGCGGGGCCGATGTATCCCGACCTCTGCAGAGCATCGATGGTCCATCGTTTGCCCTCTTCCGTCAACGCATACCGCATGTCCATCATGCTGTCCGAGTTCTGCGCGCCCAGCGCGTAGATCAGTTGCCGCTCCGTCGCCATGCGCGCCAGGTCCATCACGATAGGTTGAGGGAGTTTGATGGCATCCGCGATCTCCCCGATCTTCTCCAGCCGGCCGGAAAATACCAGCTTCATGAAGAGGGTCAGTAGATCGATGTCGCTGATGCCCGTCGCCGCTATGTCCGCGGGTTCCTGCGGGATGCGGTGAATGAACCGCTCGATCGTACGCCCGTCGGTCGCCCCAATTGCAACCAGATTGTCGCCCAGGGTCCCGCCCTGCAATACCTGTCGCTCCAGGGCCGCACGTACGTCCCTCTCCGTCACCAGGTTGGCGCGGATCAGCAGGTCGCCCAATCTCAATTGCGGTTCGATGGTGTTCCCCCGAAAAACGATCTGTTCAACAGAATTCGTCGGCCGCCCTGGGCATCCCTTCAGGGATGGGTCAATTAGGTACGGTCATGATTCTAGGTGGTTACTTTCGTGCAAAGAAATCCCACGTTTGGGGGGCCTATCGCATAACGCCAAAGTTCTCCAATAACCTGGCCTTCAAGGTTTTTGGTCATCGGGCCTGCAAGATAGACCGCCCTTCTCTACGCTGAGCGAGACGGCGGCCCCATACCGCTTTGCGTTGGTTCTCTCCCGCGTGCATTCCAAACCTCTGCATCAGAAAGAGATCGCCCCGCAAAGGCCGTCTCGCGCCCGCCCTGCCATTTACACTTGGTTTGTGAAGATCGCGCTCGCCCAGATCGATCCCACGGTCGGAGATTTCACCGGAAATCTTGAGAAGATCGTCGCCGTCAGCCGCCGCGCCGCGGATCTGGGCGCGCGCCTCACCGTCTTTTCCGAGCTCGCCATCTGCGGCTATCCCCCCGCCGACTTCCTTGAAAAGCCCAGCTTCCTCGCCCGCTGCCGTTCCGCGGTCGGCGAGCTCGCTGCCGCCACGCGCCGGCTCCCCACCGCCGTCCTGGCCGGCGTGGCGTTACCCGCCGGCGGCGAAGATGGCAAACCGGCCTTCAACGCCGCGGTCCTCCTCGACCGCGGCCAGTTACTCCTCGAGCAATACAAGCGCCTCCTGCCGTTTTACGATGTATTCGATGAGCAGCGCTACTTCTCGCCCTCACCGCCGCAGAAGGTGATCGGCATCGAAGGCGTCCGCCTTGCCGTCACCATCTGCGAGGATGCATGGAACGACAAGAACTTCTGGCCGCGCCGCCTCTATACGCTCGATCCTATGGAAGAGCTCATGCGCCAGAATCCGTCGCTGCACATCAACCTTTCTTCCTCGCCCTTCTGGCACAACAAGCGCGCCATCCGCCGCGAAATGCTGGCCGCCATCGCCCGCCGCGACGCCATCCCCGTGCTCATGTGCAACCAGGTCGGCGGCAACGACAGCCTCATCTTCGACGGTTCCTCGCTGGCTCTCGATGCGCGCGGTGAACTCATTGCGCAGGCCGCCTCGTTTCAGGAAGACCTGGTCGTCCTCGACCCCTTCAGCGCTTCGCCTGTGCCTCTGCCCGAGGACGATGAGACCGAGGCCGCCTATCGCGCTCTCGTGCTGGGCACTCGCGACTACGTGCGTAAGTGTGGTTTTCGCAAGGCCATCGTCGGCCTTAGCGGTGGCATCGATTCCGCTTTGGTGGCGGCCATCGCCGCGGAGGCTCTCGGCGCGGAGAACGTCATCGGCGTCGGCATGCCCAGTCCCTATTCTTCCTCGGGCTCCATCGACGACAGCCGCCAGTTGGCCTCGAACCTTGGTATTCGCTTTGAGACCATCGGCATCAGCACTCTCTTCGCCGAGTTCAACCGCGCGCTCGAGCCGCTCTTCGCCGGATTGCCGGCCGGCATCACCGAGGAAAACATCCAGCCCCGCATTCGCGGCGCCATCCTCATGGCGCTTTCCAACAAGTTCGGCGCCCTGGTCCTCACCACTGGCAACAAGTCCGAGATGGCCGTGGGTTACTGCACCCTCTACGGCGATATGGTCGGCGCCCTGGCCGTCATTGGCGATCTCGTCAAGACGCGCGTCTACGCCGTCTGCCGCTGGCTGAACCGCGAGCGCGAAGTGATCCCTGCGCCCATCCTCGCCAAGCCGCCTTCAGCCGAGCTTCGTCCCGGCCAGATGGACACGGATTCCCTGCCGCCCTACGACGTCCTCGACCCCATCGTTGAGGCCTACGTCGAGCGCTACGAGACGCCGGAGCGCATCGCCCGGGAGCACGGCTTTCCCCTCGATCTCGTCCAACAAGCGGTGCGCCTCATCGAGCGCTCCGAGTACAAGCGCCAGCAGGCTGCTCCGGTCCTGAAGGTGACCTCCAAGTCGTTCGGCATGGGCCGCAGGTTCCCCATTGCCGTCAAAGTCCAGGTGTAACGGGAAGTGCGTCAGTCCCTGTATGCCTTTTAAAAGGGCGCCTCTTTAGTCGTGCCAATAACAGCCTACAGAAGCGAGGGCTTTAGTCACTGATGGACAGCCAATGCTGAAATCGAGATACCGTCATTCCGCCGCCGGAGCCCAAGTCTAGCCTCGGCCCCGGTATAAGCTAGAAGAAGGGAATTTTCCCGCCTTTGAAGGAGAGCCGCTTGATCCGTCCGTCCATGCGTTTTCTCAGCGTCGTTGCGCTGATTGCCCTCTTCGCACCTGCTCTTCGTATCGTTGCCCAGCAGCATGTGCCGCCGGCGCCCGATTCCACAACCGCCCAACCCGCGCCGCCCGGCCAGGAGCAGCCCGCCAATACGCCTTCGGCGCCGGCCCCATCTGCAGCGCCGGTGTTCCCCAAGCCCGATCCAGACAACTTTACCGCGGCCTCGCCCACCAAGGAAGTCGTGAACGCTTTTCTTCAGGCCAACTTCGGCTGGGACGAAAACCGCATGTGGCAGGTGCAGGCCATTCTCAAGACGCCTGTCGACGGCTACAGCAAGGTGGTCGTGCTGATCGGTGACAAGACCGGCAAAGTGAAGCAGCCGCAGGTTCTTTCGTTTTTTGCTCTCCCCGACGGCAAGCACATCATTGCCGGTGACGAAATCCTCGCCTTCGGCGAACGCCCCTATGCCGGCGCCCGCCAACAATTGCAGGAGCGCGCCAATGGTCCGTATCGCGGCTCGGCATCTAAGGATCTGGAACTTGTCGAGTTTGCTGACTTCCAGTGTCCGCACTGCAAAGAGGCGCAGGCCAACATGGAAAAGCTCGCCGTCGATTTCCCCAAAGCGCGCATTGTGTTTCAGGTCTTTCCCCTTCCGGAGATTCATCCGGAATCCGTTATTGCGGCGAAATACGGAGCCTGCGTGGCCAAAATGGCTGGCAGCTCGGCCTTCTTCCAGTACGCATCGGCCGTTTTCGACGGTCAGGAAGGGCTTACCACTCCTGATGGCGCCACGCTCACCCTCAATAGCGCTGTCGTCAAGGCTAGCCTCGATCCGGCCAAGGTCTCCGCCTGCGCCGCTATGCCGGAGAGCAAGGCAACCGTCGATGCTTCCATGGACCTGGGGAAGGATCTCGGCGTCAACGAAGTGCCCACCCTTTTCGTAAACGGCCGTGCGATTCCCGCCAACGCGCCCTACGACATTCTGAAGAAGATCATCGACTACCAGACCAAGGTCGACGGCGTCTCAGGTCAATAACCAACCCGCCCTGGAATTGGAGCGTCCCAGGTCCCGCTTGCGGGATCTGGGGTAGCTTGCCGCCTTTCTACTACGGGCCTCTCTCCACGCGCATCATCGCCGTGTGACCCGCCGCCTGCGTGCCGCGAATCACGTGCGGCGTCATCAAGATCACGAGCGTCGCATAGTTTTTCTGCAAGTCCTTGCTTGTCAGATCGTTCAGCCCCGGAATCTCGCTGATCCCCGGCGTTCCGCTCACGGCTAGGCTCTGCGATTTGTCCACCTCGGTCGCCACCACTGCCGCATCGCCCTCTCTGATCGTCACCACGCCCGAGTACGCCCGGTTGTCCAGCACCGGATTGCCATCGATCGACTGGCCCGACAGTGCGTCGAGCTTCATATCGATGCTCAGTGCAACGTCGCCGTTGCGCAGCACCCTGGGCGTCGCCTTCAAAGTCAGCCCCAGATCCTGGTACTGCACCATGGGAATGATTGCGGCCGAACTGGTCAGCGAAGAGAGCAGGGAAGTGAGGCTGCCCGACGTTCCCGCCGAAGTCAACCCGGCAATCGCCGCGGAGTTCGGTGACGAGCTTGAATACCGGGAAGTCTGGATGGGGTACTTCTCGCCCTCTTTGATCGTCCCTTCCTCGCCGTCCTGCAACTGGAGCTGAATCTGGTCCAGTTCGCGCGAGTCCGACGTGTTCAGGTCGAGGTTGAACGCGGCGCTGCCCGGCACCAGCGCCGACTCCCCGATCCCTCCGCCAAACACCGCGAATCCGCCCGAGAGCAGAGAACTCGAAACCTGTCCCGAGGCGATCAGGACGGCAAGGATAGCCAGCGGATCGTTCGGCGACGCCAGCCCCGAGGAGATAATCTCTTGCACCAGGCTCTGGTTCGCGTGCAGAATCGATTGCTCCTCGGCATAGACATTGAAAGCCGACATGCTCTGCGGTAACCGGGCTCCGGTGTTGCGGGTGCTCGTGTGCGCCACCTGGATCATGCGTACCTCAAGCAGCACCTGGCTGCGCCCGTCCAACAGCCCCCGAAGCGTAGCGTTGAATACATCGAGCTCTGTGGCCGGCGCTCTCACCGTGATGGTCCGCTCCGACTGCGATATTTCGGCCTGATGCATCGTAAACACGTCCTTGGCCACGTACTGTACTTCATTCAGTTCATCGTCGTTCAGCCCGGCCAGGTATACCGTCTCCGTCTGCTGGCGCGCCAGCCGCTGGCGGTTTTCCCGCGTATCGTCCGCCACCAGCGCGTGATGCGCGTCGAGCGGAACAAAAAACGTGTGCGTCGCCATGCCCAGGATGCGCGCGCATTCCTCGAAGTTGACGTCATCCACGTCCAGCCGCACCGCGCTCGGTCGCACGCTGTCGTCCAGCATGGCCATCAGCCCGTAGGCCTTGAACACCTGCTCGATCAACTGCCGCTGTTCGGCACGCAGGTGGAAGCTGTGCGCCGCCGGCGCCGGAAGAAGCGGCTCTTCGCCGGCCATTTGGTCCGCGCCTTGCGCGTTGGGCGATTTCGGCTGGCTGCGCGCCACGTCATCGGCTAGCTCGTACAGGTGCTGGGTGGCCTCGAAGTTCGTGGGATCGAGCGCCAGAGCGCGCGTCAATGCGGTGCGTGCGGCCGATTCGTCGCCCAGCAGCCGGTCCTTGGCCGCGGCCTGAATCAGCGCCGTCGCCGCATGACTGCGGGCCGCCTGCGCCGCCAGCGGGTAGTCGGCGTTCGTGGGATCCAGCGCCGCCGCCTTCTCAAAACCCTGCATCGCCTCTTCAAACTGGCGGTTCAAAAAAAGCCTGCTCGACTCAAGGTAAAGCTTCACCGCTCGCCGCTGGTCGCTGCTGCGCGGCGCTCTGGTTTCTTTTTGGGGGGCGGGGATCTCGCTTGCCGCTGGCGCCGTTTGGCTGGTTGCCGCACCTTGGCCGGCAGGTGCGCTCTGGCTCGCTCGTGCGCTTCCGCCGCCGGCCGCGCTTTGATCGCCGGTCGCAGACGTGCTTGCTGTCTGCGCCGGCAACCCACATGAAACGGCCGTCAGAAGCAATCCTGCCAGCCACAGCCTCGCCAGCGCCCATGCTCGCTTGCGCGCCTCTCCACCCCGTTTTGCCATCCGTGTTCTCATGCTGCGCTCGGGGCCATCGCCATCAGATCGGCCAGCGAGGAAACACAGGCCTCCGGATGGCGCTTCAGCAACTCGTCGAAACTATACTTTCCGGTGGCGACGGCAACGATGGGGAGAAAGTTGGCATGTGCTGCCTCAATGTCGCGCGGTGTGTCCCCCACCACGCAAATCCTGGCATCGGGGCGCCCTTCGGGGCCTGCCAGCTCGCGGGCCTTCCGCGCTGCGTGCCCAACCAACTCCGCGCGGACAGGAAAGCGATCGCTGAAGCCGCCGAAGCGGAACCACTCGCGTAGCCCCGCCTTCTCGATCTTGATCCAGCCGATGGCCTCCAGATTGCCCGAAGCCACTCCCAGTAGCGCGCCGCGGCGGGCCAGGTGGCGCAGCGCCTCCTCCACTCCAGGCATCAGCTCCGGATCCAGTTCCTGGCGCCGCTCGGCCACGCAATCCCGCATCGCTTCCAGAATCGCGTCGTACTGCTCTTCCAGAACCTTGGCCGGAACCCCCGCCTGGCGGCACGCTTCGCGCAGAATCGCCGTGTCGGTGCTGCCGTGCACTAGGATTCCCGACAGCGTGACCTCGAATCCCGTCACCCGCTGCACGCTCGCAGCCACCGACTCGAAGTGTACGCGGTCCCGGCTCCGCAACAGCGTGCCGTCAATGTCGAACAGATAGGCGTCTTGCCCGTCCCAGGCGAAATCCGGCTCGATCGCGAGATGGGCTTCGATGTTCTGTTGTGTTCTTTGCATCGTTGCGGGCAGCGCTGTCAGCCTTGGCGGTAGCCTTGGCGAAACGCGCTATATATAGGACGCTCGCTCCGCGGCGGACGCTTGAGCCCGGCGCGCACTTCGGCCAGGTCCAGCCCCAGATCCGCCATGGCCCGGCTCAGTGTATTGCGGTGCATACCCAGCTCCTCCGCCGCCTTGCACTGGTTTCCCCGGTGTGCCAGCAATACCTCACGCAGATACTGCTTCTTAAACTCGCGCACGGCCTCGTCGTAGCGGATGCCGCTGGAGTGCATTTGCGTCACCAGGCTGTCCAGTTCTCGTCTCACGCTTTCCTCTTGCCCTTCTCGGTCAATCTAGTCGAAACCGCCCCGCGCAGTCTTGCAGCACATCCCATCAAGATACACCACCGGGGTGCATCCACTGCGGCGATTCGTGTTCCAGCAATCTTAAACCCTCACGCACACGGTTGCCGAGTTCGCCCGGCGTCATGCGCGTGCTCAGGTGGCAGGCCCCGATAAACATCTTTGGCAGCCGTGCCTCGGCCAGCCAGTGCTGCCCTGGGAAGAAGGCCACCGTCGCCAGGATGCAAATCATCACCAGCATGGCACCCTGAGCAAATCCGAGAAGCGCTCCCAACAAACCATCCAGGCACCCCAGACCCAGCCAGCGGAAGGTCTTCGCCAGCAGGCCGCCAATCACGTTCGCAATCATCATGATGATCACTGCGATCACCACGAACCCTATGGCGTTGGCGAGCGCTTCCACCTTCACCATCTGCATGAATATCGAACCCACGCGTGCGTAGTTCCATGACGCCAGCGTCAATCCGAAGATCAATCCGATCAGCGAGCAGGCGGTGCGGAAAAACCCTTGGGCAAGGCCGCCCACCGTCGTTGCCGCCAGCACCGCCAGGATGATCCAATCCGCCCAAGTCATAATCGGCTCCGTGCTCGTCCTTGAATCCGCTCAACTGCTTAAAGTGCCACCTGCCGGCCCGTCAAGCGCCGGTAGACTTCCAGATACTTGGCCCGCGTGCCTTCCACAACTTCGTCCGGCAACCCCGGCGCCGGCGCTTGCTTGTTCCAGTGGATCCCTTCCAGGTAATCGCGTACGAATTGCTTGTCGAACGAAGGCTGCGCGCCTCCGGGCTTCCACGACTTCCCATCCCAGAAGCGCGACGAGTCCGGCGTCAATACCTCATCGGCAAGGATAATCCCTTCCGCGGTCTTGCCAAACTCAAATTTCGTGTCTGCCAAAATCAATCCGCACGACTCGGCGTGCTCGGCCGCCCGCCGGTAGATAGCCAGCGTCAGGCGCCGCAATTCCGCGGCATCGTCCGCCCCCACAATCTTCTCCACCGCCGCGTACGGAATATTCTCGTCGTGCGCCCCGCCCTCGGCCTTCGTGGCCGGCGTGAACACCGGATCCGGCAGCCGCGATCCGTCCAGCAACCCCGCCGGCAGTCCGATCCCGCACACCGTTCCCGATGTCCGATACTCCTTCCACCCCGACCCTGTCAGGTAGCCCCGCGCCACGCACTCCACCGGAAACATCCCCGCACGCTTCACCAGCATCGAGCGGCCCTTCAGTTGATCGGCATACTGCTGCAACCCGGCAGGGAACTCGTCCACCTCCGCCGTGATCAGGTGATTCGGAACCATGTCCTTCAGCAGTTCGAACCAGAAAAGCGAAATCTGCGTCAGGATCTTGCCTTTGTCCGGAATTCCCGTCGCCAGCACGTGGTCGAACGCTGAGATACGGTCCGTGGCCACCAGCAACAAAGCGCCGTCCACGGCGTACAAGTCGCGCACCTTGCCCCGCCCAAGCAGGGGCGTGCTGCCAAGATGGGTTGTGAGCAATGCTGCCATGGGAGGTCTTCCTCGGGGGGAACTGAATCTCCGATTGTCGGGCGGCCAACTCGCTTTGTCAATAACCTTCGCAGTCTGGTCCTGGAGCCGGATTGGCCAGTGCGAAGAACTCGTAGTTGGGCACGGCTTACGCCGGAATCGGGGCATATTCCGCGCTGCGCTCTTAACACAAGACCCTGTGACGGCCGTCACGGAATGACCTCTCTGCATGGGAGACACTACCATCGTCAACATGGTTCGGGGGGAGTGTAAGATGAGCCCTCTTTGAGCCGGGCGACACGAGGCAGCAGTGGAAAGGGGAAGCCGCGGCTAGTCTCGTTTAATGCAGGGATCACCAGTAGCTGCGCGCTACCGACCTCCAGTGCCGGCTACTGGTCCCCGTCTTTATCTTGTGTAAGAAGAACTACAAGCGCCTCCGATGCGAAGTATTCCGTCGGGGGCGATTTTTTGTCTGGAAAACGCTCTTTGAACATTCCAGCTTCTGCGCCACGCCAACTGACTTTGTGGGAACATCCTTCGCGCTCCCTTTGCTCGAGGGGCTGCCCGTGCCGCAGTCCGTTATCCTACCGCAATGCGGGAACACCGATGCCCCGCCATGCGGAATGGACCGCGTAGGAAACTACGGGCTCTGTTGGCATCCTCGATAAGCGTGTTTGGAAGGTGACAGGAACAGGGTTAAGCTGAAGCTGCCCTGGCTGTTCGCATTGACTATGGCTGCGGTTTGACTGGTGCGGTTTGCCCGGCTGGCTCTCGAAGTCAGTCAGGCTGTGTTGCCCGCGCAACGCACAAAGTTCAGCAGGCGGCCGGGTGCCCGGTGCCCCAGGCCTCGTTTCTGAGACCGGGGATGCCGCAACGGCCAAACCGGCCGCCGTCTAGGCTGAAAGCTGATAGCTGAAAGCTACGCCGTTGCTCTCCTCTGCTCCCGGTGCCCCAGCCTCACGCTCACGACCTTCGACACGCCCGGCTCCTGCATCGTTACGCCGTAGATCATATCGGCGGTCTGCATCATGCGCTTGGAGTGCGTCACGATCAGGAACTGCGTGTCGTGGCTGAGCGAGTGCAGCAGGTCGGCAAAGCGGCCCACATTGGTCTCGTCCAGCGCCGCGTCCACCTCGTCGAGCACGCAGAACGGGCTGGGCCGGAACTGAAAGACGCCGATCAGCAGCGCCAGTGCCGCAAGCGCCTTCTCGCCGCCCGACAGCAGCAAAATATTCTGCAGCTTCTTGCCCGGCGGCGAAACCACGATATCCAGCCCGCTCTCGTCCTGGTTCTCTTCGTCGCTCACGCGCAGAAACGCCTGCCCGCCCTGGAACAGCCGCACGAAGACCTTGCCGAAATTCTCGTTAATACGTGTCAGCGCCTCGTCGAACTTGGTGCGCGAGATGGCTTCGATCTCTTTGATCGTTTCCTGCGTGTTCTCGATGGACTCGATCAGATCTTGGCGTTGAATCATGAGGAATCCGTGCCGCTCCGCCGTTTCCTTGTATTCGTCGAGCGCCATCATGTTCACCGGCCCCATCTGGTCGAGCCGCTGGCGCAGCGCGCGGCAGGTCTCCTCCTCGGTGGCAAGTTCTTCGCCTGCCAACCGCCCGATCTCCGCATCGGCGCGCAGCACCTGCGCCTCCACGTTTACCTCGGCCAGGCAGCTTGCCTCCAGATACTCCAGATCGGAGTGCAGTTTGGCCAGTTCGCTGGAAAAACCGGCGCGGTCCTCGCGCAATTGGTCCAGCGCCGCCCGCCCGGTCTTCAGTTGCGTCTCCATCTCTGCCAACTGCTGGCGCAGCGTCTGCGCCTGCTCGCCAATCGACTGTGCCTTGGCCAGCGCCTCAGCCCGCACCGCTGAAAGCTCCGTCTGCCGCTGCACCAGCTCGGCGTTCTCGCTCACGCGCTGTTCGCGCTCCGTTGTCGCAGCCGCGCGCTGCTGCTCCATCGCCTGCACGCGGCGTTCGAGATCGGCAAACAGCCGGTCGATGCGCTGGAACCCCGCTTCCGCGCCGCGCCGCCGCTCTTCCAGCCCGGCCAACTCTGCCGTCATCCGCGCCGCTTCCTGTTGTAGCGTCTCGCGTTTCTGGCGCAGAACCTCCAGTTGCGCTTGTTGCGCGTTCAGGCTGTTTTCTGCCTGCGTATGCTCGGCCTCAAGCCGTGCCGCCTCCTCGCGCTTCTCGGCAATCGTCTGCCGCTTTGTTTCGCGTGCATCCTTGTTCCGTGCCGCCTGCGCCTGCCAGTCCTGCAATCGCCTCTCGATGCGTTGCGCCTCGGCTTCCATCTGCTTCAGCGCAGCCCCCAGGTTGGCCGCCTCGCTCTCGGCCCCCCGCCGCTCCTCACCGCGCGCCTCCACCTGTGCCGTCAACGCCTCGATCGTCCGCGTGAGCGCCTCGGCCTCTTTCTCCGCCTGCGCTAGCTCCGTCTCCAGCCTCGACAACCGTCCTTCGATCTCGCGTAGCTCGCGTTTCAGCGCCAGTGGTCCTTCGCTGGCCGGCTTGCCGCCCGTCACCGTCGAGCTGTGAAAGCACTCGCCCTCCGGTGTGAGGAAGTAGGCATAGGTATAGCGCAATGCCAGCCGCTGCGCCTCGATGGCATTCTCGGCAAGGTAGCCGTGCCGCAGCTTGGGCAGAACCGCTTCCAGCGACCTCCCAAACCCGTTCAGCACCTTGATGGCCTCGCGCAGCGGCGTCAGTCCCGGCTCCTTCACCGGTCCCGCGCTGGTCTCAAACAGCTCGCCCTGCGCGTCGGAGTGAATCAGGAACGTCGCCCGGCCATCGCTGGTCTTCAGTACGCGCACACCCTCTTCCGCCGCGCCCCAGCTTTCCACCACTACGTAATTCAGCTCTTCGCGCAGAAACTCGTCCACCACGCCTTCGTGTTCTCCGCTCACCTCCAGGAAGTCCGCCAGCGTGCCCACCGGCGCCACTGCCGGCCCCAGCGCTCCCGGCTTCAGCAGTTTCCGTACCGTGTCGGTGGCGTAGCCATGATTGCGAATGAGCGCGTTGAGCGAGTCGCGCCGTCCCGCCACGGACGCCTGCCCGCTGCGCAGTTGGTTGGCAAGGGCGCGCCGCGCGCCTTCCTCCTGCCGCTTGGCCTGCAGGGTCTCGCGCAGCGCGGCAATCTCCTCCTCCAGCCGTTTCAAAGCCGCATCTGCCGTCTCAAAGCGCTGTCGCGACTCGCCCATTTGACGGCCGAGATTTTCCTGCTCGCTGTGCGCCTGGCCCATCTCTCCGTCGAGCCGCTCCGCTTCGCGCTCCAGAGCGGCCAGGCTCTCTTCGCCCTGCGCGGTGGAATTGCGTGCGTTGCCTGCCAGCGTCAGCAGATGCATAGTGTGGCGGCGGCCGGCTTCCATCTCGCGCTCCGCCGTGTAGACTTCTTCGGCCGCGGCGCGGGCCTCCTCCTGGCGCGCCTCCACTTTCTCATGGAACTCGCGCGCCTCTCCGGCTGCCGTCTCCAGGAAACTGCGCTGCTGCGCGCGCTCCTCTTCGATTCCGGCCATTTGCGTCCGCGTCTGTTCGAGCTCCGCCGCCGCCGCCGCAATCCGCATATCCAGCTCGCTCACGCGCTCCGTATTGCTCCGCTCGCGCACCGTGGCCCGTTCCAGCTCCACGGCGGCTTCGCTGGCCTTGGTTCGCGTTGCCTCGCCCTCGCGGTCCAGCTCATATCCGCGCTCGGTCAGCGCGTGCTGCGTCGCTTCCTGTTGCCCAATCGCTTCCACCGATTGCTTGACGCGCTCCGTGAGCGCCGCAATCTCCTGTTCCAGCCGCGCCTGATCCGCGTCCATCGTGGCCATGCGGCTGGCCAGCACCACGCGCAGCCGTCCGCGCAGCTCCTCGCGCACGGCGGCAAACCGCTCCGCCTTCGCTGCCTGCCGCTTCAGGCTGTTCATCTGGCGCGTCACTTCTTCAAAAATATCGTCCACGCGCGCCAGGTTCTGCTTCGCGCTCTCCAGCCGCAGCTCCGCCAGCCGCTTCTTGTTCTTGAAGCGCGTCACGCCGGCCGCCTCTTCGATGATGGCTCGCCGCTCATACGGCTTCGAGCTGAGCAGTTGCCCAATGCGCTCCTGCCCGATGATGGCGTAGCTCTCCGGACCAAGGCCCGTGCCCATGAAGATGTCCTGAATGTCGCGCAGGCGGCACAGCTTGCCGTTCAGCAGATACTCGCTTTCGCCGCTGCGGAACAGCCGCCGCGTGATGACGACCTCGCCCTTTTGCGGCGTACTCTGGAACTTGCGGCGGCGAATTTTCAGCACTACGCCCTGCGGCGCGGCCGAGCCCTGCTCCGCGCCTTCGCTTTGCGCCTGCGCGCTGGCCGGCTTCTCGTCGGGCTCTTCTTCCATCGCTTGTCCCGGCTGCTCGTTGGCGGCGATTTCCTCGGCCTCAGCCGCGCCCTGGCGGCGTACTTCCTCCTCGTCCCAGTCCGCGGGCCCTTCATGATCGATCGCCACCTCCGGCTCCACCGGAACGGGCCCCTCGTAGGCCTCGGGATCGATCATGGTCAGCGTCACCTCCGCCATGCCCAGCGGTTTGCGGTCGCGGGTTCCGGCAAAGATCAGGTCCTGCATGTGCGAGCCGCGCAGGCTCTTCGCGCTCTGCTCGCCCAGCACCCAGCTCACCCCATCCAGAATGTTCGACTTTCCGCAGCCGTTCGGACCCACCACAACGGCAATCCCCGCGCCCGCCACCGTCACTTCCGTGCGGTCGCAAAAGCTCTTGAAGCCGAGGATGTGAATCTTCTTTAGTCTCAGCATGTCCACTCCGGGTCGATGGGCCAGCGCGCAAAGATCGGCCCGCGTCCGGCGGCGGCTTGGCGCAACCCCGCCCTCACGGGCAATCTGACCGCTTCATTAAAGACTTTACGGATGCGGAATCGCAGGGTCAACGTCGATAAAAGGTGCCTTTGTGGATAAGGGGTGCGGAATTTGACTGGCTCAAGAGATGCCGGGCCTTCCCTTGGTTCGCTGGTTCTTCTGTCAACTTGCAGGGGAGGAAACTAAACTTATTCTTGCAATGCTCATTTGCCGCAGTCATCCGGTTCTGGAACCTCTGGCGGGTCAGGATTCCCTGGAATCCATCGCAGGCCCGGGACGGAGTGAATCTCGTTTTCCGGAAACTGTTGACGCCATCAAAATATCCGCTCGTTCCAAGCGCCCTGCCGCACCTATACTGATCCGGCTGGATAGCTGCAGACGCAAGCCAGAGGAGGAATCATGTCTGACGAATCCAAGTGCCCATTCTCGGGTAACATGCTCAAGCACGCCACGGCCGGAGCCAAGGGCAACCGCGACTGGTGGCCGGACCAGCTGAATCTGGGGATTCTGCATCAACAGTCCTCGCTCTCCAATCCCATGGGCGAGGAGTTCAACTACGCCAAAGAGTTCAAGAGCCTTGACCTCGACGCTGCGATCGAGGACCTCCATGCCCTCATGACGGATTCCCGGGACTGGTGGCCTGCCGACTACGGCCATTACGGCCCGCTCTTCATCCGCATGGCCTGGCATTTAGCGGGCACATACCGCATCCACGATGGGCGCGGCGGCGCCGGAAGAGGCGCGCAGCGGTTCGCGCCGCTCAACAGTTGGCCTGACAACGTCAGCCTGGATAAGGCGCGCCGCTTGCTGTGGCCCATCAAGCAGAAGTACGGCCGCAAAATCTCCTGGGGGGACCTGATGATCCTGGCCGGCAACATTGCGCTCGAGTCGATGGGCTTCAAGACCTTCGGCTTCGGCGGCGGCCGCGCGGACATCTGGGAGCCCGAGCAGGACGTCGATTGGGGTCCGGAAACCACCTGGCTGGGCGACGAACGCTATAGCGGCGACCGCGACCTGGCGAGGCCCCTGGCGGCCGTGCAGATGGGCCTGATCTACGTGAACCCCGAAGGCCCCAATGGCAATCCGGACCCCATCGCCGCCGCGCGTGACATCCGCGAGACCTTCGCCCGCATGGCCATGAACGACTATGAGACGGTGGCGCTGATCGCCGGCGGCCACACCTTCGGCAAGACCCACGGCGCGAACCCTCAGAGCTATGTCGGCCGGGAGCCCGAGGCAGCGCCTATTGAGGAGCAGGGGCTGGGCTGGAAGAATAGCTTCGGCGCCGGCAAGGGTGACGACACGTTTACCAGCGGCCTGGAGGGCGCCTGGACGCCCACTCCAACCAAGTGGGACAACAGTTTCTTCGAGACCCTGTTCGGCTACGAGTGGGAGCTGACGAAGAGTCCGGCGGGCGCCCACCAGTGGAAGTCCAAAGGGGGCGCCGGCGCGGGCGCCGTTCCCGATGCGCACGATCCCAAGAAGCGCCGGGATCCCTTTATGTTGACAACCGACCTTTCCCTGCGCATGGACCCGGCTTACGAAAAGATCTCGCGGCACTTCATGCAGCACCCTGACGAGTTCGCCGATGCTTTCGCCCGGGCCTGGTTCAAGCTCACGCATCGCGACATGGGTCCGCGCAGCCGCTACCTTGGCCCGCTTGCGCCGAAGGAAGAGCTAATCTGGCAGGACCCGGTTCCAGCCGTCGACCACGCGCTCATCAACAGCAAGGACGTCGAAGCCCTGAAAGCCAAAGTCCTCGCGTCCGGTCTGTCCATCCCCCAGCTCGTCACCACTGCGTGGGCGTCGGCCTCCACCTTCCGCGGAAGCGACAAGCGCGGCGGCGCCAACGGCGCGCGCATTCGCCTCGCCCCGCAGAAAAACTGGGAAGTCAACCAACCGGCCGGACTGGCGAAGGTGCTCTCGAAGCTGGAAGCCATCCGGAAGGAATTCAATGCTGCGCAGGCCAAGGGCAATAAAACCTCGAAGGGCAGCAAGAAAGTTTCTCTGGCTGACCTGATCGTCCTGGCCGGCTCGGCGGCCGTCGAAGCGGCTGCAAAGAAGGCCGGTCACAACGTGAAGGTGCCCTTCACGCCGGGCCGCACCGACGCTTCCGAGGCGCAGACCGATGCCGCGTCGTTCGCCGTGCTCGAGCCCAAGGCCGACGGCTTCCGCAATTACGTCCGCAAGGGACTCGAATCGAGCGCCGCCGAGCTGCTCCTCGACAAAGCGCAACTGCTCACCCTCACCGTTCCTGAGATGACGGTCCTCATCGGCGGCATGAGAGCCCTGGGAGCAAACTTCGGCCATTCCAAACACGGGGTATTCACCAGGCGGCCTCAAACGCTGACCAACGATTTCTTCGTGAACCTGCTCGACATGAACACGAAGTGGCAGAAGTCCGCTGCGTCGGAAGGCGTGCTGGAAGGACGCGACCGGAAGACGGGCCAGCTCAAATGGACGGGCACCGTGGTCGATCTCGTCTTCGGTTCCAACTCCCAGCTCCGCGCCGTCGCCGAGGTCTATGCCAGCAGCGATGCGCAGAAAACCTTCGTTAAGGACTTCGTCGCTGCCTGGACCAAGGTGATGAACCTGGATCGCTTCGATCTTGCTTGATCTCTTAGCGTGTCTTCGCGCAGAAGGCCCATCCGATTTGGATGGGCCTTCGTTCATGCGCCCTAGTCGGACCAAGCGCTAAAATCGGCACCGTCCTAACCCTGAGTTTCGGAATCTCTCACCTTCTTTTCCCAAAACTCCTTGTAATTGCTTCGGGTTCTATCTACATAGAGCTGTCGCTGTTTCACCAAGTCGTCTGGGCTCTTGTTTTCGAATCGTAAGCCTCTGGCGTTTGCTTGGTCGAAGTACCGATTATCGGCGGTATTGCAGAACATGCACGCTGTAACAATGAATTCTGGACGATCCCGCCTCGAATCGCCATGTGGAAGAAGATGGTCCCACGACAGGCTAACCCAATTCTCAAATGACTTGGTTCCATCGAGCCCACAGTAGCGACAACGAAAGTGGTCGCGCTGATGAGTGCTGAAAGCGTACCCCCTGAGCGAATCGGTGTATTTTGGCATCGGGCTCCCTCCTTATCCAGCAACGCAAGTTTAGGACAGTGCCCGCTTCTTCGTCCCGATCGCAGCGAGTGTTAAAATCAATCAGTGCCGGGTCCTACGCGACGTAATCCCGCCAACCCCGCCAGGTCCGGAAGGAAGCAACGGTAACGGGCTCGTACGGGCGCAGTAGGTAACCCGGTACTTTTTTACGTTTTCTTGATTTTTTTGGTGCTTGCATGCGGCCAGCCGGTTCCTAGCCCGGTGTGTGCGCCGCAAGGAGAGATACGTTGAGCCTTACCGTTCGCCCCGTCGTGGGCCGCCGCGCCAAGATTACGGCGCTCGGAACCTACGTCCCTCCCGATGTGATCACCAATCAAGACCTCGAAAAAATGGTGGAGACCAGCGACCAATGGATCATGGAGCGCACGGGGATCCGCGAGCGCCACATACTGGCCAAAGGACTCGGTATCAGCGACATCTGCACCGAGGCCGCCAAAAAGTGCCTCGCCGCGCGCGGCATCTCGCCAAGCGATCTGGAAGTCATCATTGTCGGCACGGTCACGCCCGATATGATGTTCCCTTCGACGGCCTGTCTGGTGCAGCACAAGATCGGCGCTGCCGGCGTGTGGGGCTTCGACGTTTCCGGCGGCTGCTCGGGATTCGTCTACGCGCTCCAAGCCGGCGTCAAAATGGTTGAGAGCGGCGCGTACAGCAAGGTTCTGGTCTGCGGCGCCGACGCCAACACGCGCATGACCGACTACACCGACCGCACCACCTGCGTGCTCTTCGGCGATGGCGGCGGAGCGGTGCTGCTGGAGCCTGCCGAAGAGGGCGAGATCGGCTTTATCGATGCCCTCAACGAGATCGACGGCGCTGGCGGCGTGAGCCTGAACCTGAAGGGCGGCGGCAGCCTGAATCCCTCCACCCACGAAACCGTCGACAAGAAGTGGCATTACATCTACCAGGACGGCCCCGCGGTGTACAAATTCGCCGTGCGCAAGATGGCCGAGGCCACGCTCAAGCTCCTTGAGCGCAACGGCGTCACCGGCGCGGACCTGGGCTGTTTCATCCCCCATCAGGCCAACAAGCGCATCATTACAGCCACTGCCGAGCGCCTGGGCCTCAGCCCCGACCGCGTCATCGTCAATATCGAAAAGTACGGCAATACTTCGGCTGGCACCATCCCGCTGGCCATGGAAACTGCCATCGAAGAAGGCAAGCTGAATAAGGGCGATCTCGTCCTGCTGGCCGCCGTTGGCGCGGGCTTCACGGTAGGCACAGTGCTGTTGCGGTGGGAGATCTGAGGAACAGACTTTAGCTGCGAGGTCCCTGACCGCATGGTTTTGAACCATCCTGGGGTGCCCCAGGTCCCGATTTTGGGACCTGGGAACCAACTGCCCCTGCCAAGAGAGATCCATCGAAATCCCGAAACGGGGCTACAGGCCGGAGACTCAGAGTTTGACATCGAAGCGAACGGCGAATTTGCATAAGAGTGGCTTGAAGCGGAAGGATGGTCTTGGTAATGAGTTGTTTGACGCGGCGGATCCGGATTGCTCTTTATTTCATATGTTCGGTTTTATGGATAGCTTCCCAAAGCTGCCAGGCGGCTGCGACGCCGATTTTTCGTACAGTCACGATCGGAAATACTGAGCCCAGACGCGATCAACACGGCCAAATGATTGATGCGCACGATGGGTGTCTGCAGTTTTTCCATGGGAGATACTACCTCTATGGAACGGCATACGGAAAAAGCGCCGGGTACAGCATTCACAACAGGTTCCGAGTATACAGCTCTCCGGACCTTGAGCACTGGAGATTTGAGGGAGAGCTGCTCAAATCGCCGCCCGACGGCGTGTACTACCGTCCCTACGTAGTCTTCAACCCCAGAACCCGTAAGTATGTGCTCTATTACAACTGGTTTCCGCGGCTGTTTGCTGGACGAACCGGAGTCGCGGTGAGCGATACGCCGGTGGGGCCATTCACAATCGTGCATACGAAAGTAAATCTTTCACGGGCGGCAGGCCGGCCTGGCGGCAGTTTTCGGGGGTTGCCGATTTCCGGCGTGGGGGATGGCAGTCTTTTCGTAGACGATGACGGTACTGGATACTTCATATACGCCGCTGCAGGAGATCACGCAGTGGGGATCGATCGGTTGACTCCCGACTTTCTCGGATCGACAGGGGAATCGAGTGGCGTCCTCGCCAAGGGGTGTGAGGCGCCGGCGATGTTTCGGCGTGGCAGCCGCTACTACGTCCTGTTTGATTCAACTTGCTGCTTCTGTGCTGCCGGCAGCGGCGCACGAGTGTACGTTGCGTCCAAGCCTCTTGGTCCTTACGCAGAGCTGCAAAACATGAACCGCGATGCCAGTGGCCGGCCTATCGTAGCCGCTCAGCAAACTTTCGTAGCCAAAGTCCCAAGTTCCGAAGGAACGAGTTATATCTGGATGGCGGATCGTTGGGGATCCAGGCCAGACGGCATGAAAGGTCATGATCTTCAATACTGGAGCCCTCCCCTGCAGTTCGCCCCCGATGGGGGTATCCTGCCAATTCAGAATGTTGCGGAATGGAAGATTTCGATTCAATTGGGCCAACAAACCCCAGAGCGCAAAAACCTCTATCGATGGCCTCAAAAGAAAAATCCGCATCCGCTGAAAATTGACCCTTGCACCGGAGCCGCGCTCCCGCCGGAAAATTGAACTGATCGAATACCTAAAAGCTGGAAGCACCTAAATACCCAAAATCTGGAAGCCGGCAGCGAATTCGTCATATACTGTGCTCCACAAATGCCGGTCTCAGGAAACGGCCCAACGACACGAAACGGAGGCGACTATGGATGTGGCAATCACCGCTAGGAACGGAAGGATCACGAAGGTGCTGCGTACGCATGCCGAGGCAGGCATGGAACGCATTGGCCGGATTCTGGGCCGGAACGCGCGCGCCAGCATCACCTTTAGCGCGCAAAGGCATGTCCACATCGTCGAGTTGACCGTGCAGGCGCGTCTGCAGAAATTCGCTGCTACAGGCAAGGCGAATACGCAGGTCGCGGCGCTCCGCGAGGCCATCGAGCGCGCCGAGCACCAGGCTTGCCGTTACCGGGACCGCCGTCTGGTGAGCAAGCGCCTGCCCAAGGGCGGCAAGGTGCTGACGGCTCCTCCCGTTACACGGCCCAAGGCTCGCATCGAGCCCGACGCCGAGACTGAAGAGGCGAAGCCTGCCCGCCTCGCGGGCAAAGCGCGGGCCTCCATCGCGGTTCACTCCTTTCCCGCACGCGCCACCGTCGTCGAGCCGCACGTCGTCGAGAGCGGCGAAGCCATCGCCCTCAAGCCGATGACCATTGAGGAGGCCGTCAAAGAAGCCGAGTTCCGCGACCGCGATCTGCTCATCTTCCGCACGCCGTCGGCGGAGATGTATGTGCTGCATCGCCGGCGTGACGGTCAAATGGAGTTGGTGGAGATCCCTTAGAAACCAACCCGCTCCATCGCTGGTGCCTGGTGCTCCGTCGCCCGTGCTATTCTCATCGGCGCGTCGCGGCATGGCGCCGGCCCCGCTTTCGCTTTCCGTCGCAAAAGCAGGAGCACGCAGGGAGGTGTGGAAATCTTGCGCGAACTCCGCGATGCGACGGACTTTGGTTGCATCTGCTGACCGATTTTGGGGATGGTGAACGGCCGCTGCGTCCCATACGATTTAACCTATGGCGACATCTCCATTCGGTGCCGGGCTCCTGCCGGAAAGCAAGCAATCTGAGGCAGGATTCGCGGCGGACCCTCGGGAGGTCATTGGCTTGAGTCTTTACGAAAACGCGAACCCCGACGCCCAACGGGAGGTTCTCGACGGCCTGCCGGTCCTGGTGTTTCTGGAACGGGCGGGGAAGATCGTCTTTGCCAATGCCGAAGCGCGCCAAATGTTGGACCTGAGCGAGGGAGAATGGGCTCCCCGCCCTGTCGAGGATGTTCTCTGGGGGCTTTTCCCAGGTACGGCTGAGCCGCAGACGAAGTTGACCGGCACGCCGCGCGGCAACCCCTTTCATGCAACCCTGCCGGGCAAGAGCGGTCGGCTGATCCCCGTCGAAGGCACCTACAGCATTCTGAATGCGGAACTGCGCGAGGCCGTCATCGTTGCCCATCCTGGCGAATGGGAGCGCGCACCCAAATCTCGCCTCATGGAAGACGTGCTCGCCAGCCTTCCCGAGGCCGTCGCCATCGATCACCAGAATCATGTCCTGTACACCAATCCCGCCTTTACTCGCATGTTTGGTTACACCGCTGAAGAGGCCAGCGGCGGCAGCCTGCGGGAACTCATTGTGCCCGAGACGCGCTTCAACGAGAATGCGGCGCTGCTCAAAGCCGTCGAAGCCCATGGTTCCGCCGTCATGGAAACGGTGCGCAGGAACAAGGCTGGCGAGCTCGTGGATGTGAGCCTGCAGATCGCGCCTCTGCTTGTGGACGGCGCCCAGGTGGGCAACGTCTTCACCTTCCGCGACATCGGCGAGCACAAGCAGACGGAAGAAAAGCTGCAGCATGACGCCATGCACGACCTGCTGACCGGCTTGCCCAATCGTGCGCTGTTTCTTGACCGCGTGAATCTCACCCTCAACCGGCGCCTGCGTAATCCCGAGCACGGCTGTGGCGTTCTCTATCTTGACCTTGACCGTTTCAAAGAGGTCAACGACGGGCTGGGGCATGCAGCGGGCGACATTATGCTGGCCGCGGTCGCCGGACGGCTCCGAGCTTCGCTCCGTCCCCAGGACTCGGCCGCGCGGCTGGGCGGGGACGAGTTTGCTGTTTTGGTCGAAAACATTCTCACCGCATACGATCTTGAGATCGTGGCCGGCCGCATCCTGCGGGAGATGGAGCGGCCCTTCGATGTCTTCGGGCACGCGGTTCACGTCGGCGCCAGCATCGGCGCGGCCATGGCGGGACCGGACCACACCTCGCCCGATCTGCTCCTGCGCGATGCGGATCTTGCCATGTACCGCGCCAAGCAGGCCGGTGGCGGCCGCTGCGAAATCTTCGACACGCACCTCGAGGTCTGCGTCACCAGCCAGCAGGAGCGGGAGCGCGAACTCCGCGCCGCCGTGGATAAGCGGCAATTCGACTTCCGGTATCAGCCCATCTACCGGCTCGCCAACGGCAAGCTGGAGGGATTCGAGTCCATTCTGAGCCTGTGCCGCGCCGACGGGACGGTGGACAATTTTCAGAACCTGCCCGTTATTGCCGAAGATAGCAACCTTTCCATCCTGCTGGCGCGGGAGGCGCTGGACGCTGCGTGCGCGCAATTGCGTAGTTGGGCAGATCGCTTACCGGACCAGGCGCTGACGCTGGCTGTCAACCTGACACGCCGCCAGCTCTACCATCCCGACCTGATCGCGTATTTGATGAAGGTTATTGCGGTGAGTGGCGTTGACCCCTCCCGGCTTTTGCTCGAGGCGCCGGAAAACGCATTCAACGAGGATCCCGACGCCGCGGTCGCCATTCTGCAGCGTCTGGCGGATTGGCAGGTGCGCGTCGCCATCGACGACTTCGGGAGCCGCCTCGCGCCTTTGAATCATCTGGTCCGCCTACCGGTCGCGATGGTGAAACTTGACCTAAGGTTGACGGCAGCCGTGCTTTCGCCGGGCCGGCAACTGGCCGTTCTTGAATCGCTGCTCCGCCTTGGCAATACTCTGGGCGTGCAGATCGTCGCCCAGGGAATCGAAACTCAGGAACAACTCGCGGCGCTCACCCGCATGAGCTGCGCTTTGGGCCAGGGACCGCTGTTTTCACCCGCGCTGGATCCCGAACGCGCGCTCAAGCTCGCCGAAAGGGGCTACTGGGCGCCGGCGTTGGAAACCTGAGTCTGGCCGGGCCGCGGCAGGATAGAAGGGCATTGGCGCAAACAGGCCTCGCCCTTCGGTGTAGCATGAAACCCATGACGCCCCCCAAAACCCTGCGTCGAGCGGCCAAATCGCGATCCGCAACCCGCGGGAAGAAACCGGCCGCCCAGCCGGCCAAGGATCTGGTCATCGTCACCGGAATCTCCGGCGCAGGCAAAGCGTCGGCCCTCAAGGCGTTTGAGGACCTGGGGTATCACTGTGTCGATAATCTGCCCCTCGAACTGCTGCCTCATTTTGCCGCCCTCGTCGGCAAGTCGACTGAAGTGGAACGAGCCGCCATCGTTATCGATGTCCGCGAGGGCGCCACGCTCGACCGCCTGCCCGAGATCCTGAAAAGCATCAGGAAGCTGCTGCGCACGCGCGTGGTGTATCTTGACGCGCAAGATGCGATTCTTGTCCAGCGCTACTCCGAGACGCGGCGTCCGCACCCGCTCGGCCGCTCGGAAACGGTCTGGCGCTCCATTGTCGAGGAGCGTCAACTGCTCGATCCCATCCGCAACGTCGCCGACACGCTCATCGACACATCGAACTTCAACGTGCACGAGCTGCGCGCCGACATTCTGGCCCGCTTTAGCCGCGAAGACGAAACCAAACGCCTGCTGGTTTCCTGTCTCAGCTTCGGCTTCAAAAACGGCGTGCCCCTGGACGCGGACATGGTCTTCGATGTCCGCTTCCTGCCCAATCCGCACTTCGTGCCGGAGTTCCGCAGGAAAACCGGCCTCGATCCCAAGGTCGCCGCCTACGTGCGCGGCTTTCCGCAAACCAGGGAGTTTCTCGATCGCGTGACCAGGCTGATGCTCTATCTGCTTCCGCACTACGTGGAGGAAGGCAAAAGCTACCTCACCGTGGCCTTCGGCTGCACCGGCGGCCAGCACCGCAGTGTGATGATGGCCGAAGAGATTGGCGACCGGCTCCGCAAGGCTGGCTACCAGGTCAAGGCGCTGCATCGCGACATCGTGCGCTGAAAGTTTTTGGATCACTGCATGAACAATGTCCGTTTGTCATCCTGAGTGACCGGGCCCTTTATCCACAGAGTGGATAAAGGGGAAGGGAGTCGAAGGATCTGCGGTTGTTTTTCCGATACGAGATAGATACCAACCGCTAAGCTCCGTCATCGGCTCTTCACTTCATCCAGCCATCGGCTCAGCGCATCCTCAAATTGCTGATTCGTGTCGCCCTCGGGATTGATCCACACAATCATCTTTCGCGCAGCCACCTGTGCGTACGCCTTTGACTCCTCGTCCTGCATCGGCCGCTCAAACCACAACACAGGAATCCGCACCGCCGCGGCCGCCGCATCTATATCGTACCGGTCGTGCACCAGCAGCCGCGCCGGAACCAGCCGCGCGCGCGCATCGCTAAAGATCGCATTCATCGGGGCCGCCGTGGGCGTATCCAGCACCACCCCGGCCAGCTCCGGATGTGCGGCGGCAGCTTCCAGAGCCAGGTCAGCGCCGAGTCCCGTACCGTCGAGCACAATCGCGCCGGGATCGATGTGCCGGGTTCCCTCCAGGTATTCGAGCGCCCATTCGGCATCCTGGCGCCAGTGCGCTTCGCTGGGTCGCGCGAATTGGCTCTGCCCGTAGCCGCGATAGTCAAAAGCCAGCACGTTGACGCCCACGGCGTGCAGCCGGGCCAGCGCGTCCACCGTGTCTCCTAGGTTGCCGTTTTGCCCGTGCAGAAAAAGCACGGTGAAGCGGCTCGCGGCAGCTCCGGGCGCGGCGGGAATCCACCAGCCCCTGAGCCGCTGCTCGCCGGCCTCCGTAGTAGCGAGTGCTACGGGATCGAAGGTCAATCCCACGCTGGCCGGCGTGCGCTCGACCGCCGCCACCGGATGATACAGCAACTGCCAGCTCCCTTGCCAGAACAGCAGGCACAAGGCACACCATCCACACAACGCCGCCGCCCCGATCGTCAAAGCCACGGCGCTCACCAGCCACCGGCCTGAAACACGCGGCGCTCCCGCCGCTTCCGCGCCCGGTCGTTTCCCCGCACGGCCGCCCTTGGTGCTCGCCGGAACCCTCCGCGCTGCGATCTCCAGCCGTGTCTTTTTGCCCGGCATCAGGCCAGTTCCCCGCCATCTGCTCCAAGGAGCGGAATCAACTCCATCCTACCTGTGGCCGTTGCCAGCCGCACCTCGCTCTGGTGTATATTTCTCTTGGGTGATAACGATTACATCGATGGGAGACAATCATCATGGGAACGGGAAATCAGGAAGCAGCAAAACCGGCGGCAACTGAGGTGTTGCTGGTTACAAGTGGCGATCTGCGCCTCTCGGCCAACCAGGAATGCTGGCCCGCGCAGCGCGACATGGAGGAGAAACTCACCGCCGCCTTCGCACGCAAAGGCTGGTCCCTCGTCCGCGCCCATCCCTATAACGAAAAGGAAAAGCACGGCTTCATCTCGTCGCAGCGCATGGGCATGGATGTCTTCATGAATATCCATCCTCAGGCCCGGCTCGTCTTCGCCACCGCGGCCTGGCAGTACTCGCATCACGTCCTTCCCGGTCTGCGCAGCCACCAGGGCCCGATCCTCACCGTCGCCAACTGGTCCGGCCAATGGCCGGGACTTGTCGGCCTGCTCAATCTCAACGGCTCTCTGGTCAAGGCCGGCAAGCCGTTCTCCTCCATCTGGAGCAAGGACTTCACCGACGCCTGGTTTCTGAATGCGCTCGACGAGTGGCTGCGCGACGGCCGAATCACTCACGACCTCTCCCACGTCCACGCGCTCGACCGCGGCAAGCTGCCCGCCGCCAGCGCGCAGTTGGGCGCACAGCTCGCCTCCGCTCTCAGGCGCCGCAAGGCCATCATGGGCATCTTCGATGAGGGCTGTATGGGCATGTACAACGCCATCGTCGATGACGAGCTGCTCAATCCCGCGGGCGTTTTCAAGGAGCGGCTGAGCCAATCGGCTCTGGTCGCCAGAATGCGCACGGTCAGCGGCGCTGAGGCGCACGGCGTCTACGAATGGCTTGTGACCAAGGGCGTCAAGTTCGACTTCGGCAAAGACCCCGCCACCGAGCTTACGCTCGATCAGGTCCTCGATCAGTGCAAAATGTACATCGCGGCGGTTCGCATCGCCTGCGATTTCGGCTGCGACCTCATCGGCATCCAGTATCAGCAGGGACTCAAGGACATGGCGCCCGCGTCCGACCTCGCCGAAGGCATGTTGAACAACGCCGATCGCCCGCCGGTCTTCGCCGAGGGAAGCAGCAAGGAGCTGTATCCCGGCGGACCGCTCCCGCACTTCAATGAAGTCGACGAGTGCGCCGGCGTCGATGCGCTCGTCACCAACCGCTGCTGGAAGGCCCTCGGCCTCGATCCCTCAACCACTCTTCACGATGTCCGCTGGGGCGAGCACTACAAGGGGCACGGAGGCAACGGTACTGGCGAGATCGACGACTTTGTATGGCTCCTGCAGATCTCCGGCGCTGCCCCCGCCAATCATTTCATCGGCGGCTATGCGGGCGCGGCCAGCGAACGCCAGCCCGCCATGTACTTCCCGCTCGGCGGCGGATCGCTCAAAGGCGTAGGCAAGCCCGGCGAAATCGTCTGGAGCCGCGCCTTCGTCGAGGGCGGCGCGCTGCATTGCGACATCGGCCGCGGCACGGTCGTCGAGCTGCCTGCCGCCGAAACCGAACGCCGCTGGCGCGGGACCACGATTCAGTGGCCCATCGTCCACGCCATCCTGCACGGCGTCAGCCAGAATCAGTTCATGGCTCGCCATCGCGCCAACCACATCAATGTCGCCTATGCGCCCACAGCCGAGATTGCGGACAAAGCCCTCGCCACCAAGGCCGCCATGCTCGCCGAACTCGGCGTCCAGGTCCACCTCTGCGGCGTAATCCAGTGAACAGTGGGAAGCTAAGAGCTAACAGCTAGGAGCTGACAACTAGCGCCGTCCCATAGTTGCTGTACCCTGCTTTATCTTGATGTCATCCCGAGTTCCCATGGACCTTTGGCTCACGGAAAAGAATGAAAATCGCTTCGCGTGCCACTCCACCCGCTCCCGGAGGGAGCAAGGAAGTTAGCCCAGGACGAAGTCCTGGGAACGACTTTGCGTTTAGGGTGGGTTGCACATCGCGCCTGGGGAGGGATAGCAAGCTAGCAACTAGAAGCTGTCTTTCACGATTGGATCTGCTCCGCTGCCATCTCCTGCGCCGCGGGAAGAATGCCCATCTCCTCGTAGATCGGCCGCACCACGCGCCGCAGCCCCGGCAGCCGCGTAAAGAACCACGCCGCGCCCAGCACCACCACCAGCCCGTTGATGATCACGGTCCACTGCGCACCGGTCAACACCATTCCCGTCGCAATCCACATCGGCGTCGGCGGAATCGCGTGGGCCATCGATCCCGCCAGCAGGCTGCCGAAGGGCGCCATCCCCATGAACGCCATCGTGTAGTAGCTCATCACACGCCCGCGCTTGTCTTCATCCACCAGAGTCTGGATGATCGTATTGCTCGCGGCCATGCCCTGCATCATGCCCATGCCCGCCACCAGCACCATCGCCATCGAAAACCAGTAGACGTGCGATAGCCCGAAGCCAGCCAACCCCAGCCCAAAGACGGCTGCGGCAATCGGAATCATGCGGATCAACCCGCGCACGCTTTTGCGCGCCGCCAGCGACAGCGCGGAGATCAGCGCGCCCACCCCCATCGCCCCCATCAGGAATCCCAGCGTGTGCGGGCCGCCGTGCAGCACCTGCGCCGCAAAAATCGGCATCAGCACCACAAACGGCATGCCCATCAGGCTGACTACGGCAAATAGCGTGAGAATCGTGCGCATGGGCAGGAACCCTGAAACATAGCTCCATCCCTCCTTCAGCTCATGGAAAGTCGACGTGGCCGCCCGGCGCACGGCGGCAGCATTCAACCGCATCATCGCGAGCGATGCAATCACTGCGATGTAACTGATGCCGTCGATCAAAAAGCACCAGCCTTCGTTGGTGGCGGCAATCACCAGCCCGGCCAGCGACGGCCCAATGAGCCGCGCCACGTTCACCATGGACGAATTGATTGCGATGGCGTTGCCCAGGTCGGCGCGGTCGCCCACCATCTGCACCATGAAGGCCTGCCGTCCCGGCATGTCGAAGGCGTTGATGATGCCCTGCATGACGCTCAAAGCCAGAATCAGGGGGACGGTAATGTGGCCGGAAAGCGTAAGCGCTGCCAGCAGGAACGATTGGATCATGGCCAGCGTCTGCGTCCACACCAGCACCTTCCTGCGGTCCAGGCGGTCCACCCAAACCCCGGCGAAGGGCGCGAAGAGAAACGTCGGAATCTGGCCCGCGAAGCTCACCGTGCCCAGCAGCAGCGCCGACTTCGTCAGCCGGTACACCAGCCACGCCGTCGCAATGCGCGTCATCCACGTGCCGATGAGCGAAATGGTCTGCCCGCCGAAAAAGAGCCGGAAGTTGCGATGCCGCAGCGCTCGCCATGCATGAGACACACCTGCCCTCGCGCGCTGCTGCCGCGCCGCCTGCAGATCGGCCGCCGTCAGCAATCGCTCTCCGCTCCTGCTCAAGACGGCCTCCCCATTCGCTTCCTTTTTTTGTACTGAACTGGAGAATCGGCCCTAGCTCACGCGCTCAATCACGACCGACTCCAGCACCACCGGCTTGTGCGGCTTGTCCTGCGCGTTGCGCGGAACCTTCGAAATGGCCACCACAATCTCCTGCCCCTCGACCACCTCGCCGAAGATAGTGTGGTTGCCGGTGAGCCACGGCGTAGCCGCCACCGTCAGGAAGAACTGGCTACCGTTCGTATTCGGGCCCGCGTTGGCCATCGCCAATTTCCCCGGCTTGTCGAACTTGTGCGGCGAGCCTTTGGTCTCATCCTCGAAGCGGTAGCCCGGTCCGCCCATCCCGTTGCCCGCCGGATCTCCGCCCTGAATCATAAAGTCGGGAATCACACGGTGAAAAATCGTCCCGTCGTAAAGCTTGTTCTTCGACTTCGCGCGCGTCACCGGATGCGACCACTCCTTCGCGCCCTCCGCCAGCTCGATAAAGTTCTTCACGGTGATGGGCGCGTCGGCCTCGAAAAGCCGCACGGTAATCTTGCCTTCGGTCGTCGTAAAGACGGCGTAGGTTCCTGCTGCTAGTGCCATGATCGCTCCTGAGATTTCCTGATTCTGATTCGTGATCCGCGGCTCCTGATCCCTGACCCCTGACCCCTGATCTCTGTTCCCTGACCCCTGTTCTAGGGCATCGGCACGCCCTCGCGCACGATCGTCACCTTCTTCAGCACCACCGGCTCCAGCGGCTTGTCGTTCGCGTCGCGCTCGACGCGCGCGATGGTCTTTACCACCGCTATACTCGCGTCGTCGCACTGGCCGAAAATGGTGTAGTGCTGGTTCAATGAATCGTATGCCCGCTCGGTGATAAAGAACTGGCTGCCGTTCGTATTCGGCCCGCTGTTCGCCATCGCCAGCCGCCCCGGCCTGTCGAAGTTCAGCCCCGGATCGAACTCGTCGTTGAAGCTGTACCCAGGATCGCCCATCCCCGTGCCCAACGGATCGCCGCCCTGAATCATGAACTCGGGAATCACGCGGTGAAAGATCGTGCCGTCGTAGTACCGCTTGTGATGCTGCACCTTCTTGGTCGCGGGATCGGTCCAGTCCTTCGTGCCCTCCGCCAATCCGATGAAGTTGGCCACCGCATTCGGCGCCTGCTTCTGGAAGAACTGGCAGGTAATACGCCCCATCGACGTGTCCATCGCCACGAACGGCCCGTTTGGCGCCGTTGTGGCCTCGGCAGTCGCCTGGGGCGCGTCGGGAACCTCTTGGCTCGCGGGCGCGCTTGATTGTCGAGCGAAGACAGCAAAGGCCGCGCCGGCAATAGCGGCTGCGGCCAGGGCAGAGAAGAGAAGCGTACGCCGAATGTTCATACTGTCTTCGAGGTTAAATCATGCGCCGCGCCGCCTGCTAGCCGTCTCGCTCCCTGGTAGTGTCTCAGTTTGAAGTCGTTTTGAAAGGGCACGGCTTCAGCCGTGCCGTAAATGGAATCAGATCAACGGGGCCTTTAGGCCCTGAGCGACTGTCCCATCAAACTGAGACACTACCCGCTCCCTTGTTCCCTCGTTCCCGGCCTTTCTGGTCCCTCAGCCCTGATCCCTGACCCCTGATCCCTGATCCCTGCTTCTACACCAGCCTCAGGAATCCCACACGGCTCAGCGGCGCGGCCGGGCAAATTCGCTGCTTCCAACCGTCGGTACCGCAGCTTCCCGCGATCACATTCCATGAGGGTACAGGAATGGTATGATGGCGTGTTGTTTCGGTTGAACGGGGAGGATGACTTGAGAAAGACCATCGTACTGGTGATCGCGGGATTGGCGTTTTTGGCGGGGTGCGGACCCCAGGGGAACAACAACTCCGGCATTCCTGTTAAGCCCATATTCCAGGGGCCCCCTTACCATCTCGCCTTGGCCGCGTCGCCGGCCAAGCCCAACAAGGCGGGCATCGCCATTCCGCCCATCAAGTACACGGCGGATCCAAACGCGCCTCCTGGCGCGCTCGCTAAAAGAGCCATACTCGTCGTGCGCATCGACACTTCGGGCCTCACGACTAAAGAGCAGATGGCGGTGAACCAGATCATCATGGGCGCGGTCGATATCCCCGGCGCGGAGGGCGCTCTGCCCGCGGACTACTTGGATGCCACTGACCTGAGTCTGGCCACGCTTCTTGAGGAGTACTGCGCCAAGGGAAAAGTAAAAATCGCCGTGGCGCTCACCCAGTCGTCGCTCTCGAGCACTGCCGAAGACTCTGAAATCAATGACAAGCTCCTTACCGCCTGGTTGCCGATCGAGCTCGTCTTCAAGAACCCCCTTCCGCATTGCTAGTTGCTGATTACTCGCGGGCGATACTGTGCAGAGGTGCCCCATCCAGGCTCCGGTGGGTGCCCCAATCTCACCCATCCACAAAAAATGGGTGCCCCATCCTTTTCGCGGTCTCATCGCGAAAAGGGTGGGATACCACGATCCCCCTGTCGAGCACAGAAAACAGAAAACTGATCACTGATCACTGATCACTGACCACTGATCACTGACCACTATTCACTGTTTCACTGTCAAGCCCCACCACCACCCATACCAGCCCTCCCTCTTGCCCTAAGTCGTTGTTTTCTTAATCCCTTGTTCCCTCGTTCCCTTGGTCCCTGTTCTTTGCAGATAATTTCCCCTTCATGTCGCATAATCACTCCATAAGCGTTCAACAGGGCCTTCGGCGCGGCGGAGATTCTCCGTCGCGTTCGCGTCTTTGCGGCATTTATCTTCGGGAAACGGGCGGTATGCGCGTCGTAAGGCCCGTAACTCCTTTGCTGCCTAATATCTGCAAGGAAGTGGCTTTAGAATCAGTCACTTCGAGAGTGATACTTGCGTCAAAGGCAATAATATACTTGACTAATGACGAATTCTGTGCGATTCTGGTTCTGCCATGAAAAACGAAGTCAAAACCCTAGCCGATGCAATCAGATACTTCTCTGACGAGCAGACCTGTATCGACACTGTAGCCTTCATGCGCTGGCCTACCGGCCCTGAGTGCCCCGCTTGCCTCATGCCCAGGGAGCGACAGCACTGGCTCAAGAATCAGCGGCGCTGGCAGTGCCGGGAGTGCGGACGGCAGTATTCGGTCAAGCTGAATACCATCTTCGAGGATTCCGCGATCCCGCTCCAGAAGTGGCTCCCTGCGATGTGGCTCCTGGCGAACTGCAAGAACGGCATTTCGAGCTATGAGATTGCGCGGTCCATCGGCGTCACTCAGAAGTCAGCGTGGTTCATGCTGCATCGGATTCGCGAGGCTATGAAGAATCGGTCTATCAAAAAGCTCGGACCCTCCGGCAAACCCGTAGAAGTCGATGAAACCTTTGTCGGCGGCAAGATGAAGAACATGCACGCCAGCCGCCGCAACAAACTGCAACTGGCGGAGCGCGGCGACAGCAAGACCGCCATTCTTGGGATGTTGGACCGCTACGCCCGCGAAGTCCGCGTCAAAGTCATTCCCGACGTGACTAGAGCCACTCTGCAAGCGGAGATTCTTCGCCAGATCGTTTCCGTGGGAACCATCTACACCGATCAGCACTCGGGCTATGATGGGCTCAAGGCCAAGGCGTTCATCCACAAGACCGTGAACCACCTTGAGGAGTACGTTCGCAAGGGCGTCCACACTCAGGGCATCGAAAACTTCTGGAGCCTCTTAAAGCGCAGCTTGAATGGAACCTATGTGGCCGTAGAGCCGTTCCACCTTGAAGCCTATGCCGATGAGCAGGCGTTCCGTTATAACAACCGCGCCACCAAAGACAATCCGGTGACTGACGCGGATCGCTTCGCGCTGGCAGTATCGCAGATCGCAGGGAAGAGACTGACTTACGCGGAACTGACCGGCAAGGTGGGCGAAAGGGCGTTCTAAGAAGGCTTGGATGGGACGGCAGGGACGCGGGAAGCGGATCTAGGCGTTCGCTTCTCGCGCTTGTCCTCTTCGATCCGCCTATTCAGTTCCGTCTTTGAGACGGTCAGAACTTGGCCTAAAAGATTCTCGAAAGCCCTGTATTCGGACGACTGCGGCTTCGGCTTCATGGGTTTATCATAGCGCAAACAGACAATGGAGCGATCATGGGTGATCCTATTGGCTTGTCCTCGTTTGAGCATTGCGTGATTCTAGCTTGTCGCCATCGAGATGGAGAGTCGCCTTGCAATATTCCTCTCCCGCGTCAAAGCCCATTAGGAATATACGAAGGTCAACACTATCGCACCACGGGTGAATGGCCAGCAACCTTTCTATGTCTTCGGCACGGGCTATCGTTCGCGTGTTCGCCTCATAACATCCGTCTCGAAGTTGAAATGAGGGGCCTAAATCATTCCGTCCCCCAGCTATGGCGGATTGAATGCGAATGTGCTCACGAAAACTGCGGAAAGCCGCATTCCATCTATACAGCAAGAGCACCAGATTGGACCACGATAGTCGCTCGGATATTAAAAACCAATCCCATCGTTCCCTGTGGAGACCACTCTGTTTTTTGGCAGAAAGACTTGATGCACGGGATTGAGTTTGCACACTAACCTCTAATGCGCTAATATGCGCTCTATAGGGTCGTGCCTCGATCACATCTCAAAGATCAGAAAAGCTCCGGCTGGCACCGGGGCTTTTCTATTGCTTAAATTCTACTCCATTAAGTTTTTGCTCAGTAGATAATCTAGCTTCGCCTCAATGCGAATAGCCCGCTTTGCCCGTATCGCACGGGTTTCCGCTATAGGCGCATAGAACCACTCGAAAACGGGGAACACCACAAACAGAACTAGCAGTATCCATACATCATCTTTCACGGGGACGCGATCAAAGAAAAACCACCTCACAGCATCTACTACCGCAAAGACGACTGCAACCAGAGTTCCCAGAACCAGGGTGAGCGCAAAATGAGAGCCTGCCGTTGCTTTTGCGTCCGCCTCTTCGCCTCTGAAAGGCTCCCGAACTCGGTCTAGGCGATGATGCCAGAGTCTTCATGAGAGTATCATAGCGCATATCTACGCCCATGGCAGATTGCGCGTGTCGAAACCCCAGACGAGTTGCGGTTTCCCGTCTACTACACGAACGCTAATGATGGAGGTGCCATTTGGAGACTCGACTACACCTGAATCACATCGACATTTATCCGTCCGATTTTCAGGAAACTCGCCAGTTGCAAGAGTTTGAGATAGTGAAGGGACAGAAGTATGAGGGGAAGCGGATATTTGTGGACAATCACCAGTACGAGGATTGCGAGTTTGAGAACTGCAACTTTGTCCATTCGGGGGGGCATTTCGCATTTGCCAACTGTACCGTGAAAGGAAGATGCGTATACTCGCCCACAGGCCCTGCTTATAAGACGCTCCGAATGTTTCAGGCCCTTGAGCCGCAACTCGGCTTTGGGATTCCACTGTATTGATTTGCATTTCGACACACTCCATGCGATGATTCGCGTGAGAGTGTGCGAATCGAAGGCCCGCCCCACGAAGGCGGGTTTTCTGTTTTCAGGCGTTTCCTTTCAGCCTTCCCCAAACCCTTCCCGCTAACTTTCCAACGCGGAAACAGCCTCGGTAAAGCCATAGAGCATCAAACTTTACGATCTTCCAAAGCTCCGCACTCTCATTCGGGATGGTCTCAATCACTTCCCAAAACCCCCTCAGAATGAAGAAAAGCAGCGATAAGAAAAAGTAGAGAGCATAAAGCAGGACGAATCCTAAAACGATTCCGATTGCAATTTCCAGAATCAGCGTCATGACGGAGCCTTAACCGACCTGCAAATCTGGTAGAATGCCTAGCATGTCCATTAAGAAGAGAAGATAGAAAAGCTCTTCTCGCAACGGGCGAACGGCGAAAGCGCGTGGACAAACGAACAACAAGAAAGGCACCCGCCCTCTAGAAAAGATCGGATGCCCTTCGGTTTCGCCCTAACGTGACCGGCCTCATAATATCGGGGCCGGTTCTCTTTTTCTGCGATAATCGTCGCTTCTTTCGAGAAAATACACCTTCCCACAGCTCACCGTCAAGGAAAAAACCCAGCTAACCCAATTCGTCGCTCTCACTTCGGATTGGGTTAGCCTTCGTATTCATTGCCGACTCGGTGTTCGGACGATCTACTGAAACGTCAACCACTAACCACCGGCTCCGCTCACAACGGGGCCGGTTTTTGTGTCCTTTCGAGAGGGTACGCCTCAAGGCTGACATGCGTCAAGGAAAAATACCCCAAGCATAAAGTGGAAGGGCTGTAGAACGCGATCGAGAGCCATTCCCTGCGCCCTTTCTATTCGCCCCTCCCGTCCTACCCGACTAATGATGCTGCCCTGTCACGGCTGTTTCAGTGTCGATCTAAGGAGCATCATTAGTCAAGTATGTTAGTGCCGCGTCAAACCGCTGTATCGAAAGGGGTTATTCACAGAGACGGGAGGGGGTACCCCCCAGTAATCAACTGGTAACAGTTAAAGGTCAGTCGCAATGCCCGTATTTTGGGCCGGGTAAACCCGGTGCTTCTGGGAGTGCCCGTCGCCAGGCGTGGGCGCAGGGTTCACTTTCGGTCGGCAGGGGATGAAACCGGGAGGATTTCAGTGCGTTTTCTTGCACCGCGCCATGATCGCGGCGTGCAGTCTCTCGCTGACGTCCGTCGGCACCTCGTAAATCTCGTGGCTGCGGTAAATCTCGATGGTCTTGCGCGTGGTGTTCAGCACCACCTCGCAGTGCCCGCACTTGCGCAGGTGCGTCTCGATCTCGGCGCGCGTCTCTGCGGCCATCGATTCGTCGATCACGTCATCGAGAATCTGCAGAAACTCAGTGCAGGTCATTTCTCAACCCCGTTTCCCCGTGACGGCTCGTGCGCCTGCGAAGCGGCCGGAGTGTTCCTGCGGAAGTAGCGGGTGAGCCGCTCGCGCAATTGCAGCCGCGCCCGCAGCAAACGCGACTTCACCGCCGGGACGCTCAAGCCCAGCGCCTCGGCCGTCTCTTCGGTCGAAAGTCCATCCACGTCGCGCAGGACGAAAACCACGCGAAAACCGTGCGGCAAACCCTGGATGGTCTTGCGCAGAATCTCGGCCAGCTCGGCCTGGTTGTAGTTTTGTTCCGGGTTGGGCGCCCAGTCGGCAAAGTCCCGCGGTACGCTGCCCTCGTCGGTCTTCAGCTCTTCGTCGATCGAGTACATTTTGCCTGTGCGCCGCTTGCGCAGCCGCATCAGGCTCTCGTTCACCGCGATTCGCACCAGCCATGTGTAAAACTTCGAATTTCCCTGGAACTGATCGAGCTTCTCGTATGCCTTCAGAAACGCGTCCTGCATCACGTCTTCTGCGTCCTCGCGGTTTTGCGTAATGTGCTGCGCAATCCGGAAGATTTGACGCTCGTACTTGCGCACCAGCGTTTCGTAGGCCGAGTCATCGCCGCCGCGTACCCGTTCCACCAGGGCCACGTCGGGATGCTGCTCGTCTTGTCCTGCTATCGATTGGATGGTTGGCATGGAACTTGGTTGCGAAAATCGCTGCAATCGCCCCCGTAAAGCATCCCTTTGGCCGCACGGAGGCTATTCGAAATGACCGGTAAAGATGAGTGTAACGGACGTGGTGGCAGGAAACCAAACCAGGCCGATGCGCCTTTACGGTGTCGTCACTGGTTCCCCCGCTGCTCCGCTTCCGTCCAATCCGGCATAAAGTGGAAATATGTCGGGTTTACCTTCCCCGTTTCCTGGTTTTCGACTCGCGCCCCTCGCTCCAGCGGTTCTGCTTTCGTTGCTGATGGTTGCTACGCCGGCCGCGCCGCAGTCCAACGCCGCGCCGGGCGCGAGCCCCTCTGGTTCCTCGGTCTCCAGGCCGAAGACGGCCAGTCAGACGAAAACAGCGAAAAAGAAGCCCGCGAAACGCAAGCCGGCTCACCGCATGAGCCGGGCGGCGAGAGTGGCGCGCACGGCACGGATCAAGAAGGCTTTCGTCGCCTCCAAAGAATTGCAACCCATGGCCCAGCAACTGGCCACAATGCGCACGCCCCAGGCTTATGCGGGAGTCGCCGCTTATGCGCACAGCCACACCGGCGAGGCCGCCGCCGCCGCGTACCTCGCGCTGGGCCATGCCTACCTCCTCGACAAGCGCTATGCCGAGGCTGAATCGGCTCTGACAAAAGCCCGGGATGCCGACGGGGAACTGGCCGACTACGCGGACTTTCTCGACGCCCAGGCGAGCCACGAGGCAGGCGACGATCCCGCTGCCGAAGCCATCCTGCACGGCTTTGCCGATCGCTATCCTGAGAGCATCTTCGTCGACCAGGCGCCCGAGCTCGAGGCCGGCGTCCTGCTGGCGATGAACAAGCTCACCGCCGCGCGGCAAGTGGTGGCAGAGGCCGAAGGCGCCGATGCTGCGGATCGCCCCGGCTTTCAACTGGTGGAGGGTGAGGTAGAGCAAGCGCTCGGCCTGCAGCAGGCCGCGGAAGCCACCTTCAAGCGCCTCTTGCTCGGGCATCCTCTGAGCCCGGAGGCGCAGACGGCGCGTGCCAAGCTGACGCAGATGGGCGCTGAGGCAACGCTGACCGTCGCCGATCTGCGCTCCCTGGGTGACGCCTTCTACAACGCCGGCCGCTACGTCGAGGCATCCGAACAGTACCTCGTTCTGGCGCGTGAACCGGGACTCGACGCCTACACCCGCAACGGCATTGCCGTAGCCGAGGCCGCCTGCCAACTGAAGCTGAAGCGTCTGACCGTGACAGAGGCGCGCGCCTTGCCCGATACAGCCGATGAGAACGGCGCACGGCGTCTCGACATGTTGATGGAGTTGGCCCGCGATCGCGACGATACCGCCGATCAGAAGCAAATCGTCTCTGAAATGGAAACCCGGTTCCCGCGTAGCCCTTGGCTGGCCGACGCCTGGTTTTCCAGCGGCAACATGTACCTGCTGAAGCGCGATTACGCAACGGCAATTCAGTACTACAGCGATCTCGCCGCGCGTTTCCCCGGCGACAAGAACGCCGCGGCCGCGCACTGGCGCGCAGGCTGGCTCAGCTACCGGCTGGGACTCTATGCCGATGCTGCGCGGCTCTTCGACGAACAGATCCGGCTCTATCCCGGCGCAACTGAAACGGTCTCGGCGCTCTACTGGCGTGGGCGCCTCTATGAGACGCAGGACCATAACCTCTCGCTGGCCGCGGCCAACTACCGCACCATTCTTCGCGTTTACCAGCACTATTTTTACGCGCAGCTCGCACGGCAGCGGCTGGCGGCCTTGGGCGCTGCACAGTCCGCGCCCGAGCCGCAATTAGATCGCATTCAACCCCTGCCGGAGCCGCAACTTGTGGACACCTTTCCCGAAGACAGCCCACATCTGGCCAAGGCGCGTCTGCTGGCCAATGCGGGCTTGAATGAATACGTCGCCCAGGAGATCAAGGCCGATCCTAATTCCTCGTCTTGGAGCGCGCTGGCCGAAGCGCAGATTTATTCCTCCTATGGCGAAACATACCGCGCCGTCCGCGCCCTCAAACGGGCCTTGCCGAATGCCGCCTCCGCGTCCATCCAGTCCATCCCCCTCGACTATTGGCGAATCCTGTTCCCCCGGGCATGGTGGGACACGATCCAGGCCGAGTCGGCCAAAAACAATCTCGATCCTTATTTGGTCGCCTCCCTCATCCGGCAGGAGTCGGAGTTCGATCCCTCTGCAATCTCCTACGCCAACGCCTATGGCCTGATGCAGTTGTTGCCCTCCGTGGGAAGAAAGATGGCCCACGAAGAGGGCATCGTCAACCTCCAGACCTTCCAATTGCTTGACCCGGCCATGAACATCCGCCTGGGAACGCGCTATCTGCGCCAGATGCTCGATCGCTTCGGCGGCGTCGAGGAGTACGCGCTGGCCGCCTACAACGCCGGCGACAATCGCGTCGCCGAGTGGCAGGCCGCAGGCCCCTATTCAGGCATCGACGTATTTGTCGAATCCATTCCCTTTACGCAAACCCGCGAGTATGTCCAGGCCATCTTGCGCAATGAGGAGACCTACAAAGCAATCGACGATTTTGCCCGCGCCCACGGTGGCGCTGCCACGGCGGCCTCTCGGTAGGCCCAAGCCTTTCCGTTCCGGTCCAACCGGGTCCCGGGGAATCCCACTTGCCACTCCCCGGATTCGATTCGAATTGACTTCTGCGCCCGCGTCTGGCAACACTGAGCTTGACTGGAGGCGCTATAGCGGTTCTCCAGTTGATATAGAGGGAACCCACGACCGCTGAGTGGCTTTTTCCTCAAGAAAAAGCCACCTTGTACGATGTTGGAAACTCCACAGTAACTGGAGAACCGCCTTAAAATCCGGTATCGCCTTTGCACCAGTTGTTTGAACAAAGCGGAGCCGGGCGGGAACGGGGTTGCGGCTCGCTTACATCAATCCTGGAGGGGCAGATGTCAGCCGAATTGCAGTTTCTGGAAGAATGGATCCCCGAACGAATGGACCCAGGAACGGTTTTTGTGCTGGAGAATCAGGCTCAGCTTGGCCAGGCACAGAATCCCTATGTGGCCGTGATGTCGTGCCCGCGCTGCGGCACGTTGGGGCTGATCACTCGCCGCCAGCTCTGCGGCGGGGAGCCGATGATTTGCGGAGGCGACCTTTGCTCCGCCGAATACCGGCTCGATGGCGACGATATCTGCTTCCGCCCCGCTCAATAAACGCTATTGCTGCTGCGTGTAGTCCGCCTTGGTCGTCTTCGCGCCGGCCTGCTCCGGCGTGGGAAGCTGCGTGCGGTCCCATCCGCCGCCCAAAGCCTGTACGAGATGCACTGCCGATGTCATCTCCTCGACCTGGAGCGCGTTGAGGGTTTCCTCGTTATTCAGCAATGTGGTCTCGGCAATCACCACATCGACATACGGATCGACTCCGGTGTTGTAGCGCACCAACTCCAGATTGAGATAGTCCTGCCCGTCCTTCACCGCATCCTGCTGACGGAGAATCTGCTGTGAGTAAGTTCGTGTGGCCACCATGGAGTCTTCCACCTGCTGGAAGGCAGTGAGCACGGTCTGCCGGTAGGTGGCCAGGTCTGCGTTGTATTGGGCTACATACTGATGCAGTTCTGCGCGATAGAGCCATCCGTCGAAGATGGTTTCGGAGACCAATGGGCCAATCGACCAGATACGGCTCGGCCAATTGAACAGACTGGTCAACGCGGAGCTCTGAAATCCACCGACTGCGCTGATCGTCACTTGCGGGAAAAATGCGCCGTAACCGATTCCGATGACGGCGTTCTCCTGGGCGAGAGTGCGCTCGGCCGCCGCGATGTCGGGCCGCCGTTCTGCAAGCTGGGAGGGCACCCCGGTGGGAATAGAAGGTGGTTTGTAGAGCATCGGCTTCACGGGAACGGAAAAATCACTCGGCGGCTTGCCCAGCAGCACTGCAATGGCGTGTTCGTATTGCGCGCGCAAAAGGCCCACATTGGCCGCCGCCGCCTCCGCGGATTCCACTGTCGTCTTGGCCTCGGCAACCGAGATATAATCGCCGACGCCGGTGTCATATTGCGCCTGAGTGTAGTCCAGCGATTTCTTTTCGTCGACGACGGCCTGATTCAGAATCTGCTGCAGCATATCCTGGCCGCGAATCTCGAAGAAATACTCCGCAAGGCTGGCCTGTTCGGTGAGCTTCTCCGTTTGAAGATCGGCGGCGCTCACTTGTGCCGCATACTGTGCTTCGTGGACCTCGTTGCGAATCTTGCCCCAGAAATCCGGCGTCCACGAAACGTCAATCGGCGCATTCCAAAGCGTTGACTGCTTGCCGACGTTGGCTTGAGTGGAGTTGTTCAGAGTTCCGGAACTCTTCGAGCGGTTCCACGACGGGTTCGCAGTGATCGTCGGCCAGTATTGTGAGCGGGCCTCGGCGATCACGGCGCGGGCGGCCATGTAATTTTCGAAGTACTCCTTCAGGTTCTGGTTGTTGATATTGAGCTGTTCTTCCATTGCGTTCAGTTCCGGATCCCCAAAAACCTCCCACCAGTTACCGCGAATCATCGCGTCCTGCGGGCTCGCCACCTTCCATCCATCGGTGTCCTGGAAGTTGACGGTGGACTCCTTGTAATTCGGCGCGGTCACTGCCGGCGGCGCGGGTGCGTGATACGGTGGACCGACGCGGCAGCCGGCAAGCAGCGCCAACAACCCCAGCGCACTCGCGGCGAATGAAATCGGAATTCGCTTTCTTGGCTCAAACATGGTCAATATCCTTCATTACAACGCCGTTCCTTCTGCCGTTGCGGGAAGCACATCGTGCATCCTGCCAAGCGCACGCAGGCGAAGGCGGTCCATCATCAGGTAAACCACCGGAGTGGTGTAAAGCGTAAGTACCTGGCTCAAAAGCAATCCGCCCACAATAGTGATGCCCAGCGGCCGGCGCAGCTCCGAGCCGGTGCCGGTTCCAAAGGCCAGCGGCAAGGCTCCGCAAATGGCGCACATGGTGGTCATCATAATGGGACGGAAGCGTAGCATGCAGGCTTCAAAGATCGCATCGCGCGTGGTCTTGCCATCGACGCGCTCGGCCTGCAGCGCGAAATCGATCATCATAATGGCGTTCTTCTTCACAATCCCGATCAGCAGAATGATCCCGATGATCGAAATCATGTTGAGATCGATGTGGAAGATCATGAGAGCCAGCATGGCACCGACGCTGGCCGATGGCAGCGTGGAAATGATGGTCAGCGGGTGAACCAGGCTCTCATAGAGAATGCCCAGGACGATGAAGACGGAAAGCAACGCGGTGACTACCAGAATCGGTAGCGTCGATATCGATTGCTGATAAGCCTGGGCAGTTCCGGCAAAGAATCCGCGCACCGTTGCGGGCATTCCCAGATTTTCTTCCATCTGCGAAACCTCGCGCGTCGCATCGCTGAGTGACGCGCCGGTCTTCAGATTGAAGGAGACGGTAACGGACGGGAACAATCCCGTGTGGGCAACTTGCAGCGGCGTGGTGTTGGTGCCCGGCTTTGCCACGGCGAGTAGCGGCGACATGACATTGACTCCCGCGGATGCGGATCTGCCTGAAGCGAAGTAGATGTTGTTCAAAGCCGACGGATCCTGCCAGTACGGTGGCGCCGCCTCCATCACAACGTAATACTGGTTCAGTTGCGTGTAAATTACGGAGACTTGAGACTGGCAGAATGCGCTGCAGAGAGAACTGTCGAGCGATTGCGGCGTCTGGCCCAGACGCGCCGCGGTCACCCGGTCGTAGGTGAGCATTTCCTGTAGGCCGCCATTCTGCTGGTCGGTGTTCACGTCCTGCAGGTCGGGAAGCTTCTGCATGTTTTGGTAAAGAATTGGGCCCCAGTGCGCCAGATCGTCGATGTCGTCGGACTGGATGGTGTATTGATATTGCGCGCCGCCGCCGCGCCCGCCGATGCGCAGATCCTGCGCCGGCTGCAAGGTAGCCGTGGCCACCGGCAGCTTGTTCATCTTCGGCCGCAAGCGGTTGATCACGTCCATCGCTGCGGCCTGGCGCACGCTGCACGATGGACTGCCTTCCTTGCAGTTGGTGCCCAGGGGCTTGAGCGCAATGAACATGAAACCGCCATTGCCGCTTCCGGTATAGGCGTTCACATGGGCCACGGCGGGATCGGCTTTGACAACGTTGACCAGTGACACAGCCGAGAAGTTCATGAACGGGAAAGAGGCATCCTGCGGCCCTTGCACCTGGCCCATGATCACTCCTGTGTCCTGCGTGGGAAAGAAGCCCCAGGGGATTCTCCAGATGACCAGAACATTCAGTGCGATGGTAAGCAGGAGTACGATCAAGGTCAATCCCGGATTATCCAGCACCCAGAGCAGCGATTGCCGGTACAGCCAGATCATGCCATTGAATGTTTTCTCACTGGTCCGGTATAGAACATTGTGCTTCTCGCCGGCTTGGTGCGTCTTTAGCACGTGCGCGCACATGCACGGCGTCGTAGTGAGAGAAATAACCATCGAAATGAGGATGGCCGTGGAAAGCGTGACCGCGAATTCGCGGAAAAGGCGTCCGATAATGCCACCCATCATCAGGATGGGGATGAAGACGGCGATCAGTGACATGCTGATGGAAAAGACGGTGAAACCGATCTCCCTTGCGCCCTTGAGCGCCGCGGCAACTGGCTCCATGCCGCTTTCAAGATGTCGCGTGATGTTCTCCATCACCACGATCGCGTCGTCCACCACAAACCCTGTGGCGATGGTGAGCGCCATCAGCGACAGGTTGTCGAGCGCGTAGCCGAACAGATACATGACGGCGAAGGTCCCGATCAGCGAGACCGGAACGGCGACGCTGGGAATCAGCGTGGCGCGCGGACTGCGCAGAAAAATGAAGACCACCAGGACCACCAGGCAGATGGACCCGATCAGCGTCTTTTCCACAGTGCTGACCGAAGCGCGAATGGTGGTCGTGCGGTCGAGCACGATGGTGGTAGTAATTCCCTGCGGAAGCACCGCCTCGAGAAACGGCAGTTGCGCCTTGACGCGCTCCACGGTCTGAATGATGTTGGCGCTGGGCTGGCGGAAGATGGTGACAAAAACCGCTCTTGTTCCGTCCGCGTAGCCCGCGGATCGAAGGTTCTGCGTTGAGTCCTCGACGTCGGCAACATCCGAGAGGCGGACAGCTTCGCCATTGTGATATCCGATGATCAACGGCCTGTAGTCGGCAGCTCCCGAAATCTGATCGTTGGTCAGGATGTCTTCGCTGATTCCATTGTTGGAGAGCTGGCCCCGCGGCTCGTGAGAGTTTTGCAGGCTCAGTACCGATCGCACGCTGGCCAGCGTGAGGCCAAAGCTCTCCAGTTTTGTGGGATTCACTTCGACGCGTACGGAGGGCGTGGCTCCGCCTTGCACACCCACCTGCCCGACACCCTGAATCTGCGAGAGCTTCTGCTCCAGGATCGTGGAAGCAAGGTCATAGAGCTTGGTTACGTCGTACTTGTTTGAAGTGAGGCTGAGCAGCATGATCGGCGAGTCAGCGGGGTTCACTTTGCGGTAGGAGGGGTTGGAGGGCAAATTCGCCGGCAAATACGTGCGCGCCGCGTTGATGGCGGCCTGTACGTCGCGCGCTGCGCCGTCGATGTTCCGGCTCAGGTCGAACTGCATGGTTACGTTCGTCGACCCTAGCGAACTCGACGAGGTCATCTCCGTGATGCCTGCGATGTGGCTGAACTGGCGCTCCAGCGGGGTCGCCACCGAGGCCGCCATAATCTGCGCGCTGGCTCCGGGCAGGCCTGCCGAGACGCTGATCGTAGGGAAGTCCACCTGCGGCAATGGCGCCACTGGCAACACTGCGAATGAAACTGCGCCGGCAATGGCCACGGCGATCGTGAGCAGCGTGGTGCCTACGGGCCGCCGGATGAATGGGGCCGAAAGGTTCATGCGCTCTCCGCGCCCGTCTGTGATCCGCCGCCGGCGGTGCGGGAGATGTGGCGGCCGGTGATGCGCTGACCGAGGCGGTCAAAAAAGATGTAAATCACCGGCGTGGTGTAAAGCGTGAGCAACTGGCTCAATATCAGGCCGCCGACCATGGCAATACCCAGCGGACGGCGCAACTCCGAACCCAGTCCGGTACCGGCCGCCAGCGGAACGCCCGCCAGCAACGCGGCCAGGGTGGTCATCATGATAGGCCGGAAACGCAGCAGGCTGGCTTCGTAGATCGCTTCCGTCGAGTCCTTGCCGCGCTGCCGCTCGGCCTCCAGGGCAAAATCCACGATCAAAATGCCGTTCTTGTTCACAATGCCGATCAGCAGTATGATGCCGATGATGCCCACCGCGTCCAGGTCCTGACGGAAAATGATAAGCGCAAGAAGTGCGCCTACGCCCGCAGAAGGCAGCGTGGAAAGAATGGTTATCGGATGGATGAAGCTCTCATAGAGAACACCAAGAACGATGTAGACCGCGACCAGTGCGGCAAGGATCAGTAGCGCTTCGTTGGAGAGAGAGTTGTGGAACGATGCTGCTGTTCCCTGGAAATCGGACTGTAAGCTGGCAGGGAAGTGAAGGTTCTTGACCGTTTTTTCGATGTCCCTGATCGCGGTTCCCAGAGAAGCGTGTTGCGCCAGGTTGAACGAAACCGTCACGGACGGGAACTGCCCCTGATGATTGATCGAAAGAGCCTCGGTGGTCTGGCGCTCTTGTGTGAAGGCGCTGAGCGGAATGGCGTTGGCGTCCGCCGAGGAACTCGCTGTGTTGGGCGAGCCGACCCCTGTCGCACTGCCCGCTAGAACCGAGGCCGGGGAACTAAGAACTTGCGACGACGGCGTATAGCGCACTGAAGTTGTCAGCGCGTTCGACCCCGCCGACGCCGAGGCCGAGGAGGAATACGATGTCGCTGCGCCGGCGCCGGTTGCGCCCGAAGAAGCGTTCGACTGAATGTAGAGATCGCCCAGGTTCTTGGGATTCTGCTGCCACTCCGGCGCGGTCTCAAGCACTACGTGATATTGATTCAGTTGCGTGTACAGCGTGCTGATCTCCCGCTGTCCGTAGGCGTCGTAAAGCGTGTTGTCGATCGTGGTTGGCGCAATGCCGAGCCTCGACGCGGTCACGCGGTCGATCGCAAGTTGTATTGCCTTTGCGCCCGTCTGCTGGTCCGTCGCCACGTCTTCCAGCTCCGGCAGCTTGTCCAACTGCGTCACAAATTTACCGGTCCACTCGTTTAGCTCGTCCGTGTCGGGGTCTTCCAGCGTGTATTGGTACTGGGTTCGGCTCACGCGGTCGTCCACCGTGATGTCCTGCACCGGCTGCATATAAAGATGCATGCCGTGCACCTGGCTCAAACTGGTTTGCAGCCGGCGGATTACGTCTGAAGCGCCGATGCGTTGATTGATCGGTTTCAGGTTGATCGAGATGCGGCCGCTGTTCAGGGTGGTATTGATGCCATCGGCGCCGATAAACGAAGACAGGCTCTCGACTGCCGGATCCTGAAGGATAACCTTGGCCAATTCCTGCTGCTTTTCGCTCATGGCAGCGAACGAAATGGATTGCGACGCCTGCGAGATGCCCTGAATCACGCCGGTATCCTGCACCGGGAAGAACCCCTTGGGAATCTCAATATAGAGAACGATCGTCAGCACCAGCGTGGCTAGGGCCACAAGCAAGGTGATGGGCTGGTAACGCAGCACCACACTGAGCGTGCGCCCGTAGAATGCGATGAGCCCGTTCACCGCTCGTTCCGATGCGCGGTAGAAGCGGGTTTCTTTCTTCTGTGGGTTATGGCGCAGGATGCGCGAACACATCATGGGCGTCAGGGTGAGCGAAACCACCGCCGAAATGACGATGGTGACGGCCAGTGTGACAGCGAACTCGCGGAACAAGCGGCCCACCACATCGCCCATGAAAAGCAGAGGAATGAGCACAGCGATGAGTGAAACCGTCAGCGACATGATGGTGAAGCCGATCTGTCCCGCCCCGGTGAGAGCGGCCTCAAGAGGTGGCATGCCGGCTTCAAGAAAGCGGCTGATGTTCTCGATCATCACGATCGCGTCGTCCACCACGAATCCGGTCGAGATCGTCAGCGCCATCAGCGACAGGTTATCCAGCGAGTAGCCGAGCAGATACATCACCGCAAAGGTGCCGACAAGCGAAAGCGGAACGGCGACACTGGGGATAATCGTGGCCCGCAGGCTGCGCAGAAAGAGAAAGATGACCATCACCACTAGCCCGATCGTCAGCATCAGTTCAAACTCCACGTCGTGAACTGAAGCTTGAATGCTGGTGGTCATGTCGGTCAGCGTTGTCACTTTCATCCCCGCGGGAAGGTTCACCTCCAGTTGCGGCAGCACCTTCTGGATTTCGTTGACAACGCTGATGGTGTTCGCTCCGGGTTGCCTCTGGATATTGAGAATCACCGCCGGCGTCAGATTCATCCACGCGGCCTGCTTGGTGTTCTCCACTCCATTGACCACGTTGGCGACATCTTTGACGAATACCGGCGCGCCATTGCTGTAGGCGACCACCACGTTCTTGTAGTCGTCGGCGCTGGTGATCTGGTCGTTGGCGTCGATCTGGTAGTCCTGGCGCGGCCCGTCGAAGTTGCCTTTAGCGGAGTTGACGCTGGCCTGTGTCAAGGCCGTGCGCACATCCTCCATATTCAAGCCGTGCGCCGATAACGCAACCGGGTTCACCTGAATACGGACCGCGGGCTTCTGGCCGCCGCTGATGCTGACCAGCCCCACTCCGTTCAACTGCGAGAGCTTTGGCGCCAGGCGCGTATCGACCATGTCCTCCACCTGCGACAGCGGCATGGTGTCGGAGGTGATTCCCAGCGTCAGGATGGGCGCGTCGGCGGGATTGGACTTGGTGTATATCGGCGGGACCGGGAGGTCAGAAGGGAGAAATGTTTGCCCACCGTTGATGGATGACTGCACTTCTTCCTCGGCCACATCGAGGCTGAGAGAGAGGCTGAACTGAAGGACGATGACCGACACGCCGCCCGCGCTGGTCGAAGTCATTTGGCTCAAACCCTGCATCTGGCCAAACTGGCGTTCCAGCGGCGCCGTGATGGTCATCGCCACCACGTCCGGGCTGGCTCCGGGATAGAAGGTGACTACCTGAATCGTCGGGTAGTCGACCTGCGGCAGCGCCGACACAGGCAGCTGTGTATATGAAACCAGGCCTGCCAGCAGAATTGCGGCCATCAGCAGCGAGGTAGCGACCGGCCGCAGGATGAATGGCCGAGATGGGCTCATGGAGCGGCCTCGGTGGTATCGGAAGTTGTGGACGGGATCGTAACCTTTGAGAGGACAATCGGCGATCCGTTTGTCAGCTTTTGAAAGCTGCTGTTGGCCACCACATCTCCCGGATTGATGCCCGCCACCGCGGTGTCGCCTTGATCCGAGATTCCTGACTTTACAGTTTTCATCACGGCCTTATTGTTTTGGATGAGAAATACAAAGTCGGTCGCGCCGTTGTGCTGGATTGCCGAGGAGGGAATGAGTGTCTGGTTGTCGAGCGTCTTCACCAGCAGGCGGGTGTTCACAAACTCATTGGGAAACAGCAACTCATCGGGATTGTTGAATTGCGCGCGCAGCTTCACCGTCCCGGTCACGGAGTCGATCTGGTTGTCGATGGTGATCAGTTTTCCTTTTTCCAGCAGCTTTTGTTGCGTCCGGTCGTAGGCTTCCACCGTGAGCGCTTTGCCGCTGCGCATTTGCTCCTGCACCTCGGGCAAGCTATCCTCAGCCAGCGTGAAGATCACGGTAATGGGCTGAATTTGCGTAACCAGCACAAGCGGAGTCGTGGAGTTGGCCGTCACCAGGTTGCCTGGATCGACAAGGCGCAGCCCCAGCCGCCCGTCAATGGGTGACGTGATATGGCAGAAGGCGGCCTGCACCTGGTCATATTGGACGGTGCCTTGGTCGTTCTGCACCGTTCCCTGATCCTGGAGGACCAACTTTTCCTGGTCCTCCAGCGTCTGGCGAGGAATGGCGTTTTTGGCCCACGCATCCTGATAGCGCTTCAGATCCATCTGCGCCTCGGCCAGCAGGTTCTGGTCTCGGTCAAGGGTGCCCTGCGCCTGGGCAAGTTGCGCCGCGTAAGGCCGCGAATCGATATCGATCAGTGGATCGCCTTTGCGAACACTCTGCCCTTCGCGGTAATGGACAGCCGTGATCACTCCCGTCACCTGCGAAGTGATGTAATCGGCGTATACCGGAGTAACCGTGCCGATAGCGTCGAGATAGACGCCGATGCTGCCCTTCGTTGCCGTGGCTGTGGTAATCGCCACGGGCCCGCCCATCGCGCCGCCGCGTCCGCCTCCCGCAGGCGCCGTGGCGCTTACGCTGTGCTGCCTCCACACCCAAACGAATAAGAGCGCAAAGAGCAGCAGAATGACCGCCCAAATCCAGCGGTGACGACGCTTTTTTGTGGAATCGCTGGGCGGTTGCCCAGGAGCAGAGTGCGAAACAGACAAAGGCTGGTCCATCGTATTCTTCTTTTCGTAGGTCTCGTTACGAACACTTGGTTTGATAGGGACATTTTCTCATATTCGAAATCGTGGCCGGGATGTGCAAACGATTATGTCGGTACCAGGTGCGCTGAACTGCCCAAAAGTGCATGCGCCTGCATGGTTTTCGCTCAAGTGCGATGCAGGCGACAATGACCTAAGCACCCCAGCCCACAACTCACCCAGCCGCGCGCAGGCACGTTATTGGGTGGACGAGGAAGATCGGCAAATAGTTGCAGAATTGTGCCAGCGCATAGCTTTCGCCCCCAGCCGATCGCAGCGCAAAGAAAAGCGTGTGACGAATGCGGAAGTCAGGCCTTGACTTCGGTCTGCGCGCTTTGCCCTGTCCTTGGCTGGCCAGCCAGACGCCAGGCGCCTGACCACCTCAGAAGCGTGTCCACCATCTTCGGCAGATTCGACTCGTGGAACACATTCACGTGGTCAAATGCCGTGTACTGTTCTTCGATGCCGCCGACAGCCATCGCTCTCCAGCCGAAGCGGGAATCGCGGCCGATCACATTGGGCTCATGTGCGCAAAGGAAGTGGAGGATTGGAGCCTCGATGGGACGGGCCTTGTAAAGAGGGAGATTTCCTTCTTGCGCCCGGCGAAGAAACCACTGGACGATGGCAGCGCGCTGCACGGGAGTAAGGAGCCGGCGGAGAGGGACCACCGCCAGCCAAGCCAGGCGCTTGATAACGAAACGAGGATCCAGGGCATAGTTTTCGTTGTCGGCTTTACCGCGCGCGCGCCACTGGCAGCGGGCGCTTTCTGCCCACGTGCGCCAGCCGCGCAACGGAGAAGGGAAGCCCGGCACGTATGTGTCAAACAGAACCAGCCGGACCTTCTGACCTTCGCGGATGAGTTGCCGAGCCGCTTCGACGGCGACAACGCCACCGGAACAATAGCCGCCCACAAGATACGGCCCTTCCGGTTGCGACTGGCGGATCAGCTTGGCTGTTGTTGCGCCGGCCTGCTCGAAGGTGAAAAGCGACTGGCTGAACCATGTATTGGCCGGGCGAATCATGCATAGATCCATCCGCCCGCGCAGATGCGTCGCCAGCCGCCGGAAGTATAAGCCCTCGTCTCCGTCGGCAGGAATGCAGAACAGCCGCAGCGCGGACCCCTCTTCGCGGACGGGAAACACGCGGATATCGCTCGTGGACATCTCGCTGGGCCGCGGGATCGGGGCCCTGCCAGCCAATTCCACCAAGTGCGCGAGCGTAGGCTCGTCAAGAAAGCTCGCCGCCAGTGCGCTGGTCTGGCTGCCGAAGCGCTGGTCCACTTCGGCGAGCATGGTGATCGCCCCCAGCGAGTCTCCTCCCGCGTCGAAGAAGTTCTCCTCGAAACCGAGGTCGTCGTGATCCAGAATCCGTGTCCAGATCTCGTAGGCCCTGTAAAAAACCACGTCGCTTTTGCGGTTCGACATTTCGGCCGGCGAGGGCGGAGCGCCGCGCTTGCCGGCCAGCCGCTCCGCCAGCTGCCATCGCTGCGGCTTGCCGAGTTCGCCGCGCGGAATCTCGTCCACAAAGTAGATGCGGCTGGGAACCTTGAACCTGGCTAACTGCGTTGCCGCAAAGCGGCGGAGCTCTCCAACGCGGAGGGGCGATTCGGTTGCAGGGCGCAGAACCACCGCGCAGGCCACGTCTTCGCCCAGCGTGGGATGCGGCACGGCAAACGCCGCGGCCTCAAGCACCGCCGGATGAGACGCCATCACCGCGTCCACTTCGCTGGGCACGACCTTCTCCCCGCCGCGGTTGATCATCTCTTTGAGCCGGCCAGTTACGAAGAGATTTCCATCCGCATCCAGGCGGCCCACGTCGCCCGTTCGGAACCAGCCATCCTGAAAGGCGGCGCGATTTGCTTCGGGATCGTCGAGGTATCCGGGAAAAACGGCGGGCCCGCGTACCACGATCTCGCCTTCAACACCAGGCGCGGTCGGCTGACCTCCAGGCCCCATAATGCGAATTTCCAGCCCGCAGGATCTCCCGGCCGAATTCGGAACACTGCCGCCGAGGATGAATGTGTCGACCGCGATCGGGCAAGCCTCGGTCATGCCGTAGTCGTTGAATACGGGGATTCGCAGAATCTCTTCCAACCCTTGCCGCACTTTGCCTGGGAGCGGGGCCCCGGCGGATTGGATAAATCGCAGGGATACCGGCGTCTCCGGAGGGTCGTGCATCAGTTGCACAAGCGCGGCCTGATGCACCGTCGGCGCGCAAGCGTACCAGGTGGGTTTCAATTTATGCAGCCAACCCAGGTATGCGGCCGGTTCAAACCCGCCTGTTGCAATCACCGTGCCGCCACATTGGAATTGAGCAAGAGCATTCTCCGCTCCTGTAACGTGACTGAGCGAAGTCATCAGAAGCAGACGGTCCGAAGCAGTTAAACGCAGTGAGCTTCTCCTCGACGCGGTTCCCGCCTCCAGATTGGATTCAGACAGTAGCGCCAGCTTGGGCGTGCTTGTAGTTGCAGAAGTGGCAAAGATCAGCTTCGCATCGGAAAGCGCGTTTCTCCGCTGCACCGGCGAGGCTGTGCGGCGAACTTGCCATTCCCTCGGAGACACTTCAGCACGAGCCAGCAGAACCGTCATGCCCGACGCTTCGGCGGCTCGGGATTCCGCCTCAAACTCTGGAGACGCGATAAGGGCGGATGCAGAGAGCCTGCGCAGAAGAGAGGTTACCTCGGCAACAGCCGTTCTTGGCGGCAAAGGAGCGCAGGCGCAATGGCTCATCACGCCGGTAACCGCTATCAGCTGCAGCGCGCCTTGCGGCAAGAGCACAGCAACGATTTCTTCGGGCGAGATCCCGGCTTCCTCAAGCCGTTCGCGGCACGCCTCAATCTGCCACCAAAGCTCCTGATAATCCAGGGCCAAGCCATTCGTAGCCACGAGCGCAGGGGCGTGCGGGTTGAGCTCAGCGTAATGTGCAATGGGCGTGAGCACTTCAGGTACAGAACGATGCATTCATTGTGCTCCAGGATCACAAAGGTGAGCAGGGTGGTTCAGTTCCGTCGCCCGTCCCAACTGATCTCTCCGTGTCGAATGCATTCAAGCATATTCGATTCAGCCTGCAGGGAACTCTCCAGGCCCGGCATTGTGGCCCGTCGCCGCGCCACGGCCGGAAATCACGGCCGCCATTACTGGCCTCCGGGCTTTTCCTCGCTTTGCGCGGGGTGCCTGCCTCCGGCATTCAGGTTGATATCACAAAGCCTGATTTTAACGCTGGGCTCCGCCGGGTTCTATTCCCTTCATTTCCAGGAACTCGTCCATGGCCTTTCTGAAGGCGCGAATATGCTCCGGCGTGCTGCCGCAGCAGGCGCCCACGATGTTCGCGCTCGCTTCCAGCAACGGCATTACGCCTTTCCCCATCTGCTCGGGTGTTTCGTCGTACACAATGTTGTTGTTCACCAGTCGTGGTTTTCCGGCGTTCGGCTGCACCATCACCGGCAGGCTGCTCGCGCTCTTGTATTGCTTCAGGGCCATAAGCGCGCGCGGCATGTCCATTCCGGCGCCGCAGTTCAGGGCCACGATGTGTGCTCCGTGCTCCTCCATGAACCTCGCGGCGCGTTCCGGTCCCACGCCCATCATAGTCCGGAAGTTGGATCCGTCGAGACTCACGTTGTAGGCCATTGACCCGATGATGCATTTCGCGCCCGCTCTCTGGGCGGCTTCCATGCCAAGCAGTAGCTCTTCCAGCGCGGTTTGCGTCTCCACGATGATGGCGTCCGCCCCGCCCTCGACCAGAGCAGCGGCCTGCTCTTCAAACGCGCTGCGAACCTGAGCTTCGGTGAATTCGCCGAAAGGCTCAAGCAAGCCGCCAAAAGGGCCGATGTCTCCCAGCACATACCCTTCTCTGCCGTCGAAGGCCTGGCGTGCAATCTCCACTCCCGCCTTGTTGATGGCGGCTGTGTTCTCCGCTTCGCCGTGACGGTTGAGCGCGATGCGCGATCCACCAAAGGTGTTGGTGATGATGCACTCCGAGCCGGCTTCGGCATAACGGCGCTGAATGGTGAGCACTCGCTCCGGATGCGTCAGATTCCATGCTTCGCCGCAGTTGTCCTGCCCCAATCCGGCGAGCATCAACTGCGTTCCCATCGCCCCGTCGCTGAGCAGGGGCCGCTCCAGGATTGCCTCGTGCAAGAGCTTCTTCATGATGGCTTACCTTCCGCCCACTTCCTTTGTACCAGAGCATCGAGTATGCTTGCGAAAGACCGGCCCCGCTTGCGGTTGCGGGTTGCATCGCCGCGATACCCTGGTCCAAAAACTCCGGGTCCATCAGCGCAAACCGGTCTGGCACAGGGGCTTTCATACAGACGGGGACGAATTGTGAGGTAGACTGTGAATTTTGCCGATGTTGAGGAGTGCGCTTCCACACTCTGCACGGCGGAAAGGACGAATATGAAGACTTTGCCAGCCACGATGTCGAAACAGCAGTTCGACCAGCTTTTCCGGAAAGTAAGCAACTGGGGAGTGTGGGGCGCCGAGGATGAGCGGGGGACACTGAACTACATTACGCCGCAGACGATTCACCGGGCTGCTTCGCTGGTGAAGACCGGGCGGTCAATATCGATGGCGGTACCGATCAACAAGGTCGCGGGGCCGGACAATCCACGGCCGGCGGCGCACTACATGTCGATGCTTTTTGAGGTCGACAAGAGCTTCGGGGAACCGGGATTTTCCCTCGACTATTTCGGCAGCGAGATTCACGGTGACTGCCACACGCACATCGACGCACTTTGTCACATTGCCTACGAGGGGAAGCTGTATAACGGCAGGCCGGCTTCGATGGTGACGTCGCGAGGGCCGAAGGGCCTGGATATTACGACTTACGCCAACGGGATCGTTGGGCGAGGAGTGCTACTCGATATTCCGCGCTTCCGCGGCGTCAAGTGGCTTGAGCCCGGCGAGGCTGTGACGCGGGAAGAACTGGAGGAGTGCGAGCAGGCGCAGGGCGTCTCGCTGGGAGAGGGAGACATCTTCGTTTTCAGGACCGGACACCACCGGCGCCGGCTTGAACTCGGGCCCTGGAACAACGGATACGACGGCGAAGGGAAAGCCGGCCTGCACGCCGATACGATACCGCTGTTGCACGAGCGGAAAGTGGCGGTCTTCTTTCCGGACGGAGACGGCGAGACGGTGCCCAGTAACGTCGAAGGCGTCGCCTATCCGATTCATGCTCTGCAGATCGGCGCCATGGGCATGATCTGCGCCGACAGCCTGAATCTCGAGGACGTCTCCGCGATCTGCGGCGAGGAGCATCGATGGGAGTTTTTTACGGTTGCGGCTCCGCTGCGTCTTCCCGGTGGGACAGGCTCGTTATTCAATCCGCTAGCGATTTTCTGAGTGCAGAGGGGGAGATTACGGCGGTTCTCTTGCAACTATGAGCTATTTCGGACAATATTCAAGGCGGTTTTTTCTCGATGAAAAAGCCAGTTAGCGATTGTGCCTTGGTCCACACACGCAGGAGACCCGCTATAGGATTCGGTTTGCGCCGAGTCTCTGAAGATCAAGCAGGTTTTTTGTTGAACCCTTACTGTGCACGATGAGCGCGCCCATGGGAACCGGGTTTTTGCAAGATTCATTCGTAGGTATCTTATAGCCTTCTACAATATGCTTGTAAGAGTATGGGTCCGTTCCAGCCCGTTGCGCCGCGATTCCCCTACGACATCGGAGGTACCTATGAAGCTTCAAAACCGTATTGCGCTGGTGACCGGGGCGGCCTCGGGAATTGGACAGGCCGTAGCGGTACGGTTTGCGGCAGAAGGTGCAGCCGTGATGGCTGCCGACACAGATGACAAGAATGGCCGGGAGACGGTGGAGCGGATTCGCGCCGCCGGCGGGCGAGCCGAGTTCTTTCACCTCGATGTGTCGAGTGCGGATCAGGCGAGGCAGGCCGTCCAACAGACGATTGACAGTCTGGGCGGCCTGCATATCCTCTTTAATGGAGCGGGGATTCTCGCTTATGGGACGGCTGTCGAGACCTCAGAAGAGATCTGGAACAGGATCATGGCCGTGAACCTGACCGGAACATTCCTCTGCTCGCAGGCGTGTTTGCCCCATATGATTGCACAAGGCAAGGGATCGGTGATCAATGTTGCGTCGACGACGGGAGCGCACGATGCCTGCGCCCACGCTGTGGCTTATGTGAGTTCGAAGGGTGGCGTGACGCTGCTGACTCGAGCCATGGCGGTAGATCACGCCAGGCAGGGAGTTCGCGTGAATGCGATTTGCCCGGGACCGACGGACACGCCGATGCTGCGCAATGCGCTGACGCCGGAGCAACTGGAGGCGTTTGCGAAGACGTTTCCAATGGGCAGGCTGGGGCGGCCGGAAGAGCTTGCAGGGGCGGCGGTGTTTCTGGCGTCGGACGATGCCTCGTTCGTGACCGGAGCCTTGTTGTATGTGGACGGCGGGCAGACGGCGGAGGTTTGAGCCGCACCCAGCGGATCGCGAGAATCTGCAGTGAGATTGGTGTGGAGTGGAAAGGACTTCGGTTTACGGCGGGGCGCAACGGAGCAGGCCGGGGAGGCAGTGGGAGTCGGGCGCTATGCGAATGAAGAAGTTTCTCAATGACCCAAAGAACGTGGTGCGGGAGCTGCTCGAAGGCTACGTGCTCGCGTATCCAGACAAGGTTAAGCTGAGCGGCACGGGGACGGTGGTGCGCGTCGCGCCGAAGGCCTCGGGCAAGGTGCGGCTGGTGACGATCGGCGGCAGCGGGCACGAGCCGGGACTGAGCGGATTCGTCGGCAAGGGTATGCTGGACGTGAGCGTGGCGGGCGAGATTTTTGCCGCACCGGGCGCGCCAAAGTGCGTCGACGCGCTGCGCGATGCGTGCAAGGGAGGCTCGAGCGCGCTGCTGATTGTGCTCAATCACGCGGGCGACGTGCTTTCGGCGGACATTTCAATGGAAATGGCGCAGCGGGAGAAGCTGCCGGTGAAGATAGTGCTGACCGAGGAGGATATCTCGGGGCCGGTTGGCGACCGCCGTGGGCTGGTAGGCTGCGTGGCGGTATACAAGGTGGCAGGGGCGGCGGCGGAGCTGGGCGCCTCCCTGGACGAGTGCGCGGAGATTGCGCAGCGCATGGCGGACAACATGCGCACCCTGGCCGTGGCGGTGCGGACAGCGACACATCCGGCGACGGGCCACCCGATCTTCGAGCTCGGCGACGACGAAATGGAAATCGGCATGGGCCAGCACGGCGAGGCCGGTACGGGGAGAATGACGCTGAAGAGCGCCGACGAGACCGCGAAGATCATGCTGGAGAAGCTACTCGATGATCTGGGCGCGAAGGAAGGCGACGAGCTGCTCGTTCTGCTGAATGGGGCGGGAGCGACTACACTGATGGAGCTCTTTCTGATATTCCGGCGGGTGGCGCAACTGCTGGAGATAAGGAAGATCAAACTGGTACGGAGCGCGATCGGCGAATTCATTACCACGCAGGAGCAGGCAGGATTCCAGATGATGATTGCGCGCATGGATCCGGAACTGATCCGGTTGTGGGATGAGCCCGCGGACGCGCCGTTTTTTGCCCGGCCATGAAGGAATGCGTTTCCAGGACGGAACTGGGGAGAATGTTCGCTGAGGCGGCGCAGCTGATCCGCAGCCAGAACGAGATTTTGTCTCAACTTGACTCGCAGTGCGGCGATGGAGACCATGGAACGACCATGATGCGAGCCATGGAAATCCTGGAGGGCGCCATCGGGTCGTCGCCAAATGAGCGGAGCCTGAGCGAAACGCTCCACCAGGCCGGGTGGAGCGTAATGGGCGTGGATGGAGGGGCGTCAAGCGCGCTGCTGGGGAGCTTCATCGGTGGCATGGGCGGCACGGAATTGGGCGGCGCGGCCGATTGTGCAGCACTGGCGAAAAGCCTGGAGGCGGGGCTGCAGTCGGTGCAAAAACGGACCAAGGCCAGGCCGGGAGACAAGACGATGATGGATGCGCTCGTTCCCGCGGTCGAGGCATTTGGCGCGGCGGCGGCGAGCGGAAAAAGTATGAGCGAGGCAATGAACGACGCGGCCGCGGCTGCCGAGGCAGGTGCGGCGTCGACGAGGAATCTGGTTGCCCGGCATGGCCGGGCCAAGTACCTGGGCGACAAGACACTGGGATGCCCCGACGCGGGAGCAACGTCGATGGCGCTGCTGTTTCGAGGCTTCAGCGCGGCGCTGGCGACGACAAAGGAGAGTTGAAGATGCCCGATGCGGACGACATTTTAGAACGGAAAAACTTCTATCTCGAAGTGCCCCAGACCTGCAAGGCGTTTGCGCTGAAGGGCAGCAACGCTCTGGACTGGGGCATGAAAAACCGGCTGGCGCGGGTTTTTTCGCCTGACGACTGCCGGACCGTGATGCTTGCGGTCGATCACGGGTATTTTCAGGGGCCGACGACGGGGCTGGAGCGCATCGATGTGACGATCTGCCCGCTGATTCCTTATGCCGACGCGCTGATGATCACGCGGGGCGCGCTGCGCAGCACGATTCCTCCGGAGATCGCCAAGCCGGTGGTGTTGCGGTCGAGCGGAGGGCAGAGCATTCTCAAGGAGCTTTCGAACGAGCGTATCGCTGTGGATATCGAGGATGCGGTGCGGGTCAACGCATCGGCGCTCGCGGTGCAGGTGTATATCGGCGGCGTTCACGAGCACGAATCGATCGGCAACCTGGTCGAGATCGTGAATGCCGGGAACCGGCACGGGATTCCAACCATGGCGGTGACGGGAGTGGGCAAAGAGTTGGCGCGGGACGCGAAGTACCTGGGGCTGGCAACGCGCATCTGCGCGGAACTGGGCGCGAACTTCGTGAAGACGTACTACTGCGAGAGGGGATTCGCGGCGGTAGCCGCGGGATGCCCGGTGCCGCTGGTGATCGCCGGCGGCAAGAAGCTGCCGGAGATTGACGCATTGCGGATGGCGTACCGGGCGGTGAGTGAGGGCGCGGCCGGCGTCGACATGGGACGTAACATCTTCCAGTGCGACGCGCCCAAGGCCATGATCCAGGCGGTTCGCGCGGTGGTCCATGAAAACGAGACGCCGGAGAGGGCGTACGACCTTTACCTTTCACTGAAATCAGCAGGCGAGGGAAGTGAGTTATGCACAGCAAAAACACAACTCAGGTAGTGTGTGTGGCGGAGTTCTGGGCCTTCGAGGGCAAGACCGAGGAACTGATCGAGGCGCTGCACGTTCTGATCAAGCCTACGCTCGCGGAAGCGGGATGCATCCGCTACGAGTTGAATCAGCGCGTGGACGACGAGCGCGGCATCACGTTCATCGAGAAGTGGAAAGACAAGGAAGTGTTTGACCAACACTGCGCGACCAGCTACGTCAAGCATTATTTCGACGTAGCGCGGCCGCAATTGGTGGAGCGGTTCGAGGTGAAGCTGTACCAGGAAATACTGCCTTAGCTCGACCTCTCATCGCAGGCTTTTCTTGCGGCGCCGGTACGGGCGCCGCGGGCGATGAGCCGGCCCGTTGGACTACAGAGAACTTCGCTGAGATTGCTGCAAGAGATTGACTTGTCCACGGGGAGAGCCGGGAGGGGCCTACTCGCAGTACACGGAGTTCAACTTGAAGAAAGAAGAGATCAAAACGCCGGCGCTGGTCGTGGACCTCGACGCGATGGAGTCGAATCTTGAGAGCATGGCTGCGTTCTTTCGCGACAAGCCGTGTAAGCTGCGTCCGCATTTCAAGAATCACAAAACGCCGCTGCTGGCCCGGAAGCAGATCCGCGCCGGTGCGATTGGCCTGACCTGCGCGACACTGCGCGAAGCCGAGATCCTCGTCAGCCACGGCGTGGACAACATCCTGATTGCGAACGAAATCTGCGGGGATGAAAAGGCCGCGTGTTTGGCGGATCTTTCCCGGCACGCGACAGTGATTGCGGCGGTGGACAGCCGCGCAGCGGTAAATGATTTTGCGCGGGCGCAGCGGAACAAGAAGGTGCGGATTCAGGTTGTGCCCGATATCGATATCGGCCTGAACCGCTGCGGTGTGCGGGACGCCGAGGCTGCGCTCGATCTGGCGAAGTATGCGCAGAGCCAGGGGCTGAAGGTGTGTGGCGTCATGGGCTACGACGGGCACCTGCAGGCGATACCGAAGAGCCCGGAACGCGACGAGGTGGTGCGGCAGGGTAGCAAGACGCTGGTGGATGCGTCGGCGATGCTGAAGAGCGAAGGCATCTCGGTGCAGGTGGTGTCGACGGGCGGAACGGGAACGTATTCGGTTTCGGGTGAATATCCCGGCATCACCGACATCCAGGCGGGTTCGTACCTGCTGATGGACACGATGTACGTGAACCGCGGCGCGCAATTTCAGCGCTCGCTTACGGTGTTGGCGACGGTGATCAGCATGCGGGGAGCGGAACACGCAGTGCTGGATTGCGGAGTGAAGGCGATCAGCGGGGAGCGCGGATTTTCGGCATTGAAAGATCTGCCCGGAACCGAACTGAAGGCTCTGCACGCCGAGCATGCGTTGATCGCTATCGAGCCGGGCGCCGCAACAAAGCTTGAGGTGGGGCAGAAAGTCGAAGTCTGGGTCCAGTACAGCGATGCGACGGTAAATCTCCATTCCTGTTTCTACGGAGTGCGAAATGGCGAGGTCGAAGAAGTCTACCGAATCGAGCATTAAGTCGCGGAAGGGCGACGTCACGAAGGCGGGGCGGCTGCTGGCCGCGCCGCTGGACCTGTCGCACGGAATCCATCTGCCCAAGCGGTCATGCAAAGACCACTTCGAACTTGTGGAGCCGGGAATCAACGCGGAGGGCGTGCACACCTGGCCGTTCGACCCATCCTGTCCGGTCGACGTGCTCTTCCTCACGGTGGATGACCGCCGCCGCGTCCGCATGAATCGCCATAGCTACTTCGAGGTCCTCTATCTATGCTCCGGCTCGGCCAACTGTCACATCCAGGACCGGCTTTTGCCCTTCAACGAGGGCGATCTTGCCATCATCGGCAGCACCTTGTATCACCGCATCGAGTGCCAGTCATCGTCTCCGCTGACAATGGCGGCGATGTTCTTCGACCCGGACATCATCCGCTGCGACGGGACGAGCGACAGCACCGAATACCTGACGCCGTTCCTGCTGCAGGACACGGAGTTTCCGCATATCGTGCCGGCGGAGACGGGCGTGCCGCGGCAGGTGCTGGATATGATGCTGCGTATCCGGTCGGAGCAGCCGGCATCGTCTCCCCGTTCACGCCTGGCCTTGAAGACTTATCTGAAGATGCTTCTCCTACACCTTGTCAACCAGTATGCGCAGTACGCCGGCACGGTAGAGACATTCCAGCGGCAGCAGCAAGCCCTCGTCCGCCTGCGGCCACTCTTCCGGTATCTTGGCGAGAACTGCAGCAACTGCATTCAGGTAGGGCAGGCCGCGCGCATCTGCGGAATGAGCAATTCGCATTTCATGAGCGTTTTCAAGCGAGTGACCGGCCTGTCGTTTGTCACTTACATCAACCATTACCGCATTGAGCGTGCCCAGGCACTGCTGGCTAAGACGGATCAATCGATCGCAGATATCAGTCAGCAGGTTGGCTTCTGCGATCAGAGTTACTTCGGGGTCATCTTCCGGCGAACTGTGGGAATGACGCCGGTAACCTATCGCCGGCGTATCTGGACATCGAATTATTCGGACCAGGCGCAGCACGACCACATGCCGCCGATCAGCCTTGGAGGGCTGCCGGTGCCTGCAATCCCAAAACGTAACGTGGCCGAAAACAGCGGAATTCAGCTTGCCGGACGGAACCCGGATCTGGTTGCGAAACGAAATGGAACCTGGGACCGGTTTGCAGCTCCAGCCAGGAATAGCGATTGGAGATAGGCCGTGTTTGCGGAAGCATCTCGCAACGCGGTCTCCTGCTTCCGGACTCACGCGGTGCAAAGCCCGTTACACCTGTGTGAAAGCCTTTGTGCACAGCGTTGTGAGACCGATTTGCGCCCGTGAACCAGGGCCGAGAGCCTCCTTTGCAATGATGCAGACGCAGTTTCCCTAGGGAAGGGCGGAAAGAAGACGCGCTTCGATACGCCGTTCCTTGGCTGGCGGCGCTTTACCTCGTTCGCATCTGAGCGCGCGGCCTATACCGGTCGCACCAGGATTTTCACGTGCCGGTCTTTCTCGTGGAGAAGGCCGTGATAGCCCTTCGCGACGAGATCGTCGAGGCCGATCCGATCGCTGATGAGCAAGTCACCGCGAAAGCGCGGATCGCTCATGATCCGGATGGTCTCGTTGTAGAGGCCGTATCCGCTCATGCTGCCTGAGACGATCTTCTCGCGGAAGACGAGGTCGAAGAGGTCGAGCGCGGCAGGTTTCTCGAAAACTCCCATGATGACGAGGCGGCCGCGGGTGCGCGTGATCTTGCCGGCCATGAGGACGGATGCAGGTTGACCGGCGCACTCGAGCACCACGTCGAAGCCGTCGCCGCCAGTAATCTCACGGGCCTGGGCCTCGGGATCGGAGTGGCGCGGATTGATGACGGCGTCGGCGCCGCACTCGAGCGCAGCCTGGATGCGCCGCTCGGCCACTTCGACGGCGACGACGCGCTTTGCGCCCTGGATGCGCGCGGCCATCAGCGCCATGAGGCCGATCGGTCCCGCGCCGACGATGGCGACGTTGTCGCTTGGGCCGGCGCCGCCCTGTGCGACAGCGCGGACTGTCGAGGAGAAGGGCTCGACGAGGGCGCCGATCTCGTCGCTGATCGCATCCGTCAGCTTGTAGCACTGGTAGGCATTCAGGTTGAGCCGCTCGGCCAGCGCGCCGCCAGTCCAGGATGTGCCGAGGAAAGCGACCTTGTCGCATTGCGCCATGGAGCCCGAGCGGCACCAGCGGCATTCCATGCAGCCAACGATAGGACAGGCGGCGATGCGGTCGCCGGCCTTGAACTCAGCCACGCCGTCGCCGACGGCAATCACCGTGCCGGACATCTCGTGGCCGACCTGTACGGGCGCCTGCACGCCGGTCAACGGATGGGGATGTTCGACCGGGATGTAAACAGGGCCGCCGGCATATTCATGCAGATCGGTACCGCAAATGCCGCACCATGCCACTTGAACCTGGACCTGCCCGCGCGGGGGAACGGGAGGCTCGCTCACTTGTTCGATGCGCACGTCTTCACGACCGTGCCAGACTGCTGCTTTCATAGTCCCTCTCCCATCCTGATGAGCTTGCGCCCGGACATACTCACTCGTAGATCGAGGGGTCGGGCAGCTTGAGCGGCTTGCGATACCACTCTGTACGCCAGCCGACGACGACGATCCCGACAACCAGCCAGGCGCTGCCGGCGATCTTCGCGGGGCTGGCAAGTCCCCACCAGATGACTCCGCAGAAGAGGAAGCCGAGGAAGGGAAGAACCATGTCGAAGATTGGATTTCTGCGATGGCCGGCAGGACTGCGGACTCCGTATTGCCAGAAGACCGCCGCGTTGACTCCCATGAAGCCGAGGAAGGCGCCAAAGTTGAGGACCTCGGCCGTGAGCTCGTAGCTCATGAACTGCGCGCCCAGGAAAGCCACGATGCCGATCAGGATCACGTTGAGATCGGGCGTGTTGTGGACTGGGTGAAGACGCGCGAAGATGCGCGGCGGGAGTACCTTTTCGCGGCCCATGCCGAAGAGCAGGCGCGCAGCGCCCACCTGCGACGTGAGGCCGGCTCCGATGTTGGCAACCACAAGCATCATGGCCGTTGCCTGCAGCAGCAGCGGCCCGCCGACGCGGCCGGTGACGTCGATGAACGCCGTATCCGGATTGCGAAACGAATTGTAGTCGGGCCAGGCGAGCTGGCCGAAGTAGACGAGCAGGCCGCCGAAGAGGCCGGTGAAAAGGCAGACGCCGACCGCGGCCAGCAGGACGTTGCGGCGCGGGTTCTCGACTTCTTCGGCGAGGGTGGTCACAGAGTCGAAGCCCAGGTAGGTGAGCGCGGCGAACGACGTTGTCTGGGCGATGCGGCGGACGCTGAAAGTGGCCGGATTGTAGAACGGCGCAGACGAAAAGAGGCCTGCGAAACCTTGGCGCATCCAGAGATAGCGCACGGCGAAGATGAGGAACGCGCCGAGCACCGTGAACATGAGGAAAAGGAGAATCTGGTTGTTGCGGGCGGTGGCGCGGATGCCGCGGAGGTTCAGCATCGTGATGCCGCCGGCGAAGAGGGCACTGCCGGCGAAGAACGGCAGCCAGGGCAGTGCGCGCTGCAGTGAGAGGGTGCCATAGATGACGCAGAAGAGCGGGATGACGATGTAGTCGAGCAGCATCGCCCATCCGGCCGCGAATCCAATATACGGATGAATGCCGCGGCTTACATAGGTGTAAGCTGAACCGGCCGAGGGGTAGAGCGACGCCATTCTGCCGTAGCTTATGGCGGTGAGAACCATCGCCACCATGCCGGCAAGGATGGTGAGGACCACATGACCGCGCGACTCCGTATCCGCAAGGCCAAAGACCGTCGCCGGAGCGCTCGGCGTGACCGCGACAATCCCATACCAGAAAAGGTCCCCGAGCGAGAGCACCCGTTGTAGATGAGGGCTGGACTGCTGGCCGGGCGGTTTCGCTGCTTCGCTCATAGGCGGAAGGACCGTTCCTTAAAGTGAATTGGCGATACGGTCGCGACATCTGATGATCAGACGGACAATCCGGCCGGCACCACGCTCAGTGTTGTCTCATGGTCGTGCAAAGCTCGAACATTGCACTATAAGAGAATAATAAAAGTCTATTGCATTCCTCCTTAGGATCAGCGGGCGGGCTTACCCTGTGAAGCTCATGGTACCAAAACGCTGGTGCCCTGTTCGGCGAATTGAGAAGCCCGGATGTACCGGATCGATCTGTTGAATCGCCATGCTGTGGTGGCGGAGCGCACACGGGTTTGGATTTGCCATTGCATCGCGGCTGCCGGTCTCCGGCGCCACCAATGCAATATGGGATTGCGATCAATCCGCGGAAGTGACTCCGTCGCACTGAAGACGCCGCCGGTGCAATACGCCGCCTCGTCCGAGGCGAGAAAGACGGCGAGACCGGTCCTGCGCGAGACACCGAAGATGTAGCCGGTCCTTGCTCAGAGATTCGTCAAGCCGCCGTCGCACATGTAGGTGCTGCCGGTGCAATAGGCCGATTCGTCCGATGCAAGAAACACCGCGATTCCTTCGATATCCTCCGGTTTTCCAAGCCTGCGCATGGGTACTGCCTGTCTGTACTCTTCCCGCGCTTGAGCGTTGTCCAGGACGTATCGATTCATGGGTGTATCCATCGTGCCTGGAACAATGGAATTCACACGAATGTTATGGGGCCCATAGGCTGCAGCCATCACGAGAGTCAGTGCGGCGATTCCGCCCTTGCTGACACTATAGGCTGTGAGTTTTGGAGCACATCCCGTGAGCCCGGTCGGCGACCCAGTGTGAATGATCGAACCACCGCCAATCTTCAGCATGGAGGGGATGGCGTACTTTGAGCAGTAGAACGGCCCGGTAAGATTGATTCCCAGCACATAATTCCAGGTCTCCGCACTCAACTCGTGCACAGGCCCTTCTCGCTCGTAACTGAGCACAGCAGCATTGTTATAGAGAATGTTGATGTGCCCGTATTTCTCAGTGGCCGTGGACATCAGCCGTTTGACCGAATTCTCATCGGATATGTCCGTGGGAACGAAGCAAGCCTCCAACCCCTCCTGCTTCAGGCTCTGAACAACGGCAGAGCCTTCCCGCTCGTCGACATCCGCCGCGACAACGGCCGCGCCTTCCCGGGCAAATCTTAGTGTGACAGCCCGCCCAAGTCCTTTGGCAGAACCCGTCACAACTGCAACTTTGTCCCGAAGCCTCATGTTTCCTCCGTCTGCAACTCCGATCGCAGTTGCTACTTGCGTTAGTTAACTTGCCAAAATTGTATTCAGGCCGGCTGCAACCGGTCTCTGAAAATCGGTGCGGCTTTTTGTTGAAAGAATACGGATCGCACCGCAGCCGGTCAAAATTCATTGCCGGGCTCCTTTGATTTGCCGATCCCGGTGGTGAATTCAGCGGTTTGAGCGCACCAGCAGTAGCATTCCAACAATCATTTCGGTGAACTCTTCAATTCAAACCCACGATCCGCGGCGAGGATTCGACCATTTTCCGAGCAGGTTTACGACCGGTCCCAGCCGATGGGCTCAAAGTGGGTCTTGCTCGCCGGCAGCAACTTCGGCCGGATTGGAGGCCCATCCATGCGCGCGGCCGCAGCCCTCCCCGTTGCACATGCGGCCGCGGTGGGCGCCGGTTTGGATGAATCCACTCGGTTTTCCATTTGTCGTGACGGATGTGTTCCAGTACTCGGATGCGTTGGAGCGGGGTACCAGGGGTGCGTTTCTCTCGAAACGCGTACTGAGCACCAGGAGTGATTGCAGCACTTTCCATGACTGTTCCTCATAGGCATTCCGGTTCTAAGCTGCCAAACAGAAATGCGAGCCAGAGGCCGCAGAGTGGCAAGTGGGCTGGACCAAATGCTCCTGACGAAGACTGAGCAAGACCGATCTCTGTATTGCCTGTAATGCGCCAGGACACTCGCGCTGAAGGCCTTAGCCTGCATCTTCACCAGGTGCTCATCGCCGTCCTCCGAGTCAGTCCCTTACCGTGCCGCCGTTGCCACCAGAAGCAATTCCTCGCTTGTGAGCAGAAGCGGATTGGCTTGCATGCTACTGGCGCGCGCTGCTTTTTCGACTATTCCGGGTAAATCAGCTTCGGTGATCCCCCAGGCGCGCAGTGGCGGGACATTGAGCTCGACACAAAGCGCGCGTACCCAGTCGATGCCATCCTCCGCGCTTGCTTCATTCAGACCGGTAAGCAGGCGTGCGATGGCGGTGTAGCGTTCCAGGGCGGGATGCTGCGGCGCGCGCGCCCGCAACGCGGCTACATTGGCCGCCATGCCGTGCGGCAATAGCGCCGCGCAGAGCGCGCCGTGCGGCGCCTTCCATGAGCCTCCGAGCGGTGCCGCGAAGCCATGCACAACGCCCAGTCCGGCATTCGCTAGCGCCAAGCCACCGAACAGGCTTGCCAGCGCCATGTCGCATCGCGCATCCTGATCCGTGCCGTTATGATAGGCGCGGCGCAGCGCACCGGCAACGTGCCTGATTCCATCGGCGCAAATAGCATCCACCAGTGGATTGGCGCGCCCGCTGACGTAGGGCTCGATGAGTTGCGTCAGGGCATCGAGGCCAGTGTATGCAGTGACCGCAGGCGGCAGCCCGTACGTCAGCTCGGGATCGACCAGCGCCACCCGAGGCAGCATCATTGGACTTCGCAAGCTCGCTTTGACGCCGTGCTCCGTCGATCCGAGCACTGCGTTGCGCGTGACTTCGCTGCCGGTTCCGGCCGTGGTTGGCACCGCAAGAAACGGCAACGGCGGGGCTTCAATGGCGCGGCCCTTTCCCACCACTTCGAGAAAGTCCAGCGGCTCACCGCCGTTGGTGGCAACAGCGGCAATCGCTTTGCCGGCGTCAATTACGCTGCCCCCGCCAATTGAGATAACGACATCGCAGGTGGCATTCTGCACGCGCCGTGCGCCCTCGCGGACCAGGTCGACCGTCGGCTCGCTGGGCACAGCGAAGGTCTCCGCCGAGAGCGCCGAGACCAGCGACGCCGAACGATCTGGCGATGCGCCGGTCACCACCAGCGGGCGGACGCCAAACCTGCCAGTCAGTTCGGGAAGGGTCGCAGCCGCGCCCTCGCCGAAGATCACGCGCGTCGCGGTCGCAAACTCGAAGCGCATGGCTTTACCAGCCTTCTGGATCGGGGAAGGCGGCGCTGTACTTCACGCTATGACGTGGCTCTGCCATCATAGGCGCGACCGCATCGCGCCACTTCGCGTAGTGAGCGGTCTCTTTATGCGCGGCTGCTGCTTCCGGCGAGCGGTAGACCTCGATCAGCACGAACCGCGTCGCATCGTCCTGCTGCTCGATCACGTCGAAGCGCGCAATACCCGGTTCCTGAACGCTGGAACGGGCGTTTTCGATGGTAGCCTGCCTGAAGTCGGCAACTGACTCGGGTTTGACCCGCACATGCACGTGAACGACAAGCATCGGACTTACTCCCCGTTCCTTATCCTAGCGCCATACCGTCTCTCAGCGGCCGCCTGCAGCCGATCCTCGAGACCATTCGTCGCCTGTATGCGATGGACTACTGGCTGGAAATTGTCACGCTTGTGATCCCGGGATTCAACGATTCCGACCAGGAACTAACCCGCCTGGCGGAGTTTCTGGTCAGTGTCTCACCGAATATCCCGTGGCACGTCACTGCCTTTCACAAAGACTACAAGATGACGGATCCGGATGACACCGGTCCGGAGACGCTTGCGCGTGCGGCACAGATTGGAAGAAAGGCTGGGCTGCGTTTCATCTATGCCGGCAATCTCCCCGGCAAAGTTGGCGTCCTCGAGAACACACGTTGTCCCGATTGCCAGGAGCTCCTTGTAGAACGGTTCGGGTATCGCATTACCGATTACCGCTTGACACCGGACGGTCGCTGTCCGATGTGCGGGACATTAGTCCCAGGTCGATGGGACTCAGTCTTTTGCGGACAGATCGCTGACCACCCTTATGTCCCCCGCTGATGCCACAGGTTCGGGGAGTCCTGAATCGCAAGGTGCAGGATGGAAATCGGCGGATTCGCGGGCGCAGCTGCCACGGGAGACAATGCGCGGCGCAACAGCTAGGCGACAGAAGAGGGACAGACGGGCTGCGCCGATTCCGCTTCCCTGCAGGCGGCTGCCAAAGCTGCCTGCACTGACAAGCCCAGGGTCAAGTTCGACAAGCCGGCGCGACTCGGTGAGAGCCCACAGCCTGGCACGGCCATGTGGGGGTCCCTGAGCACTCAGAGTTTGAACCAGTTTGCCGGGAACGTATACAGGGCGGACGCCTTATGTGCCGAAATCGCTTGCATCCATAGAAACTTAGGGGGTAATGCTCCCTATGCAGTCCCGGTGAGAGCAGACTCGATGGTCCAGAACCCACCTGTTGGCAAGGCCCGGAAAAGGCTGCACTTATATACCCCCGCCAGAATATGAACCTTGGGAAGTGGAGAGCTGTCGTCCCTCACACCTGATCGTGTATAACGCTGGCCCTGACAATCTGGAACCGCTGCACACAAATGTGCTGACAGAAAGCTGATAGCTAGGCAAAAAAGAGCGCCAAGCAAAGCTCTCTGCGTAATGAGTTGATTTTACACTACTTGCGTGGTTAGACCTGAAGTGACTTGAACACCTAGCCTACCGATTCGTGGTCACCATAGCTGGTTTATTTTGCTGATCGCAAGAGAACTGTAATCGCGCTTGGCTGGAGAAACGGTGCGCCAGGAATGGCTGATAACACTTTAGTAATGCAGAATTATGGTTATCCAAGTTCCGTATCGGACCAAAAATGGTTACCATCGTCCCACGGCAACTTGTTTGGCAAGCAGTCATAAATTGACGCTCGCATTGGAGGTTCCTCCCAGAATTGCACCACCTTTGTTCGTTATGGGCAGAAGAAGCCCGTGAGTTCGGCTCCCCGACAACATGTCGATTTGAGATTTGAGCGGAAAAGGAGCTGGTACCTCAAGGAGCACTTCATACCGTGAATTCAGCAGACGTGTCACCAAATTTTGGCACCAAACATGCTGACATTATTGAGACCGAGTTCTTGTCGGTTGCCGTGATCGGCCCAGACGAGGAGAGACGCTCGGCAGTGGCCAAGGCTCTTGATGAAACTCGTCGGGTCAATGTCCGCGAGTTCGATTCCTACCCCCCGGAACTTGGTCACTTGCAAAGATTGCTGGCTTCGTTCGACGTTGTCATCCTCGACCTGGATAGTGACCCAGATGCCGCTCTGGAACTAGTGGAAAGAGCGAGTTCCACCAACGCGGGGACGATCATGGTCTATTCGGAGAATACCGATCCGAAATTTGCGGTCCGCTTCATGCATGCAGGCGCTCGTGAGTACCTCCTTCTACCCCTCGAGAAAGGCGCTATGGCCGAGGCTCTTGTTCGGACCAATACCACCCTTCGTGAGAAAGGTCTCCCAGCAGAGAAGACTGTGGGAAAGTTGCTCGTCTTTGCAGGCTCCAAAGGAGGATCCGGCGTTACGACGGTCGCCTGCAATGTTGCCATCGCTCTGGCCCAGAAATCCGACCAAAGGATCCTGCTGATCGACCTCGCTCTTCCCATTGGAGACGCGGCACTGTGCCTGGGGATTTCTGCGGGTTACTCGACGGTGGACGCCCTCCGGAATATCAATCGGCTGGATGCGAGTCTTCTTCAAAACCTCATGGTCAAGCATCGGTCAGGAGTATTCGTGCTGGCGGCTCCCACCAAAGTTCCCGAGGGTGAGGTTTCCAAAGGTGCCATCGAAAAGTTGATCGCAATCGCGCGGTGCGAATTCGATCATGTGATCGTAGATGTGGGATCGAGGATTGATGTGGCGGCTAAGGTTCTCTTCGAAGATGCCTCTACCATTTACCTGGTCAGCCAGACCGGCATCTCCGAGCTGCGCAATTCAAATCGCCTTATCTCACAGTTCTTCACCGAAGGAAGTCCAAACCTGGAAATCGTAATCAACCGGTTTGAGTCTCGCTTCCTGGAACCGGTGAACGAAGATGTCATCGCCAAGGCTCTCGGCAGGCCGGTACGGTGGAAGATTCCCGACGATCAGGACGCTGCGCGCGCGCTGCAGTACGGCGACACCGGGCTTGCAGAAACAAGTATTTCGCGCATAAGCCTGGAGATGGCTAGCTCGATTACCGGACGCCCTATTCCACAAGAAAAGAAGAAGGATTTTCGGCATAGAGGTCTCGGTAGAAATACTGCGCAGGTGGATTCTGGCAATGGGGAACTCCCGAGCACTACGATTTTGACTTCGGCCGATGCGCGCACGGCTCCGGCCATCACATGGCCGACACCCGACCCGATTACATACGGGGACAAGCTCACCTTTGCCCAGCTCAATGCCACGCCATCGGTCGAGGGAACTTTGGTCTACACACCCGGCCCAGGCTATGTGCTGCCGGTCGGAACGCACTCGCTATGGGTCACATTCACTCCGGCAGACTCCGGCGGCTGCGCCCCGCAGCAGGCCGCGGTTTCAATTGTTGTGGCCAAGGCAAAGCCGGCCCTCTCTTGGCCAACACCTCCCGGGATCATCTACGGCGCCGCATTGGACAATGCTCAACTCAATGCCTCGACGCCGGTACCTGGAAGACTCGATTACTCTCCCGCGCCGGGCGAGGTGCTCCCCCCGGGAATGCATAGGCTCTCGGTAACCTTCACCCCCAAGGACACTGCCAACTACGCCACAGCAACGGCCACCGTGTCGCTCACTGTGGCCAAAGCAACGTCTGTCATCCAGTGGCCGAAACCCGATCCAATCACATACGGCACACAGCTGAGCACCAAGCAACTGTGTGCCGCGGCGCCGGTTCCGGGAACATTCAAATACAACCCTGGGTTAGGGGCTGTGCTTGCGGCTGGGGAGCATAAACTCTCGGTCGCTTTCACTCCCGCAGATACTGTGGGCTACTCAACCTCGCAGACTGCCACGACGCTGAGTGTGGCCAAGGCAACTCCTGCCATCACTTGGCCGACACCGGATCCGATTGCCTACGGCGCGGCCATCGGCGCTACTCAGCTCAACGCCACAGCAACAGTGCCGGGATCTTTTGCCTATACACCTGTCGCGGGCGAGATACTTGCGCCGGGAGTGCATGAGCTCTCAGTAACCTTCACTCCGACCGACACTCTGAATTACACAGCGGCGCCTGCCGTCGTGCCACTCACGATTACCGAGAAGTTACCAGCCCTAATCATCTGGCTGGCCCCCTCTGCTATTTCCTACGGCACCGCGTTGAGCGCCACTCAGTTGAACGCTACGGCATCGGTTCCGGGAACATTTGTCTACACTCCTTCCGCGGGCCACGTACTCGCGCCGGGGACATATAACCTCTCCGTATCGTTCACTCCGTTGGACACTGAAAAACACGCGACGGCGCAAGCTGCGGTCGTGCTTGAGGTGAAAGGATCGCCTGACATTGCTTCGCAACCAACCGCAGCCACTGATATGCCGTTCACGCGGACCTTTGCAGCAACCAACTCTGCCCCTGCAGATTCGGCGCCGGCGGAAGCAACAGGCGAGCGCACTGCCGCCAAGACAAACCCGCGCGAAACGCGCACGTACAAAGGTGCTGTCTATCAGAAAGGTGAGGACGGTCAATGGCATCTCCAGAAAAAATAGCTCCGTCGCTACCTGAAACGCTTCCCGCGGATTTCAGCGAATGGGATAGCGAAGGTTCTCTTACGGCTAAGCCTGTCAACCCTCGTGAAGAATGGGAAGCATGGCTAGACTCTCATTCCTTCACCGAGACTCCAAAGGGGCTTGGGCAATCCGTTGACCGCGATGCAGCCCTGGCATCTTTGGTGGACAGGCCGCGCGTTTCGGGTTCAACTTCGTCTGCACCAGTCTTTGTTAAGCAGCAACAAGATTTCAGCGATGGGGATAGCGAAGCATCTCCTACGGCTAAACCTGTCAACTCTCGTGACGAATGGGGAGCGTGGATAGCCGCTCATTCATTCGGCAAGACTCCAAAGCCGCTTGGGCAATCCGCTGAGCGCAAAGCAATCTTGCTGCCTGTGGTGGACAAACCGCGTGTTTCGGGTTCAGCCTCGTCCGCACCAGTCCTTGTTAATCAGCAAGAGTTGACCGGCGAGCCGGCGGATGGATCGTCCAGCCGCGCTTCGCAAGGGCTGGAGGCTAGCTATACCACGAATGAGGTTCCCGTGGCGCCGGGTTTGCCAAACGTCGCTATGGTGGATGGAATGAGTAACTCACCCCAACCCAAGGCGACATCGAGACGCAAAGGTCACGGGGCTCTCATCCAGTTGTTTCCATCGATGAATATCGAAGTTAAGGGAGAGCAGAAGACGGCGAAAAAGAAGTGGATGATTGTTGCTGCCGTAAGCACCTGTTGGATTCTGCTTTCACTCATACTCATGATCCCGCTGTTCCATCATGGAACGAAGTCCGTGGCGAAACAATCTGTTCAGCCGCTTCCGGAAGCAACCCATACTCAGCTGGAGACGCACACGCCGAATCCGCCGATTAGTGAACCGTTAACTCAGGAAAAGCCGTCGGCAACGACCGAAAAGCAACAGGCAACGGATAACCAGCCGGCCAATGCAGAGGACAGAGTGAAGTCGCCACAGGTGCCGACGAAAATGCAGACGAAAATGATGGACGATCAACTCACTGCGCCAACGCAGATTCCGCAAGGCATTGAGAAGCAAGTCGCGGAAAATGCGCCTCCTCCCGCGAGCTTTGGCACGGACGGTGCGGATGGTCTGGGCGGTAGCAGCGCGAATGTCGGCGCCTTCAGTGGACACGCACAGCCCGCCGTTAATGTTGTACCTTCCAAACCGCTTTCCATTTCATCTGGCGTCGCGGCCGGAATGCTGATTCACGAGACGCAGCCCGTTTATCCGCCCATCGCTAAAGCAGCCCAGGTGTCTGGCACTGTGGTGCTGCACGCTACTATTTCAAAGAACGGAACGATTAAGGATTTGCACGTTGTGAACGGACCGGCCATGTTGCAGCAGGCCGCCATCGATGCCGTGCGGAGCTGGCGCTACAAGCCGTACAGGCTCAGCAACGAGCCATTAGAAGTTGAAACAACGATCAACGTAGTTTTCAACTTTAAGTAGATGACTTACCAAAGCGCAAGCGTTGCTCGATCCCTGCATGTTTCCACCGGGAATCCCTGGCGACGATCCACTCAAACTACGCCGAGAAGGTCCTCCATCGCATCGCCAAACTCGTAAATTCGCAGTCACGCTCACATCTTCTGGCAAAGAAACCAAGATCGGAGAGTCAATCGATTTCGTGGTGGACGTGGCAGGCAATCGCCAATGCTGGCCAGACGATGCGCCAATTCTGCCCTTGGCAGGATTTGATCTGGTTTTCTGCGGCTTGGCACCGGCTTAGTCACCACAGAGTCACCAGAAACTGGCTCAGCTGCGCGTGTACCAACTAAATTAGTGATTCTATTGGCGTGTCAAGGTGAATATGCACGTCAGAGTAGGCCGTCGCCCTGTGGGGCTCTGGACCCGGTTCAGGGAGATGTGGTGAAAGGTGTGTCTCTGCCGTTGTCATGTATTCCGCCTGTTGTCATGCAAAAAATGTTTCAGGGGCCGAATTGGACGGAAAATGCGGACAACGCGGACTAAGCGGAAATTAAACGAGCCGTCTATTTTCTATGACTTGCTAATGGAATGAACGGGATATGGAGAAACATGGCGGTGGGGTGAGTCTGGTGCGAACCGTTCTCTGAACCAAATTCCCTGCTAACAGGGAAAAATACAGGGAAATTCTCGGATTTTGCCTTGAAAGTCTACTAACGAAAGTCTGTATATCGCTGAAAAAACGAAAGTTCCCACCGCATAATGTCGATTTTGGAGCAGGACAGAACAGGGAATTATCACCCACATATCAGGGAATGGCGTTTCCCTGATTCCGCCATACAGACTATCTCCACCACCGACACTCCCGGAGTAGGAATTCTCAGGTCGAAATTTCCAATCGACTTCGGTTCAGTTCTTCGGGGGTGAGTCAAACCCAAGAATCTCTGGTGGTCGCAGGCTGAGAAAAACAGGGAAGGTCAGATTGACCAAATTCGTCCTCTCTCCGACCTCTCCGTGACCCAAGAGCGGCTGCTTAACACCCCAATCCCGACTGCACAACAATGTGCAACAGATAATTAGGAGTGCGCAAGACACTGAATGGCTACCCAAAAGCTGCACACTCGTGAAGCACCTTGCGGTCACCCGAATACCGAATCCTGAACCCGAAGCAACCGAATCCATGCCACGTCCGCGCTTCGGATCTCTCCGGATTCGAACTAGGAGCCGTTGGCGCTGGTGTTGGGAGCACTCGCCGCTGCAGAATCGCTGGTGGGAGGACGCTAGGTCCCGCGCAATGCCCGAAGATCGCGCAGCTAACGATTTAGCAGATACCAGACGCCACAACCGAGTGCGGATGCAAACAACAGCAGTATGAAAATCAACGCAGGACGAACGAGAACCATGATGATCGCTGCAATGAAGGCTGCTCTTGCGACCTGGAATTTGCTGTGTGGAAGCGTCACTCCGGAGGGGTTTGGGAGATCGGTTTGACACCCTTCTTGGCGGGAGCAGACTTCTTTGCAATTTTGCTAACGAGGTTTTTTCGCGGCTTTCCGCACCTTGGCCCACCGGGCTTTTGGGGCGGCTGCGATCTAGGTGTGCGCCTCGGCGCTCAGCGTGCATTTTGTTATGGCATTGCCGGGCAAGCTGGCAGTGGCTTGTCGGCTTGGCTTTCGGTTCTCGGTGGCGCTGGTGCTGGTTAACAGCGCCTTCACCTGTCGGCCTAGATATTTCGGCATCGATCACTACAACGATGCCCTCTATATTCATGAACCCAAGGTTTTGAGGCTAGCCCACTGGGTGAACTCCAACACCGAATCTCATTGCAGCAACTGCGTGCAATTGGTGCCGCCCGCCGCGTCGTATTTGGGCGAGCCGCCATTTTGGTCGCTACAGAAACCGCGATCGCCTGTCTTACCCACCGCCTCAGGAACCGCA